>Ga0070741_10010206_pt1 | contig 17837 bp, 18 predicted proteins | sample Coa_R1_4_FD_66440 | JGI IMG/M metagenome (GOLD analysis project Ga0070741, IMG submission 66440) | Surface soil microbial communities from Centralia Pennsylvania, which are recovering from an underground coalmine fire - Coalmine... | ecosystem: Environmental > Terrestrial > Soil > Unclassified ...
GGGATGGAGGGCGGACTCGACGCCCAGGTGATCTACGACCCGCCGAACCTGACCTATCCGTGCGGGGCCTACATCGCGGTGGTCGACGTCGACCCGGACACCGCGGCGGTCAAGGTGCGGCGGTTCGTCGCCGTCGACGACTGCGGGGTACGCATCAACCCCATGATCGTCGAGGGGCAGGTGCACGGGGGTGTCGCGCAGGGGATCGCCGAGGCCCTGTTCGAGGAGGCGATGTACGACGCGAACGGCAACCTCACGACGAGCACCATGACCACCTACCTCGTGCCGTCCGCCGCCGAGCTGCCGAGTTTCGCGCTCGACCGGACCGAGACGCCGTCCACGACCAACCCCCTCGGGGTCAAGGGCATCGGGGAGGCCGGCACGATCGCGGCGCCACCGGCGGTGGTGAACGCGGTGATCGACGCGGTCTCGCACCTCGGTGTCACGCACATCGACAAGCCGGTCTCTCCGGAGCGCGTGTGGAGAGCCATCCGGACGGCGAAGGGAGGTGCGGCATGATCCCGGCTCCGTTCGAGTACGCGCGCGCCGAGTCGATCGACCACGCGATCGAGCTCCTGTCGGCCAATCCCGACTCCAAGGTCCTCGCCGGCGGGCACTCGCTCCTGCCGCTCATGCGACTGCGTCTCGCGCGCCCGGCGATGCTCGTCGACATCTCGCGGATCGGGGACCTCTCGTACGTCCGCGAGGACTCGGGCGAGGTGGCCATCGGGGCGCTCACCCGCCACCACGACGTTGCGAACAGCGAGGTCTTGCACGAGCTCTGCCCGATCGTCTCCTACACGGCGGGGCAGATCGGCGACCCGCAGGTGCGGCACGTCGGCACGATCGGCGGATCGTGCGCCCACTCCGACCCCGCGTCGGACATGCCGACGGTGCTGGTCGCGCTCGGTGCGACGCTGACGGTCCGGGGTCCGGGAGGGGCCTCTCGGGTCGTGGGGGCCTCCGACTTCTTCAAAGGTCTGTTCGAACCCGACCTCGCTCCGAACGAGATCGTCGCGGAGATCCGAGTGCCGGTCACCCGCGGCCGCGGGTGGAGCTACATCAAGTTCCACCGCCGGGCGCAGGACTGGGCGCTGGTCGGCGTCGCGGCGCTCGCCGGCGACGGGGGCGGCCCGGCCGTCGCGCTCACGAACATGGCGGAGCGGCCGATGCGGGCGGCCGGCGTCGAGGAGGCCCTTGCGGGAGGAGCGGACCCGGCCACCGCCGCGATGCGGGCGGACGAGGGCACGAACCCGCCGTCGGACCCGTTCGGCTCGGCTGAGTACCGGCGAGAGCTCGCCAAGGTGCTGGTGCGGCGGGCGCTGGAGGAAGCCGCCGCGCGGTGAGGCCGGCGGCGCCCGGAGCACTTTGACGCTCCGGCTCCGGTCTGCCTAGATGGAGCCATGCACCGGCCCTCGCTCGTGCTGGCCGCCCGGCGGGCGGACTTCGACGCCTGGTTCTCGCAGCACGGGGTCAAGATCCTGGCCTACCTGCTCGTGGCGATCCTCGGCACGATCGTCGCCCGCCTGCTCGTGCGCAGGTTCGCCCGCCGGCTCGAGGGCAAGCCGAGCCTCACCCAGGAGCTGAACCTCCAGCGCGCGGCCACGCTCGCGCACGCGCTGTCGGCCTCGTTCGTCGTGATCATCTGGGCGATCGGGATCCTCCTGGTCCTCGGCGAGCTCGACGTGCCGCTCGCCCCGCTCCTCACCTCCGCCGGCGTCGCCGGCGTGGCGCTCGGGTTCGGGGCCCAGAGCCTGGTGCGCGACACGCTCTCGGGGTTCTTCATCCTGCTCGAGAACCAGTTCGGCGTCGGCGACGTCGTCGGCATCCAGACCGTGGGCGGCCCGGTCTCGGGCAAGATCGAGTCGCTCACGCTCCGCGTGACGACGCTTCGCGACTTCGACGGCACGCTCCACGTCGTGCCGAACGGGAACATCCAGTTCGTGAGCAACAAGTCGCGGAACTGGGCGCGGGCGATCGTCGACGTCCGGGTGGCCTACGGCGAGGACGTCGACCGGCTCCGGCGGATCCTCGAGGAGCTGTTCGACGAGATTCGGCTGGACGAGGAGATGCGGGACTGGATCATGGAGGGCCCCAGCATCCTCGGGGTCGAGACGCTCGCGGACTACGCCATCACGGTGCGGATCGTCGCCCAGACCCGCCCGTCGAAGCGGTGGGACACGGAGCGCCGTCTCCGCGAGCGAATCACGGTTCGGCTATCCGAGCGGGGAATCCGGGTTCCGATGCCGCCCGCGATCGCCCACCCCGGGCAACCGCCCGGCCAGCCCCGCTGAGCCCGTTGACGTTCTCGCGGCGCTCGTGGCATTCGTGGTGAGGGACCCGCGCGTGGCGACGGGTTGCGTGAGAAGGAGGTGCGAGCATGTCCGCGGGACTGCTGGTCCTGCGCGTGGTCGTCGGCCTGCTGTTCGTGGGGCACGGCACGCAGAAGCTCTTCGGCTGGTTCGGAGGAAGCGGCATCTCCGGGTTCGCGCGACTTCTGGAGTCCCGCGGATACCGTCCGGCCAGGGCCATGGCGGTGCTGACCGGGTTGTCCGAGTCCGGCGGCGGGCTGCTGTTTGCGGCCGGATTCCTGACGCCGCTCGCCGCGGCGGCGTTGATCGGCGTGATGGTGAATGCGATCCTGGCCGTTCACGCACGTCGCGGCGTGTGGAACTCCAACGGCGGGATCGAGTTCCCGCTCACCAACGCCGCCGCCGCCACGGCCGTCGCGTTCACGGGACCGGGCCGGCTCTCGATCGACCACGCCATCGCCCTGGCCCCGGACCACGTCCGGGCGGGGGTGTTCGCACTGGCGCTCGGGCTCGTCGCCGGGCTCGCCGTCTTCGCGACCCGGGCCACGCGGCCGGCCGGCGCCTCCGGGGTTCCCGGCGGGGCCACGGCCGCCTGAGGCGGAGCCGCGGCCGCCGGCTCACGAGGCCGGCGAGCGGTCCGGTCGTCTGAGGCAGTCGGCTCGCCCGGCCGGTACCCTTGGGTCGTGCGCACGGCGTTCGCATCGGTGGGGGACCTGCAGGAGGCGCTGCGGGAAGAGCGCTACCTCGCGGATCGGGGGCTCGCGACCGCGATCTACCTCGCGGTGTCCCTCGACAAGCCGCTCTTGCTCGAGGGCGAGGCCGGCGTCGGCAAGACCGAGGTGGCCAAGGTCCTCGCCTCGCTCCTCGGCCGCGAGCTGATCCGCCTGCAGTGCTACGAAGGGATCGACGCCGCGCAGGCCCTCTACGAGTGGAACTACTCCCGGCAGCTCATCGCGGTCCGCGCGATGCAGGACGTCTCGTCGGAAGCGCACGTGGCCGACCTGTTCGGCCCCGAGTTCCTGGTCGAGCGGCCGCTCCTTGCTGCGATCCGGGCCGGCTCGCGCGCCGTCTTGCTCGTCGACGAGCTCGACCGCGCGGACGACGAGTTCGAGGCCTTCCTGCTCGAGATCCTCTCCGAGTTCGCCGTCACGATCCCGGAGGTGGGGCGGATCGCGGCGGAGGAGCCCCCGCTCGTGGTCGTCACCTCGAACCGCACCCGCGAGCTGCACGACGCCCTCAAGCGTCGCTGTCTGTACCACTGGATCGACCACCCCTCCCTCGAGCGCGAGGTCGAGATCGTCCGGGCCCGGGCGCCGGAGGTCTCCGAGCACCTCGCGCGCGACGTGGCGACGGCCGTCATGCGGTTGCGCGCGATGGACATCGCCAAGCGCCCGGGGGTCGCCGAGACCATCGACTGGGCGAACGCCGTGGCCTTCCTCGGCGTGGAGCGCCTGGACGCCGAGACGGCCGCCGCCACGCTCGGCACCGTCCTGAAGGACCACGAGGATCAGGAGCTCGCGGTGTCGCGGATCGCCGAGGTGGTGGAGGGTGCAGACGGCTGAGCCCGGCCTGCAGCTCGTCGGGTTCGGCCGCGAGCTCCGGCGCCGAGGGCTTCCCGTCGGGACCGGGCGGATCGTCACGTTCTGCCGGGCGGCGGCCGCGCTCTCGCCGCTCGACCACCACGACCTGTACTGGGCGGCCCGGTCCTCCCTGATCTCCCGCCCCGAGGACGTGCCGGCCTTCGATCGGGCGTTCCACGAGTACTTCGCCCTCGGCATCCGGCTCGAGCTCGGTCTGGCGCCGCCCGAGGCGGAGTCGCTCGCCCGTCGCGAGCTCGGGGAGGAGCCGGACGTTTCGGACCTTCAGGTCGAGGAGAGCCCCGTCGCCGCGAGCTGGCGCTCGGCCGCCGAGGAAGAGCAGACCGAGGGGGAGACCTCGGTTCGCATCGTCGCGAGCGCGGCCGAGGTCCTGCGCGAGAAGTCGTTTGGCGACCTCACCGAGGAGGAGCGCGCGCGCGTCTCCCGGCTGATCCGCCGGCTTGCCGTGACCGTGCCGGTCCGGCGAACTCGGCGGCTCCGTCCCGACGACACGGGCTCTCGCTTCGACGTGCGCCGGACGCTCCGCCGGTCGCTCCGAACCCAGGGCGAACCGTTCCACCGCGCCTGGCGGGCACGCGGGCACCGGGCGCGCCCGCTCGTGCTGATCCTGGACGTGTCGGGGTCGATGGCCCCGTACTCGCGCGCGCTCGTCCAGTTCGCGTTCGCCGCGATGGCCGCGGGCCGCAAGGTGGAGGTCTTCTGTTTCGGGACCCGGCTCACCAGAGTCACCCGCACGCTCCGGACCAAGGACCCGGACCGAGCTCTGCACGAGATCGGACGGCAGGTGGCCGACTGGGAGGGCGGCACCCGGATCGGCCAGTCGCTCAAGGCGCTTGTGGACGAGTGGAGCCAGCGGGCGGCGCTCCGCGGCTCGGTCGCCGTGATCTGCTCGGACGGGCTGGAGCGGGGAGAGCCCGACCTGCTCCGGCACGAGATGGCCAGGCTCCGGCGGCTCGTCCACAAGGTCGTCTGGGTGAACCCGCTCAAGGGGAGCCCGCGCTACGAGCCGCTCGCGCGCGGCATGGCCGCGGCGCTCCCCTCGATCGACGTGTTCCTGCCGGGTCACAACCTCGAGAGCCTCGAGGAGCTGGGCGAGGTGCTGGGGAACTAGTCCGCAACGGACTAGTTCGTCACGGACTCGTCACGAAGGCGCCCGGCGCTCGAGGTACTCGTCGATAAGCTGCAGCAGCCGCCGCCGGCCGAAGCTCGGATCGTGGCCGCCGTGCACGATCGTCACCGGCAGGTCCCGGAGCCGGCGCATGCTCTCCAGGTAGCTCGCGATGTCGGACTCCGGGAGCTCGTCGAGCAGCTCGCCGGACTCGTAGACGCAGTCGCCGGAGAACAGCGTCGCGGTCTCGGCCTCCCAGAGCCCGATCGAGCCCGGTGTGTGGCCGGGCAGGTGGAGCACCTCGAACGTGCGGTTGCCGAGGTCGATCACGTCCCCCTCCTCGACGATGCGCGTCGGCGTGGCGGGGACGACCCGGTAGGCGCGAGGGTCGTAGCCCTCGTGTGGCAGGGCATCGATCAGGACGCCGGAGGCCGGTGGCGGGTAGCCCGCCGCCGACAGGGCGTGGAGCTCCTCGGGAGTGAAGTCCTCGGTGACGAGCGACGCGAACCCGTCGGCGGCCGCGATCGAGGGCGCGTCCGCGGCGTGGGCGAGGATCTCCTCGAACTCGTGCAGACCGCCGACGTGGTCGTAGTGCCGGTGTGTGGCCACCGCGCTCACCGGCCGCTCGAGCAGGCGCGCCAGCCCCTCGCGAAGGGACGCGATCCCCAGGCCGGTGTCGACGAGGAGGTCGCGGTCGCGCCCCCGGACCAGCCAGAGGTTGGCCCGGAGCAGCGGGTCCACGTGCGCCTCCCAGATGCGGACGACGCCGTCGCCCGCGTCCTCGTGGTCGAACCAGCGCTCGGCGATGCGCACGCGAGTCCCCGGACCGGCTCAGCCCACCGCGAAGGAACCGACGATCTGATCGCACCCGGCCAGCAGCTCGCTCTGGCCCGAGTCGTCGTACTGGCAGTTCACGAAGTACTCGGTCGTGCCGTCGAAGGCGAGCACGAGCCGGCTGCTGACCGGCTGCCCGTCGGGGTTGTTCGCCGTGCCGGTGAAGCCGAGGGCCGGGAGCCCGGCCATCGTCTCGTCGGTCGGCCCGCTGTCGATGCCGCCCCCGGCCTGCGCGAACAGGTCGGAGATCTGCTGGCCGATCCCCGCCTTCTGATCGTCGATGTTTCCGCTCGTGATCGGGATGTTGATCGTGTACCCGGAGACCGAGACGAAGTTGATCGCGTCGATCCCCACGGTCTCGTTCCAGAGCTGGTTGCCGGAGGAGGCCGTCGTCCCCGACAGGGTGAACTCCTGCCAGCTCTCGGGGTACTGGAACGAGATGCCGTTGCCGCTGAAGGTCTTGCCGGACGCGCTCGGCGTGGAGGTTCCGCCCGGGACTCCGGTCGGACTCGAGGTGGCGGTCGACCCGCCCCCTCCGTTGCCGCTGCAGCCGACGAGCGCGAGCGCCGAGGCGAGCGCGAGGACGAGCGGGATGCGGATGCGCGTGCGCACGGGAGTCCCCTGACTCTGTGGTCGGCCCATCGTACCGGCGAGACCGGGCCGGCGCCAGCAGCCGAGCGGCTCAGGACGCGAGCTCGAACGCCCCCTCGAGGAACAGGTGGATCCCGCGCGGTCTCGTCCCGCCGGGGACCGGCGTGACCGTGTGGGTGGTCAGGTCGAGCAGCCGGATCCGTCCGTTCTCCAGTCGGAACGCGATGCGGTGGAGCGGGCGCGACACGCTGAAGTCCGCCACCGGGGCCTGCACGAGCGTGGTCACGGTGCCGTCGGCGACGGCGACCTCGACGAGCCCCTGGGGCGCGAAGCTGAGGTCGGGGAGCCGCTTCCACCACCACGCGACGAGGGTGTCGGCGTCGAGCCACACCGGGCGAAGCAGCGACCGGGCGCAGGTTCCGGTGGTGAGCGTCCTCGGGTTCGAGCCGTCGATCCCGATCAGCCGCACGCCGCCGCTGCAGCCGTGGGTGCCGACCCGGTGCGTGTACGCGACGGTCGTGGAGTCGGGGCTGAACGAGGGGTACCAGGAGTCGCCGTCGTGCGTGAGCCGGCGGACCTCGTGCGCCCCCGTCCGCGCCACGTAGAGGTCGGACTGGAACACGTCCACGTCGTTGCCCTGGTCGGCGGCGACCCACCGTCCGTTCGGCGAGACCGCGAGGTGCAGGGGCGTCCGGTCGGGATTCGAGAACCTCACGAGCCTCCGGTCGTGTCCCGTGGTCAGGTTCTCGTACCAGATGGAGTTCACGTGCGGGTCCCGATCGGGGCTGTCGCCCGAGCCGTTGGCGTCGGGGAGGAAGACCACCGCTCGCCCGTCGCGGGTGAGGAGCGGGAAGCTCGCGTCGTCGATGGAGAACAGCTTCGCGCCGGTGGCGGCGTCGAATCCCAGCACGGCCGACGTCCCCTGCGCGCCGGGACGCTCCGCCGCGAGCACGCCTCCGGCGAGCGAGACGAAGGGGCCGAGTCTCGAGAAGCGGTGGAGGACCGTTCCGGACAGCGTGGCCGTCACCGCCCGGTCGCTCCCGCCGGTGTACGCGAGGGCCGGCGTCGGCGCGGCGGCGGCCGGAGGCGCCGCTGCGATCAGCAGGCCGGCGACCAGGGCGCAGGCCGGGATCCGTCGATCACGCATGGACCTCTCCCTCCTTCGCGGGCTCCCCGGCCGCGTAGGCCAGGTCGAGGATCTCGACCGGATGCAGGACACGGAGGTTGGATCCGAGCGCCCGCAGACCGGCCGAGATCTGCATCGTGCACCCCGGGTTCGCTGACGCGACGACCTCGGCGCCGGTGGCCACGATCGCCTCGGCCTTGCGGCGCATGAGCTCGTCGGCCGTCTGCGGCTGGAGCACGTTGTAGAGGCCGGCGGCGCCGCAGCAGCGGTCGCCGTCGGGGATCTCGAGCAGCTCGATGCCGGGGACCCGGCGCAGGAGCGTGCGGGGCTCCTCGCGAAGGCGCTGTACCCGCAGGGCGTGACAGGCGTCGTGCACGGCGATGCGCCCGAACCCCGGGTTCGCCTCCGGGGGCCGGACGCCCTCGGCGGCAAGGAGCTCGGTCACGTCGCGCACCTTCGCGGCGAAGGCCGCCGCGTCGTCGCTCCCCAGCAGGTCGCCCACCTCCTTCAGGTGCGCGCCGCACCCCGCGGCGGTCACGACCACCAGATCGGCCTGCTCGAGCGCGCGCAGGTTCCGGCGCGCGAGCGCCCTGGCCGTCTCGAGCCGTCCGTGGTGCGCGTGGAGCGCCCCGCAGCATCGCTGGCCTCGCGGCACCGTGACCCGCCAGCCCGCGCGGACGAGCAGGCGGATCGTCGCGCGGTTGACCGGCCGGTACCAGCGGTCCTGCACGCAGCCCGCGAGCAGCGCGACGGTCCCGCGCGCGGGACCCTCCGGCTCGACGGCGCGGGGGAGCGGGCTCGAGAGCTCGGTCCAGGAGGCCGGGGGCACCAGTCGGCGAAGGCGCCGGCCGAGGAACGGCCGCGCGAGCGGCTGGAGCGCCGCGGCGAGGGCGAGCAACCGGGGACGGGGGAGCGCGACGTCCAGGCCGAGCCAGCGCAGGAGCCGCTCGCGCCCCGAGCGCAGCGGCTCGATCTGCACCCGGGCCCGCTCCATCATCCGGCCGAACGGCACGTGCGACGGGCAGACGTCCTCGCACGCGCGGCACACGAGGCAAAGGTCCATGAAGCGCGCGAACGTGCCGTCTACCTCCGCGCGCCCCTCGGCGACCAGGCGCATCGCCGCGATCCTGCCGCGCGGGGAGGCCGACTCCTCGCCGGTCAGCCGGTAGGTCGGGCAGTGGGGCAGGCACAGCCCGCAGGCCACGCAGGTGGCGAGGTCGGCGTCCGAGGGCGCCTCGGCCTCGCGCCAGCCCGGGGCGAGGCCGGGGACCGGCCCCACGAACCTCGCGCCCTCCGGCAGCTCGGCGCCGATCACCCCACCGTCCGCCGGCTCGAGCATCAGATCCCTCCCCAGAACCTGCCGGGGGCGAGCACTCCGGCCGGGTCGAACGATTCCTTCAGCCTGCGGTGCACCTCCATCGCCGGCACGGTCGCCTCGCCGAGGCCCCCGGGCCCGCGCACGACCGGGGCGATCCCCCCGAGGGCCGCCGCGCGCTCGCGAAGGGCCGCGAGCTCCCCCTCGGGGGCATCGAGCCCCACCCAGGCGACCCCGACGCCGGCCAGCGCCCCCCACGGCTCCGGGACCTCCGCGAGGAGCGGGTCCAGCCGCGAGGGCGGAACCGCCGCCTCGGCGATCACGGGGCGGTCCTCCCAGGCGCGTCGGAGCGGAAAGGGGGCCCCGTCGACGGACTCGAGGACCTCCGCGGACTCCGCCAGCGAGCGCGCTTGCTCCTCGACCTGCTCGTCCCAGCCCTCGAGGCGGACCTCCGTCGTCTCCGGCGTGGCGAGGATCGCGGCCGGGAGCGGCACCCGCTCGAGCAGGCGCGTCGCGGTCCCGAGGCCTCCCCGGACCCGGACCGTCCGCCGCGCTCGGGGCCGGGGCCGCACCTTGAGCGCGACCTGCACGATCACCCCGAGGGTCCCGAGCGAGCCCGTGACGAGCTTGTGCAGGTCGTAGCCGGTCACGTTCTTGACCGTTCGCGCGCCGCTTCGCACCAGCCGGCCGTCACCGGTGACGAGCTCGACCTCGAGGACCGAGTCGCGGACGGCCCCGGCCGAGAGGCGGCGGGGCGAGACCGGCGCAGCGGCGATCACGCCGCCGACGGTGGCCTCCGGCGGCGCGTCGACCGGCCACTCCTGATCGCCCTCTGCGAGCGTGCGCTGAAGGTCGCCGACGCGCATGCCGGCGCCGACGACCGCGATCATCTCGGCGGGTTCGTACGCCACCAGGTCGTCGAGCATGGTCGTCCACAGCTCGACGTCCGTCTCGGACGGGTTGCCCTTGTCCATGTGGGTGCGTCCGCCCACGACCAGCACCCGCGTCCCTCGCTCGCTCGCCTCGCGCAGGACCTCGACCACGTCGGCCTTCGAGTGCGGATGGATCAGATCCACGACCCCTCCGGGAGCGAGGACGCGGCCTCGACGGCGTCGGTCCCGCGGGCCATGGCGAAGTCGCCGCACCGGGCGCCCTCCGGGAGCACCTTCTGCGGGTTCATCCGGCCACCCGGGTCGAACGCCGTTCGGACGCACGCCTGCGCGGACAGGTCGTCGTCGGTGAACACGAGCGGCATGAACTCCCGCTTCTCCAGTCCGATCCCGTGCTCTCCGGAGAGCGCTCCCCCGACCGAGATGCACAGACGAACGATCTCGTCGGAGGCGCGGAGCACCCGCTCGAGCGTTCCCGGGACGCGCCGGTCGAACGACAGGAGCGGGTGGAGGTTTCCGTCGCCGGCGTGGAACACGTTGGTGACGACGAGGTCGTGACGCGCGGCGATCTCGTAGACGCCGGCCAGGACGCGCGCGAGCGTGGTCCGCGGCACGACGCAGTCGTGGAGGTGGTAGTGGGGGGCGATCTGCGCGACGGCGCCGAACGCGCTCTTGCGTCCCTTCCAGATCAGGGCGCGCTCGGCCTCGTCGCGCGCGACCCGGACGCTTCGAACCCGGTGCGCTCGGGCGGCGCGCTCCACGGCCTCGGACTGCGCGCGCACGGACGCGGGCGTCCCGTCGACCTCGACGATCAGGATGGCCGCGGCGTCGGTCGGATAGCCGGCGTGCGCGAAGCGCTCGGCGGCCACCACGATTCCGCGGTCCATCATCTCGACGGCCGCGGGCACCACGCCCGAGGCGATGATCGCCGATACCGTTGCCGCGCAGTCCTCGACGGTCTCGAAGTCGAAGAGCATGGTCCGCACGTCCGGCGGCAGCGGCGTGAGGCGGACGCAGACGGCCGCCACGATCCCGACGGTGCCCTCGGAGCCGATCACGACCCCCCGCAGGTCGTAGCCGGCGGCTTCGGGCGCCTCCGAGCCCAGGCGCACGACCGAGGCGTCGGGCAGGACCAGATCGAGCGCGAGGACGTGGTTCGAGGTCACGCCGTACGCGAGGCAGTGCGGCCCGCCCGCGTTGGTGTTCACGTTGCCGCCGATCGAGCTCGTCTGCTGCGAGGAGGGATCGGGCGCGTACGTGAACCCGTAGGGCGCGAGCGCCGTCGAGAGGTCGAGGTTCGGCAGCCCGGGCTCGACCCACGCGAGCCGGTCCTCCGGCCGCACCTCGAGGATCCGCGTCATCTTGGAGGTCACCACCACCAGGGCGTCGCCGATCGGCGTCGAGGCCCCGGCGAGCCCGGTGCCCGAGCCCCGGGGAACGACCGGCAGCCCGTGCTCACCGGCGATCCGCATGCACGCGACGATGTCCTGCAGCGAGCGCGGAAACGCGACGAGCGCGCACGCCCCCTCGACCATGGACGCGTCGCGGGCATACAGCGCCCTGGACAGCGGATCCGACAGCACCTCGGACGGGCCGAGGGCCTCCTCGAGCGCGCGCCGCGCGGCGTCCACCTGGGCCATGCCGTGCTCACAAGGCTACCCCGAGGCGCGCCGCGGAGGTGCGCGGCCGGCTCCGGGCGAGTGGCGGAGCAGGGGACGCCGCTCAGGCCACGCGGCCGGGAGCGCCGTCGGGGGTCGAGAAGGGGAGGCCCTGGCGCTCCCACTCCTCCATGCCGCCCTCGACGTTGTAGGCGTCGAACCCTCGCGCCCGCAGCATCAGCGTCGCAAGCTCGCTGCGGTTGCCGCTGCGGCAGATCACCGCGACCGGTCGCTGCGGGTCGAGCTCGCCGGTCGCGCCGGCCATGATGGTGTTCAGCGGAATGTGGAGGGCGCCCTCGACCCGCCCGGCGGCCCACTCGTACGGCTCGCGGCAGTCCACGAGCTGGATCTCGTTCAGCCGCTCGTAGACGCCGCGCGGCGTGGTGAGCTCGCTCTTGAGGTCGTCGACCATCGGAACCCAAATCCTATCAGGGTGGTGGGATATCCCCGGGCGCGCGCTCGACCCGGGCGAGCGCGCGCTCGAACTCCTCGAACACGTCGCGCCCGTGGACGTCCCGGCCGCGCAGGACGAACCGCACCTCCTCGACGCGCGTGCGCGCCCCGCGGACGGCTCCGATCGCCACGGGGGCGGCCAGCTCGGCCGGGTACCCGTACACCCCGGTGGAGATCGCGGGAAACGCCACCGTCCGGGCGCCGAGCTCGTCGGCCACGCGGAGCGACTCGGTGTGGCAGCTCGCGAGGAGCTCGGAGGGATCCTCCCACTCCGAGAACACCGGGCCGACCGTGTGGATCACCCAGCGCGCCGGAAGGTCGCCGCCCGTGGTGGCCACGGCCTTGCCGGTCGGAAGGCCGTCGGGATAGCGGGTGCGGCGGATCTCGCGACACGCCGCGAGGATCGCGGGGCCGCCGCGGCGGTGGATCGCGCCGTCGACGCCGCCGCCACCGAGCAGCGACGGGTTGGCGGCGTTCACGATCGCGTCGACCTCCTGCTCGGTGATGTCGCCCCGGACGACGAGGATGCGCGGCACGGAGCACATCCTAGAGCCGGGTGGATAGGCTACGCCCGTGCCTGCGGAGCTCGACCTGCTCGTGCTGGGGGACGCGAACCCCGACCTCGTCCTTCGGGGCGACGTCGAACCGGCCTTCGGCCAGGCCGAGAAGCTGGTCGACGAGGCCAGCTTGGTGGTCGGCGGGTCCGGGGCCATCGCGGCCTGCGGCGCGGCCCGGCTGGGACTTCGCGTGGCGTTCGTGGGCGTCGTGGGAGACGACGAGTTCGGCCGGTTCATGCTCGGCGAGCTCGCCGCCCGGGGCATCGACACGCGCGGGTGCGTCGTGGACCCCACCCGTCCGACCGGCGTCTCCGTGATCCTGTCCCGCGGGGAGGACCGCGCGATCCTCACCGCGCCGGGGACGGTCGGCGACCTGCGGGGCGAGCTCGTCGACCGCGACCTCCTGCGCTCGAGCCGCCACGTGCACGTGAGCTCGTACTTCCTCCAGCGATCGCTTCGACCGGACCTCCCCGAGCTGTTCCGCGAGGCCCACGCCGCCGGGGCGACCACCTCGATCGATCCGAACTGGGACCCGGCGGGGCGCTGGGACGGCGGGCTGCTCGAGCTGCTGGGCCAGACCGACTGCTTCTTCCCGAACTCGCTCGAGGCGCGCGCCATCAGCGGGATCGACGACGTCGACGTCGCCGCCGGGGTGCTCGCCGAGCACGGGGGGATCGTCGCGGTGAAGTTCGGGCAGGGCGGGGGGCTCGTGATGGCGGGCCAGGAGGTCGCGCGCTCCGAGTCGATCCCGGCCGAGGTCGTGGACACGACGGGCGCGGGGGACAGCTTCGACGCGGGCTTCCTCGCGGGGCGCCTGAACGGCTGGCCGCTGCCCCGCTGCCTCCGGCTCGCGGTCGCGTGCGGGTCGCTGTCCACGCGAGCGGCCGGCGGAACCGGCGGCCAGCCGACGATGGAGGAGGCGCTGTCGGCGCTGGAGGGCGCCCGGTGAGCCCGCGCGGCCCGGGCCGCCCGGCGCGCTCGGGCGGGGTGGCGGCGTGATCCTCTGTGTCGCCGCGAGCCCGTCCATCGACAAGCTCTTCGAGGTCGACCGCGTGGAGGTCGGACGCATCCACCGGCCGAGCGCCTTCGTCGCCGTTCCGGGCGGCAAGGGCCTGAACGTCGCGCGATCGGCGCACGTCCTCGGGGCCGACGTGGTGGCGACCGGCGTCCTCGCCGGTCACGCCGGCCGGTGGGTCGAGGAGGCGCTGGCCGCGGAGGGGGTGCGGGCGCGGTTCGCCTGGGTCGAGGGGGAGACGCGGTCGTCCCTTTCGGTCGCGGACTCCACCGGGCGCGGCCTGACCGAGTTCTACGAGACGGGCCCCGACGTGGGGGAAGGCTGGGCCCGGCTGGAGGCGATCGTGGCCGATCTCCTCCCGCAGGCCGGGTGGTTGACGATCTCCGGCTCCCTCCCGCCGGGGGCGCCGGAGGACGGGTACGCCCGGCTCGTGCGCGCCGCGCGCGCCGCGGACGTCCCGGCCGCGCTGGACACGCGCGACGAGCCGCTGGCGCTCGGCGTGTCCGCGGGGCCCGACCTGGTCAAGGTGAACGCCGAGGAGGCCGGCGCGCTCCTCGGGTCCCCGATCGAGATGCTCGACGACGCCGTCGGTGCGGCAGCCGAGATCCGCGGGCGCCTGGGGGGTGACGGGCACGCGGCGATCGTCACGCGAGGAGCCGAGGGCGCCGCGGTCGTGACCCCGCAGGGCGAGACGCTCGTGGCGCGGCTGTACGAGCGAGGGCGGTACCCGGTGGGGAGCGGCGACGCGTTCCTGGGCGGGCTCGTGACGGCCCTGGAGCGCGGGGAGGGCTGGCGCTCGGCGCTGGCCCTCGCGCTGGGGGCCGCGGCGGCCAACGCGATGGTGCCGGGCGCCGGTCGCCTGGATCCCGCGCGCGCGGCCGAGCTCGCCCGGCGGGCCGAGGTCAGGCCCGTTGCTTTCGGAGGGCGAGCACGCCGACCGCGACCATCGCCACCGAGAACGTGAGGAGCGCGAGCACCCGTCCGGCGATGTCCCCGAACCCCTCGCCGCCGACCATCACGTCGCGGAGCGCGACCGTCGAGTGCGTGAGCGGGAACAGCTGCGACAGCCATCGCAGCGGTGGCCACAGGGTCTGGACCGGCCAGATCAGGCCGCCGAGGAACACCTGAGGGATCAGCACCAGCGGGATGAACTGCACGACCTGGAGCTCGTTGCGGGCGTAGAACGAGAGCGAGATCCCGAGGTTCACGACTCCGATCAGCAGGATCACCAGGACCAGCAGGACGAGCCAGATCGAGCCGGCGATGCGCACGTCGAGCACCCACGTGGCGTACCCGAGGATGAGGAGCGCCTGCGCGACCGCGAACCCGATGAACCCCAGGAGGTACCCGAGCAGCACGTCCAGCCGCGAGGCGGGGGAGGCCATCAGCCGCTCGAGCGTGCCGGAGGAGCGCTCGCGCAGGAACGAGACGCTCGTGAGCAGGAACGTGAGGAAGAACGCGAAGAACGTGAGCAGGATCGGCGCGTCGTAGTCCAGGGGAGACAGGTCGATGCCGCCCTCGAGCGGCACCGGCCGGATCGCGAGCGGCGGGGCGCGAAAGCCGATCGCCGCGGAGGCCCGCTGGGTCAGGCGCTGCACGGCGCGCGCGGCGGCGGCGAGCACGGGGCCCTGCAGGTTCGGGTCGGTGCCCCCGACGACGACGCGGATCGGCGCCGTCTCGCCGGCGAGCGCCAGCCGGGTGAGGTCGGCGGGGAGGATGACGGCTCCGGCGACCTCGCCCGTGCGGACCCGTTCGGTCGCCGCCTCCGCAGAGCGGGCCGCCCGCACGGCGATCGCGCGGTCGGCCGAGAGCCCGCGCACGATCTCGTCGCCGAGAACGACGGGTCCGGCCGGCCCGCCGGCCCCGGCGTCCAGGTTCACGACGGCGACCGGCAGCGGCTCCTTGCCCGAGTCGCCGATCAGGTACCCGACGAGCGCCATGACGAGCAACGGAACGATCACGATGAGCGCGATCGTCCGCGGGTCGTGGCGGAACTGCTTGAGGATCCGAAGCGCGATGGCCGCGATGCGGGATGGGCTCACGGCGCGCCGCCTTCGCTCCGCCGGTTCCAGTAGACGAGGTAGGCCTCCTCGATGGAGGAAACCCCGGCGGCCGAGCGAAGCTCCGCCGGGGTCCCGACCGCGATGGTCCGGCCCGCCCCGATGAGCGCGACCCGGTGGCAACGCTCGGCCTCCTCCATCACGTGGGTGGTCACCAGGATCGTGGTGCCGGCGGCGTTCAGCTCGGCGAAGTGCTCCCACAGGCGCAGGCGCAGGACGGGGTCGATCCCGACGGTGGGCTCGTCCAGGAGCAGGAGCCGTGGCCGGTGCACCATGGCGCACGCCAGGTTCGTGAGCTGGCGCATCCCGCCCGAGAGCGAGCGGACCGGGACCCGCTCCTTCCCCTTCAGGTCGACGAGGGCGAGCAGCTCCGCGGCGCGGGCGCGCGCCTCGCCACCCCCCAGGCCGAACAGCCGGCCGAAGAAGACGACGTTGTCGAGGACCGGAAGGTCCTCGTAGAGGGCGGCCGACTGGGTCATGTACCCCACGTCGACCGCCGTCTGGGGGCCGGGCGTTCGCCCGAGCACGCGCACGCGGCCGCCGGTGGGACGGAGGAGGCCGGCGAGGGTCCGGATGAAGGTCGTCTTGCCCGCGCCGTTCGGTCCGACGAGGCCGAGGATCTCGCCCGGCCGGACCGCGAGGCTCAGCCCGTCGAGGGCCCGCAGGTGTCCGAATGTCCGCACGAGGCCGTCGGCCTCGATCGCGAGCTCGCCTTCCTCGGCCACTTGCGGCTCCTTCCCGGTCGGCCCGGTCCGGACCCTATCGTGCGAGGCGGGCGGCGTCCGGTGACGGGCCGGCCGGCTCCCTCCGGCGCGGCGAAGGGCCCGGCGCCGCCCCGGGACCGTTCACCCCTCCCCGAACAGGCGCCACTCCGGATGCTCGCTGATCGGGTGCGTGGCCGTCTCGCGCGTGGCGGTCACGACGGCGTCCGGGTGGGTCTGCAGCAGCGTGATCGGATACTCCGGCGTCGGCTCCGCGAACAGCGCGACCCGAAACGCCGTCTGCTTCCACGCGCCGGTGTCGCTGTAGAGGCGTACGCGCCTGGCCGACAGGCATTCCCGAAGGCCGAGCGTGATCGACATGGGCGGGACGAACTGATACGCGCCTCCGAACGTGCGGTGGGCGAGCGCGATCACCGTGTCGGGGCTGTTCTCCTGGATCCGGATCGTGGATCCGGCGAGCGCCGCGAGATCGACCCGGCTGAAGGGGTTTCGTCTGGCCTGGTTGTACGCGACGTGTCCGTCCTGGCCCCATCCGCCGATCGTCACGTCGATCGGCGCGGCCGCGATCGCCTCCGCGACGCGCGCGGCGGTCTCCGGCAACAACCAGTGCCGTTGCTCCTCCGGGACCGCGAGCTCGGGGCGGATGCCCCCGTAGAAGTGGCGCTCCATGAACGAGCGGAAGTTGTACGGGTGCCCCTCGGGCAGCGGCCGCCCCTGCCAGTCGAGGCACTCGTCCATGTGGAACACGGAAAGGCGCGCCAGCGACACCCCGCGCCGGTTCACCTCCTCGGTCCACGGGGCGTACCACGCGGTCGGTCCGCAGGGGACGATCGCCCGGGTGGGCTGCCCGCGGGCGTTGTTCTCCTCGACCAGGTCGACGAGCTCGCGGGCCATCAGGCGCGCCATCTCCGCGGCGTCGGCCACGATCCGAAAGCGCACGCGGGGCCCGTGCGAGGCGAGCTCGTCGACCGGGATGCGGCACCAGCGCTCGAGGTCTCTGGGGTCGATGCTCACGATCGCGTCACCTGCCCGTAGGTCTCGTGGTATCTCGTCCACCAGCGCTCGATCTCCTCGGGCGGAAGCGGAGCCGGTTCCCCGAGGTGCGTCGCCAGCCACAGCGTCTTGGCCGCGTCCTCCACCATCGCCGCGGCCTTCACCGCGGCGCGGGGGGACCGGTCGAACGCGAAGACCCCGTGCCCGGCGAGCAGGACGGCCGGCGCGCGCGTGCGGTGGGCGAGGATCGCGGCGGCGATCTCGTCGCCCCGGTTGGAGGCGTACGGCGCGCACGGGATCTCGCCGCCGAACTCGTCCGCCATCGCCGTCAGCGCGCACGGGATCGACCGGCCCACCGCGGCCCACGCGGTGGCGAAGTTCGAGTGCGTGTGCACGACGCCCCCGATCGCGGGATCCGCCCGGTACAGAGCCAGGTGGTGGGGCGCGTCGACGCTCGGGCGCAGGTCGGCGCACAGGCCGTCCGGCACCTCCGCGGGGGCGGGGCGCCGTCCATCGAGCGTGAGGACCGCGAGGTCCTCCGGACGCAGCGCCTCGTAGTCGACTCCGCTGGGCTTGATCAGCACGAGCCCGCGCTCGCGGTCGAT
>Ga0070741_10010207_pt1 | contig 17836 bp, 13 predicted proteins | sample Coa_R1_4_FD_66440 | JGI IMG/M metagenome (GOLD analysis project Ga0070741, IMG submission 66440) | Surface soil microbial communities from Centralia Pennsylvania, which are recovering from an underground coalmine fire - Coalmine... | ecosystem: Environmental > Terrestrial > Soil > Unclassified ...
GGCGTTATTCATACCAGCCCAGGCCGCAAGCCTGGGACAATCGGCAGACCTTGTATGCGAGCGGGCCAATGGCCCGCCTCATGGCCCCGGTTAAAAGTGCTCCAGGACGTGGGAATTGACTCCGCGCCCGCGCCTTTGGCGCTTGCGGGATGACACTTTGGTGGTGCGTGCTGGGGCTAGCGCCCTGGCTAGCGCCCCAGGCTGGTATGATGGACGCCCCTTGGCGTCGAAAATCAGCAAATCTAGTGGCGTTGGACTTCACCGTCCGCAGAGGTCCCCGAATTGCGCGGGTCAACCTGTAACCTGTAACCTGTAACCTGTAACCTGTAACCTGTAACCTGTAACCTTCCCGCTCCCGCAGGCTGCGGGCGCAGCTTGACTTGCGGTCGACCGCGCCTCTTAAATATCTCCGCTGCCGGTGCGATCGCGTCGGCCGGGACGAAATGAATACCCATTGCATGCACATCCAAGCCGTGTCTCTCACCGCGGTGCGGTCAATCGCGGCGGCTTGCATCACCGCTGTGTTCTGCGCGCCTGCGGCGGCTGCCCCTGATGGCTTTGCGGTGGTTCACACTCCACCCCAGAATTCCCGCACTGCCCTGTACACTTCCAATCGCGAGCCGCTGGAGCCGAGCCCGTTGGTCAAACTTCCGATCGGGAGCATTAGGCCCGGCGGCTGGCTGCGCCATCAACTCGAACTGGAGCGCGACGGAATGACGGGACATCTCGAAGAGATTTCCAAATGGTGCAAATTCGAAGGCAACGCCTGGGCCAGTCCGGACGGCCTGGGTCACAGCGGTTGGGAAGAGCTGCCGTATTGGCTTAAGGGCTATGCCGACCTGGGCTACGTTTTGCAAGACGAGCAGGTCATTCAGCATGCGCGCCGGTGGATTGATGCCGTGCTGGCGAGCCAGGAGACCGACGGCTGGTTTGGCCCGCGCAGTCTCAAGACCGGCCTCGAAGGCAAGCCCGACCTTTGGCCGCACATGGTCTTGTGCAATGTGCTCCAATCGTTCTACGAATACAGCGGCGATCCGCGAGTCGTTCCTTTCCTGACGCGGTATTTTCGGTGGCTTAACACGCAGCCGGGATCCAATTTCGGCGCGGGTTACTGGCCGAAGGTCCGTTTTGGCGACAATATCGAAACGATCTATTGGGTGTACGACCGTACCGGCGAGCCCTGGCTGCTGGATTTGGCCAAGAAGATTCATGACAACATGGCGCGCTGGGATTCCGGAGTGATCAATTGGCACAACGTGAATATCGCCCAGGGGTTTCGTGAGCCGGGTGTGTACTACCAGCAGGCTCGTGACGAGAAATACCTGCAAGACGCGGAGCGAAATTACGAAACGGTCATGGATAAGTTCGGGCAATTTCCCGGCGGCGGATTTGCCGGAGACGAAAATTGCCGGCCTGGTTATACCGATCCGCGTCAGGGTTTTGAGACCTGCGGCATCGTCGAGTTCATGCACAGTTTCGAGATGCTGTTGAAGATTTCGGGCGACCCGGTCTGGGCCGATCGTTGTGAGGAATTGGCCTTCAACTCGCTGCCTGCGGCCTCGACGCCGGATTTAAAGGGATTGCATTACCTGACCTGCGCCAATCAAGTGCAGCTCGACACGAAAAGCAAAGCGCCCGAGATCGACAACGGGGGCAACATGTTTGCCTATAGTCCGTTCGAGGTGTATCGCTGCTGCCAGCATAACGTTTCCCATGGCTGGCCGTACTACGCGGAGGAACTGTGGTTGGGCACTTCCGACCAGGGCCTTTGCGCTTCACTTTATTGTTCCAGCCAGGTCAGCGCCAAGGTGGGGGGCGGTTCGCAAATTCAAATCACTGAAGATTCCGACTATCCTTTTGCCGAAACCATCAACTTCAGGATTACGACCGGGCAATCCGTGAAGTTTCCGCTCTATTTGCGCCTCCCCCGGTGGTGTTCTGAGGCGCAGGTGAAGCTCAATGGCAAGGCGGCCCACCTGAAGGCCGGCTCTCTCGAATACGTCGTTTTGGATCGGACTTGGAAAGACGGCGACCGCGTCCAACTGCGCCTTCCGATGCAAGTGTCCGTGCGGACTTGGAAAATGAACAATAATGCTGTTTCGGTAGATTATGGGCCGCTGACTTTTTCACTTAAGATCGGCGAACGCTGGCAAGCTTACAACCAGAAGGATCCGCGCTGGCCTGAGTACGAGGTGTTTCCCACAACTGCCTGGAACTACGGCCTGGTCCTCGACCCGGCGAATCCAGCGAAATCCTTCAAGGTGATCCACCATAGCGGGCCTCTACCCGCGCAACCGTTCACGCCGGCAACCGCCCCCATCGAGCTGCGCGCGCGGGCGCGAAAGATTGCGGGCTGGAAGCTCGACTCGTTTGGCATGGTCGGCAAGCTGCAACCCAGTCCGGTCAAGTCGGACGAACCGGTCGAGACCGTAACGCTCATTCCAATGGGCGCGGCCCGGCTGCGAATCAGCTCGTTCCCCGTGATTGGGTCCGGTCCGTGAATATTTTTATGAAGAACATCACAGCAAGCATCGTGGTAGCCGTTATTTATTCGGGCTCCGCGTGGACCCTTTGCGCCTGGCAGGCCGCGCAGGGACCCCTCCAAACCCGCTGGACCCAGGAAGTCTCACCTCAGAATGATCACCCGGAGTATCCCCGGCCCCAGCTGGCGCGAAAGGAGTGGCTCAATTTAAACGGGGTGTGGGGCTTTGAGATGACGTCCTCCAATGCACAGCCCACGGTTTTTCCCGACGAAATCCTCGTGCCTTTTCCGGTCGAGTCCGCCTTATCGGGTGTGATGAAGCACGTTGATGAACACACGCGATTGTGGTATCGCCGCACGTTTGATATTCCCCGCGGTTGGATCGGCCGGCGCATCATGTTGAATTTCGGCGCGGTGGATTTCGAAACGACGGTGTTCGTCAATGGGAAGAATGTGGGCCGGCATCGCGGCGGCTACGACGGCTTTAGCTTTGATATCACCGACAGCCTCTCACCGTTGGGAGAAAACGAATTGGTTGTCTCGGTGTGGGACCCGACCGATAGCGGCACCCAGCCGCGCGGCAAGCAAGTGCGTAAGCCAAACGGAATTTGGTATACGTCCACCAGCGGGATCTGGCAAACCGTCTGGTTGGAGCCCGTCGGCGCGGCCCGCATAACCGGGCTGGAAATTACTCCTGACATTGATAAAAGCGAGGTGGCAATTGCCCCGCGCACGACTGCGCCGCTGGGCCGATTTACAGTCGAAGTTTCGGTGCGCGGCGACCGGGGCGAGCATTGGAGCGCCTCCGGACCCCTTGGTGAAAAGGTAATTGTTCCAATCAAGAAATTACACCTTTGGTCGCCAGAAAGCCCTTATCTCTACAGCATGACGGTCACTTTGAAGCTGGGCCGACGCACGATGGACAACGTCGAAAGCTACCTAGGCATGCGCAAAATATCGCTTGGCAAAGATGCGAAAGGATTCACCCGCATCCTGCTCAACAATCAGCCCTATTTTCAATTTGGTCCGCTGGACCAGGGCTTTTGGCCGGACGGAATCTACACCGCCCCGACCGATGCGGCCTTGCGTTACGATATCGAGACGACCAAAAAGCTCGGATTCAACCTGGCCCGCAAGCACGTCAAAGTTGAACCCGACCGCTGGTACTACTGGTGCGATAAGCTCGGCCTGCTCGTGTGGCAGGATATGCCCAGCGGCGACAAGTATATTGGCCCGAAAGACCCGGATATCCAGCGCAGTCCCGAGTCCGGCGCGGAATTTGAAGATGAGCTGGCGGCGCTGATCGCAGGCCGGGGCGCGCATCCCTGCATTGTGATGTGGGTGCCCTACAACGAAGGCTGGGGACAATGGGACACGGCCCGGATTGTGGATCTAATCAAAAAGCAGGATCCATCCCGGCTCGTCGATGACACGAGCGGCTGGGCGGACCGCGGCGTAGGCAGCGTCAACGACATGCACAAATATCCCGGGCCGGGCGCGCCGGAGCCCGAGCAGAAGCGGGCGATTGTGCTGGGTGAGTTCGGCGGGCTTGGCTTGCCGGTGCACGGTCATACCTGGCAATCCGAAAAGAATTGGGGCTATCGGAGCTACACCGATGCTGCCGCGCTCACGACAGCCTACGAGGATCTGGTTTCCAAACTGTTCCCGTTGATTGATGAAAAGGGACTTTCGGCCGCCATCTATACCCAAACTACCGACGTCGAAGTCGAGGTCAACGGCCTAATGACCTATGATCGGGAAATGATCAAAATGGACTGGACCCGTGTGGCGGCTGCTAATCATGGGAAAAGAGTGCCAGCAATGATGGAGTCCCGCCAGAATTAGCCTGCTGTCACAGCGACGAGCTTCCGCGAGTCCGCATTTCCTGGGGTTGCTGAGGGCAGTTGAAAACCACGGATGAACACCGATTCGCACGAATAAGGCAGGGCAGAAGCTATCTCACGGAAGTCTGCTCCGTTCACCTAAAATGATGCGAGCTCAGGCAGCCGAGTTGATGCCAATCCGCTGATTTTATCAGTGTTCATCCGAGTCCATCCATGGTTGAACTGCAGTCCGGCGCCGAACCGCCTAAAGGCGGGACTCCTAACCCAGGCGCCCACGGCTTGGCCGGTTTTTTAAAACACGCTCTAAGAAACAGCGTGGTTGACCTTCTCCCACCTGCCGGTTTTGGCCGACTTGAGGACGGCATCGCAGACGTATTGGGTTTCCAAAGCATCGCGGAAAGTTGGGCTGGCGGCTTTGCCCTTGGCCACGCCGTCGAGAAAGTCGGCTACCTGGTGGACGAAGCTGTGCTCGTAACCGATCTGCAATCCGGGCACCCACCATTGGCCCATGTACGGGTGATCTCCGTCGGTGACGTGGATGCTGCGCCATCCGCGCAGGCGGCCTTCGTCCCGGTGTTCGAAATACTGCAAGCGGTGGAGGTCATGCAGGTCCCAGAAAATGGAGGCGTGTTCGCCGTTGATCTCGAAGGTGTAAAGGGCTTTGTGGCCGCGAGCGTAACGCGTGGACTCGAATGTTGCCAGAGACCCATTCTGGAATCGTGCGAGAAAAGCGCAGGCGTCGTCGATACCGACACGCTCGACTTTGCCGGTCAGGTTGTGTTTGCGCTCCTTTACAAACGTTTCGGTCATCGCGTTGACTGTCTTAAAGCCGCCATTAAGCCAGATGGCCGTGTCGATGCAATGGGCGAGAAGATCTCCGGTGACGCCGCTGCCGGCAACCTTCAGGTCCAGGCGCCAGAGTCCCGCGCCGCCCTGCGGCAAATCCTTGGAGATGGTCCAATCCTGAAGAAATTTGGCACGGTAATGGAAAATCCGGCCTAGTTTTCCCTGATCGATAAGCTGTTTAGCCAGGGCGACCGCTGGAACCCGGCGGTAGTTGTACCAGACCATATTTGGGACGCCGGCTTTCTCGACTGCCTGAACCATCTTGAGACCTTCGGGCCCGTTCATCGAAAGAGGTTTCTCGCACAGGATCATTTTGCCCGCCTTGGCCGCGGCAATGGCGATTTCGCGGTGCATATCGTTGGGACAGGCGATATCGACCAGGTCAATATCGTCGCGGGCCAGCAGCTTGCGCCAGTCGGTCTCGTGCGATTCATAGCCCCATTTGGAGGCAAACGCTTTGACCTTGGCGGGGTCGCGAGCGCAAACGGCTTTCAAAACAGGTCGATATTCCAAGTCGAAAAAGTTGGCGACTTTGCGAAAGGCATTTGAATGAGTCCGGCCCATAAAGCCGTAGCCGATGAGTCCGACGTTGAGGTTTTTCATAGGTGCTTGCGCTGTGGCGATAGAGAATCGCTTTAGCTCAAGCGAGGCAAGGTAAAATCCCGTAGCGGGAAGTTTCAGTCTGGCCTATCGTCCCCCCACATGAGCCGCAAAAGCCAGAGAGTTGCCAGTCTAATCGGTTCTGTAGACGCTGGACCATTCGACCCGCATTACCTGGGTTATTTCGACTGCTTCAATCGCCAACTCTTCTTCGAGGCCCATGAAGTTCTCGAGGAACTCTGGCTGGGTGAACGGGGCCAGCCCAGGGATTTGTTCTACAAAGGCCTAATCCAGCTTGCGGGCGCGTTCGTTCACGTGCAGAAGGATCGGCGGCAACCCGCGTTGGCGCTGCTTAACCTTTCACGAAAAAGTCTGGCGTCGTTTCCAAGCCGGTTTGAGGGCCTGGACCTCGATCGGGTTCGCCAGCTTATCGAGGTCTGGACCGACAGACTGGGGGCCGACTCGCTGCCTGGCCAATACTTCCCACCATCCCAATGGCCAACGCTCATGCTTCCCTGGGGCTCAAGCCAGCCTCCCACAACGCACTAAGAGCGTATTTTAGAATCCGGTTTGGAGTCCCGCCTTTAGGCGGTTTTGGCGCCGGGCCGCCTAAAGGCGCCTAAAGGCGGGACTCCAAACCCCCCTACGCCCACGCCCAAGTCGGTATTTTTAAAAACACGTGCTAGGCAACCGCTTGGTCCGCGTTGCTGCGGGTTTCAGGTTTTCCCTCGCTAAAAACTCTTCGGACCGCGTTTGTTTTACCGTCGCTAATATGCGATATTCGACAAAATCAAATCGCGGGAATTGGGCGCGAATACACACTCATGCTGAACGATGTGCCGATCTTACTGGCGGAGGATGACGAAAACGATATTTACCTGATGGGGCGGGCGTTTGAGCGGGCGGGCATCCCGAACCCGCTCCGGGTGGTGCATAATGGGCAGGAGGCGATTGATTACCTTGGCGGGGCGGGCGAGTTTGCCGAACGCGCCAAAAACCCGTTGCCCGGCCTGATGTTGCTGGACCTGAAAATGCCATGGATGGACGGGTTTGATGTGCTCAAGTGGCTGCGCGAGCATTCCGAGTTCGATACTATGCCGGTGGTGGTGCTCACTTCATCCAAGTTGCAGGCGGACGTGGATAAATCGCGGCAACTTGGGGTCTATGATTACCGCGTGAAGCCTCACGGGTTCGACGATCTCGTGCGATTGCTGGACGATGTTCGCCAGTGCTGGCTGGACGAGAGATTCAATCGCCACGCTGCCGCGCTGGCCGCCAGCGCGCCACCAAGCCGCCCGGATGGCTCGTCGGGATGAGAAGACTGCCGTGCGGCAGCCTGAATTGGTAGAGCCTACCTGGGGCGGTTCTTCATAATGTTCCCTTAAAGGTTGACGGTTTAGACGCATTTCACTCTAATGCGCCCGGCGGAAACGATGAAGAGGCTGAAGCTCCTGTTGGCAATCGCATTAGGATCGCTGGCCTTGCTCTGTCTCTGGTGGAGATGGCCGGCGTACCAGGCATATAAGCAGGAGCGAGATTTGAACCGGGCTCGAGGCTTCCTGGCGGAAGGTGACCTGGCCAACGCTTCATTGAGTGCGCGACAGGCGCTGCAAATCAATGACCGCAACCTTGAGGCCTGCCGGTTAATGGCTCGGTTATCTGAATTGGCCCGATCGCCGGCGGTAATCGATTGGCGCGCTCGCCTCTTGGAGCTGGAGCCGACCATCACCAACCGCCTGGCGTTGGTTGCGGCTGCGTTACGATGGGGCCGGCCGCCTTACTCCTTGGCCGCGGAACTCCTCCGACAGCTTGAACCGGCCGCCGACGCCCTTCCGTCGTTCCAGGTCCTTTCAGCCGAACTTGCTTTGAAGTTGAATCGGCTGGATGAAGCAGGCGAACACTTCCGGACGGCCGCGCGGCTGCAGCCGGACAATCCATTGCATCAGCTCAACCTGGCGGTGGTTGAACTGCAATCGACGGACGCGTCCATCACCAGCCAGGCTCGGCGTGCATTGGAGCAGCTAAGCTCCAACGGGGTGGTCGACGCTTTTTCTCTCCGCGCCCTGGCGACTGACGATTTGCGGCGGAATCAGCTAAGCGAGGCTGAGCGCCACTCGAAGCGGTTATTGAGATTGCCTGAGGCTACGTTTGAGGATCAGTTGCAACGATTGACAATTTTGCGGCGTTTGGCAACCACTGAACTGGGCGGCTCGGAAATTAACGCGGAATTCAGCTCGCGACTAATGACCGCCCAGCGTAGCGCCAGGACCAATACGGTCGGCGCTTTCGGACTTTGCGAGTGGATGGCAAGCCATGGACTGGCGCAGGATGGATTGGAATGGCTGGCGGGATTGGATGAACGCCAGCGCAAGGCCGAACCTCTGCGGCTGGCGCGCGCAAATCTGTACCTGGCGATAGCAGATTGGCTTGCGTTGGACCGGTTTCTTTCCGCCGAGAAATGGACCGATCTGGAATTCATGCGGCTGTCCTTGCTGGCCCGAGCGTCGTGGGAACAGGGCCAAACCGGAATGGGCGACACTCGTTGGCGGGGGGCCGTGCGCGCGGCGGGCGACCACCTGGGTTGCCTGACCTTGCTCCTGGGCCTCGCGGAGGATTGGCGGCGAGACCCGGAAGAAGTCCTTTGGCAAATCAGCCGCCGCTTCCCGCGCGAGGAATGGGCACTTCGCGGGTTGGAACGACTTTATATCTCGACCGGCAATACGGTGGGACTGAACAAAGTCTACGCCAGGTTGATCGAGGAGAACGGCACCGGTTCAGATGCGACGAACCGCAATGATTTCGCCTGCACGTCGCTGCTGCTCGGGATCAACCTCGCTCAGGCACACGAGATCGCCCGGAAGCTCCACCGCGAGCATCCCGAGGATGTAATCATCGCTTCGACCTACGCCTATTCCCTGCATTTGCAGGGAAGGTCGCCTGAGGGCGTGGCGATTATGGCCCGCTTCAGCGAGCCCCAACTGCGGCAGCCCCAAATCGCCTTGTACTACGGGGTGTTGCTTGCGAACGCGGGGCAGGGGCGCCGGGCGGCGCCATATCTCGAATTGGCGCAGGGGGTGCGCTTATCCCCCGAGGAGCAACGCCTTTTGGACGAGATGAAAGTCCGCTTGGAAGCAAACTGACGCAAAGGTGTGGAGATAATGGAACGGCATGTGCCTCTGAACGCGTCACCGTGCCAAGCCGGTCTCATTTCCTCCAACGGGTGCGCTCTTCTGAAAGGTTCCCCCAAAAAAACGCCTTGACAGCCGACCGCAAAAGGTGGAAGGCTTTGAGCCAAGCTATATTATGTTGCTCCGACACCTGTGCATCTCACTGGCTACGGTAGCTCTCCTCGAGTTTACCGCCGTCGCTCAGACGACGACCGTCAACTACGATGCGGCCCCAGGCGAACGCAACATCGTCGATAGTTCGGGAAATCCTGTCCCCGACGGCAATATAGTTGCCATCGGATATTTCACCACCGGGTTCGATGTCGTCGGCAACGCCAGCGATTACACAGCGCTTCAATCGGCGTGGCATCTTTATGGAGAGACTGTCATCAAGCACCTCCCTACGCCTACTGGCGAGCCGGGCCGATTTGCGGGCGTTTCAAGTCAAAACGATCCCTCCTTTTTTCCCCACTCGATTTACCTGTGGATTACAGAAACCAACCTTTCCGGCTCCGTGACGGAGTACGGACTTTTTACCGCCTCGGGTTGGACCTTTCCGGATCCGAACTCGGTTCCGCCCACAACGACGATTACTTCTGACCAGGTTGACACGTTTCGCTTTGGGAACGCCATAGCTGGCACCCCTGGCAGCCTGCAACTGGCTGCTGCCGTTCCCGAGCCCAGCACTCTGGCCTTGCTCGGGGTTGGCGCAGTTGTCGGACGCCTGTATCTGCGCCGTCGCCGCTAAGCCGGGACTTCCGCCCGCTCAACGGAAGCGATCTGGCCTTCACCGGTCCGGCTTGGTGTGGTGATAATCTGCTAGCCAGTGTGAGGTTGATCTCTTCCAATCGCCACTTAGAATCGGCCTTACAATGCCCGCTGAAACTCTCAATTGTCCGATGTGTGGCGCTCCGATGTCGTCGGACGCCCCATCCTGTGAACACTGCGGGGCGCGGCTAGCCACCGTTGCGTGCCCTTCATGTTTCGGGATGATCTTTCAAGGGGCAAAGTTTTGCTCCCATTGCGGCGCGCGGGTTGAGCGCGCGGAAATTGAAGAGGCAAAATCCGAGCCGTGTCCGCGCTGTGGGGTGGGAATGACCGCGACCGTGCTCGGCAGTACCACCGTGCGCGAATGCCCGAAATGCGCCGGGCTCTGGGTGGATACCGCCACGCTCGAGCGCATCTGCGCAGAAAGGGAACGGCAAGCCGCCGTGCTGGGTCTGGCTAGCCCGGCGATTGGTTCCGGCGGTGCTCTCGAGGACAGAATCCAATACCTTCCCTGTCCGGTCTGCCGGAAGCTGATGAATCGCGTGAATTTCGCGCATTATTCCAATGTGGTTGTCGACGTGTGCAAGGAACACGGCACGTGGTTTGATCGGGATGAGCTAAGGCGGGTGATTGAATTCATTCGGGGCGGCGGACTGGATGAAGCCCGGACCCGCGAGCTGTCCGACCTCAAGGAGCGCGAACGCCGGCTCAGCGCTGCCCAAACCGCAGCGGCTTGGAGTTCGAATTGCGCGGACGAGGAATCGAGCCTCAACCGGCACCAAGGAATCTCGCTGCTTGCGGGCGGACTGATCGATCTCTTTCGCTAGCGCGGCCAAACCGTGTCGATTTTGTCCCACAACGCCGCGAGTCGCTGGGAGTTTAGCCTGACCGCATTATTCCAATGCGCCTGTTCGTGAGATTTGGGAGTGTCTCAGATAATTCAACTCAAATGGCGGCACGGCGATTAGCTCGGCCCGCAGCTCCGTCAGTGGCCTTCAGTTTCTTTACCTTGCTCCCGGACTGACAGAGAGCAGGGACAAACGATAAGCGTCGCCTCCCAGGTAACGAGGGCAACCTAGTTATCCTCCCCATGAACCTTAAAATTGGCTCGTTGATTACTAAGCACTTGCATGTTTTCGAGGTTCAGGGGTTCAATGCGCGAATTCTTCGGGGAATTCTCTGACAAAGTGCGGGCCTTTATTGGGCAGCCTTCTGATTCGTCTCAAATCGCGCCGGGTCCACTGATTCGTAGCTGTTGCCCATCGCGTAGTTGTCGAAGTAGATCGTCATGGGATCTTTCCACCGGTCGCGGTACAGCCCGATTTTGTGATAAAAGGCGTTTTTGTTGACAGGGTCCGCCAAAGGGCCGGTGTACGAGGCGACTCGCCGCCCGTCCATCCACAGCTCAAATAAGCCATCCTCTGAGGGTGAGTAACGGGCATGGCAAACGAAGTCTACCCATTTCCCCAGTGGCAGTTTGGGTAATCTGAATTCTCGTTTTCGGCCCTGGGATTCTACCGTCAAGGTATGCTTTCCGTTGCGGAACCGTTGCGCCGTTAACGGGCGGCTCACGTCGGATTGTTTGCACGAGGAAATCACCAGCCGGTTGTCGACGATTGGAAAATCTTTTGGGACTAGAACCGAGAAAGCATACCAGGCTTCCTCACCAAGCAAGTTGAAGTGGCCTGAGTCGAGTTCAGAGCGTTCCACTCTTGTCCCCGCATCGCCGGCGGCGTCGACGTTGCCCTCTTTGACCGTTATTTGCACGGCTTGCCGGCCGCTGCGTGCATAATTCGTGGTCAGCTTGATAGCCCCGGGCACATACAGCCCGCTGCCATAATTGCCGGGCAGCCAGAACCCGGCGACCGTGTTGCCTTCAAAACCGTCGTATAATCTTAAGCCGGCTGCATTCGCTTGAGCGCCGGCTCCAACTGCGGAAGAGGTGGCCCCCCGTGGTTCTTCGGCCTCGGTGCGGGCGGACCAGAAACATGTCAACAATCCGATCATCAAAGCTGCACCGAGTGCTCGTCTGGATTCGATACCTTTCACGTCGGTTCTGTACCTGGTCCCGGCGGTTTTTTCCAGAGGGATCCCTCTGGGACAAATAGGACCGAGAGGACTGATGGAATCGGATCTCGGTGAGGGGCGCCGGCTATTTGGCGATTCGCCAGCTCAGACCAGGTCCAGGCCACGCATGGAACCGGTGGCGGAGGCGAATTTGTCAACCTCGAGACCCATGCGCTGGAGCATCGAGACAAAGAGATTGGGGAGGGGATAGTTACGTTCTTGATCGAAGGCAAGGTGTTGGCCGTGTTTGAAGCCGCCGCCCGCAAACAACGTAGGCAAGTTTGTGGTCACGTGCGTATTGGCATTGCCCAGGTTCGTGCCGTAAAGAATCATGGTGCGATCCAGGAGCGTGTCGTCATCTTCGCGCACAGCTTTGAGGTCACTGAACAAATTCGCCAGCAGCTTCATATGCCATTCATCAATCGCCTTGAGCTGCGCGAGCTTGGCTTCGGACCGGCCGTGATGTGAAAGATTGTGATAGCCGTCGGTGATCTTGATCCCCTCAATCTCGATGGCTGGGGAATTGACACTGTCGAGAAGCAAAGCCACGGAACGGGTGGAATCGGTTTCGAAGGCGAGGCGTGCCATGTCATACATGAGTTTCACCTTTTCCATGTACTCGCGTGGGCTGGCCGGATCCAGCGGGCAGGCGGCCTTGACCACCGGTTTGGGTTTATGCTCCCACTCGCGAGACATGGCCATGCGCTTCTCGAGTTCACGCACGCTGGTGAAGTATTGGTCGAGCCGGTCGCGATCGCGGGCCCCCACAGTGCGTTGAAGGTCCTTGGCCTGATCGGCGACCACGTCGAGGATGCTTTGGCCCAGCTCAAGCCGCCGCACCTGGTTGTCCATTTCGTCCCTGGTCCCCTGGATGAACATGCGGCGAAATACGTCGGAAGCCTTTTCCTCGCAAGGGATGAGCACGCCGGAGCTGGTCCAGGACAGACTGCGCTGGCCTTGCTCGACATTCACACCCAAGTTGAGCGAAGGGAACCGTGTCAAATGCCCGACGCGCTCGGCGATGAACTGGTCGAGCGAAATGCTGTTGCGAAATCCGCCGCGCCCGGGATGCGGCGCCGCCGTGAGAAAACAATTGTCGGCGGGATGTCCGCCGTCGACGTCCGGATGCGAGACGCCGCTGAACACGGTAAACTGATCCCGATGTTCCTTAAGGAGCTCGAGGTAGGGCGACAAAGCATAGTTTCGACCGGGGTCTTTGGGAAAAAACTGGTCGGGCAGCAACCCTAGATTATTGCAAATGGCCAGCATTCGGCGCGGTTTGGCGCCGGCACTGGTGGGCGCGCAGCAATCCTCCGTGCCCGAGGCAAAGGCGGGCACCATCGCCTCGAGCAAGGGCAGGGCCAGGGCGATGCCGGCGCCGCGCAAGAAGGAGCGGCGAGACATGCTGCAACGGCTGGCGACAAAGGCTGGGGCAGGCAAGGAGCTTGGCCGGTTCTTCATGGAATTAAACGCAGGCGGCTGCTTTATCAGTGTTCATCGGGTGTTATCCGTGGTTGATTCCGGGCTCCGCGGATTGTGCGTCGTGCGGTCTCTTGCGCATCTTCTCAATCATAATGCGTGATCCTGTTTTGTCATTTATTCAGAAACAGATCGCTTTGCACAATCTCGTGAATGAGGGACCGCACACCATAACCGTTCGAACGGGTATGGGCCAGGATTTTGGCGATTTGCGGCCGGTCCGAGAATTGAATAGGGGCGCCGGTGGCGTAAACCACCAATTGCCGGGCTAGGTTGCGGGCGAGCTGTTCATCGTCCTTAAGCAGTAGTTGTTTGAGCGCGCGGACATTCTGGAATTGGCGTCCATCCGGCAGCTCACCGCTCGGATCGACCGCGGGGCCAAGGCAGAAATGGTATTTAAGTCCATTGTGGCCGATGCCCTTTACGGGTTCACCATTGCCAAAGCTGCGGTAACGCTCGCGCCAGCCGCCCATCACGTCGAAACTTTCCAGGGCAAACCCGGCCGGATCAATGTTGCGGTGGCAGGCGGCACAGCTTTCCTGGCTGCGATGCTGAGCCAATTGCTCGCGAATGGTGGTGGCACCGCGGATATCGGGCTCGAGCGCCGGTACATTCGGCGGGGGCGGCGGTGGTGGTTTGCCCAGCAACCGGGTCATCACCCAGGCGCCGCGTTTGACTGGTGAGGTGGTCGTTCCGTTGGAGGTGACTTTCAGCACGCTCGCCTCGGTCAACAACCCGCCTCGAACGCAGCCCGGTGGCAGGCAGACCCGGCGCAATGAGACGCCTTCGACGTCCGGAATTCCGTAATGAGTTGCCAGGCGCTCATTGAGCATCGCGAAATCGGATGCCACAAGATTCGTGACACCGAGGTTGCGCTTAATCAGTTCACCAAAGAATTCCTGCGTCTCTCCGATCATCGATTCGACCAGGAGATCATCCAGTTGATAGTCCGGATATAACTCCACGTCCGGAGCGGTGCCCTCGATTAAGCGCAAGTCCAGCCAGTAATTAAGAAACGCGTTAATGAAGCGGCGCGATTTAGGATCGTTCAGCAGGCGATCGGTTTGCGACCGCAACACCTTGGGCCGGTGCAGTTGTCCCTTATCGGCCAATTGCCGCAGTTGCGGGTCCGGCGGAGAATTCCACAAAAAATAGGAAAGCCGGCTGGCTAGCGCCAATTCGTCCAGTTGCCCGGGCTTTTCTTCCAGGTACAGAAAGCCAGGGGAACAAAGCACGCCCGTATAGCCGGCGATCATCGCGTCAGTGAAATTGTAGCCGGCCTTAAGAGCGGAGCGGACGATCGGCAGGAATCGCGCAACCTCGGCGTCGGTCACCGACCGACGGTAGGCCTGATCGAGGAAATGGCGCAACAGTCGAGGGGCATCGGCGTCGGGGTTTTTGGAAACGACCTCAACCGCAGCGGACGATTTGTCGCCGTGTTCTTGAACCGTTGCAGGTTCGAAGGGCAAATCACCAAACATGAGCTGATGGCCCGCAGGCGGCCATTGGTCGAGCAGCGGGCCTTCTACATCCATCCAGGCAAACGCCAGGCCTGGCATGCCATCGGGCCCGGCGAGCGGATTTTTGTGGTCCGGCGGGCGCGAGCGGAAGAATCGGGCGGCATCGGGCCGGATGGTCTCGCCGGCCAAAAGCCAGACTTCCATCTCGCGCACGGTCGGTTCGGGATTCACGTCGAAGCTTCCTAATCTTCGGAGCAAGCGCGGTGGAGTATCGGAGTAAATTGTTACCGGTTCGGAACGGTGCCCGGCGGACACGTCGTGGTATTTGGGGCCCATCCAAATGCTGTAAGCGCAAAAGCGCAGCCGGTATCGGCCCGTGACCGGGGCATGAAAGCGGCCGAAGCGGATTTCGGTCGGTTCGTACGTGCTAACGACCACCGCCATGGCTTCCGTGTCTTTGCGTGCCCTATCCCGGCCTTCGGGGCGTTTCGGATGGGCCATCGCCATCAAATTCGTCTGCAACTCCAAACCCACCAGAGGAAAGGTTCGCCGGTTTTCGGGGCCTTCCAGTTTTATGGCGCCGAAAAATTCCCCTTGGTCCCAGGTGTAATACCGATTCGTCCGGAGTTGCGGCCGGCTCGCCTGCGGAGCCAGGGCCTGGCGAAGCGCGAAGTCCGCCGCGGAAAGGTAGCGCGCCATTTGCACGTGCGAGACATCGAGGGCTTGACCGACTTTATTGAAGCCATATGCCTCGCTGTCCTCCGGCAGGAATGATTTCACTTCGAGGAAAGGGAGCGAAAGCAAATCGCGCAGAGTGTTTTCGTATTCGTAGCGATTCAGGCGCCGCTCGGTCGCCCGACCTTGTGTGGCGATGCGAGCCAGGTCGGCTTTAAGCAAGGCGGACCCGAGGGAATTCGTGAACCCTTTGAGTTCAGCCAGCGGAGGACGAGCCTTTTTCTTGGGCGGCATTTCACCTTTGCTAACTCGATCCTCGACCGCCACCCAATGGGAGAAGTTTTGCGCATCGGCCAAGTCGTACTGGAGGCTGGTCAGATCCAGACCGCCCTTCTTGGAATCCGCATCGTGGCATTCGGCACAATGGGTGCCGATAAGGGTCTGGACCTTCTCGGGCGCCGAGGCTGCAGCCGGCCAAGAACCAGCGCACAACGCCGCCGCCACAAACACAATCCCAGCAGCGCTCCGCACGCTGCCAGGCGGAATTAGCTTCTGAGCGGGCGAATGCAATGCCCGTGAAAATCGCATGCTTGAGCTTACGACCGGGCGCGGCGCCGCCTCATGAGCTGAACCGCGTCCGGGTCACAACCTGATGGTTCCAGGAAAGTTAGACTCATCGCACAGACGAATATTCACCTTCTTCTGGCTTTTGAGGAGCAAGAAATGGACGGAGGCGTTCCCTCCGCGCTCCGGTCGGAAAACGCTTGATTTAGAGCCGCCGGTCCCCACCATGGGTCCGGCGGATGGAAACGAAGGTACTTTTCATTGACGACGACCCTGGCTGGCGCGAAATCGCGTCCGAAGTCTTGCAGTCGGCAGGGTACCATGTTGTGACTGCCCAGGACGCCACGGAAGCGATGGAGAAAGGCCAGGAACTGAATCTCGGGCTGATTATTCTCGATTTGAACCTGGCGGGTGAGAGCGGGCTGACTTTCATGAAGTATCTGCGGCACAATCATCCTGACGTGCCGATTCTGCTCTTCACCGGGATGGACCATGACGACTCGACCGTGCGGGCTATGCTCGATCAGGGAGCCGATCAGTACCTGCGTAAGGGCAGCACCGAAGAGTTGATTGTCACGGTGGGCACTTACTTTCGCCGACTTACTTGACGAGAGGTGGGGACATCGCGCTGCGATGTCCCCGCCCGCGTTTAGCGGGCGGAACGAATGCGAGAGGGGTTACGTGCAGTTTCATCCCGCCGCTATTCCTGGGGATAAAGCAGAATCCGGTCGTGAACCAGCACCGCGAGGTCGTTCTTTCCGTGGCCGGTTAGATCGGCGACCACCGCTTCGCGCGGCTCCGGCAGATCGCTGCGGCGTCCGCGGAAGGTGCGTTCCTCGAAGACCTGCCAGCGGTTGGCGGGAATGAGCTTGTGGTTTGCGTCGAAGATTACCAGGTCCAAATAGTTGCGCGCGGTCTCCAAAAAGACCAGGTCTTTGCGGCCGTCATTGTCGAGATCGCCGGAGACCACATCATTGAGATGTCCGTCCCGGATTGGGGTTTCGTAACCATCCAATTCAGTGAGTTCCCAGGCATCGCCCTGCAAGGGCAACCAGGCGGTGGTATTGAGTCCCAGCAGCGCGATCGCCTTGCCATTGGACCCGCCCAGTGAAATAGGTTGCAGACTGTTGAATTCAGACACCGGCAACGAAATACTCCGTACGACCTGGAACACGCCTGAGCTGTCACGCTCGCACAGCGTCAGCGCCTTTTGTTCCGCATCGAGCAGGAACAAGGACGAAAGGCTGTTGGTGCAGTTGGGGACAGGGGCCGCGCCAACCAGGCGCGAGGTGCTCGAAGCGCCGTTGATTTGTTCTTTTACGCTGAACACCCAGTTGGTTGTGCTGGGCGAGACTTGCTCCTTTTTCAGCACCACGGCCCGCAGAAAATTACGTTGCGTCAGCAGCAATTCGGGTTTGCCGTCCCCGTCGATATCGGCCGCGCTCAGCCAGGGCTGCTGGATCTCTCCGCCCGGTGGCGCGACGTCGATTTCATCGAAATCATGGCCGGGAACCTGGCGCAGGATTTTTACCTTTTCATAGGGCGTCAACGCGACCAGGTCGGGATGGCCGTCCTGGTCGGCGTCGTGGAAGACCAGGGTAGTGGGATTGGAGGTGAAACCTTCGCTTAGTTTCTGAGATTTCACCTGACCGTCGGCGGTTCGGGTGACCAACGACCGTTTTCCATCGCGGTCGACGATCACCGCCAGTGTCGGCTTGCCATCGGCGGAAAGCTTGCCGACCGCCAGCACGAGTGGCGCGCCTTCCATCGGAATGAGCCTCGGGAAGGGCAACCGCTGATTTTCGTCAAAGCGGGTCCAGCCTACTTGCTTCTCATCTGAGCTGAGCAGAAAAACCTCTGGTGTGCCATCCCCATCCCAGTCGG
>Ga0070741_10010208_pt1 | contig 17836 bp, 15 predicted proteins | sample Coa_R1_4_FD_66440 | JGI IMG/M metagenome (GOLD analysis project Ga0070741, IMG submission 66440) | Surface soil microbial communities from Centralia Pennsylvania, which are recovering from an underground coalmine fire - Coalmine... | ecosystem: Environmental > Terrestrial > Soil > Unclassified ...
CACCTCGTCGCCCGACCGCACCCGCGCGTACGACCGCACACCGTTGACCTTGATCGCCGACACCGACGAAGGCACCTGCATGATCTCGCCGGTGAGCGGGCTCACCGCGGCGAGCACGTCCGCATCCGCCAGGTGCCCGGTCTGGGCCGCCGCGGTCACCTCGCCCTCGGCGTCGTCCGTCACGGTCGTCTGGCCGAGCCGGATCGTCGCCTCGTACACCTTGCGGGTCAGGGCGAGGTGCCCGAGCAGCCGGGTCGCCTTCTCTATGCCGAGCACGAGCACGCCGGTGGCCATCGGGTCGAGCGTCCCGGCGTGCCCGACACGGCGGGTCCCGGCCAGCCGGCGCATCCGCCCGACCACGTCGTGCGAGGTCCAGCCGGCCGGCTTGTCGACGATGACCAGGCCGTCCGGCGGCGCTGGGCGCGCCGCGTCACGTGTCAAAGTGTGCTCCGCCCCTACTGCTCATCCGCCCTGCTCACTCGGCGCGATTCACTCGTCCCCGGCGTCTTCGTCGTCCTCGTCTTCGTCCTCGGCGGCACGCGGCGCGCGGTACGGATCGGGCTCGCCGGCGTACTTCGCGTCCTTAGCCACCTCATGCACCTTGGCATCGGCCGCGGCCGCACGCGCCAGCAGTTCGTCGATCTGCTTCGCGCCCTCTGGGATCGCGTCGGCGATGAAGGCGAGAGTCGGGGTGAACTTCACCCCGGTCTGCCGGCCGACCTCGCTGCGCAGGATCCCCTTGGCGGACTCCAGCGCCGCCGCGGATTCCGAGCGCTCGGTCTCGTCGCCGTAGACCGTGTAGAAGACGGTCGCCTCGCGCAGGTCCCCGGTGATCCGGGCGTCGGTGATGGTCACGAAGCCGAGCCTCGGGTCCTTGATCCGGGTCTTGAGCGTCTCGGCCACCACCACCTTGATCCGGTCGGCCAGCTTGGCCGCGCGCGCGGTGTTGTTCGCCATCTTCCCGCTCCTGTCCTCTGCGCCGGTCCGGCGGTGTCTCGTCCACCCCGCCGGTCTGGTGGTTCTGTGCGTCAGTCGTCTTCATCGCTGCGGACGCGGCGGCGCACGGACAGCAGCTCGAACTCGGGCCGCCAGGCCACCGCGCCCTCACAGTCATCCAACAGCTCCACCACCCGTTGATGCGAGCCCGCCACGACGGCGACGCCCAAAATGGCCCGGCGGTGCAGGTCCTGGGCGCCGACCTCGGCGGCCGCGACGGCGGGACGGCGGCTCAGCTCGGCCAGCACCGGCCGGATCAACCCGCGTTTCTCCTTGAGCGAGTGAACGTCGCCGAGCAGCAGGTCGAGGGTCAGGGTTCCGGTGAACACCAGTGACATCAGGGCCAGCCCGGCCCGGGGGAGGATGTGTGGTTATGTCAGAGCAATGAAAAAAAGATCAGTCGATCAATCGAGCGGTGCCCGGGTTCGCAGCACTGTGAGCGCTGCGAACCCGGGCACCCGCCACGGGTCGAACTCAGACGCGCGGCTTCTCCCGCATCTCGTAGGTCTCGATCACGTCGTCGACCTGGATGTTGTTGAACGAGCCGAGGCCGATACCGCACTCGAAGCCCTCGCGGACCTCGGTGGCGTCGTCCTTGAACCGGCGCAGCGACTCGATGCTGAGGTTCTCGGCCACCACCGCGCCGTCCCGGATGAGCCGGGCCTTGGCGTTGCGGCGGATGAGACCCGAGCGCACCAGGCATCCCGCGATGTTGCCGAACTTGGAGGAGCGGAAGACCTCGCGGATCTCCGCGGTGCCCAGCTGCACCTCCTCGTACTCCGGCTTCAGCATGCCCTTGAGCGCCGCCTCCATCTCCTCGATCGCCTGGTAGATGACCGAGTAGTACCGGATCTCCACGCCCTCGCGGTCGGCCTTGGCCTTGGCCCGGCCGTCCGCCCGCACGTTGAAGCCGATGATGATGGTGTCGCTGGTCAGCGCCAGGTCCACGTCGGACTCCGTGATCGCGCCGACGCCGCGGTGGATGATCCGCAGGTCGACTTCCGCGCCGACGTCCAGCTTGAGCAGCGCGTCCTCCAGGGCCTCCACCGAACCGGAGACGTCACCCTTGATGATGAGGTTGAGCTGCTGGATGTCGCCGGCCGCGAAGGCGCTGCCGATGTCCTCCATGGAGACGCGCACCCGCCGCTTGGACAGCAGCGCGTTGCGGTCGCGGGCGGCGCGCCGCTCGGCGATCTGCCGGGCGACCCGGTCCTCCTCGACCACCAGGAAGGTGTCACCCGCACCCGGTACCGAGGTCATGCCGAGCACCTGCACCGGACGGGACGGATCGGCGATCTCGACGTTGTTGCCGTTCTCGTCGAGCATGGCCCGCACCCGGCCGTGCGCGTCGCCGACCACGATCGTGTCGCCGACCCGCAGCGAGCCGCGCTGCACCAGCACGGTGGCCACGGCGCCGCGGCCGCGGTCGAGGTGCGCCTCGATCGCCACGCCCTCGGCGTTCTGGTGCGGGTTCGCGCGCAGGTCCAGGGACGCGTCCGCGGTCAGCACGATCGCCTCGAGCAGCTCCTGGATGCCGATGTTCTCGCGGGCGGAGATGTCCACGAACATCGTGTCGCCGCCGTACTCCTCGGCGACCAGACCGTACTCGGTGAGCTGGCCGCGCACCTTCTGCGGGTCCGCGCCCTCCTTGTCGATCTTGTTCACCGCGACCACGATCGGCACCTCGGCCGCCTTGGCGTGGTTGAGCGCCTCGATGGTCTGCGGCTTCACGCCGTCGTCGGCCGCCACCACGAGCACCGCGATGTCGGTCACCTTGGCGCCTCGGGCACGCATGGCGGTGAACGCCTCGTGGCCCGGGGTGTCGATGAAGGTGATCTTCCGCTCGTCGCCGCCGACCTCGGCCTTGACCTGGTAGGCGCCGATGTGCTGGGTGATGCCGCCGGCCTCGCCCGCGACCACGTTGGACTTGCGGATCGCGTCGAGCAGGCGGGTCTTACCGTGGTCGACGTGGCCCATGACGGTGACTACCGGCGGACGGGCCTCGAGGTCGTCCTCGCCGCCCTCGTTGTCGCCGAACTCGATGTCGAAGGACTCGAGCAGCTCGCGGTCCTCCTCCTCGGGCGAGACGATCTGGATCTCGAAGCCGATCTCGGAGCCGATCAGCTGCAGGATCTCCTCGTTGACCGACTGGGTCGCGGTGACCATCTCGCCGATGGCGAAGGCCGCCTGCACCAGGGCCGCCGGGTTGGCGCCGATCTTCTCCGCGAGGTCCATCAGGGACGAACCGCGGGTGAGCCGGACGACCTGCCCGTTGCCGCGGGGCAGCAGCGCGCCGCCCATCGACGGGGCCTGCATGTTGTCGAACTCTTGACGCCGCTGCTTCTTCGACTTGCGGCCACGCGCCGGGCCGCGACCGCCGGGACGGCCGAACGCGCCCTGCGTGCCGGAGCCGCGGCCACCGCGACCGGCGCCGCCACCGCCACCGGGACGGCCGCCGAAGCCGCCGCCACCGCCGGGGCCGCCGCCACCGGGAGCGCCGCCGCCGGGGCGCGGGCCGAAGCCCGCACCGGGACCGGGACGCGGACCGCCGCCGGCGCGCGGGGCACCGCCGGCCGGGCGCGGGCCGCCCGGAGCGCCGCCACGGGCACCCGGACCGCCGGGACGACCGCCGCCGCCGGGACCGCCGCCGGGGCGGGGGCTGGGCGAAGGCCGGTTGGGCATCATGCCCGGGTTCGGACGCGGACCGCCGGGGGCGCCGCCGGTGCGGTCGCCGCGCGGGGCCGCAGGACGCGGCGGCATGCCCGGACGCGGACCGCCCGGAGCGTCGCTGCGCGGAGCGCGGTCGCGGTCGCCACCGCGGTCGCGATCACGGTCACGATCGCGCTCTCCACCGGCCGGACGCGGCGCGCCCGGACGGGGCATGCCGGTCGAGCCGGAGGTGAAGGGGTTGTTGCCGGGACGCGGACCGGCCGGACGCGGGGCACCCGGACGCGGGGCTCCGCCGCCGGGACGCGGCGCGCCGGAGCGGTCGCCCGACGGACGCGGGGCCGGACGGGGGCCGGGGCCTGCCGGGCGGTTCGGTGCACCGCCCTGCGGCGCACCACCCTGCTGGCCGGGCGCGCTCGGCTGGGCCGGGGCGGCGGGGCCGGACGGGGCCTCGAAGGACGGGGTGGCCGGACGCGGCCCGGCGGGCCTGGGCGCGCCGGGACGCGGGCTCTGGGTCGCCGGACCCTGCGTCGCCGGGCTCTGGGAAGTCTGCGGGGCAGGGGCCGCGGGGGCCGCGCTGCCGTTCGGTGCCGGCGCCGCCGGGCGCGCGGCGGGCTTGGCGGCCGTCGGCGCGGGCTTGGGCGACTGTGTCATGGGGGCCGGACCCGGACGCGGGCCTGGCTTGGGGGCGCCGGGACGCGGCGCGGTGGCGGTGCCGGAGGCACCACCCGACGCGGAGGCCTTGCCCCCGCCGTCGAAGGAATCCTTCAACTTACGAACGACCGGAGCCTCCACCGTGGAGGAGGCTGAACGAACGAACTCACCGAGGTCTTGGAGCTTGGCCATGATGACCTTGCTCTCAACACCCATCTCCTTGGCGAGTTCATAGACCCGGACCTTGGCCACTTCACTCCTGTCTCGGCCCGCGTCTTGTCCGCGCGACCGTCGGTATCACAGCATGGGCGTGCTCATTGCTGGGTGCTCATCGCGTGCTCATCGTGTTTCTCGACCCGCTTTCGCGTCGTAGCGATCCCTGTTGTTCGGCATTGCTTCTGACAGTGCTTCTGACAACTCGCCTGCCGCGCCTGTAACGGAGCGGGCGGCGGATTTACTCCGCGCCCGCCTCGGACGCCTCCAGTCGCGCGCGCACCCCTTCGACCGCGAGCGGTCCCGGCAGGCGGAAAGCCCGCGGGAAAGCCCGCTTGCGCTCGGCGAGGGCGAGACACGCGAGCCGCGGGTGCAGATAGGCACCGCGGCCCGGAAGGCGCCGACGCGGATCGGGCAGAACCTCGCCCTCTCCGGCGACGAGACGGAGCAGCCGTTCCTGCGCATCCCGGACACGGCAACCAACGCAGGTACGCGTCGGCGCGCCGCGCTCTCCCGGGTCTGTCGGCAGGCCAGTCACGTTCTATCTTACCCCCACGATCAGTGCGCCCGCTCCCCCGTTACCGCCGTCCGGGCAGGGGGCACCGGCCGCGCGCGAGCGCTCCTCGACGCGCGCGCGGCCCGTTGGGCGCCGGTCAGCCGGCCGGCTGCTGCTCGGCGTCGGAGTGGATGTCGATCCGCCAGCCGGTCAGCCGCGCGGCCAGCCGGGCGTTCTGCCCTTCCTTGCCGATCGCCAGGGAGAGCTGGTAGTCGGGCACGGTGACCTGCGCGGACTTGGTCTCCGGGTCCACGATGCGCACCTTGGTGACCTTGGCCGGCGAGAGCGCGGAGGCGACCAGGCGCTCCGGGTCGTCGGACCAGTCCACGATGTCGATCTTCTCGCCGTGCAGCTCGTTCATGACGTTGCGCACCCGGGCGCCGACCGGTCCGATGCACGCCCCCTTGGCGTTCACCCCCGGTTTGGTGGAACGCACCGCGATCTTCGTCCGGTGCCCGGCCTCGCGGGCCACCGCCGCGATCTCCACGGTGCCGTCCGCGACCTCGGGCACTTCGAGCGCGAACAGGCGGCGCACCAGGTTCGGGTGCGTGCGTGACAGTGTGACCTGCGGTCCGCGCTGGCCCCGGCGTACCGCGACGACGAGGCACTTGATCCGGGTGCCGTGCTCGTACCGCTCCCCGGGCACCTGCTCGGGCGCGGGCAGCAGCGCCTCGAAGCTCTCCTTCTTGCCCGAGTCGATCTCGACCAGCACGTTGCGCGGGTCGTCGCCCTGCTGCACCTTGCCGGTGATCAGGTCGCCCTCGCGGGCCGCGAAGTCGCGGAAGACCGCCTCGTCGGCCGCCTCGCGCAGCCGCTGCGCGATGACCTGCCGCGCGGTGGAGGCGGCGATCCGGCCGAAGCCGCCGGGGGTGTGCTCGAACTCGGGACCGGAGGGCCGGCCCTCCTCGTCGGTCTCGGTGGCCCACACCGCGACGTGCCCGGTCTTGCGGTCGAGCACGACCCTGGCCCGCTGATAGGCGCCCTCGGTCCGCTCGTACGCGAGCAGCAGCGCCTGCTCGATGGCCTCGAAGAGCCGTTCGAGTGAGATCTCCTTGTCCTGCGCCAGGTCGCGCAGCGCCCGCATGTCGATGTCCATCGCGTCCTCAATCAGCTCTCGTCGTCAAGCTCATCGTCGGAGCGCGCGTCATCATCCGACTCGTCGTCAAGCGCCGAATCTTCCGCGTCCTCGGCGGCCCGGTTGAACTCGACCTGCATCCGCGCCTTGGCGATCTCGCCGTACGGCAGGACCCGCTCCTTGTCGCGCTCCCCGACCAGCAGCGTCACCCCGTGCTCGTCCGAGGCGGACACCCGTCCCTCCACCTCGCCGCCCGCCTTGAGCACCGCCTTGACCAGCCGGCCCCGCGCGCGCCGCCAGTGCCGCGGCTCGGTCAGCGGCCGGTCGATCCCGGGCGAGGTGACTTCGAGCACGTACGCGGCCTCGCCCATCGCGGCATAGCCGTCGAGGGCCTCGGAGACCGCACGCGTCACGTCGGCGACGTCGTCCATCGAGACGCCGCCGTCCCGGTCCACCACCACGCGGATCAGCCGGCGTGATCCGGCCCGCTGCTCGGTCAGGTCCTCGAGCTCCGCGCCGGCCCGCTCGACCACCGGCTCCAAGAGTGCGCGCAGCTTCTGCCGGTCGAGCCTGGGCGGCGCGGTCGGGCTCATCGGGGTCGGCTCCTCGACGGATGTGGGGTCTGGTCTTGCGTTCTGTCGCCTACCAGGGTAGTCGCTCCGGCGGCAGGAGAAGTCCAGGTCGATCCAATCGGGTAAAGCCGGCTTCCCGTGAGCCCGCGAGCGGCGGGCGCCGCGGACGACGCCCGCCGTACAGTCAGCCCGCCAGCGCCCGCACCCGCGCCGCCGCCTCGGCGACCGGCACGTCCTGGCGCTCGCCGCTGGCCCGGTCGCGCACCTCGACGACGCCGTCGGCCAGGCCCTTGCCGACCACGACGATCGTCGGCACGCCGATCAGCTCCGCGTCCTTGAACTTCACGCCGGGCGAGACGCCGCGCCGGTCGTCGAACAGCACGCGCACTCCGGCGTTGTCCAGCTCGGTCGCCAGGGTCGCGGCCGCCTCGAACACCGAGTCGTCCTTGCCGGTGGCCACCAGGTGCGCGTCCGCGGGAGCGACCTCGCGCGGCCAGACCAGGCCGAGCTCGTCGTGCTTCTGCTCGGCGATCGCCGCTACCGCGCGCGAGATGCCGATGCCGTACGAGCCCATGGTCACGCGCACCGGCTTGCCGTCCGGGCCGAGCACGTCGAACTGGAAGGCGTCGGTGAACTTCCGGCCGAGCTGGAAGATGTGGCCGATCTCGATGCCGCGGTCGATGGACAGGGCGTGGCCGCAGCGGGGGCAGGGGTCTCCGGCGCGCACCTCGGCGGCGCCGATGGTGCCCTCGGGCGTGAAGTCGCGGCCGTAGACCACGTGCGCGGCGTGCTTGCCGTTCTCGTTGGCCCCGGTGATCCAGGCGGAACCGGGCACCACCAGCGGATCGACCTTGTAGGTGTAGCCGGCCTCGGCCAGACCCTGCGGACCGATGTAGCCGCGCACCAGCTTCGGGTGCTTCGCGAAGTCCTCGCCCTCGAACATCTCGACCTCGGCGGGGTGCACGGCCGCCTCCAGCCGCTTGAGGTCGACCTCGCGGTCGCCGGGCACGCCGACGATCAGGATCTCGGGGTCCTTCACGCCGGGGTGGCGCAGCTTGACCACGACGTTCTTCAGGGTGTCCGCGGCCGTGATCGTGCGGCCGAGGTCCAGCCCGTTGAAGAACTCGACGAGCGAGTCGATCGTCGGGGTGTCGGGAGTGTCATAGGCCTTGAGCGGGGGCTCGGCCGAGGCATCGAGCGCGGCACCCGGCCGGCCTTCGACCGCCTCGGTGTTGGCCGCGTAGTCGCAGTTCGTGCAGGAGACGAAGGTGTCCTCACCGGTCGGCGTCGGCGCCAGGAACTCCTCCGAGGCCGAGCCGCCCATCGAGCCGGACATCGCCGAGACGATGCGGTAGTCCAGGCCGAGCCGGTCGAAGATCCGGATGTACGCCTCGCGGTGCAGCTCGTAGGAGCGCTTGAGCCCCTCGTCGTCCAGGTCGAAGGAGTACGAGTCCTTCATCAGGAACTCGCGGCTGCGCAGGATGCCGGCGCGCGGCCTTGCCTCGTCCCGGTACTTGGTCTGGACCTGGTACAGGTTGACCGGCAGGTCCTTGTAGGAGGAGTACTCGCCCTTGACCATGAGGGTGAACATCTCCTCATGGGTCGGGCCGAGCAGGTAGTCGGCGCCCTTGCGGTCCTTGAGCCGGAAGATGCCGTCGCCGTATTCGACCCAGCGGCCGGTGGCGTCGTAGTACTCGCGCGGCAGCAGCGCGGGGAACTGGACCTCCTGCGCGCCGAAGCGGTCCATCTCCTCCCGGACCACGTGCGCGATGTTGTCCAGCACCCGCTTGCCCAGCGGCAGCCAGGAGTAGATGCCGGGGCCGACGCGGCGCACGTAGCCGGCGCGCACCAGCAGCTTGTGGCTCGGCACCTCGGCATCGGCCGGATCGTCGCGGAGGGTCCGGAGGAAGAGCGTGGACATGCGCGAGATCACTGCGGTACTCCTGGCGGAAGAGGGGGCGGATCGGGCTCGGAAACTGGGACGGTAACAGGTGCCCGCGGGCTGCTGTACTACAGCCCGTCACGAGAATATCGGGCCGTGGGACACAGTTCGGTCGCATTAATGCCATGGGAGCTACTTGACCACTACATTGCGCTGCCATGGCGGTGTTTAGGTCCAAGGCGTTCAAGGCTTCCTTCGATCCCGCATTCGACGACCTCGATCTCGCCGAGGCACGCGACGAGCTGGCCCAGGGCCGCTGGGAACCGGCGCGCGACCTGCTTGAAGACACCCGCCGCAACTGGGACAGGCGCGCCCACCGGATCAAGGTGCTCGCGGACACGACCGCGGCGAGCGCCTGGCTGGAGCGCTGGCTCGCGCTCGACCCGCACAACCCGGACGCACTGACGTTGCAGGCGCACGTCGAGGTGGTCCGGCTGGTGCGGGCGCGCGCCCAGGTGCGTGACACGGGCACCAACAAGACCGCGCAAGACGTCGAGGACCTGTGCCGCCGGGCCGCCTCCCTCTCGCCGAAGGACCCGATGCCGTGGATCAGCCTGATCACGCTGGCGCGGGCGCAGGGCGTGAATCGCGACGAGTTCTGGGCGCGCTGGCACGGGATGCGCGAGCGCGATCCGTGGAACCGCGAGGGCCACCACCAGACCCTCATCTACCTGTTCGCGGCCTGGCACGGCTCGCACGCCGAGATGTACGACTTCGCCTACTGGCTCGCCGGGGAGGCGCCGGTGGGTTCGCCGCTCGCCGTGCTGCCGCTGGTGGCGCACGCCGAGTCGTATCGGGCACACTCCGCGGACAAGCGGGCCACGATGCGTGCCGGGCTGGACATGATGTGGACCGAGGACCAGGTCGGGCTGGACCTGGACCGGATCCTCGAGCAGTGGTTCCGGCGGCAGGAGCGGCAGCACGCGCAGGCCAAGGCGGACCTGAACTACCTGGCGCACGCGCTGATCTACGCCGACCGGCACAGCGACGCGCGGCCGGTGATCCAGGCGATCGGCAACCACGTGACGCGGGTACCGTGGGCGTATACCGGCGATCCGGAGTCGTCGTTCACGTACTGGCGGCAGCGGCTGCTGGGCGGCTGACAAGGGCCCGGCGGGGACCGGCAGCGTCATGTCCGAAACCCGCCAGTGACGGCTCGCGCGGTGCGGCAGACTCGAAGTGTGCGATCTTCCCGCACCGGAGAGGAAACCAAGCTCATGACTGACCTGACAGCGCATCAGACCGCCACTCCGCTCGGCCCCTTCACCGTGCTCGTGGCCGAAGACGTCGTCTACGCGGCGGGCTTCACCGACTCGGTGGAGCAGCTGGCGCGGCTCGCCGACGCCGAGCCCGGCTTGGTCGCGGTCAGCGACGACGACCACAGCGCGCTGGCCGCGGTGCGCAAGTACTTCGAGGGCGACCTGTCGGCGATCGACGAGGTCGTCACGAAGGAGCGCCCCGGCTTCGCGCCGTTCCGCACAGCTGCGAGGCAGGCGCTGCGGAAGATCCCGGCCGGGACGACGGCTACTTACACACAGCTCGCTACATCGGCGGGCAATCCGCGGGCAATCCGCGCGGCGGGCAGTGCCTGCGCGACCAACCCGACCGCGCTGTTCGTGCCCTGCCACCGAGTTGTCCGCACCGACGGGACGCTCGGCGGCTTCCTGTACGGACTCGACATCAAGCAGGCGCTGCTCGACCACGAGGCCAAGTGCGCGTGACCAGCTGAACTATGAGTCAGCACCCTGTGTCCCGCTCAGCGGGACAAGGTTGAGCGGGACAGCCGGCGCATCAGAACAGCACCGAGGCGAACTCCGAGACCTCGTGGAAGCCGACCCGCAGATACGAGGCGCGCGCCGGTGCGTTGAAGTCGTTGACGTAAAGCGAGACCACGGGGGCGAAGTCGCGCAGCGCGTACTCGACGACCGCGGCCATTCCGCCCTCGGAGATGCGCCGGCCGCGGAACTTCGGATTGACCCAGACCCCCTGGATCTGGCACACCGCCCGGGTCACCGCGCCGATCTCGGCCTTGAACACCACTTCGCCGCCGTCGATCCAGGCGAAGGCACGGCCGGCGTTCACCAGTTCGGCAACCCGTTGCCGGTACATCCGGCCGCCGTCCGCGGCCACCGGCGAGACGCCGACCTCCTCGGTGAACATGGCGATGCAGGCGGGCATGAGCACGTCGAGCTGCGCCGGGTGCACCGGCCGGACCCGGAAGTCCGGCGCCACGGTGACCGAGGGTTCGCGCAGCGCCATGACCGGCTGGTTCGGGCGCACCTCGCGCGCCTGGTCCCAGTGCGGGGCCAGGTAGGACCACAGGTCGAGGGTGGGTTCGCGGGGGCCGACGATCGAGGAGCAGCGGCGTCCCTGCTTGCGCGCCCGGTCGGCGAACGCGCGCACCGCGTCCGGCGTGGCGTTGATCGGCACGAGGTTCGCGCCGGAGAAGCACAGCGAGGTAAGCCGGCCGTTGGCCGCGTAGCCCCACATTTCGCCGCCGAGCTGCCACGGGTCGAGGCCCGCCGCCTCGACCCGTGAACCGATGAACGCGTTGTCTATCGGATCGCGGGCCAGCAACTCCAGGACCTCGTCCAAGTCGCTGTGGTCGAGCACACGCGCGCTCGCGGCGGGACTCAGCAGCCGGCTCACCACGTTCATGCGCGATCTACGCCTCTCACCTGTAGCCCTTAAGGCACACTCTACGGCCTGGAAGGGCATCGTGGTCGGGAGTACCTGAGGCGAAATAGTGCGGACGCGGTACCCGGCCTGGCTCCGGCTTCACCGAGGCCTGACCGTGGGTCTGCCAGACGGATTCGCGGCAAGCGGGGGTCTAGCCGACCGCCACGTCCGGGGAGCCGTCGCCGAGGTCGGCGCCCATCTCCTCGGCCAGCCGCACGGCCTCCTCGACCAGGGTCTCCACGATCTGCGACTCCGGCACGGTCTTGATGACCTCGCCCTTGACGAAGATCTGGCCCTTGCCGTTGCCCGAGGCCACGCCGAGATCGGCCTCGCGGGCCTCGCCCGGTCCGTTGACCACGCAGCCCATCACGGCCACGCGCAGCGGCACGTTCAGCCCGTCGAGCGCCGCGGAGACCTGGTCGGCGAGGGTGTACACGTCCACCTGCGCGCGTCCGCAGGACGGGCAGGAGACGATCTCAAGGCCGCGCTGGCGCAGCCCGAGCGATTCCAGGATCTGAATGCCGACCTTGACCTCCTCGACCGGAGGCGCGGACAGCGAGACCCGGATCGTGTCACCGATGCCCTCGGCCAGCAGCGCGCCGAACGCCACCGCCGACTTGATCGTGCCCTGAAACGCCGGACCGGCCTCGGTCACGCCTAGGTGCAGCGGGTAGTCGCAGGCCTCGGCCAGCAGCCGGTAAGCCTGGATCATCACCACCGGGTCGTTGTGCTTGACCGAGATCTTGATGTCCCGGAAGTCGTGCTCCTCGAACAGCGAGCACTCCCACAGCGCCGACTCGACCAGCGCCTCCGGCGTCGCCTTGCCGTACTTCTCGTACAGCCGCGGGTCCAGCGACCCGGCGTTCACGCCGATCCGGATCGGCACCCCGGCGGCCTTGGCCCGCCGCGCGATCTCGCCGACCTGGTCGTCGAACTTGCGGATGTTGCCGGGGTTGACCCGCACCGCCGCGCAGCCCGCGTCGATCGCCGCGAAGACGTACTTGGGCTGGAAGTGGATGTCCGCGATCACCGGGATCTGCGACTTCTTCGCGATCTGCGGCAGCGCGTCGGCGTCGTCCTGCGAGGGGCAGGCCACCCGCACGATCTGGCAGCCGGCCGCGGTCAACTGCGCGATCTGCTGCAGCGTCGCGTTCACGTCCGAGGTCAGCGTCGTGGTCATCGACTGCACCGACACCGGCGCATCCCCGCCCACCGGCACGTTCCCCACCATGATCTGCCGCGACTTGCGACGCGGCGCGAGCGGTTTGGCCGGAATGGACGGAACACCGAGGGAAACGGCGGTCATCGTTCGGGCTCTCCCCAGTCTTGGGACGGTGGTTCGTGCTTCGGCGGATCAGCGACAAGAGCAACGCTACGACACTCCGACAGCTCTCATTGCACGGCGTCCCTCCCCCTTCACCCGATCTTCACCGGCTGTGCGCCGAACGGCACATCCCGCGGGCTGAAAGGGCTCACCCGGTCGACGCGGCTAGGAGGGCAGGTGGATCGGATTGGTGATGTCCGCGGCCAGCAGCAGCAACGTGAGGCCGACGAAGAACAGCAGGAAGGCGTACGCCACCGGCATCAGCTTGTTCAGGTCCACCCGGCCGGGCACGGGCCGGCGCAGCAGCCGGTAGACCCGCTTGCGGCCTTCCTCGTAAAGCAGGACCGCGATGTGCCCGCCGTCCAGCGGCAGGATCGGCAGCAGGTTGAACACGCCGATGAACACATTGATCGCGGCCACGAGCGCGAAGAACCCGGAGAAGCCGGTCCGGCCGATGACGGTGCCGCTGATCTGCGCCATGCCGACCACGCCGACCGGCGAGCTCGTCGAGCGCTGGGTGTGGTCGACGGTGGAGGTGAACAGCTTCGGGATGGAGGCCGGAATCGAGCCGAGCCCCTTGAAGGTCTCCACGATCATGGTGCCGAACTGGCTGCCGCTGTAGGCGGCGGCCGAGATCGGGTTGTAGTGCTGGGTGTAGCCGTTCTGGCCTAGTCCGACCAGGCTGCCGGCGGCGGAGTGCCCGTCGGGGTAGGTGACGGATTTCACGCCGATCGGCACGATCGTCGCGGTGTGCTGCCCGCCCTTCGGATCGGTGTACTCGATCGTCGCGGGCTGATTCGCCGGCAGCCGGTGCAGGGCGGTGGCCAGGTCGTCGAAGGTCGCGATGTGCTTGCCGTCGATCGAGGTGATCAGGTCGCCAGTGGCCAGCCCGGCGGCGGCGGCCGGGGACTGCTTCGCGCCGGCTGTGCAGGTGTCCTGCGGCGTGCCGTCGGCGGTCAGGCAGGCCGCGACCTGGCCGACCCTTGGCGCGGTGTCCGCCTTCTGCACGCCGAACAGCATGGGGCTGAGGAAGAACAGCAGCAGCGCGATCAGGAAGTGGGTCAGCGACCCGGCGGAGAGGGTGAGCAGCCGCATCCGGGCCGGCTTGTTCTTGAGCGCGCGGTCCTCGTCTCCCGGCTCGATCTCGTCCAGGTCGGTCATCCCGACGATCTTGACGTAACCGCCGGCCGGGATCGCCTTGATCCCGTACTCGGTCTCGCCGCGCCGGAACGACCACAGCCGGGTGCCGAAGCCGACGAAGAACTCGGTGACCTTGCCGCCGGACCAGCGCGCGCACACCATGTGCCCGGCCTCGTGCAGCACGATCGAGATGAGCAGCGCCACCACGAACAGCAGCGCGCCGAGAACGTTCACGCCGGGAAACCGCCTTCATGTCGAGTGGTACTGCACGCAACCGGCCGGACCCGAGTCTCGTGCCCCGCACCCGGACACGGCAAAACCAGGTGTCTCCCGGACAGACGTACGCGGGAAGCGGGAAAGTTCCAGACCGTCCGCGGCCTGGATCTTCTCCTGCGAGCCTACCCGCTGACCGCCGAACCGGTGAGCTCTTCGGCGCGGGCCCTCGACCAGCGGTCCGCCTCCAGCACCGCCTCCAGCGTCGCGGCCTCGGCCGACTGCGCGCGGTCGGCGTGCTCGGCGACCACGGCCTCGATCGTGTCCACGATCCCGGTGAACGGCAGCCGGCCGCCCAGGAACGCCGCGACGCACGCCTCGTTCGCGCCGTTGAACACCGCCGGGAAGGTGCCGCCGGCCTTGCCGACCTGCTTGGCCAGGCCCACGGCCGGGAAGGCCTGCTCGTCCAGCGGGAAGAACTCCCAGCTCGCGGCCTTGGTCCAGTCGCAGGCCGGGGCGGCGTCGGCGACCCGGTGCGGCCAGCCCATGGCCAGCGCGATCGGGATGCGCATGTCCGGCGGCGAGGCCTGCGCGATCGTGGAGCCGTCGGCGAACTCGACCATGGAGTGCACGATCGACTGCGGGTGCACCACCACCTCGATCCGGTCGAACGGGATGTCGTAGAGCAGGTGCGCCTCGATGACCTCGAGGCCCTTGTTCACCAGCGTCGCCGAGTTGATGGTGACCAGCGGGCCCATCGCCCAGGTCGGGTGCGCCAGCGCCTGCTGCGGCGTCACCTCGGCCAGCTCCTCGCGGGCCCGGCCGCGGAACGGGCCGCCGCTGGCGGTCACGATCAGCCGGCGCACCTCGTCCGGGGTGCCGCCGCGCAGGCACTGGGCCAGCGCGGAGTGCTCGGAGTCCACCGCGACGATCTGGCCGGGCTTGGCCAGCGAGGTGACCAGGTCGCCGCCGATGATCAGCGACTCCTTGTTGGCCAGGGCCAGGGTGCGGCCGCTGCGCAGCGCGGCGAGGGTGGCCTTGAGCCCGGCGGCGCCGTCGATGCCGTTGAGCACCACGTCGCAGTCCAGCGCGGCCAGTTCGGCTCCGGCGTCGGGTCCGGTGACGATCTTCGGCAGCCGGTAGCCGCCGGTCGGATAGCCGCGGCGCTGCGCCTCGGCGTAGAAGGCGAGCTGGAGGTCCTGCGCGGCGGTGGCCCTGGCGACGGCGACGACCTCGACTTCGAGGTCGAGCGCCTGCCGCGCCAGCAGCGTGGCGTTCTTCCCCCCGGCGGCCAGGGCGACGACGCGGAACCGGCCGGGGTTGCGGGTGATCACGTCGACGGCTTGGGTGCCGATCGAACCGGTCGAGCCGAGGATGACGATCCGCCGGGGGTTGTCGATGAGGCTGCTGCTGCTCGCTTCGCTCATGGGCGCCATTGTTCCGCACCCGCTTGGTAGGGTCGCGCCGTGTCTGAACAGGCCCCGTCACCGTGGGATCCGCAGCCGGACCCGCCGCAGCAACCCCTCGTCCCGCCGGGCGCCTTTCCTCCGCCGCCGGGAACCCAGTACGGCGGCTTCCAATACGGGGGCGCTGCGAACGCGGCCGGTGGCCAGTACCCGCAGTATCCAGGGATGCCGTACCCGCCGAACTACGGCCAGTACGGCCCGGGTCCGTACGGCTACGGCGTGGCCGGGTACGGGCCGCCGCCCGGCACCAGCGGCATGGCGATCGCGTCGCTGGTCCTCGGCATCTGCGGCTTCTTCTGCGTCACGCCGCTGATCGGGCTCGGGCTGGGCATCGGCGCGCTGGTGCAGACCTCGAAGACAGGGCAGGCCGGAAAGGGCCTGGCCATCGCCGGGATCATCCTGTCCACGGCCTGGATCCTGCTCGCGGCGCTCCTGATCGCCACCGGGCACTTCCACCTCACCGACGGAGGCAGCGGCTCGGATCCGTCCAACGGGTCGACGCAGGGGCCGAACGGTACGTCGGCCTAAGACAGTGCCGCTGAAGACAGTGCCGCTGAAGACAGTGCCGCTGAAGACAGTGCCGCTGAAGACAGTGCCGCTGAAGACAGTGCCGCTGAAGACAGTGCCGCCGAACTACCTGACCACCTGTCAGAGGTCGAGGCCGGTCAGCACCATCACGCGCTCGTAGGTGTAGTCGTCCATCGCGTACTTGACGCCCTCGCGCCCGACGCCTGAGCCCTTCGCGCCGCCGTAAGGCATCTGATCGGCGCGGTAACTCGGCGCGTCGCCGATGATCACGCCGCCGACCTCCAGCTCGCTGTGGGCACGGAACGCCGCCTGGATGTCGTGCGTGAACACGCCGGCCTGCAGCCCGAAGGCCGAGTCGTTGACCGCCGCGAAAGCCGCCGCGGTGTCGTCCACCTGCTGCACGACGAGCACCGGGCCGAAGACCTCCTCGCAGACGACCTTGGCGTCTGACGGGGCGTCGACTACGACCGTCGGGGCGTATGTCGAGCCCTCGCGCGTGCCGCCGACGAGCACCTTCGCCCCGGCCGCCACCGCCTCCTCGACCCACTGCTCGACCCGGATCGCCGCCTGCTCGCTGATCATCGGGCCGACGTCGGTCGCCGGGTCGTTCGGGTCGCCGGTCTGCTGCGCGGCCACCGCGTCGACCAGCTTGGGCAGCAGCCGGTCGTAGACGGAGCGGTCCACGATCACCCGCTGCACCGAGATGCAGGACTGCCCGGCCTGGTAGTTCGAGTAGGTGGCGATGCGCGAGGCGGCCCAGTCCAGGTCCTGCTCGCTCGAATAGTCGCCGAGCACCACGGCCGCCGCGTTCCCGCCGAGCTCCAGCGTGATGTGCTTGTGCGGCGCCGCCTGCTGGATCATCGCCCCGACCGGGCCGGAGCCGGTGAAGGAGACCACCGGCAGCCGCGGGTCGCCGGTCAGGTCCGCCATCTGGTCGTTCGGCACCGGCAGGATCGACCAGGACCCGGCCGGCAGGTCGGTCTCGGCCAGTAGCTCGCCGAGCAGCAGCGCGGAGAGCGGGGTGGCCGGGGCGGGCTTGAGGATGATCGGCGCGCCGACCGCGATCGCCGGGGCCACCTTGTGCGCGACCAGGTTGAGCGGGAAGTTGAACGGCGCGATGCCGAGCACCGGGCCCTTGGGGAAGCGGCGCACGATCGCGAGCCGGCCGGCCGCCGCGGCGTCGGTGTCGAGTCGCTGGAGCTGCCCGGCGAAGCGGCGGGCCTCCTCCGCGGCCCAGCGGAACACCGACACGGCGCGGCCGACCTCGCCCTTCGACCACTTGAGCGGCTTGCCGTTCTCCGCGGTGATCAGCCGCGCGATCTCGTCGGCGCGCTCGGCGAGGCGCTTGGAGACGTGGTCGAGGGCGGCGGCGCGGGCATGCGCGGGCAGGGCCGCGGCCGGCCTGGCCGCCGCCTCGGCCGCCGCGACCGCCTGCTCGATCTGTGCGCGGGTCGGCAGCGAGACCGCGGCCAGCCGCGAGCCGTCGTACGGCCGCGTCACCTCAAGCGTCGCCTCGCCGGTCGCCTGGCTTCCGGCCAGCCAGAACGGACGCGGGTCGGTCGCAACAGTCATCGTCGGCTCCATCGCTGTGTGTCTTCACTGCGCCAGGACAGCACTCTTCCGCTTCACCCTAGGTCGGCCGGTCAGTGCGCGTCGCCCTACACCTTGCCGCCGATTTCCGGCCTTGACCGGGCAACCTGACAGCCCGCCCGGCCTGAGCGCTCTACCCGCGCAGGTTCACCAGAACCGGGGGCGTGCGGATGCCGTCCGGAGTGGCGAGCGAGATCAGCGCGTGTCCGGTCGGAACGTCG
>Ga0070741_10010209_pt1 | contig 17832 bp, 13 predicted proteins | sample Coa_R1_4_FD_66440 | JGI IMG/M metagenome (GOLD analysis project Ga0070741, IMG submission 66440) | Surface soil microbial communities from Centralia Pennsylvania, which are recovering from an underground coalmine fire - Coalmine... | ecosystem: Environmental > Terrestrial > Soil > Unclassified ...
AGGGATTGCACCCGTCGCACGAGCCCCGTCCTCCGTCTCATCTGCTGTTCTTTTTGTGAACTTTGCGGAAAATGGACAACAAAATACCAAACTCGGAATTTTGCGCTGTTTTTTACGCTGTTACCAGCGAAGTGCCTGCCGAGCGGTTTATCCGCCTCTGACCAGCTTTCCTCAATTCACGACCGCGTCGACGGGCGCCTCGTCCAGCAGCTCCATCGAAACTCCGCGAGCTGGACTGATTCCTGTCTCCTGAATCTTGTAGAGCAGGGCGCGATAGCTGATGCTCATTGCCCGAGCGGCCCGCTTTCGGTTCCAGTTATGAGCGTGCAAAACCTTCAGAATGATGCGCCGCTCGAGTTCGCGGACAGCGTCGCGCGTGGCCTTCTTGAGCGAGATTCTGCCGTCTGCCGGGATCACAGGATCGAAGCAATCGCCGTTTCGCACTATCAGCTCTGAGGTGACCGCTTCGTCGTTTCCGAGGATGACGTACCGCTTCATGAGGTTCTCAAGCTGACGAATGTTGCCCGGCCAGGAGTAGTGCTGCAGCATTTCCAACAGCGAGGACGAGATCGGCTTTGGGCGCACCGAGAATTTGTCGCAATAGAGTTGCAGGAAATAGTGGATGAGCATTGGAATGTCTTCTGCGCGATGGCGGAGCGGCGGGACTTGAATCTGAACGACGTTAATGCGGTAGAAAAGATCCTGGCGGAAGCGGCCGGACGCGACTTCGGTTTCCAAGCTGCGATTCGTAGCGCAGATTACACGTACATCGACCTTGCGATCTTCCTGGCCGCCGATCCTGCTGAACTGCCCGTCCTGGAGAAGTTGGAGCAGTTTGGCCTGAATACCGAGGTCCATCTCTCCAATTTCATCGAGGAAGAGAGTGCCGCGATTGGCCATTTCCACGCGACCCGGTTTTGCTGCGTAGGCTCCAGTGAACGCGCCGCGTTCATAGCCAAATAGCTCGCTCTCAAGCAGTGTGCCCGGAATGGCGGGACAGTTGACCTTCGCGAATGGTCCATCACTGATGGCAGAGTGCTGGTGGATCATGCGCGCCATGATTTCTTTGCCGGTTCCATTTTCGCCGGCGATCAGCACGGGAACGTTCGCCTGGGCCACGATGTGCAGTTTGCGCTGCAGGGATTGCATGCGTTCTGTGGTGCCGAAAACCACGCGCTCTGGCGGGAATCCGGCCAGGAGTCCTGAATGTCCATTCGCAAATGCGGTTGCGCTCACAGGGTCACTCTCCGAATCTGGCGCTTGCGAAGACTGAGGCGACAGACTCCCGATGCACTTATTTGCATATTCGCGACCAACTCTAGAAATGGACGTTTTCGACTGTGGAAAACTATTGAGAGGGTGCTGTAAGCGAATGATTATGGGAACTTAGCCGGTTATTTCTGACGCTGGTTTTGCTGTGCCACCTTACCTCGCCATACGTCCCTTCTCGCGGGATGCAGTGCAAATCGTTTCAGTTTTGAGATAAAGTGCTTTCCCTCTTATATGTGCTCCACGATGATGAGGGGCACGGGCGTCTGCTCGTCATGTCGTGTTGGGGCCATGGCGAATTGTCGGTGCTAACGCTCGGCTCAATGCGGAAAACCGAAGGTAATCACATGGGTTACCATTTTGTGTGCACCGGTTTGCACTTACTGACGTGTTGGAGACTCTTGATTTCGCAGAGAAACTGCTTTGAAATCAACACTTGGTCAGTTCCTGCATATGGTCGAGAAACTGCAATATAGCGCACAAGGTCAGGCAAGAGGGATGCCGGGCTAATAAGTAAGAGCGTTCAGCATCAATAGAGCGCCGTCACGGATATGCGAGTCGGTTTTCTCGATATGTCGCGCAGATTGGCTGCGGAACGCAAAAATCTCAGGAACAGGACCTTGCCCTTGGAAGAGAAGCGCGTACTCCCCAGATTTCCTTTGGAAATGCCGGTTTGGTTGCGGCTTCCCGGTTCCGACGCTACGGTTCATGCAAAGACTCGCGATGTGAGCGCGAGTGGAGTGTTTTTCTACGTCAACTGTGAAATTCAGGAGAACTCCGACATCGAGTTCACCATGACGCTTCCTCCCGAGTTGACCAGAACCGCAGCCATCCAGGTTTCTTGCAAAGGCAAAGTGGTACGTGTCCAGAACGATCCAGAGACTGGGAAGATTGGGATCGCGGCGGCCATTCACAGTTACGATTTTCTCGCCCAAGCCGCTTCCTCCATGTTAGGTGATGCGTAACGTAGTTTGGTTCGATTCGGTAACCATCCAGGATTACTCGTAGTAGTTTCAGCCACTTCCGCCGGGTTTCCGCAAACTTCTCTTGAGAATTGCAAAAAATTGCGATACTGTTACCCGAGTAGGATTTAACGAGAGTGGCATCTTCGTGGGCTAAACTCCTCCCTCGGCCCTGAACAAAACCCTCGTGTGACTAACAATCAAGCAGCAGTTCCCGGTCATTCGCGGATTTCCCGCCCGGAGACGGAGAAAAGCGTGTCTAGTTCCCCTGGTCAGGCTCTCGGTGGTGCGAACTCGTCCGCCACGCGGCTTGAAATCGAAGATTCTCTAAAACAGGACATCTTCCGGCGCACCATCGCATTGGCTTCTGCCGCGCATGAGTTGAAAACTCCGCTTTCGGTGATGACCGGCTACACCGATTTGCTGCTCGGCCAACTTCTCGGGCCTCTCAACGAGCAGCAAAGGAAAGTTCTGGAAGAGATGAAGCAGAGCGGACTGCGATTGCAGCGCTTTGTGCAGGACTTTCTCGCGTTCAGTGCACTGGAATCGGGCAAGATTCGCATTGGCAAAGAACTCGGCAACGTGAACGAGTGCGTCGCCGAAGTCTTGGAGCACTGGTCGAGTCGCTTCGAGCAGAAGCGCCTGCGTTGGGAATTTCGTCCGGACAGCAGTCTGAAGCCGCTCCTCTTCGATCAGCTCAAACTGCAGCACGTAATTTCGAACCTCATTGACAACGCCGTGAAATTCACGCCGGTCGGTGGCAATGTGCGCGTGAGTACATCGGGTTACCTGTGGGAGCGGCGTACATATCGACAGAACCTGCCGCTTGCAACGGAGCGCAGACTCTCGACTAACTCTCAAGCGAACGCGGTTCGCATAAGCGTTTCTGATAACGGACCAGGCATACCTGCGGAATATCACCAGGAAATTTTCAACGAGTTTCTCAGATTGCAGCAGACCTCCGATTCCCACGGCATGGGGCTAGGACTCGCCATCGCGCGACGTTTGATCGAAGCACATGGCGGCAAAATTTGGGTCGAGAGTGAACCGGGTAATGGCAGCACGTTTTCTTTGCTTCTTCCGATGAGGACGAAAGAACAACAATGAGCGTAAATCCCACCATTTTGATTGTTGATGATGAACCGAGCATGCTTCGCTACACCAAGACTCTGCTCGAGGTGGATAACTACGCAGTCGAAACCGCCAACAGCGGTTTCGAAGCGGTCAAGCGGGTTCGCGAAGGCTTGAGTCCCAGCCTGATTCTTCTCGATATGGCGATGCCCAGCATGAATGGGCTGCAGACGATCGAGGAATGCAAAAAGGTTCGTCCGGAGCAGAAGATTGTTGTTCTTTCCTGCGTGAGTGATACGAGCACGGTCGTGCAGGCGATTAAGCTCGGTGCGCTCGATTACGTTACAAAGCCTTTCTACAAGTCTGAACTCGACGCTGTCCTGAAGCGCTGCCTGGAGCAGGACAAGTCGGAAAAGAGCAAGAAACATCTGCAGCAATACTCAGTTTCCGACGATGTCGAAGTCGAGAATCTGGAAGACGATCTCTTCTTCCTTGCTGCCAGTCCGCAGATGAAGCAAATTCGCGCGCAGGTTTCTCTGGTTGCGAAAGTCGACGTTCCGGTGCTGCTGCTGGGCGAGAGCGGAGTCGGCAAAGAAATCCTCGCGCGGCTGATTCATAAGATGTCGGTTCGCGCGCATCGTCCTCTGCTGAAGGTGAACTGCGCGGCACTGCCGGCAGAGTTGCTGGAAAGCGAACTTTTCGGCTATGAAGCCGGAGCCTTCACCGGTGCGAGTCGTCCCAAACCGGGAAAATTCGAGCTGTGCAACAAGGGCACGATCCTGATGGACGAAATTGGCGAGATGAGCACGGCGCTGCAGGCAAAGCTTCTCCACGTCCTGCAGGACGGATCGTTCTCGCGTCTCGGCAGCCGCTCGAATATCACGGTGGACGTTCGCGTTCTGGCGGCTACCAACATCAACATTCAGGAAGCGATCGCGAACAAGACGCTGCGCGAGGATCTCTACTATCGTCTGAATGCTTTCACCATGCAGATTCCACCACTGCGGGAGCGCCGCGAAGAGATTCCGCTATTGCTCAAACATTTCATGAACCGGCTTTCCGAACGCTACGCTCACCCGCCACTCTCTTATTCGGAGCGTCTGCTGCGTGCATGCGTGCAGTATCATTGGCCCGGAAATCTGCGAGAACTGGGTAACTTCGTGAAGCGCTACCTCGTCCTGCAAGACGAAGACATGGCGATCTCTGAACTGGAGGTCAAGAGCAAGGGAATGGGTGGCGCGCCAGATTCCCCGAATGGGACTTCAGCCGGAGCTCCGGAAGGCGGACTCAAATCCCTGGTGCGGACTCTCAAAGACGAAGCCGAGCTCCGCGCGATCGAACAGGCATTAACGGCGACGAATTGGAACCGCAAGCTTGCTGCTGCGCGTCTGAACATCAGCTATAAAGCGCTGCTGTACAAAATCAAGCAATATCAGATCGTTCCCCCTGGCTCAAATCGATCATCGGAGATTCGAACCGGGTTGAGGTAAGCTGTTGCACATGCCGACCGGCAACCGGGATGACCTCAAGGTTGTTGCGCACCTCGCCGATGGCTCTTTGATAAAGGGCTATCTGGAACAATCCCAATCCTTTGATCCTCTCGCCGCAGGCGCGATCGGAAGCACGCTCCCTCCTCAAGTCGCGCTTGAGCTGCTCGACGGCGGCAAACGCATCGTTGAATTAGTCAATGCGAAGGCGCTCTTTTTCGTCAAAACGCTCGAAGGCCGCACCGACTATGTCGAGGTGAAGTTCTTCGAGCGCAATCCGCAGATCGAGGGCTTGTGGATCAAGATCCGTTTTAAAGACGGCGAGATTACCGAAGGAATCGTTCACAATTCCTTGCCCTTCGTCTCCGACGACGGTTTCTTTCTCCGCCCTCCAGACCCTCACAGCAATAATCGCGTCGTATTTGTGGTGAAATCGTTTCTGAACGATTTCCGGGTTCTGGGAATTCGCTCCGAGTATTGAGCGCGAGCTCAGCTTTGAATTTGCCGTCATAGCCGGCGTCCGCAACGCATTCGGACTTGCAGTCTCATACAATAGATTCGCATTGTTATGGCTACCTACCTGATCACCGGAATCGCCGGCTTCATCGGATCCAATCTCGCGCAGGAACTCGTCCGTCGCGGTGAGACTGTGCGCGGTTTCGACAACTTCGAGACCGGCAAACGCGAGAACCTTTCGGGCTTGGAGCGAACGATTGAATTTCGCGAAATCGACCTTCTGGACGCCGAGGGTGTTGGTGAAATGTGCCAGGGCGCAGACTATGTTCTGCATCAAGCCGCACTCGCATCTGTTCCAAGATCGGTAGCGGATCCGCTCAAGAGCCATCAAGCGAACATCAATGGCACCCTCAACCTGCTGCTTGCAGCTCGAGAGGCCAAGGTCAAGCGAGTGATCTATGCTGCCTCCTCATCTGCATATGGCGACACGCCTACGTTGCCAAAGCAGGAAAGCATGCCGCCCAACCCGATCTCTCCTTATGCCGTGCAGAAGTTGACCGGTGAGCTTTACCTAAACTCGTTCTACAGCGTCTATGGTCTGGAGACGGTCTCGCTGCGGTACTTCAATATATTTGGACCTCGGCAGGATCCTTCGTCACAGTATTCCGGAGTTCTGGCCCGCTTCATCTCCCAGATGCTTTCTGGAGAGATCTGTACGATCTTCGGTGATGGAGAGCAAAGTAGAGACTTCACCTATGTTGAAAATGCAGTGAATGCGAATCTTCTCGCATGTGCGGCTCCGGCGGAGAAAGTCTGCGGCAAGGTGTTCAATGTCGCTACCGGAGATCGGTATTCCCTCAATGAAACATTCCGCATGCTTGCAGGAATTATCGGCTACTCGGAAAAACCGCACTATGCAAAGGCGAGGACAGGAGACGTCAAGCACTCGCTGGCGGATGTCTCACGCGCAAGAGAAGCTTTCGGATATGAGCCTACGGTGAACTTCGAAGAGGGACTGCGACGCACCGTCGAGTGGTACAAACACGCTCTGGCTCCAGCTTCACACTGAACTCCACGGCGCTCCACCCTCAACCCCGGCGATCTGCGCACCATCTGTTTATTCCAGATCTGCTAATCCGCATCGCCCGGCACCGCATTATCCCCCGGCATACAATCGGCTCTGAGGGTCCGAGTTCATGGCCAAGCGCGCCGTCATCACTGGTATGGGAGTAGTGAGCCCAAATGGAATCGGGAAAGATGCATTCTGCCGCGCCATTCTTGCAGGCAACAGCGGCGTGAAACGTATCTCGCGCTTCGATACAGGCAATTTGCCTGTGCAGATCGCGGGCGAGATCACCGATTTCGATGAGTTCGCGTGGATCGATGCCCGCGAACGTAAGCACGTCTCGCGCGCTGTGCCTCTGGCGATCGCCGCCACTCATGAGGCGCTTATCGACGCCGGACTTGATCCTGAAGTCATCACGATGGATGAAAAGCGCGAGATCGGCGTAATGCTGGGCACAGGCGGAGGAGCGCAGGAGTTTAGCGAGGAGCAATACCGGCACTACTTCCAAGGAAGTGTGAAGCAAGCAAGCTTATTCAGCATTCCCAGCGGAACCATGGGAACTCTGTCAAGTGAAGTGAGTATGCGCTTCGGCTTCCGCGGCTTCAGCCATGTATTCACAACCGGCTGTACTTCATCTACAGACGCGCTCGGCTATGCGCTTCGCCAGATCCAATTCGGAACTCTTCCGGTGTTGCTGACGGGGGGCGTCGATGTTCCGCTCGCGCCCGGAATCATGAAAGGGTTCTGCCTGATGAAGATCATGACACCTTCGTGGAACCATGATCCCCAGCGAGGTTCGCGGCCTTTTTCCCAGGACCGCGATGGCTTCGTTGTAGCCGAAGGTTCGTGGATGTTTGTGCTGGAGGAGTACGAACACGCCCGTGCACGCGGAGCGCACATATACGCTGAGATTGCGGGATATGGATCAACCTGCGAAGCCTTCCATCGCGTGCGTTTGGCGGAATGTGGCGAGGAACCAGCGCGCGCGATTTCTCTGGCAATGAATGAAGCCGGTGTGACTCCCAGCGATATTGGTTATGTGAACCTGCACGGCACGTCAACCCAGCTCAACGATCGCATCGAAACCCGAGCGCTGAAGTTGGCGCTGGGGCAGCACGCGCGCTCGACTCCGATGTCAGCGCTGAAGTCCCAAATCGGGCATCCGCAAGGGGCCAGCGGAGCTGCGGGAGTCGCTGCTACCCTCGTCGCTATGCATCACTCGCAGATTCCTCCCACCATCAATCTTGATAATCCCGATCCCGACTGTGATCTCGACTACGTTCCCGACGCAGGGCGCAGGCATGAGATCGAACACGCTGTGTGCAATTGCATTGCGTTCGGCTCGAAGAATTCTGCATTGCTTCTGCGAAGAATCACTTAACCACCCAGCCACGGAGAGCACGCAGGGGCGGATTAGAATGGTCTTCATGAATCTCGACCGCATTCAATCAGCGCTGCGTGAGCGCAATTTCGACGCTTGGCTTTTCTACGACCATCATCATCGTGATCCCATTGCGTATCGTGTCCTCGGTTTACGTCCTGACCTGATGGTCACGCGTCGCTGGTTCTATCTTGTGCCCGTCCACGGCGAGCCGCAGAAGCTGGTGCACCGCATTGAATCCGGCCATCTGGACACGCTGCCGGGTTCCAAGCGCAGCTACTCCTCATGGCAGGAACTTCAGCGCAACCTGCAGGAAATCGTGAAGCCGTATCCGCGGCTAGCCATGCAGTACTCTCCTCAAAACGCGATTCCCTATGTGGGACTGGTCGATGCCGGCACCGTCGAGCTTCTCCGCACCTTCGGAGTGAACGTCCTGAGCTCCGGGGACTTGGTCAGCGAATTTGAAGCTGTGCTCACGGATAAACAAATCGCCAGTCACTACGGCGCGCGCGACGCGGTCGACAGAATCATTCCTGAGGCATTTAAGGTCATAGGCCAACGTGTCCGCAATGGCGGGACCAATGAATTCGAAATCGCGCAGTGGATTCTGGAGGCTTTTCGCCGCGAGAATCTGCTGTCGCAAGATACGCCGATCGTTGGCGTGAATGCTCACAGCGGCGATCCGCACTTCGAGCCTCGCGCCGATCGCAGCGAACACATGAAAGAAGGGGATTTTGTTCTGCTTGACGTGTGGGCAAAAACGAAAGATCCCGACGCCTGTTTCTACGACATCACTTGGACCGGCTTCATTGGCAAGAATCCCAGTGATCGTCAGCGCGAGGTTTTTTCCATCGTGCGCGATGCCCGAAAGCTGGGCTCGGAAACCGTGCAGAAAGCATTTGCCGCCGGGCGCAAGATTGCCGGGTGGGAGGTGGACAAAGCGGTTCGTGACTTTATCTCCAGCAAAGGCTACGGTGACAAATTCATCCACCGCACCGGGCACAACATCAGCTCCGCTATCCACGGCAACGGCGCAAACATCGACAATTTCGAAACTAAAGACGAGCGTCAGATTCTGCCAAACACCTGCTTCTCCATTGAGCCCGGAATCTATCTCCCAGAATTTGGAGTTCGCAGCGAAGTGAATGTGCTCACTCGTCCAGGCAAGGCCGAAGTGACGGGACGGCAGCAGGAAGAATTGGTTTTGATTTGAGACAAATGATCAGGCTGAACAAGCACAACCACTAGCAGTAGGTGAATGCCACATCAGTACTGTCATCCCTCGCGCCGCAGCGAGGAAAGTCTGGTGTGACAATGAATTGATTTTCGCGGCGCGGGGGATCTGCTGTTGAAAACACGCCAAGAAAAGCAGATCCCCCGCGCAGCACTACAATTCTTCTAGACCTGCACCTATGTCGCGGCTGCGCGAGGGATGACAGTACCTAGAAGTTGCCTGTCTTTGCTGCGAAAGCTGACTCCGTCTACGTTCCCGAATTAGGAGCGCCCTCTCCTTCTTCTTTCTGCTGTGGCGGCTTCGGCAACTCCTTCTCAATCGGCTTGCGTGGGAACATCTGATCCCGCATAGCCGCGTTATAGACGAAATCCGCGACAATCACTGCGATCTGCTTGAGATCGTCGAACTGGAGGCGATCGTAGACGTCCATATTTGAGTGATGCGTGCGCGTCTCATACTCGATCGGATCCTGAATGAACTGGAATCCGGGAATGCCGACAGCATCGAAGGAAAGGTGATCGGTGCCGCCAGTATCGCGCATCGTGAGCGTGTCCATGCCCAGATCTTTGAACGGCTTCATCCATGCTTCGAAGATCGGCTGCACCGCGGCATTTCCCTGCATGTAGACACCGCGAATCTTTCCGGTGCCGTTGTCGATATTGAAATAAACCGAAACCTTTGCCTGCTCAGGCTTCACCGTCATAGGCCCAGCTTCGCGCCGACGCAGGCTCGGCGTGCCTTGCTGCAGCCCGGTAAGCGGCGGACGCGATCCGAAATGATGGATGACGTACCACTGCGAGCCGAGCAGTCCTTCCTCTTCACCGCTCCATAGGCCGATGCGGACGGTGCGCCGCGGCTTCACACCGAGCGCTTCCAAAATGCGCACGGCTTCCATCATGACAATCGATCCGGCGCCGTTGTCGGTGGCGCCTGTGCCGGTGTGCCAGGAATCGAGATGGGCTCCGAGCATTACTACTTCATCTTTCTTGTCGGTTCCGGGAATCTCGGCAAGCGTGTCGTATTGATCGTCGGCGTCATACCAGTTGCTCTTGACGTTCACTTCAAGTTGGACAGGTTGCTTGTCTTCGAGCAAACGCGCAATGCGGTCCCATTGTTCGATGGCCATCGTTATCTGCGGTACAGGAGCTTGCGCTTGATTTTTCTGATAAGGTCCGCCGGATTGCACGAACACCGTGCCGCCGCCGGCAGCTCCACGGCTGTGATCGATGACAGCCAACGGCTTCTCTTCCGCGAAGAACGCGTTCAGATCGCGTTGGAACTGCTGGCGCCGCTGTATGTCTTCGGGACTGAAGCGCGGCTTCTCGCTGGGAATTTCATAGTCGGCGATGTCGGCGAGCGACTTGTCTGTGTATCGCTCGTATGGGGCTTCAACAATTGGTTTCACTTCGGGCATATCACCGAAGATGACAATTTTGCCGGCCAGCTTGCCTTTGTACTTGGCGAAGTCCTGCTTAGTTTTGATGTCGGCGCGCACACAGTCGCCATGCACCGCGCCGTCGGTGCCCGGCGTCCAGGCTTTGGGGTACGCGATGAAGGTTTGAATATCCGGTGAGAGCATCCGGACATTCACGTAATCATTCGACCATCCTCGGCCGAACGGTCCCCAGGATTCAAGATGCGCGTTCACCAAACCGAACTTCGTGAGCTCATCGCGAGTCCAGTCATTCGCGCGTTTCATGTTGGGAGAGCCGGTCAGACGCGGACCGATCTGCTCCAGTAATCCTTCGGCGATCTCGCGGATATGCGAATTGCGAAATCCCTCGTACCGGATTTTCGTAACCATGTCGAGATCGACTTTTTCCTGCGCTTGCGAAAACGAATAGAGAGGCAGAAGTAAAAGCACACAAAGACAACAGCGTGTCGCAACCTTCACGTTGTGACCTCCGATGATGATGAAATGTATGGGGGTTCGCGCCTGCCTGTGGACGCGCACTCGCCGCACTCGATGGAGTGCGCGGAGAATAGTAACAGGTGAGACGTGGAGCCGGCCCGCGCCGGACCGGGTGTTGGAAATTTCGTGATTTCGTGATTTTTCAAGAGCAAATCACGACCGTTGGCGACACCGGAGTGGAAAGTGCCTGACATGGGGGCGCCCTGATAGTCCAATCGCGAAATCGTCAAATCACGAAATCCTGGGCGCCGGCCGATGCGCTCCAGCCTCTACCAGGGCTGATAGAATCTGCACAATGTCCCAGACCGCCAACGTGGAGACTCATCCGGCAGCCGATGTAGTGCGCTCAGCCAAGGTCGCGCAGGCGGCTAACGGCATCTGCTACACGATGTTTGGCGAGAACACCATCTCGCGCGAGGACCTGGAGCGCGTGATAGGAGCCGTGCCTCCGGCGATAGCTGCCGCACTGCAGCGCAAAGCTTATTATTTCGTGCCGCTCACAGTCGGAGAAGGCGACGAGACCCGCATCGCGGAGCGCTATGACACCGAGCTAAGCGACCGCGCAGTGTGTCATCGCAACTATAACGTCGGCAACTCGCAGTGCGTCTTCATCTCAACCCGCGTGATGGAAGACAAGTTCTCGGTCGCCTTCGAGTTCTTCATTAATGTCGGCCACGCATTCGTCGAGAAAGCCGGCGTATCAGAAGATTTTGCCGCGATTGTATGGAAGCAGGCGGAAGCCAATGTGCGTGGCGAAAGCAGCATGGATGCTTTTGAACTCCGCAAACTCGCCACGGGACATTCTGGCGACCGCGAGAAAGCGCGCAACGAGTACCTCAACACGACATTCGCAGATGCAATTGCCGTCTATCTTCTGTCGCTTGCAGTAGATGTTGACTACTATGATCTCCGCGAACGTGATTACCCGCTACTCGTTCCTGGTGCTCTCGCGGAGAGACTCCGAAAAATCGCAGAGATCTTTCCTCCAGTCTCTCCTTACGAGTTTCTGATTCACTACCGCCGACGCTAGCAGAGCGAACACGAAGGTCGCGAAGGTTTCAAGACGAGTCACAAGACAAGTTCTAAATAATGAGGGCAGCCTTTCGGGCCGCCCTCGATCGTTTATTACCCCTTGTCCTACCAAATGATCCTGGCTACGACTTGTGCGCGACGAGCCGTAGTGCCGTCGGGAGGCATTTGCGTCGCCGTAATCAGCCCGTAATTCGCGAACGGAACCAGGTTTACAGCCGTCACTGTTGTTCCACTCTTAACTGCAGTGGCGGTGTATTGCTGCGTCTGACGAGGCGATGCTCCAGATACGATCAAATGGTTAAAGATGTTAAAGGCTTCAAAGCCGAGATTTACTTTCACGCGCTCAGTAATTGGGAATTGCTTGACGATACGAGCATCCGTCTTGACGAAATGGCCAATATCCAGCGCAGAAGTGGATTCAAAGGGAACTCGGAACGATCCTCCCAGACCGTTCAGCGTCGACGTGCTGAACATGGCCGTGGTTGGAGCATTACTCGAATTCATTGAGATGGTGGGTTGTAGCGGTTGTGAAGAAGCTGCTACGGAGATCAGTGACAGTTGCCAGCCGTTTTCAAGATATCGTCCAGCCCAGTTATCGGCATGGCTGAATGTTGGAGCAAACACAGCGTCAATGGTAAGGCGATGCCGCTGATCAGTGGATGCCGATCCGCGATCACCGCGGTAGTCCCCGTTGGCGTACGACGTAGGGAAGGTACTGCCAAACAGAATAGAAGTACCCGCCCCCTTAATGCCATCGTCGATCGTGTGGCTCCAGGTGTAAGCAATATTTCCTTGAAACCAGGCTTTGTATCGAGTCGCAAGGTTTACGAGCAAGCCGTTGTAATAGCTGTTTGCATTCGACTGGAGATCGAAGATCGAATTGAAATTCTTATTGATTCGATCAGCAAACAGATAAACCGGAGTTGTATAAGTTCCGACGACGTTTCCCGACGTGTTCAGAATGTTGTACGTGTAGTTGGAACTCGGCGCACCCAAGTTAGCGTTCATCGTGCCCTGAAGGTGCAACGTCCGACTCCAGACGTATGAAACATCCAGTGTGGTATTGCGCGCAAGTTCGTGCTGAATTCCCAGATCCGCTTGTTGCGAATAGGGATTACGCCAGTTGTCGTCCGCATACATGATGCTGCCTGTACCGTTTACGTTCGGCGCCGTGCTGAGGTTATTCGGGAATGTGGGACCAGCGGCCAACTGGGTCGCATTGGTTCCATTCAGGGAATAGCTCGCCTGGTAGGTCAGGTTCGTAAGGAACAGATTCTCGATCGCGGAAGTGGTGAAGCGGTTATAGAAAATTCCATAACCGGCACGAAGCGCTGTCTTATCGCTCCAAGCATAAGCAACGCCAAAGCGAGGCGCGAGGTCCAGTCCGTTATTGGGAATCCGCCCAGTTTGCGGAACAGCAGGGTTAAAGACTGTCGGTTGGGGAATCCAGCTATGTTCATAGCGAAGCCCGGGACTGATGCTCAATTTCGGAGTGATATGCCATTCGTCCTGCAGAAACACCGAGAGCTCCGGCATGCTGACATCCACAATCGGGTTTCCGAAATCCTGGGAGAAGTTCGTCCAATGCTTTCCAGTGGAGGGGCCACTGAAATCAAGTGCGAACGCGTTGACATTGGGGAAGCTGTAGCTGCCGAACCTGTTGCCAAGACGATCGACGTAATCCTCAACGTGGTCCCAATTTACTCCGTACTTCACATTATGTTTGCCGAGAGTCCAGCTAAACGTATCCGTCAACTCGAAGCGTTGTTCGCTGGGGTTGAGCCGTGGATAACCGGTGGGGAAACCAAGGTTTGAGACGCCGTTCACAGTCAGGTTGATCGGTCCGAAAGACGGCGTCAGGCTCGGACTGATCGGATCAAACTGCCGATCTTTGAAATATCCAAAGCGCAATTCGTTCAGCATTGTTGGAGAGGCTATAAATGTCCAGCTTGCGCTCCCAGTCCGATCGAAAACAGTGGTGTTGGCGTTGTTGCCTATTCCGTTTCCTCCAGTCAGAGAAAGTTGCGTTTGAATCCCATTTGGGGAACGGAAATCGACGTAGTTGCTGCTGAACGCGAAGCTGTTGCGATCGTTGAGATGATAGTCAATCTTTCCAAACAGCAGATTGACATCCATGGTTCTCGGAACAAGCTGGTTTTGGGCTCGACTGTTTATATAGGCGATGGCCGCAGCACATTGTGCGGGAGTTGCGACCGCAGTGCCGGTAAACGTGGGTGCGCCGCAAGCCGCGCCCGTAGCACCGGGTCGGAGATTTCCGACAGCGTCATAAAGATTGTTGCCGAAGTTTGTAGAGACGATGGGAGCATTGCGGCGCTGAAGCTCACCGTTAAAGAAGTAAAAAAGCCTGTCTTTCAGAACAGGGCCGCCCAAGCTGAGACCAGCCTGATGGCGCCATTCCGGCGGATTCACTCCCTGAGTCGTGGGATCGGTAGCATTCAGAGTGCGATTGCGGAAGAACTCATAAGCAGTTCCGTGAATGGAATTGCTTCCGCTGCGTGTGACCGTGTTAACTACACCGCCCGACGCGTGCCCGTACTCGGCAAGGAAGTTCGAAGAGACCACCTGAAATTCCTGCACTGCGTCTTGAGCGATGTTATATGCGCGGGTGCGGCCGGCGTTTTCATCATAGAAGCTGTTCGTGGTGTCGTTTCCGTCGGTGAGGAATGTATTGCCGCCTGGATTGCCACGGAAGGTAAGGAGTCCAAAGGCCGCGTCGTTAGTAACGCCAGGTGTAAGTAGCACGAACGAATCAACACGTCGACCATTAATCGGTAAATCCAGAATCTGCGTGGAATCCACGACCGACGACGTGCTGACCTTCGTCTGATCCACTGCCGCGACCTCGGCGGTAACACTAACCTGAGTTTCTGAAGTCGAGACCCCGAGCACCGCGTTGAAAGTCGATGCCTCTCCGATTTTCACTGTGATGTCGTTGATCGTGTATGGCCTAAATCCCTCTTTGGTGACGGTGATTGTGTACCCCGACGCGGGGATTAAGGCATTGAAGTCAAACACGCCGGCGGCGCTGGTTTGAAGCTCGCGATGAATGCCCTTGGCCGAGTTATCGAGCGCGACTCTGGCTCCGGGTACTACAGCGCCGGTCTGGTCTTGAACTACTCCCGACACCTTGCCGAAGCCGGCTATGGTTTGCGCGAGTGCAGGTGCGGCGACCAGCGCAATGGCAATGGTGAGAACGAACAGCTTGGCGGTGAAACAGAACCGTGTACAGGCACACGGTCGCTGAAGCGATTTGCGAGACACTAGCATATGCTGTGAAACTCCTCTAATTTTGAAAACGATCAGGGGCGAACTTGAATTGCCGTTTCTTTACCTTGCCAGTTCAGATCCTGCGCTCCAACGACAATTCTTATGAAATTTACGTGGGGGACGCTGCAATCTATCATCGGTGCGCCTCAGTTTTCCATACCCTGATTCCCCTTTTTGTGAATTTTTGGAGAGAGCGCAGCAACAGTTGTGCACTCCTGTTTTACCGGAATACAGAATTCTGTATGCCGGGACGGTACGCTCCATAAAAACTATGAAACTCGGGAAATTAGGCCTTGAACGGGCACTTCTATCCGAGTCGTTGCACACAGGTTTCCAGTCCCGTATATTCAACCGTCCATCTTTCCAAATCATGCCTAAAACAGTCCCGATCGGAACACGTGCTGAATTAAGCCACGTAGTCGAATACAAGCACACCCTCGCCGGCATCGATCCGAAACTGCCTCCAGTTCTCGCAACGCCCTGGATGATTGGCTGGATGGAGGGCGCTTGTTATCTGGCGCAGGAGCCATACTGCCAAGACGGTGAAACGACTGTCGGGACGGCGATTCATGTGGATCACCGTGCGCCGACTACGATCGGAGAGACCGTCATTGCAGAGGCTGAGCTGGAGCGAATCGATGGGCGATTTTTCATCTACCGAGTGACTGCTCGCAATAAGCAGCAGCCGATCGGGTCAGGAACCGTGCACCGGGCGGTCGTCAATGTGAAGAGGTTCATGGAGAAAGCAAAAGGGATTTCGTAATCGGGTAATTTCGTAATCGAATAATTTGGCCGAGTTGCCCAGAATTGTGTTCGGCTTAAATATTGCGACCATTCTGTGCCGAGCAAAATCAACTACACAATTACGAAATCCCCAATTACGAAATTAGGCGAATCAGGGAGTTATCCATGAGCACAGCCCCGCAAGTGCAAGATCTCAGCTACCCGATTGGTAAGTTCCAATATGGAACTTCAATGAACGCAGCCCAGCGCAGCGCTGCGGTCGAAGCCATCGCGCAGACTCCGGCAAAGATGCGCGAAGCTGTCCGCGGATTAAATGCGGCGCAGCTCGACACGCCGTATCGTCCTGGTGGATGGACTGTGCGGCAGGTGGTCCATCATGTGCCCGATTCGCACATGAACGCCTTGATTCGCACCAAACTGGCACTCACCGAAAACGAACCTACGATCAAGCCGTACGATGAAAAGGCCTGGGCAACTCTCGCGGATGTGCCGAAGACGCCGATTGAAACGTCGCTCACTCTGCTTGAGGCTGTGCACGAGCGCTGGAATCACCTTCTTCGCGCCTTGACGGATTCCGATTACTCCCGCACCTTTCGCCATCCCGAGCATGGCATTCTGACGCTGGACTGGATGGTGGCGCTCTACTCGTGGCATGGGCGGCATCACGTGGCGCACATCACCAGCTTGCGGCTGCGGAACGGTTGGTAGATGGACGCTTGTCATTCCGAGCTCGCTGCGCGCTTTTTGCGCAGCGAGAGAGGAATCCCTACTGGTCCTACAATGCAAAGGTGAGGATAGGGATTCCTCGCCGCAAAAGCAGCGTCTCGGAATGACAGGAAGCATTCTCTCCATCAACGCCACTGATGGCCCCGCTCGCCTGGGCCGGATCGCGACTTTTCACGGCGAAATTGAGACCCCGGTTTTCATGCCGGTCGGCACGCTGGGGTCAGTGAAAGGCGTGCCGCAGCACATTCTGGAAGAGCTCGGCGTCCAGATTCTTCTCGGCAACACGTATCACCTGTATCTTCGGCCCGGCCATGAGGCGATTCGCGAGATGGGCGGGCTGCACCGCTTCATGTCGTGGGAGCGCAGCATTCTCACCGACTCCGGTGGATTCCAGGTTTTCAGCCTTAACGAGCTGCGGAAGGTCAGCGAGCGCGGCGTTGAGTTCCGCTCGCACCTCGATGGTTCAACGCACTTCTTCACTCCTGAGCGCTCGATGGAGATCCAAATTGCCCTTGGCGCGGACATCATCATGTCCTTCGATGAATGCACTGAGCATCCTGCGACGAGAGAGCGGGCGAAGGAGTCCATGGGGATGACGTCGCGCTGGGCGCGGCGGAGCAAGGACTATTTTGAAGCTCATAAGGACGACGTTCCTTGGGGAACACCAGACACGGGGCATGCCCCGTCTTCGGTGGGATGCGAAGAGCGTGGGGCATCCACCAAGACGCGGCATGCCGCGTCTCTACCAAGGATCACAGGGACGCAGTCCCTTTTTGGAATTGTTCAGGGCGGAATGTATTCCGATCTGCGCCGCGAATCCGCCGAGCGTCTGCTGGAGCTCGATTTCCCTGGCTACGCCATCGGCGGACTCAGCGTGGGTGAGCCGCGCGAGCTCACGCGCGAAATTATCGAGAGTACGCTTCCTCTGCTGCCCAAGGACAAGCCTCGGTATGTGATGGGCGTCGGTTATCCCGAGGAGATCGTCGAGTACGCCGCAATGGGCGTGGACATGATGGACTGCGTGCTGCCAACTCGAGCTGCGCGTCACGGACTGCTGTTCACCTCAGAGGGACGGATGAACATCAAGAACGCACGTTTTGCCCGCGATCAGCAGCCGCCGGATCCGCAATGCGGGTGCATCGTCTGCTCCCGTTACACGCGAGCTTATCTCCGGCATTTGTTTGTCTCTGGAGAGACGCTAGCT
>Ga0070741_10010210_pt1 | contig 17831 bp, 16 predicted proteins | sample Coa_R1_4_FD_66440 | JGI IMG/M metagenome (GOLD analysis project Ga0070741, IMG submission 66440) | Surface soil microbial communities from Centralia Pennsylvania, which are recovering from an underground coalmine fire - Coalmine... | ecosystem: Environmental > Terrestrial > Soil > Unclassified ...
TTGTGCACGTTGTATTCCGCATGCGCCGTTGCCGCGTCTTTGAGGCTAGAAGAACCCCCAAGGGATCGGGGAGAAGGAGGGTAAGGAAATGACGCGCTTGAATGAATTGCTGGATGCGACGCAGACGGGACCGGAAGCGGAGCAACTGGGTGCCAGCCTGCGCGAGAGAATTGTCGGTCAGGAAGAGGCCATCCACGAGATCGTAGATGTGTACCAGACGTATCTCGCCGGAATGCAGTCGCCCGGCCGTCCGATCGGGAATTTCCTTTTCCTCGGCCCGACCGGCACGGGCAAGACGCGGCTGGTGGAAGCGGTCGCCGAAAGCCTGGTGGGGGATGCGCACGCGGTCGTCAAGGTCGATTGCGCGGAGTTCCAGCATAGCCACGAAGTGGCGAAACTGATCGGCTCGCCTCCCGGATACCTGGGGCATCGCGAGACGCATCCGGCATTGAGCCAGGAGGCGATAGATCGCGGCCAGACCGAGACGGTCAAGATCAGCTTCGTGCTGTTCGACGAGATCGAAAAGGCCAGCGACGCCTTGTGGAACCTGCTGCTGGGCATTCTGGATAAGGCTACCCTGACGCTCGGCGATAATCGCCGCGTGGATTTCTCGCGGGCCATGATCTTCATGACCAGCAACCTGGGCGCGGCCGACATGTCCGCGATGCTGCGTCCCGGCATGGGCTTTACACCGAAGGGCGTAGTGGTGGACGAGAAGCTGGCGGCCAAAGTGACCCACGCGGGCACGGAAGCGGCGCGGCGGCGCTTCACGCCGGAGTTCATCAACCGGATCGATAAAACGGTTGTGTTCCATCCGCTGGGCGAAAACGAGCTGCGCGAAATCCTGGATATCGAACTGGCGGCGCTGCAGCGGCGGATCTGGGATTCCGGCCGTAGTGTTACGTTCGCGCTTTCCGTCTCGGATACGGCCAAGGACTACCTGCTCCGAGAGGGCACCGACATCCGCTATGGCGCGCGACATCTCAAGCGAGCCATCGATCGCACGGTGGTCCGGCCCATCTCGAACCTGATTGCGACCCGGCAGGTGCGTCCGGGCGATCTGGTCCGGGTCGACTTCGATTCGGAGCGCGCGCGGCTGGCGTTCTACCGGGACGCGCAGGGCGTCATGGTAACAACCACGCCGGCGCCCGCGGAGAAGCCGGCTGAGGAGCCCACGACGGCTCTGGTCGCGGTGGCCGCGCAATCTCAGCCGATCCAGTACCGCCGCGGCCGCCGCTAAACCGCGAGAGCGTCCAGCGTCGAAGTAAGCACACCCTGCAATGCGGGGACTGGAAGGTGTGAAAAAATTGGATCGGCTGCTGGTCGAGTCGCGCGGAACGGCTAGTCCTGGTGGCCGCGTTTCGGAGTCAGCACGCGCTGCAATGCGGGGACTGACGAGATATTTCCGCGCCGCAGTTGCGCGGAAATGTTCCGTCTGTCCCCGTATTGCCCACGCTCTTAATACGCGCGCCCTGATTGTCGACCTTGGCCAGCCAGCCTCTCACCCTGTCGCGGCCATCCGGATCAACTGTTCGGCGTGCCGCAGCGCCTCCTGCGTGAGCTTCTGGCCCGACAGCATGCGCGCCACTTCCTGCACCCTGGCTTCGCTGTTCAACTCCTCCACCGCCGCCACCGTGCGGCCCTTGATCTCGTGCTTCTCCACCCGGTAGTGATGATCGGCGAAGCTGGCTATCTGCGGCAGATGCGTCACGCACAATACCTGGCTGGCCGCGGCGAGCCGCTTGAGCCGCCGGCCGACTCCCTCCGCGGCGCTGCCGCCAACCCCGGCGTCCACTTCATCGAACACCAGCGTGCGGGCGTCCTTACGCTGCGTCAGGCACGTTTTCAGCGCCAGCGCGATGCGCGAAATCTCGCCGCCGGACGCCACCTTCTCCAGGGAACGCGGCTCCTCGCCCAGGTTCGCCGAGACCAGGAACTCCACCCGATCCGCCCCGGACGGCGACCAGGGCGCCGGCGCCAGTTCCACGCGAAATGCCGTTCGCTCCATCGCCAGCGTGGCCAGTTCCGCCTCGACCTTCTTCTCCAGCCGCCGCGCCGCCTGCCTGCGCCGCGCCGTCAGCGCCGCGGCTTGCGCTTCGTAGTCCGCGGCCAGTGCCGCCTGCTCCTTGCGTAGCGCCGCCATGCGCTCCCCGGCGTTTTCCACCGCGTCGATCTGCTGCCGCACTTCCTCCAGGAACGCCAGCACCTGCTCTACCGATTCGCCGTACTTGCGCTTCAGCTTCTCGATCGCCGCCAGCCGCGATTCCACTTCCTCCAGGCGGCCCGGATTCGCCTCCAGGCCCGATACGTAATCACGCAACCCGTACGACGCCTCCTCCAGCGAAAGGCTGGCCGCACGCAGATTTTCGCGCACTCCTTCGAGCGACGGATCGATGCGGCACAGCTCGTCCAGCCGCTTGGCCGCGATCCTCGCCCGCGCCACCGCCGATTCCGGCGAGTCGTAGAGCGCCTCGTACGCAACCCCCGCACTCTCCTGCAATCGCCCGAGATTCTGCAGGACACGCCGCTCCGATTCGAGCGCGGCATCCTCGCCTACCTCGAGTGCCGCCCCTTCAATCTCCTTACGCTGAAATTCCCAGAGATCCAGCAGCCGCAGCTTTTCCTGTTCCGACCGTTCCAGCGATTCGAGTTCGGAGCCGGTCTTGCGCCAGCCATCGAACACTTCTTCCAGGCGGCACAAGGCCGCCGTATTTTCGGCGAAGGCGTCCAGCATCTCGCGCTGCGCGTCAGTCGAGAAAAGGAGTTGCTGATCGTGCTGGCCGTGGATATCCCCAAGCAGGGGAGCGAGGTCCCGTAAAAGCGATACCGCCACCGGACGGCTGCCCAGGAATGCCCGCGACTTGCCGCTCGCCAGAATTTCGCGCTCGATCAGCAACTCGCCTTCTTCGATCGAAAATCCGGCCGGTTCCAGCAGCTTGCGCACAGCCGCCTGGTCGCGCACTTCGAAGATCCCGGCGACGCGTGCGCGCCCTTCGCCCGACCGGATCATGTCCGCCGACGCACGCCCGCCAAGCAGCAGGCCTAGCGCATCCACCACCAGCGATTTACCGCTGCCCGTCTCCCCGGTCAGCAGGTTCAGGCCGGCATGAAAGCGCAGTCGCAGCCGATCGACGACAGCGTAATTTTCCACAACCAGTTCGAGCAACACGGCTTCCGAATCCGGTCTTTTCTCCTCCGGTCCCAGTTTAAACAATTTTCATGAAACGTGATTTGATTCCCGCCGTCTTTTAGACTGGCTGGAACCGTCGATATGATAGAGTTGAGATCAGAAGATGTTTCCAGCGCTAAGCGCACTATTACTACAGCTCAACTTTTCCGATTTGATAAGCCGGAGCGGGGTACTGACTTTCGTCGTACTCGGTCTTTTGGTCGTCTTCTCCGTTTATTCCTGGACCATCATCTTCTCGAAATTAGGCGCGTTCCGCCGCGCGCGCACCGCCGATCGCCGCTTTCTGCGTGCCTTCCGCAAAGCCAACGGACTTGAGGCCGTCATGGTGGCGAGCGAACAGTATCGGCCCGCGCCTCTGGTCGCCGTGTTTGATTTCGGTTACGAAGAGGTAGCTCGCCAGGTGAAGGCGCGCGGCACCATCAATAATAAGGTGGCGGTCGAGCGCACGCTGCAACTCGGCGTCAGCGAGGAACTGGCGAAGCTCGAACGCAATATGAACTGGCTTGCCACTACCGCGAGTGTGACGCCTTTCATTGGACTGTTCGGCACGGTTCTCGGCATCATCCGCGCCTTTCAGGATCTCGGTTCCATGGGCAGCACCAGCCTGCGCGCCGTCGGCCCCGGCATCTCGGAGGCCCTGATCACCACGGCGGTGGGTCTTGCCGCCGCAATTCCCGCGGCCATTTTCTACAACATCTTCGGCCATGCCATTCGTGAAATCGGAACGAAAATGGATGATTTCGCCAATGAGTTCATGAATTTGGCCGAACGCAGTTTCGGGGAGTAACCATATGGCCATCTCAGTGAACGGTGGCGGATCGAATGGTGGAGGCAGGCGGCGTCGCCAGGGTGCCGGCGCACTTTCCGAAATCAACGTCACTCCATTTGTAGATGTGGTGTTGGTGTTGCTCATCATCTTTATGATGACGGCGCATGCCATGGAATACGGCATCGAGATCGACGTGCCGAAAACGAAGCAAGTCGCCGAGAAGAGCGCGCTCGATCTTCCCATCGTCCAGATCACGCACGACGGCCGTTTCTTCCTGAACGAGCAGCCGGTGGACAATATTCACAATCTTGCGGCGACGGTCAAGCGGCGTTTTGCGAATCCCAAGGCCGTTTATCTGAAGGCCGACAAGGACACAATTTGGGATGTATGCGTGCAGGTGATGGCGGAACTCGGCGATGCGAAACTGAATGTCAACATCGTTACGCAGCCTGCGGACGAGCCAAGAAGGCGGCGCTGAATGTCCCAGTATCTCGACACATTCGACCAGCGGGAGTCGTTGGGAAAGCAGTGGGTCGCTTCGTTGGCGCTCCACGCCGGAGTCGTTGGCCTGCTTGTCGTTTCAGGCTATTCGTTTCACAAGGGGAATAACTGGGGCAGTCCGAATCCCGGGGGCGGAGCGATGTCGGTGGGGGTGGTGAAGAGCATTCCGCTACCGTCGCGGCAAGGACTGACGAATCCGCTGGCCAACGACACGAACACCACCGTCCCGCTGCCGCCGCCCAAAGCCAAGCCGGAGCCGAAGAGCAAGGTCCCGGAAGCCGACGCAATCCCGATTCCGAGCAAGAAGGCGGACAAGAAGAATTCCGACCGCGCCTCCGCCAAGACCACCTATCGCGCCCCGGGACGCGACGAGCTGAACCGGATTTTCAGCGACGTCGGTCCGGCGCTCAAGTCACCCTTGGTGGGGCAGACCGGAGCCGGCGCCATCGGCATCGGCGAGGGCTCGACACTCGGCAACCGCTATGGCTGGTATATCGACCTGCTGCGCACTAAGGTGGGGCAGCACTGGAATCCCGATCAGCGCACCAATGCGCCGACCATCATTACCTTCACCCTGATGAAGGACGGATCGACGCGCGACGTCAAGATCTCTCAGCGCAGCGGCAATACGATTGCCGACTTTGCGGCGCAACGCGCCATTCTCGACTCGACGCCATTTCCTCCGCTACCCGACGGAGCGGGTAATTCCACGAATATCGAATTTGTGTTCAACGCGAGGCAATGATGAAAAGAGTTGGCATTCTTGGCTTGGGGTCCCTGGCCGTGATTCTGCTGGTGGCGGCCCCGCAGTCCGATGTGCGGATCGAAATTTCGAAGCCCGGCGCCATCGCGCTGGCCGTCACGGATATGCGTGGCTCGGGCGCGGCCCAGCCGCTGATGAGCGTCTTCAACACCACCCTGTATGACGACCTGAAGGGCTCCGGCCTTTTCAAACTCGTTCCGAAAGGTATCCTGCCGCTGAACGCGCCGCAGCAGGCGACTGACTTCAAGGGAGTGACCAACCCGTCTCCGGGCGGCTCCGGCGCCGGAGGCTACTATCTTTCGGACTGGTCCGGCCCTCCCACGCAGGCGAACTATCTGGCGTTCGGCTATACGGGCGTGCAGGGTGGCAGCCTCGTCCTATACGGCTGGCTTTTCAATGTCACGCAGCAGACCGTGCAGGGCGCGCAGGTGCTCGGGAACCGTTACATCGGTGATGTCAACGAGGGTGGAGCCCGCAAAGTAGCGCATGAGTTTGCGGCCGATATCATCGCCCGTTTCGGCGGCACATCACTCGCCGGCACTCACATCTACTTCGTCTCCGATCGCACCGGCACCAAGGAAATCTGGTCGATGGATTGGGACGGCTCGAACCAGAAGCAGATCACCCGCCTGCACTCCACTTCGATCGAGCCGGCGGTTTCTCCAGACGGCACGAAAGTGGCATTTACTAGCTTTGTCAAGGTTCAACCTGCTATATTCGTCTACTCTACGGAGACCGGGCGGGCCCTGCCGTTCTACAACCAGCGGGCATCGTTGAATGCGGGCGCCAATTTCACGCCGGACGGAAAGCACATTGTGTATTCGTCGACGGCAGCCGGCGGGGACCCCCAACTCTATATCGCGAATGTGGACGGAAGCGATTTCAAACGGATCTCATTTCGCCGCGCCATCTGTGTGGAGCCCAAAGTGAATCCGAAAACGGGCGCCGAGATTCTCTTTGTCTCCGGACCCGGGCCGCAGCAGGTGTACCGCATGGATATGACCGGCTCGGGCGTGGAAATGGTATCGCCCGGCGGCGGCGAGGCCTCGAATCCGGCCTGGAATCCCGACGGCCAGCACATCGCCTTCTCCTGGACCCGCGGCTTCGCCACGGGAAAGTTCAACGTTTTCGTCATGGATGTGTCGAGCCGCCAGTACAACCAATTGACTCACGACGAAGGCCGTAACGAGAATCCGACCTGGGCGCCGGACGGCATGCACCTGGTATTCCAGTCGAACCGCCGCGCCCACACGAATTATCAGATCTATTCCATGCTGGCGGACGGCACCGACGTCAAGCAGTTAACGACCCAGGGCAGGAACTATAGTCCGGTGTGGGGAAAGTAAATTCTATTCAGCGTCACGAAAGGAGTTCATGTTGAGAAAAAGGCAGATCAGCGTAATCTGGATGGGAGTTTTGCTGGCCTTGTTCGTCGCGGGGTGCAAGAAGAAGACACCGCCGCCCGCGCCGCCCCCGCCGCCCGCGGCTCCTACGGTGACGGCTCCGCCACCACCACCGGCCGCAGCGCCCGTGATCGCGCAGTTCACCGCCGAGCCCAGTTCGATTGAGCGAGGACAGTCCGCGACGTTGCGCTGGTCCGTGTCGAATGCCACCGAGATCTCGATTGACCCGAGCGTCGGCACCGTACCGGCCAATGGCAGCCGTACCGTGTTTCCGAGCAACTCGACCACGTATACGCTGACAGCCCGCGGGGAAGGCGGATCGAAGACCGCTACGGCCACCGTGAATGTGGCAGCGCCCGCACCGCCACCTCCGCCGCCGCCCACAACCACGTCGCGCGCCACTCTCACGGACCGCCTGTCGACCGACGTGCAGGATGTTTTCTTCGATTACGACAAAAGCGATATCCGGGAGGACGCGCGCGCTACGCTGACCCGCAATGCCGACGCCCTGAAGGCGATTTTCGCCGATTTCCCGAATTCCATTATCGTGGTGGAAGGGCATTGCGACGAGCGCGGCTCGGCCGAATACAACCTCGGACTCGGCGACCGCCGCGCGCAGTCAGCCAAGGATTTCCTGGTGCAGTTGGGTGTTCCGGCCGACAAGCTGCGCACGATCAGCTATGGCAAGGAGCGTCCGGTCTGTACGGAAGAGAACGAATCCTGCTGGCAGAGAAATCGCCGCGCGCACTTTTCGTCGGGCCAGTAGGTGGGACCCGCGCTTCCGCCTGCCCGGGTAGCCCGAGTTGAAACGCCCACGCTGGCGTTGCCGTACAATCGTCAAGGGGAGCTTTATGATTATCCGCCGAGTGATCCCACTGATGCTGCTCGTGCCGGCCATTGCGCCTGCCGTCAGCAAGGAAATGCAGGAGTTGATGCGCGACGTCGCTCTGCTCCAGCAACAGGTCAAGGATCTGCAGCAGGCGCAGGACACGAAGTTTGCGGCCTTAACCGTGATGGTGCAGCAGACGCTGGATAACGCCACGAAAGCCAATACGGCAGTGGCGGTCCTGGAGAGCGGCCTCACCAGGCAGGTGGGTGAACAGGTCCGCGGCGTGGCTGCGGCGTCCGCCACCGTGGGGAGCAAGGTCGATTCCATGTCGAGCGATGTGCAGTCCCTCCGCGCCACTGTCGAAGACATCACGTCGCGGCTCGGCAGACTCCAGCAGCAGCTCGTCGACATGAACAAGGCAGTGCAGACGGTGTGCGCGCCTCCGGCGCCTCCTCCTGCCGCGCCGGGAACGTCCGGCACGCCGGGAATTCCTGGACAACCTGGAGCCCAAGGCATGGCCGCCGGTCCGCCGTCCAACCTGCCGCCGGCGACGGTTCTGTACGAGAACGCAACGCGCGACGCCCGCGGCGGCAAATACGACCTCGCGCTTCAGGAGTATCAGGACTACCTGAAATACTACAAGGACATGGACTACGCGCCCAACGCGCAGTACAACATCGGCATCATTCACTATACGCAGAAGAACCTGGAAGCAGCCCTCGCCGATTTCGATGCGGTGCTGGAGAAGTATCCGGACAACGCCAAAACTCCGGATGCGCTGCTGATGAAGGGTAAGACCCTGGTAGCCATGGGTCGCCCGACGCAGGGAGCAACCGAGTTCCGCGACCTGATCAAGCGCTTCAGGAACTCGGATCAGGCTACGCAAGCCATGGCGCAATTGAAGGCGCTAGGCCTGCCGTATAACTCAGGCAGCACAAGCACCAAAAAGCGCAGCCGGTAGCAATAGTTAAGGGTCGCGGACAAGCGCGCTGCAAAAACGGGAGATAAGGGACACGGTCCGATTCGTCCGTCACCGTTTTGCCACACATGACGGCTAGGCTCTCCGCCGGCGGTCCAGAATTTTCACAAACGACCCGCTGAGAAATTCCTCCCGAGTCAACCCCGTGAGCTGCTGGGCTTCGGCTTCCGCAATCGCTCCACAGTTGACAGCGCGCAGGAAGAAATTCAGCAGCCCCTGCCCGGTCGCCGCATCGTCGAAGATGTCGCCGACCAGCGTAGCCCGGGCCGCCTTCTCCACGAAATTCTTCAGGCGCGACGCGGCCGCATCCAACCCTTCCAGGTAGAAGGCATAGACCGCGGCGTAGCGCGTGGGCAACTGCGCAGGGTGCAGATCCCAACCCTGGTAAAACGCGTTGGCGAGCGAGTGCTGAATGTGATCGAAATGCAGCTTCCAGGCCCGGTGGACCACCTCCGCGCTTCCGATCGGCATTACGTTGGTCCCGCCATCCGACAGCCACAACCCGGTGCCCGCAAAGGCCACCTGCATGGCCGATCGCGCGAAATCGCACGCCGGATGCAGCATGTGCTGGTGCGCCGCGGTGATGCCGCAACTCGCCGTGTAATCATAAGTGCCGAAGTGCGCGCCGGCACAGCGTCCGGCGCAGGCATCGTACAGGGCCTGTAATTGCGGGATCGCCTGCGCCGTTTCGATCATCATCTCGAAACGCAGAGTGCCTGCGCCCAGTCCGGCGGCCTCTTCGAATTTGTTCAGCAGCCGTGCGAGTACGGCGGGATGTTCGGGGATCGTGATCTTCGGCAGCGTCACTACAAAGTTCGGCGGCAGCTTTCCACTGCCGGCTTCGAGAAGCGCGGTCAGAAACAAATCCAGCGTGCGGATGCTGCGAGCGCGCAGTTCCTGGTTCAGCGGCTTAATCCGAATCCCGATGAACGGCGGCAGCAATCCGGCCGCGGCGGCCTTGGCCACCTCTTGCGCGGTCTGCACGGCGTGGCCGTCTTCCTCCGCGTCCGGACGGTTGCCGTATCCATCCTCAAAATCGATCCGATAGTCCTCGACGGGCTCGCGATGCAGCTTCTCGCGCACGGGTCCACAGACGCGCTCGGCTAGTCCCGGATCGATATCGAGCACGCGCCCCAGTATGGCGGCATCCGGCGCGTAGCGGTCGAGCGATTCCAGCGCCAGGGTTCCCAGCTTTCGGGCGGTGTCGGCACGGAACAGTTGAGCGCCCCCGTAGAAGCTGTGCACGGGCTGCCGGGCGCCCGACTCGCCGGGATACCGCACCGCAAAGACCTGGTTCGCCTCCGCGAGTCCGTGTGTCGCCTGGTTCAGGGCCTGCGCCGAAAGAGTGGTTGTCATGGCTTCCTAGTCGACGGCTAGTAATCAACGCGTCCTTCCAACTTCCGCCAGGCAGCGAAAGCGGCCTGCGCCTCGCCGCGCATGAGTCCGTGCATCGGGATAGCGCGCGCATCGGGCGGGACGTGGAGCTGATCGTAGATGAACGCGTCTTCGAAACCGGCGGCGGCGGCATCCTCGCGCGTGCCGGCGTAGTAAACCCGATCGGGCCGGGCCCAATAGATCGCGCCCAGGCACATCGGGCATGGCTCGCAGCTTGTGTAGATTTCGCAGCCGTCAAGCTGGAAACTGGCCGCGGCGCGGCAGGCATTGCGGATGGCCGTGATCTCGGCGTGAGCCGTGGGGTCGAGCGTTAAGGTCACCAGGTTGGTTCCCTCCGCCAGAATAGCGCCGTTGCGTACGACGACAGCCCCGAAAGGACCGCCCCGCCGCGTATTTACATTCTCGATCGCCAGGTCAATGGCGCGCTGCATGAACTGGTTCTGCATCCCTGGACACTTTCCGTATTGTAACGGCTTAGCAGGCTCTGCGTTGTGGCGCAGCCAATCCTGGCTGCGGGCGCTTTTCCCGGCGGCTTGGACCCGCGGGAGAAGCGGGTCCACGGTCGGAAAAGGCCGCCCCACAACTAGGCGGATGCGCAGGCAAGCAGACGCGCGACGCCTTCCTGAAATATCGCGGGCTCGGTCAGCAGGCTCAGCACCAGGAAGGCCTCGGCTTCAAAATCGTAAAAAAAGCCGGGTTGGACAAGTACGCCGTACCGCTCCAGCAGTTCCAGGCACCACTCTTCCTCCGTACGAGTACGGGGCACCCGCAGGGTGGCGTACCAGCCGCCCTCCACATCCAGGACGGCGCACGGCGTACCGCCGACGGCTGCGCGCAACTCCGCCAGGTTCGATGCGGTACGATTGCGGATCTGCTGTTCCATCTCCGCGCCAAGCCGCAGCAGGTGGGGCGCGGCGTACTGCACCGGTGTACTCACGGAGAGGAAGGTGTCGGCGATGAGCTCCAGCCGCTCGAGCGCGGCCGCGCGCAAATCGGAGGGGCCGCCGGCCACGATCCAACCCAGCTTCATCTGCGGCAGCGCGGCGATCTTCGAAAGCCCGCTCATGCAGAAGGCCGGCGTCTCATTAACCCCGGTGAGACTGGCGACGCGCCCATCGTCCGGGCCGAACGCGAAGCCGGCGAACACCTCATCGGAGATCAGCGCCATGTTCCGCTCCGCGCAAACGGCGACCAGCCGGTCGAGTTCGCCAGTCTTCAAAAACGACCCGGTGGGATTATTCGGATTCACCACAACGATGGCGCGCGTTCGCGGCGAGCAGGCTTCCTCCAGGGCCTCGAAGTCAATCGACCAGCCGTGGTCGTAAGCCAGCGGATACTGCACTACCTTGACGGATTCGAGCGCGGCCAGGTAATCGAACAGCGGATACGAAGGCCGCGGGACGAGCACCGCATCTCCGGGGTCGGCCAGGAGCTTGAACAGGTACGCGTACGCTTCGCTGGTAGACGCCGTCAGCAAGATACGTTCCGGTGCGACGTGCTGGCCACGGGCGGCGTACCAGCCGGATACGGCGGTACGCGCCTCGGCCAGCCCATTGGGCGCCGGATCGTATCGCAGCGAGCGCGGATCCGCGAAAGCGGCGAGAATCCCGGACTCCGGATACGCCAGGCCGGCGCGTGTCGGGTTGGACTCGGTGAGGTCGAGCAGCGGAACGCCGTGCTGCCGCATCTCCTGCAGGGCCTGCGACAGCCGGTTCGGCCGAAGGTCCCATTGGAGGCGCGAGGAGAACATCGAACGGCTTATTCTAGCAGCAGCAAGCCTCCATGCCTTCCGCGGCGCCGCGTTTCATGCCGCCGGACAGCAGATCGCAGGCGTCACCCGGCGTCGCGCACTTCAGTAGTGAACTGGGCGCCCGGCCCGGCGGCGGGCGTCCACAGCAGGCATGTGCCGACCGTCTCGAATGTTCATCGCCGTATATGGCGTGTTGCGGTCCCATCTGTTTCGAGCACCGGGACGTCGATGCGGTAGAGCGCGGCGACGACGGCGCTCAGGAGACCTGCGTCAGCTTGCCGGCTTGCTGTTCGGGCTTCGCACCGAACACACGGTGGAACGGGGACTGCACGGTAAAAGGGTGTCTTGAACTGCTCCTCGATCTCGATCGTGCCGGCCTTCAACGCCCGTGCGCACGCGCACGGCCTACTTATGATTGCGCTCAAGCCTCCGCCCTCACGTGATGCGGATCTTCTTCATGTCGCGTCTCCTATCGTCGTGTCGAACGGCTTGGCAGCCTGTGGCAAACGACGGGGACAGGCGAATTTGTCGGGAACCGCTTTCGCGCGGGCTCTTAGCCCTCCTCGGTCTGGCGGGCGCAAAGAAACGTGAAAAACGATCAATCCTTACCGACGATTTTGGCGCCGAGGGCGCCGCCGGCGGCGCAGAAGGACATGATCACGGCGAAGAGGAATCCGAGCAGAAAAAGGATGATGAGCGCCTGCCCGCCGGGACTCTCGAGGAGCTTCAGTGCCTGTGCGGTCGCTTCGGGATCGCTCATCGGCATTCGGCGCATCTGTTGCTGCAGGTCCGCCGCAAACTGGCCGTTGTTCGCCTGCGAAACGAACCCCACGGTGAACATCAGCGCCGCGATGCCGAACAGGAACACACCCGTGATCCAGCCCATGCGCGCGCCCGCACTGGTAGAAATCGGCTCGCCCGTGCGGCGATGGTATAGATATACCGCCAGGAATCCCGCTGCGGGAATCCAGACCGGCGACAGCACGAACAGCAGCGAGCACAGTAGCGCCGCAATGCAGGCTGTCATCATCCCGATCTGCACCGCGACGCGGTTGTGGAAGCCAACCCGGGCAAGCACGGGTGGGGGTGGCGGCGGAGGGGCCGTCCAGGTGCGCACCGGCTCGGGCGGTAGGATATCTTCCTCCCGCTGCGGTTTCGCGCACATGTGGCAGAAACGCGCATTCGGCGGAAGCTCGGCGCCGCAGGTACAAAATTCAGCCACTGCTTGTAGTTTATCGCTATCTGCGCGCCGCCGCCGTTCGACGGCGGGCTCCGATCGCCCGTGACGGCCTTGCCATCGGCGTCGGCAGGGTGTACACGTCTCTATTGAGGTGGCGTATGTCTGTAACTTTCCGCGTACAGAAACTCATATCGTCCCTGGAGTCTTCCAAGCCTTCCGTCAAGTATGACGCGGTCAAGGCCCTGCGAACGATCAGCGAGCGTGCACCGCATGCGGTGTATCCGCATTTCGATCTGTTCGTGAACTACCTCCGCCATGAGAACAGTATTTTGCGCTGGAATGCGATGCTGATCCTGGCAAATCTGGCGAGCGTCGATGACGAAGGACAGTTGGATGAGATCCTCGACGACTACCTGGCCGCAATAAATGGCTGTCGAATGATCGACGCAGCCAATACGATCCGCGGCGCCGCCGTGATCGCATGCGCCAAACCGTACCTCGCCGATACGATCGCCAGCCGGATAATGCAGGTGGAACACGCGAACTATGCGACGCCGGAATGCCGCAACGTGGGGATCGGTCACGCCATCGAGGCACTAGGCCGCATACGACCGGAACTCGCCGATACGCGCGACGTTCAGCGCTTTGTCGCGCGCCAGTTGGAAAATCAGCGGCCCGCGACGCGGAAGAAGGCGGAGCGCTTCATCGGTAAGAAGTCGTCAGGAAAAGCGCGCGCCGCGGTCGGTTGCACGTTAGCGTAGGCTAACGAAGCGCCTTACTGTTCGCACTCCTGTTTCATCCTGGCAGGAACGAGATGAAGCATGGATCCTGCATTAGGTGCCGCAGCGTGATCTTCCCCCCGAAATCCGCCATTTCGGGCAGGTACTTGCGGATGTCGCGTCGATCGAAAGCCTGCTTTGCTGCTCGAGCAGCAGAATGGCCATCGCGGTGAACTGCTTGGAAACCGACGCCACGTGAAACACGGTCGCGGGCGTGATCGGGATATCGTACTCCAGATTGGCCAGCCCGTAGCCGTGCTTATACACAATCTCGCCCTTGCGCGCGACGGCCACCGCGGCTCCCGGGCTGCCGGGCTTATCGAACTGCGCAAAAATCTGGTCGACACGCCGGCCGGGATTCTCGGCCGCCGCGGCCAGAAACGGTACGAGAACGCAAACAGCTATGCGGGCGGCCATCGGGCTTGATTCTACCATCCGACCGGCTGGCCCGCGTTCTGCTCGTCGAGCCACTTCTGCAGCGGCGCGAAGTAGTCGCGGATCGCCGTCGCGTCCATCTGCTTCTGTCCAGTCAGCGCGTAGAGCGCTTCCGGCCACGGACGGCTCTGGCCCATCGCCATCATCTCCTCCAGGCGCCGCCCCGCCTCCTTGTTGCCGTAGATCGAACAGTGGTTCAGCGGACCCGTGCAGCCGGCGATTTGAGAAAGCGCGCGGTGAAACTGAAACTGCAGAATGTACGCCAGAAAATAACGGATGTAGGGAACGTTGGCCGCCACGTGAAACTTCGCGGCGGGATCGAAATCGGCTTCCGTTCGCTCTACCGGAGGCGCGATGCCCTCATACTTCCGCCGCAGCTCCCACCATGTCTGGTTGTACTTTTCCGGCGGAATCTCGCCCGAAAACACCTTCCATCGCCACTCGTCGATGGTTACGGCGAACGGCAGGAACGCAATCTTTTCCAGTGCTTTACTGAGCAGCAGCCCGATGTCCTTCGACGCGTCCGGCGCGCGCTCGAGCAGTCCGATCTTCACCAGGTACTCCGGCGTCACCGAGAGCGCGATGGTATCGCCGAGCGCCTCGTGAAAGCCGTCGTTGGCGCTGCCGCGGAAAAGGAACGGCTGGTTCTCATAGGCGCGTTGGTAGAAGTTGTGCCCCAGTTCGTGGTGGATGGTCGAAAAGTCGTCCGCATTGATCTCGATGCACATCTTCAGCCGCAGATCGCCCTTGTCGAGAACCCAGGCGCTGGCATGGCACACCACGTCGCGATCGCGCGGCTTGACGAACATCGAACGCTCCCAGAACGTCTGCGGCAGCGGAGCGAACCCGAGCGACGTGAAGAACTGCTCGCCGTAGCGCACCATCTGCTTGTAATCGGTATTGCGCTTCTGCAGAATCGCAGTCAGGTCAAAGCCGCGATCGGCGTTCGCCGCCGCCACAACCGGATAGATGTTCTGCCATTCCTGCGCCCACATGTTGCCCAGCAGGTGGGCCGGGATCGGGCCCGCGGCCGGCACCAGGTCGCCATACTTTGCGCGCAGCTTAGACCGCACATACGCGTGTAAAGAAAGGTAGAGCGGCTTTACCTGCTCCCACAGCCGGTCGACCTCCTTCGCGAACGCGTCAGGCGGCATGTCATATTTCGACCGCCACATCGCGCCGTTATCGGCGAACCCGAGCTCCCGCGCGCCTTTGTTGGCGAGCTCCACGTAGCGTGTGAAATCCTTCCGTAGCGGCTTCGCGATCGCGTGCCAGCCCGTCCAGGCCTCCTGCAACTCGCGCGGATCGCGGCTGGTGCGCATGATCTTGTCGAGCTCGTTCAGGTCGAGACACTTGTCCTTGCCCGGCGGACAGTATTTGCCCTTGCCATAAGCGCCCTGCATGGCGCTGGTGATGCGCGTCAGCTCCTCGCCTTCCTTCGGATTCGCGGGTGTGGCGATGGTCAGTGACCGCTTCAACAGCTTCATTTTGCGAGCCACGTCGGCGGGCATCGCGGTCTTGTCGAACTGCGTGGATTTCTTCGCGTAGGAAACGGTCAGGTTGATATCGCGCTCGTCTGCCTTGGCCGCCAGCGCCTCGGTGTCGTCGGTGATGTAGGTTTCGTTGACCCACTTCATCCGGCCCGCTTCCACGCCGCTGGCGTTGAGTGCGGATTCCGCCTCGTCGATGAAGACCCGCGGCGCCAACCGTTTCGCCTTACGCGTCTTGAGGTCGAGCTCGTCGCCCGCGCCGAGAAAATAATATGCCTTCCCATCCGCGCCCGGCTTGTAATTGCGATCGTAGACGGCCATCTTGCTGGCTCCGACCACCTTCGCTGTGTCGCCATGAACGATGATCGCGGTGCCTTCGTCGAGCCCGATTCCCAGCAACTGGGGGTGTTTGGCGATGACCTGCAGCATATCGTTTTCCCGGTGCCGGACCAACAGGTGCTGATCGACCGCCACGCCGCGCAGAAAGCCGAACCCCTGTTCGTAACCGGGCGCCATCATAATGGTGTTGCCTTCGCGCGCGCCGCGCACGAGATACGAGCCCTGAATCGTGGCGCCGGCCGATCCGCCACCGATCACGCCCCCGCGGTCCAGCAATGCAAACAGTTCGCGCTCCGTGCGGGTGTTGAGATAGGAATCGACCAGGTGCCATTGCCGCCCGCCGATGAACCAGACGCCGCGCGCCTGGCGCAGCGGCGCTGCAAATTCGGCCGAATCGGCCTCCTTGCGGTCGACGGTGTGCAGCAGCTTCAGATTTCTGGCACCCGCACGGCGAAGGGGCAGGTTCTCGAGATAATCGGCTGGGTAGCTCTGGTCACCCGAAGCAGTCGGAATGACCACGATCAGGGAGTCCGCTCCGCCTGCGAGCGAGATGAATTCCTGCCATACTTCGGGAGCCAACTGGCCTCCGCCGGACACCAGCAGCGCCCCGTGTGCGGGCCCGACGGCGGGTGCGGCACCAAGCCCCGCGGCAGATAGAAACAAAACCGATGCGAGACGGTACATGTCCGGTATTTTGGCAGAATCGGCGATCAACGCGCTGTACGAAAATGCGTGGTGGGCTGGGAGTATCAGAATCGGCGATCAACGCGCTGTACGAAAATGCGTGGTGGGCTGGGAGTATCAGAATCGGCGATCAACGCGCTGTACGAAAATGCGTGGTGGCCTGGGAGTATCAGGATCGGCGATCAACGCGCTGTACGAAAATGCGTGGTGGGCTGGGAGTATCAGAATCGGCGATCAATGTGGTGCCGCGAATCCGTGACGGGCTGGAACGATCAGAAAGCTTGTTAACGCGTTGCGCGCGAATCCACGCCGGCGGGGGTATCATAGTCGAACGAAGGCTGGCTCGATGTCATTCCAGGACCGTGTTGTTATTATCACAGGCGCGGCATCCGGCATCGGACGGGCGCTCAGCGACGAACTCACCCGGCGCGGAGCTATCGTCGTCGGCGCCGACAAGCAGTTCACCGGCTCTGACCCCCGCGCCGTCCGGCTCGACGTGCGCGATGCCGCGGGCGTCCTCAGGCTGGTTGACGATACCATCCGCACGCACGGCCGACTGGACTACATGTTCAACAACGCGGGTATCGGCGTCAGCGGCGAGATGCGCGACCTGACGCTCGACGACTGGCGTACGGTCATCGACATCAACCTGATGGGCGTGATCTACGGGACCAAGGCCGCCTACGACGCCATGGTGGAGCAGCGGTCGGGCCACATCGTGAACATCGCCTCGCTCGCCGGCCTGATCTACCCGCCGGGCCTTCTGCCGTACGATGCCGCGAAAGCGGGAGTCGTGGCGCTCTCATCGGCGCTGCGAGTCGAAGCGAAAGCATATGGAGTGCGCGTCAGCGCGGTGTGCCCCGGGTTTATCGACACCGCGATCTACGAGAATGCGATCGGCGTGAAGCGTGACAGGCAGGAAACGCTGAAGAACATCCGGCTGCCGGTCCTTCCGGTCCAGGATGCCGTACGCGCCATTCTGCGCGGCGTCGAGCACAATCAGGCGACGATCGTGTTTCCGCCGAGCGCGCGGCTGCTGTGGCGGCTGATGCGCATGAATCCCGCCCTGCTCACTCCGCTTTGGCGCCGCACCGTGCAGCACCTTCGCCGCCCTACTGTTCCTCGAGCATCTTCATCGCCTTCTCCAGGCTCAGGCGCATCCGGTTGAACGATCCGGCCAGCGCGGAGATTTCATCCTTCCCCGTTACCTTCAGCTCGGGTGCGTCCAGCTTGCCCGTGCTGACCTGATCCGCGATGGCTGCCAGACGCGCCGCGGGACGCACGATCGTCAGCAGCAGCAGGATGTCGAGCAGCACCATGCTCACCAAGAAGATCGCCACGAAGT
>Ga0070741_10010211_pt1 | contig 17831 bp, 27 predicted proteins | sample Coa_R1_4_FD_66440 | JGI IMG/M metagenome (GOLD analysis project Ga0070741, IMG submission 66440) | Surface soil microbial communities from Centralia Pennsylvania, which are recovering from an underground coalmine fire - Coalmine... | ecosystem: Environmental > Terrestrial > Soil > Unclassified ...
TCGCCGATGGTCTGGATATTCGCGTTCTTCAGGCAGTTGTAGCTGCGCACCGAAAGCTCCAGCTCCTCGACCGAGCGGTTCAGGTTCTCATTGCGAATCTCCGGCTTGTCGGAGGCGCCGGCGGCCGCAGCCTCCAGCTCCTCCTCGAAGTTGATGAAGATGTTCATGTGGTCTTTGAGCAGCTTCGCCGCCAGGCCCAGCGCGTCGGCCGGCGTGACCGAACCGTTGGTCCAGATCTCGATGGCCAGCTTGTCATAGTCGGTAATCTGGCCCAGACGAGCGGCCTCAACCGAGTAGTTGCATTTGCGCACCGGCGAGTGGACCGAATCGATCGGGATGAACCCGAGCCCAAGGTCTTCGTCGAAGTTTTTGTCGGCGGAGACGTAGCCGCGGCCCTTCTTCAGCCGCATCTCCATGTCAATCTTGCCGCCTTCGCTGACGGTCGCGATGTAGACGTCCTTGTCGAGCACCTCGACGTCGGCATCGGCCTCGATCATTCCCGAGGTGACTACGCCAGGCTGGTCGGCGCGCAGGTAAATCGCCTTGGGCGCGTCGCCGTTGAGACGGAAGGGAATCTGCTTCAAGTTGAGGATGATGTCGGTGGCATCCTCGACCACGCCGGGGATGGACTGGAACTCGTGCAGCACGCCTTCAATTTTGACGGCGGTAACGGCTGCGCCCTCGATGGAGGACAGCAGCACGCGGCGCAGCGCGTTGCCAATTGTAGTGCCAAACCCGCGTTCGAACGGCTGCGCCCAGAAGTGACCGTACTTGTCGGTCAGCGTCTCGGTGTCAGTGGCAAGCCGTTTCGGTTTCTGAAAACCTTTCCAAAGCATTTATAACTCCTTCATTCTTCGCCCGTGTGGCTCGGCAATATGCCGGCTGATCTGGTGCAAAGGTTGTGCGAGACAGCTGGGCTTCGGCCCAGGTCCCAGTTACTCAGTATCGGGTAGAGCGACCTTCGCGGTCCTCGTCCCAGTTGTTGCAGTTGGGCAGAGTGCCTTTAGGCCCCGGTCCGTAGTAAAAGTCGGGAAGAGTGGCCCTTCAGGACCGCATCCAACCGGTTCTTCTGTTTTGCGAGCCGGCTTCAGCCGGCGACACCTTACTTGCTGTACAGCTCGACGATCAGCTGTTCGTTGATCGGCAGGTTGATGTCGGCACGCGTCGGCAGCGCGAGCACGCGGCCCTTGTAGCCGTCGCGATCGACTTCCAGCCATGCCGGTGGTGCCTGGTGGCTGGCAAAATCCTTCGCGATCTCCAGCACGGTCATCTTGCTGCTGCCTTCGCGCACCGCGACTTCGTCTCCCGCATTCACCTGGAATGAGGGGATGTTGACCTTGCGGCCATTCACCGCAACGTGGCCGTGGCGCACCAGTTGGCGCGCCTGCCGGCGTGCCACCGCGAATCCCAGGCGGTACACCACGTTGTCGAGACGCCGCTCCAGTTGCTGCAGCAACACCTCGCCGGTGACGCCCTTGCTGCGCGCCGCGCGCTCGAAGTAGTTGCGGAACTGGCCTTCCTGCGCGAAGTAAATGCGCTTGGCCTTCTGCTTTTCGCGGAGCTGCAGACCGTAGCCGACGATCTTGGCCTTGCGGTCCTTGCCGTGCTGGCCGGGGGCGAAGTTACGTTTCTCGATCGGACACTTGTCGGTGAAGCACTTTGCGCCTTTGAGGAACAACTTCATGCCCTCGCGGCGGCAAAGGCGGCATACTGCGTCTTTATAGCGTGCCAAGTTCTCTCCTGTCAGTAGCCAGTGGTCAGTGGCTGGTAGCCAGTGACACCGTGCCCCGGTTGTTGAGATCGGTTTACAGGATTGGCGTCCCTTCGTCCCGATCGAAAGTCATTTGTTAGCTGGATAAAGGATTAGATGTTCGAACCGACAATCTGATTCCTTGCCAGCCTTTGTGCCTCAACCATCCCAGCACGCGCAACTTGCGCTTGCCGGGGATCCGGTGTGGAGCTCAAGTCTTTAGTGTCAGCGTCTCAGGACTCCACCCGCCACGGCCTCGCTGGTCATGGCTTATCATGCCGCCGTCCAACTGGCCACTGGCCACTGCTCCTAAACCCTTCTTCTCTTCGGCGGACGGCAGCCATTGTGCGGCACCGGCGTCACGTCCTTGATGGAGCGCACATCAAGACCGGCGGCCGACAGCGCGCGCACCGCCGACTCGCGTCCCGAGCCCGGCCCGCTAACCTTCACGTCCACGCTGCGCATGCCGTGATCGCGCGCCTGGTTGGCGGCGTTCATCGCTGCCTGCTGCGCCGCGAAGGGCGTGCCCTTACGCGATCCGCGGAAGCCCAGCGACCCCGAACTCTTCCACGACACGGTGTTGCCGTTCGGGTCGGAGATGGTGACGATGGTGTTGTTAAAGGATGCCTGCACGTGCACCAGCCCATGCGGGATGTGCTTGCGCTCCTTCTTCTTGAACTTCTTGGTCTTGCCCTTTTTGTCGGCGGCGGAACCTGCTGGTTTAGCCATAGCTTATGTCTTCGCGCTCGCTTTCTTCTTGTTGGCCACCGTGCCCTTGCGCGGGCCCTTGCGGGTGCGGGCGTTGGTGTGGGTGCGCTGTCCGCGCACCGGCAGGCTGCGGCGATGGCGATAGCCGCGATACGAGCCGATTTCGATCAGGCGCTTGATGTGCATTGAGGTATCTTTGCGCAGATCGCCTTCGACGTTGCCTTCCTGCTCGATGACCTGGCGGATGCGGTTGACCTCGTCCTCGTTCAGGTCGCTGACCTTCTTGGTGGGCTCCACGCTAGCCGATCCGAGGATGCTGGTCGAGCGCGAGTTGCCGATCCCATAGATATAGGTCAGCGCGATCCGGATGTGCTTGTTGCGCGGAAGATCCACGCCTGCAATACGTGCCATGTATGACCCCTAGTGGCCAGCGGTCAGTGACCAGCGGCCAGTTAAAGCTAACCTTGTCTCTGCTTGTGCTTCGAATTTTCGCAAATGACCCGCACCACGCCGTGGCGGCGGATCACCTTGCACTTGTCGCAAATCTTCTTGACCGATGCCCTGACTTTCATGATGACTGCAATTTCCCTTCGAAAAACCCGTGCCGTTCCCACGGGACTCAGACCTCAATTTTTGATCGCACACCCAGGACTCCGTCCTGGGCTAAGCTGAACTCCGCGCCTGCCGGCGCTCTCGCCCTCATCTTCACACTACAGAGTCAACTGATCTCGACCACTTGGACCGGCGCGCCCCTGCGGGACCTTCATCGCCGATCGAGGGCATTCTTAACCGGCCACTGACCACCGGCCAGTGACTATTTGTATCTGTACACAATGCGTCCGCGGCTCAGGTCGTAGGGCGACAGCTCCACCGCGACCCGATCGCCGGGAAGAATGCGAATGAAGTTCTTGCGCATCTTGCCGGAGACATGCGCCAGCACCTGGTGCTTGTCGGCTGTGTCCAGCTGTACCCGAAACATCGCATTGGGCAGGGGCTCGATCACCACCGCCATGACTTCAATCGCGTCTTCCTTGCTCATTCACACCCAGTTGCCAGTGACCTAGTGGTCAGTGGCCAGAATTTCAATCCCTGAATCGCAACTCTTAAAGTAGCCACGCCTACTAGCCGCTACTCGGTCAAAATCACCGGCCCATTTCGCGTCACTGCGATGCAATGCTCGAAGTGGGCGCTATAGCTTCCGTCTTCCGTGACCGCGGTCCACTTGTCATCCAGCAGGCGCGTTCCGGGGCGGCCCATATTGACCATCGGCTCGATGGCCAGCACCATGCCGTCCCGCAGCTTCGGGCCATGTTCCCGCTTGCCGAAGTTCGGGACCTGCGGCTCCTCGTGCAGCTTGGTGCCGATACCGTGGCCCACGAATTCGCGCACCACGCTGAAGCCATTGGCTTCCACCACTTGCTGCACCGCGGCGCCGATATCGCCGACCGTGTTGCCCACCTTGGCGGCTTCAATGCCTTGCTGCAGCGACTCGCGCGTCACATCCAGCAGCTTCTGCAGCTCCGGAGTCAGCTCGCCCACCGCCACCGTGATCGCTGAATCGCCGTAGTAGCCGTCCAGCACGACACCGCAATCGATGGAGACAATGTCTCCCGCCTTCAGCACGCGATGCTCGGACGGAATGCCGTGCACGATCTCGTTGTTGATGGATGTGCACAGCACGCAGGGGTAGTCGTAATAACCCTTGAATGCCGGCTTGGCGCCCAGGTCGCGGATCTTTTTCTCCGCCACCCGCTCCAAGTCCATGGTGGAGCGTCCCGGGGCCACCGCTTCCTTTGTCGCCTCCAGCACCTGCCGCACAATCCGACCGCTGCGGCGCATCTTCTCGATCTCGGAGGACGACTTACAAACGATTGACATTCTCAATTGCGCTGAAGGCCTGCGCCATTACCTCTTCCACCGGCTGCTCGCCGTTTACCTCAACCAGCCGGCCCCGCTCGCGGTAATAGCCCACCAGCGGCAGCGTCTGCTGATCGTAGACCCTCATGCGTTCGGCAAAAACGCTTTCCTCATCGTCCGGGCGCGTGACCAGCGCCGTGCCATCGACATCACAGATGTCCTGGACTTTAGGAGGCTGCAAGTAGACGTTGTAAACTTGCCCGCAGGTGGGACACGAACGGCGTCCGGTAATCCGTTTGCGTAGAACATTATAATCGACCAGCAATCGGATCACAACCGGCGCCGCACACGCCCTCTGGGCAGCTACATCGCCCTGTTTGCAACTGCGCATCTTCGCCAGCTGCCTGTCCAGCCATTCGGCCTGGCGCACCGTCCGCGGGAAACCGTCCAGAATGAAGCCGCGCGCGCAATCGGCCTCTTCCAGTCGCGAGGCCACCATGTCGCAAACCAGCTCGTCGGGAACCAGCTCGCCGCGCTCCATGATCGCCTTGGCCTTCATGCCAAGCTCGGTCTGCGCTTTCACGTTCGCCCGCAGAATGTCTCCCGTCGAAATCTGCGGGATAGCGAACGTCTCCGAAATCAGCTTGGCCTGCGTTCCCTTGCCGGCCGCCGGGGGCCCCAGCAAAATGATGGGGCCGGTGATGCGCGTCTTCGGCTGTTCACCCGCTACCGTGGAAGCCTGAACGTCCATGTTTGTAGCCTCATGGGGCGGAGCTTCCCGGTGCTCCGAAAAACAGCACTTAGCATCTGGCACTTAGCATTTGGCCAAGACCAATGCTGCGTCCTGCCACATCCTTACTATTTCAATCAAGAGCATTCGCGGCATGCTTTCACTAAATGCCAAGTGCTGAATGCCAAATGCCGCCCTTACCACGTTGCCCTGCGTCCGCGCACACGTCCGCTGCGCGGGGTGAAACCTTCGTAATGCCGCATCACCAGTTGCGACTCCACCTGATTGATCGTGTCCATGGCCACGCCGACGACGATCAGCAGCGAGGTGCCGCCGAAGTAGAAGTTCACGCCCAGACCGTTGGTGACCCACGGCGGCAGCTTCTCGAAGAAGGCGCCAATCGCGCCCGGCAGGTGGTTCAGCCGGATGCCGGCGATCATCCACTCCGGAATGAACGAAATCAGGATCAGATACAACGCGCCCACCAGGGTGATGCGCGTCAGAATGTCGTTGATGAAGTTCGCCGTCCTCAGGCCCGGACGAATTCCGGGGATGAAGCCGCCGTACTTCCGCATGTTGTCGGCGACCTCATTCGGATTGAAGATGATCGACACATAGAAGTAGGCGAAGAAGATGATGCCGACAGCGTAGAGCAGCGTGTACATGGGCTCGCCCCATCCCAGCGAGCTGAGCATGCGGTCGATGAAAACGCTCTTGCCCTTCAGCATGGCGCCGGCCGTCTGCGGCAAAGTCAGCACCGAGGAGGCGAAGATCACCGGCATGACGCCGCCCGAGTTCACGCGCAACGGCAGGTGGGTCGACTGGCCGCCCATAATCTTGCGGCCGACCACGCGCTTGGCGTACTGCACCGGAATACGGCGCTCGCTGCGCTCGACAAACACGATGAACGCCACCACCGCGACCATCAGCACCACCAGCAGCAGCATGGCGGGGAAGGTGAAGGCGCCCCAAGCCTGCGACTTGGCCTTTTGGAACATGTCGACAATGCCGCGGGGCAGTCCAACCACGATGCCGGCAAAGATCAGCAGCGACATGCCGTTGCCGATGCCGCGCTCGGTGATCTGCTCGCCCAGCCACATGATGAAGACGCTGCCCGTGGTGAGCGTCAGCATGGTCATCAACACAAAGCTGTAGCCCGGGTTGATCACGAAATCCGGCTGCCGCTGCAGCGCGTAGGCAATGCCCAGCGACTGGACGGCGCTGAGGCCCAGCGTCAGGTAGCGGGTCCACTGCGTGATCTTCTTGCGGCCCAGCTCGCCTTCCTTCTGCAGCTTGGCCAGCGGCTCGTAGACCACGGTCATCAACTGCAGAATGATCGATGCCGTGATGTACGGCATGATCCCGAGGGCAAAGATAGTGAGCCGGCGGAGCTGGCCGCCGCTGAACAGATCGACGAAGCCGAGGAAGCTGCCGCGGTTCTGGTCGAAGAACTGCGCCAGCTTGTCGGCATTGATGCCCGGCGTGGGTATGTGGCCGCCCAGACGGTATACCGCCAGCAGCCCGAGCGTGAACAGAATACGCTTGCGCAGATCGGGAACGCGAAATACGTTGGCTAACTTCTCAAGCATAAAACCTCAGTGGCCAGTGACCGGTGGTCAGTGGCCAGTTAAAACAAAACTACCCGGCAAACGGTGAAGCCAACTGGCCACTGGCCATTAGCCACTGACCACTACCTTTCCCCCCGCCTTCTCGATCTTCTCCTGCGCCGATTTCGAGAAGCGGTGCGCGTGTACGGTCAGTGCCTTCGAAAGCTCGCCCTGGCCAAGCACTTTCACCAGCGATTTCTTCGAGCTTACCATCCCCGCTTTGCGCAGCACTTCGGGCGTGATCTCGGTCTCGCCCAGGCCGGCCAGCTTCTCCAGGTTCACCACTTCGTACTCTGTCCGGAAGATATTGACGAAGCCGCGTTTGGGCAGGCGGCGATGCAACGGCATCTGGCCGCCTTCAAAGCCGCGCATCAGGCGCGAGCCGCTGCGCGAGCCCTGGCCCTTGTGACCGCGCGTGGAGGTCTTGCCCATGCCCGAGCCCATGCCGCGGCCGACGCGCTTGCGGTTCTCCGATGCCTTGCGGGGTGCGTGTAGATTGCTTAAGTTCATGTTCGATGTCCTGCATCAGCGCTTTGAACACCAGCGCTTTGAAAGGGCACGATTTTAGTCGTGCCGAAAAACGCGCTCTTTTGATCGGGGCTTTAGCCCCGTGCCGCGAAAGCCGCGGAAATCGTAGCCGAAGGCACAGCACGATTGATATCGTGTCCGTTCAAAGCCCGGCAACTATTTCACGATCTCCACCAGATGCGGCACCTTCGCCACCATACCGCGGATGGACGGCGTATCTTCGCGCTCCACCACCTGGTTCAGCCGCGTAAAGCCCAGGCCCTTTACCACCAGCTTGTGCTTGATCGGCGCGCAAATCGCCGAACGCACCCACTTCAACTGGATCCTCTTGCCAGGCGCCGCGGCCTGGGTCTCTGCTTTTTTCCGAACTCGCGCCATGATTACAGCTCCTCGACCGTCTTGCCGCGCTGCGCCGCCACGTCTTTCCGGTCGCGCAGCTTGCCGAGCGCATTAAACGTGGCCTTGATCACGTTGTGCGGATTGGTGGTGCCGATCGACTTGGTCAGTACGTTCTGCACGCCTGCCGAGGTCATCACCGCGCGCACCGCGCCGCCGGCGATCACGCCAGTGCCTTCCGGAGCGGGCTTCAGCAGCACCATGCCCGAACCATAGCGGCCCAGCACCTGATGCGGGATCGTCGTCTGGTTCAGGTTCACGCGCAATAGGTTCTTTTTGGCCGACTCGATGCCCTTGCGGATAGCCTGCGGCACCTCCTTGGCCTTGCCGGAACCGTAGCCCACAATCGCCGAGCCCGGGTCCCCGACCACCACCAGCGCCGCGAACGACAGGTTCTTGCCGCCCTTGACGACCTTCGTGACGCGGTTGATCGAGACCACCTGGTCTTTCAGTTGATATTGACCCGCATCCAGCTTTTTCTTGACTGTTGGCATTAATATTTCGCCCTTCGCTTCTCGCTATTCGCCAGTCGTTCAGGACTGACGCTTACCATTGTTTCTTGGCGGCGATGCCGCTATCACCAAACTTTGTGATCCCGAGCGGAGTCCGCTTCAGCGGATGAAGCCGAGGGACCTGCTTTTCGCCGTCGCGAGGGAATAAAATCTCCTGTCGCGATACGGGCAAAAGCCCGCTTAATCAAAACTCCAAGCCCGCCTCACGCGCCGCATCCGCCAGCGCCTTGACGCGCCCGTGGTACAGATACCCGCCGCGATCGAACACCACTTTCTTGATGCCCTTTTCTTTGGCGCGCTCCGCGATCATCTTCCCGACTTCCTTGGCCGAGCTTACATTGCCGCCGGTGGGCCGCTTGTCGCCCTTTGCGGTCTTCTTCACCGACGCGGCCGACACGATCGTCGTGCCCTTGGCGTCGTCGATGACCTGGGCATAGATGTGGTTCACCGAGCGGTACACGTTCAGCCGCGGACGCTCGGTAGTACCCGCTAGCTTCTTGCGGATTCGGGTGTGCACCTTCTGCCGCGTCTTGTCTTTAGAACTCTTCGAAAGCATTCTCTTGTCCTTGTCCCGGGTTTCTGAACCGGGTAACGGCCTCGCCGTCTTTATGCTTATTGCGTCGACTGCGACGGTAGGTCGCTATTGAAAATGTCGCGCACGACCTTCCAGCTTCCGTCTGCCTGCTTCTTCCAAACCGTCACATACTTGCCTTTGTCGTCGATGGTCTTCCCCGACGGATCCTTGAAGCTGAACTCATAGGTTCCACTCGAGAATCCAAGGTCACCGGATTTCGCCGCCTCAACCAGTGTCGGCGTCCAAGAGAGCTTCACGTCGGGAAGCTTGAACATTTCGGCAGCCATGTTCCTGAAGGCTGCATCGCCCTGCGCTGCAGGAGCATTCGGCGCGAAAATCGCACCATCCGGAGCGACGAAAGCAGCCGCTTTGTCGGCGTCTTTACTCGCGTAAGCCGCCATCCACGCCCGATCAGCCTTGCGGATCTCCGCAGCCGCCTTCTGATTTCCGGTCTGGGCGGAAGCGCCGACCGTAATCGCGATGGCTGCCGTAACGAGTGTGAATGTTTGCGCGGTCCTCATCATTGTTGCCGTAACTGGCCACTGGTCACCGACCACTAGCCGCTATTTCGCTCCGGTCTTGCCAACCTTCTTCTTCAGCCGCTCGTTGGTGTAGCGCACACCCTTGTTCTTATACGGATCGGGCGGACGCAGGCTGCGCATTTCCGCCGCAACGAAGCCGACTTTCTGCCGATCGATGCCGCTGACGGTCAGGTGCGTTTGCTTGGGATCGATCGCCACCTCGATGCCGTTCGGCAGCGGGTACTCGATGGGGTGCGAATAGCCCAGCGTAAACACCACCGTGCCTTTGCCCTTCATCTCGGCGCGATAGCCGATGCCGACAATGTCCAGCTCCTTTGTCCAGCCCTTAGTAACGCCCTCGACGGAGTTGTTAACCAGCGCGCGCACCAGCCCGTGAACCGCGGCCTTCGAATCGTCCTCGCGCGTCACCAGAAGGTCGCCATTGCTCTGCTCGAGCTTCACGCCGCCCGGCATGTGGGTCACGACTTCGCCCTTGGGGCCCTTCACACGAACCGTATTGCCCTCGACGGCATAGGTCACGCCCTTGGGCAACGGGATAGGTTTTTTGCCAATTCTTGACATAAGTAAGTCTCGTTAGTCGCTCGTCGCTAATCGCCGTTCGCTAGAAGCGCAATCGCGAACTGATTGCTGAGTGCCGACTGCTGACTCAGTAAATCTCGCACAGCACCTCGCCGCCTACGCCTTCCTTGCGGGCCTGGCGGCCGGTCATCACGCCTTTGGGCGTAGTCAGAATATTGATCCCGAGCCCGCCCAGCACGCGCGGAATCTCGGTGTGGCCGACGTACACACGGCAGCCGGGACGCGACACCCGCTTCAGGTCCGACATGGGCGAGGTGTTATCCGGGCTGTACTTCAAGTACACGCGCAGGAACTTGTGCCCCTCTTCATCGGTGGTCTTGAAGTTGGCAATGTAGCCCTCTTCTTTCAGGATGCGGGCAATCTCCGCCTTCAGCTTGGAGTACGGAACGTCCACCTTCTGCTGACGCGCCTTGATCGCGTTGCGTACTCGCGTCAGAAAATCCGAGACCGGATCGGTCAAACTCATGCTTTGCTTCTCCTAAAATCGTCGCCCGTTCGCTTATACCGAGTAAGAACCCGCGGCGACGTACTTACGACTACTCGTTACAACAACTCGCTACCAGCTCGACTTCGAAACCCCGGGAATCTCACCCTTCAACGCCAGCGAGCGGAAACACAGGCGGCAGATGCCGAACTTGCGCAGGTACGCGCGCGGGCGTCCGCAAATCTTGCAGCGATTATGCTGCCGGGTGGAGAACTTGGGCTTCTTGTTCGCCTTGGCTACATGTGATGTTCTGGCCATGAACCTTCCTGCCGTCCCTATGGGACTCGGGTCTTATTTATCGCCATACCCAGCGCTCAAGCGCCGGGCTAACCTGTGCCGCCCCTGAAGGGGCTCAACTCTCTGTGTCTTCGCCGACCCAGGACTCCGTCCTGGGCTAACCTGAACTCCTCGCCTTCGGCGCTCTTTCCTTACCTGTTACGCCCCGATTCCTGCAACAACCTAGAACGATCAATCCGCATTCAGGTGCGTAGTCGTTAATCGCTAGTTGCTAGTCGCTGGTCGCCTACTGCCTGAACGGCATTCCCATATGTTTCAGCAAGGCGCGCGCCTGGTCGTCGCTGCCCGCCGAAGTCACGATGGTGATGTTCATGCCCTTCATCTTCTCGACTTTCGCGTAATCAATCTCCGGGAAGATGAGCTGGTCGCGCACGCCCAAGGTGTAGTTGCCGCGGCCGTCGAATGACTTGGTCGGCACGCCGCGGAAGTCGCGCACGCGCGGCAGCGCCACATTCACCAGGCGATCGAAGAACTCGTACATGCGGTCGCCACGCAGCGTGACCATTACGCCGATAGGCATGCCTTCGCGGACCTTGAAGGCCGCAATCGATTTGCGCGCCTTGGTCACCACCGGCTTCTGACCGGTGATCTGGCCGACCTCGCCCGCCGCCGGATCGATCAGCTTGGCGTTCTGCGTTGCCTCGCCTACGCCCATGTTGACGATGATCTTCTCCAGCTTGGGCGCGGCCATCGGGTTCTCCAGGCTGAATTCCTTCATCAGCGCGGGCAGCACCTCTTTGTAGTAGCGCTCGCGCAGCCGCGCAGTCTCGCGGTTGGTCGCCTTGGGGCGCGCGGGCTTGCCGCTCGGCTGCTCGCCGGCGCCTTCGGCCTGCTCCGGCTTGGCTTTCTTTCCCGGCTGCTTCGCCTGGCCGCCCTGCGGCTTCTGTCCGCCCTGTTTTGGTTTCTTCTCGTCTGCCATTCTCTTAAGTCTGCCTTTCTCACGGTTTCGGCGCTGGATGGTTCAGCCGGTTCGTGAGGTGTTCAATTTCGGCACTTGGCACTTAGCATTTGGCACCTGGCCAAAACACATTCTGCAAGTCCCGTCCAGCAATTTCTGCGTGTGGTTTGGCTAATTGCCAATTGCCAACTGCTACTTTTCCAGCGTATTGCCGCAGCGGCTGCACACACGCACGCGGCGCTCGCCCTGATGCTCGTGGCGCACCCGTACCGGCCGGTTGCAGCTCTTGCACACCAGCATTACGTTGCTGATGGAAATCGGGCTCTCCTGTTCGGCGATGCCGCCCTTGATATTGCGCTGCGGGTTGGGGCGCACGTTCTTCTTCACCATGGCCACGTGCTCGACCAGTACCTTGCCCTCGTCCGGCATCACGCGCAGTACGCGTTGCTGTTTGCCCTTGTCCCGTCCCGTGATGACCCGCACTTCATCGTTGCGGCGAATGTCGACTGCCTTTTGCATCTCTTAGCCTCTGGCGACTAGCAATTAGCGATTAGCTAAACCTGTTATGCGCCTCTCCTAACAACTAGCTGCTAGTCGCTAATTGCTAGTTGCTGCCTTACAGCACTTCCGGCGCCAGCGAAACAATCTTCAAGAACTTCTTCTCGCGCAACTCGCGCGCTACCGGCCCGAAGACGCGCGTGCCCACCGGCTCATGCGCATCGTTGATCAGTACCGCCGCATTCTGGTCGAAGCGGATGTAGGTGCCGTCGCGCCGCCGATGCTCCTTGCGGGTGCGCACGATTACCGCCTTTACGACTGTCCCTTTTTTCGCGGTCCCGTCGGGAGACGCTTCCTTCACCGCCGCCGTAATAATGTCGCCCAGCCCGGCGACCAATCCGGTCGATCCGCCCAGCGGCAGGATCATCTGCAGCTTGCGCGCGCCGGAGTTGTCGGCGACATCGAGCATGGTCCTCATCATCACTGCCATAGTTTCCTTCTCCCTCAAGCTGCGTCGCGATTCAGCACTTAGCAATTAGCAATTAGCCAACCTACTTTGCACGCTTTACTTTGGCGAACTGCTAAGTGCTAAATGCCAAGTGCCGTTTTCACACGTTCTCGCCCACCGCTTCTTCCACCGGCGCTACCAGCGCAGCGCGCTGCACCACTTCCTTCAACTGCCAGCGCTTCAGCTTCGACAGCGGCCGCGTCTCTTCGATCTTCACGAAGTCGCCCAGGTGTGCCGTGCCCTTCTCATCATGCGCATAGAATTTCTTGCTGCGCGAGACCACGCGCTTGTAAAACGGGTGCGCCTTCTGCCGCTGCACTTCAACCACGATGGTCTTGGCCATCTTGGTGGAGACGACTTCGCCGATCAGGGTCTTGCGCCGGCCCGCGGCCTGCTGTGTTTGGGTTGCTGTGGTTTCGGCCATGGCTTACTTTTTCTCCGTTGCAGCCTTCTTGGCCGCTTTTGCCGGGGCAGCTTTCCTGGCTGCCGATTTCTTGGCCGGGGCAGCTTCCTTGACCGGCGCCGGCGCGCTTGCCACCACCGCCGAGCCGTTGCCCGCGGCCATCTGCTTTTGGCGCATGACGGTCTTTACCCGCGCAATGTCCTTCTTCAGCTCGCGAATCTTCTTCAGGCTTTCGGTCTGCCCCATCTTGAGCTGAAACTTCATCTTGAAAAGCTGGTCGGACAGCTCGCGCTGTTGATGGCCCAGCTCAACTTCGGTCAGGTTTCGAATTTTCTCTACATTCATCGGAAATCCAGTTGTCGGTTGTCAGTTGTCAGTCTTCTTGCTCTGCCACCGTTCGCAACAGACCCGGTCTGCTTCGTCAATCGCCGCCCCAGTTATTTTGACTAACAACTGATAACCGACAACTGACCACTGCTTTTAGTGCACGCCTTCGCGCTGCACGAACTTCGTCCTCAGCGGCAGCTTGTGCGAGGCCAGACGCATGGCTTCGGCAGCCTCGGTCGGCGGCACGCCTTCCATCTCGAACAAAATTTTGCCCGGACGGACTACCGCAACCCAGTGATCGGGCGCGCCCTTGCCTTTGCCCATACGGGTTTCGGCCGGTTTCTTAGTCACCGGCTTGTCTGGGAAGAGGCGAATCCAAATCTTGCCGCCGCGCTTGACAAAGCGCGTCATGGCCACGCGACTGGCTTCAATCTGGCGGTCGGTAATCCAGCCCGGCTCCAGGACCTTCAGCCCATAGTCGCCGAACGACAACTCGCCACCCCGCCAGGCTTTGCCCGTCATACGCCCGCGCTGCTGCTTGCGGTACTTCACTTTCTTTGGCATTAACATAAGAATCAGTTGCCAGTGGTCAGTGGTCAGTGGTCAGTTGCAACCTGATCACGCCTACTACCATCAGCTTCTCCATCTACCAAAACTCGCGCTTGCGCGTTCTTACCGGCCACTGCCCGCTAGCCAATGGCCATTGCTTCTAAAATGCTCCCGACGAGGCCGCCTGCGGCTCGCGCCGCTTCTCCTTGAAGATTTCGCCCTTGTAGACCCACACCTTAACGCCGATTACGCCGTAGGTGGTGCGCGCCTCGGTGAAGCCATAGTCAATGTCGGCGCGCAGGGTATGCAGCGGCAGGCGCCCCTGCAGGTACCATTCCGAACGCGCGATTTCGTTGCCGTTCAGCCGGCCGCTGACCCGGACTTTAATGCCCTTGCAGCCGAAGCGCAGCGCCGAATCTACCGCCTTGCGCATGGCGCGGCGGAAGCCCACGCGCTTTTCCAGCTGGAGCGCGATGTTCTCCGACACCAGCTGCGCATCCAGCTCCGGCTTGTGCACTTCCTGGATATCGACGTAGACGTCGCGGTTGGTGCGCTTCTGGATCTCCTGCTTCAGCTTGTCGATCTCGGCGCCCTTGCGACCGATGATGATCCCCGGGCGCGCGGTACGGATGATGATGCGCAGCTTGTTGCCCGGCCGCTCGATCTCGATGGAGCTGACGCCCGCCGACTTCAGCTTGTCCTTCAGCTCGGCCTTCAGCTTGACGTCTTCCAGCAGCAGCTTGTCGTAGTCGCGCTCCACGAACCAGCGCGAGCGCCACGGCTTGGTCACGCCCAGACGGAACCCGTATGGATGGACTTTCTGTCCCATAGTCTCCTACTTTTTCTTCGCGGGCTTCTTGCCCGCAAATTTCTTGGCCGGCGTCTTCTTGGCCGCTTTCTTTGCTGCCGGCTTTTTCGCCGGCGCCTTCTTCGCCGCCTTCTTGGCGGGAGCCGGCGCGGTTTCGCCGACTTTGGTTTCCAGCTCGCCGTGGCCATTCTTCGCCACCTTTTCCGCCAGCGCAACCTCGATGTGCGAGATGTGCCGCTGATAGTGGTAGGCGCGTCCCATGGGCGCCGGACGGATGCGCTTCATGCGCGGACCGTCGTTGGCAATGGCTCGCGCCACGTACAGCCGGTCGACATCGATGTCCAGGTTCTTCTCCGCGCTGACGTAGTTGGCGTTTTCCAGCGCCGAGCGCAGCAGCTTGTAGACCTTGGGCGCGATGCCTTTCTTGGTGAACAACAGCGTGTCCAGTGCCTCCTCTACCCGGCGGCCCTTGATCAGGTCCAGCACCAGCCGGGCCTTCTGCGGCGAAACGCGCACGTAACTCAGTTTGGCTGTGAATTCCATCTCGCTTCTTTCGTTAACGGCTTATCTCGGCGCCGGCGCCGGCTTGGCCGCAGTCTCCGTGGCCGCCTTCACCGAGTGGCCCTTGAAGGTGCGCGTCATGCTGAACTCGCCCAGCTTGTGGCCCACCATGTTTTCCGTGATGTACACCGGGATGAACTTCTTGCCGTTGTGCACCGCCAGGGTGTGTCCCACCATTTCGGGGATCACGGTCGAGCGGCGCGACCAGGTGCGCACCACTTTCTTCTCGTTGCGCGCGTTCATTTCCTCCACCTTGACCTGCAGGTGCGAATCGATGAACGGGCCCTTCTTGGTTGAACGTGCCATGTCGTCTCAGTCCTACTTCGGTCTGCGGTTCACGATGAACTTATCGGTCCGCTTGTTGTTGCGTGTCTTGTAGCCGCGCGTGGGCTGGCCCCACGGAGTAACCGGATGCCGTCCGCCGCTGGTCTTGCCTTCGCCGCCGCCATGCGGATGGTCCACAGGATTCATCACCACGCCACGGTTCGTGGGACGGCGTCCCAGCCAGCGCGTGCGTCCCGCCTTGCCGATGGAAACGTTTTCGTGGTCGGTGTTGCCGACCTGTCCGACGGTCGCCATGCAATCCACCAGCACGCGACGCGTCTCCCCCGAGGGCAGCTTCAGCAGCGCGTAGTCGCCTTCTTTGGCGACCAGTTGCGCCTGCGCCCCGGCCGAGCGCGCCATCTGCGCGCCCTTGCCCGGCTTCAGCTCGATGTTGTGTACTGTCGTGCCGGGAGGAATGTTTCGCAGCGGCAGTGCGTTGCCCACCAGGATATCGGCTTCGGGGCCGCTCACCAGCTTGGCTCCGACTTTCAATCCGACCGGCTGGATGATGTAGCGCTTCTCGCCATCGGCGTAGCTCAACAGCGCAATGCGCGCCGAGCGGTTGGGGTCGTACTCGATCGAGGCGACGGTCGCGGGAATGCCGGCCTTGTCGCGCTTGAAGTCGATGATGCGCAGCTTGCGCTTGTGCCCCCCGCCGCGCCGCCAAATGGTCAGGTCGCCGGCATTGCGGCGTCCCGAGATGCGCTGCTTCGGCTCGGTCAGCGGCTTGTGCGGCCGGTTGGTCGTCAGGTCATCGTTGACCGTCGTGGTCGTAAACCGCCGCGTCGGAGTTACCGGTCTGTATGTCTTGATTGCCATGTGTCGCTCTTCGCGAATCGCCTTTCGCTCTTCGCTTGAAACTCGAAACTGCTCTACAAATTCTCCGCGTACTCCGGCATCTTCTGCCCGGCCTTCAGCCGCACGTACGCTTTCTTCCAGTCGGGGCGATAGCCGGTGAACTTTCCTCGCCGGCGCTCTTTGCCTTCGAAGGTGGCGGTTCGCACCGACTCGACCTTCACTTTGAAAATGCCCTGCACCGCCTGCTTGATCTCGGTCTTGGTGGCGCCCACGGCGACTTCAAAGACCAGCGTCGCTTCGGTCTCCTTTACTCCCAAGCCCTTTTCCGTGATGACCGGGCGGCGGATGATCTGATATGCCGACTTCATTACGCCACCTCCGCAGGCCGGCGCCGCGGTGCGGTCGCCTTTAGCGAGTCCTGCAACTTCTCGAACGCAGGACGCGCAAAAATCGCGCTCTCATAACGCAGCAGGTGATACGGATGCACCTGATTGCCGGCCACCAGCTCCACGCCTTCCAGATTGCGCGAGCTAAGCTGCAGGTTCTGGTTTCCGCCGGCCGAGCTCTCAACCAGCAGCGTCGTCTTGCCCGCGTTCAGCTTGTCGAGCGCCTGGCGGAAGGCTTTAGTCTTGGTCTCGGTCAGCTCGAAGCTCTCGACCACCATCAGCTTGCCGTCGGCCAATTTCGCCGCCAGCGCCGAGCGCAGCGCGCCCAGCAACTTCTTGCGCGGAAACTGATAGTCGTAGGAGCGGGGCTGCGGCCCATGCACCGTGCCGCCATGCCGCCACAGCGGCGAGCGGATGGAGCCGACGCGCGCGCGTCCCGTACCCTTCTGCCGCCACAGCTTCTTGCCGGCGCCGCTCACCAGCTTTTTGTTCTTGGTGGCATGCGTGCCGGCGCGCTGCCCGGCGCGGTAATGTTTCACCGCCTCCCACAGCAGGTCCTCGTTGATCGCGCCGAACACTTCCTCGGCGAGCTCGAGGGAACCCACCTTTTCGCCGCTTAGATTTATTACATCAATCGATGCCATGTCTTTTCTCAGTGACCAGTGGCCGGTGGCCAGCGGTCCGTCAACAAATTTTCGTCGCAGCAACTTCAGAACAACTGGCCACTAGCCACTATTTTTTCTTGCCTGCCGCGCGCTTGGACGCCTTCAACGGGTCGACCGTTCCGGCGCCGCTGAATCCGCGACGCTCTCTCGGCGGCTTCTTGGCTTTGGTAATCAATACGTAGCCGTCATTCGGGCCGGGCACCGCGCCTTCCACCACCAGCAGGTTCTCGTCCTTATCGACGCCCAGCACCCGCAAATTGCGTACGGTCACGCGGTCCACGCCCATGTGTCCCGACATGCGCATGCCTTTGAAGACACGCGAGGGAAACGACGAGGAGCCGATCGAACCCGGGATCTGGAACATCGAGCCGTGCGACTTGGCGCCGCCGCCGAAGTGATGGCGCCGGACCACGCCGGCGAATCCGCGGCCCTTGCTGGTTCCGGCGACATCCACAAACCTCTCGCCGTCGAAGATGTCGACCAGGACCTTGTCGCCAACTTTGGTTCCGTCCTGCGTCTCGGGGTCGATGACGATTGGCACT
>Ga0070741_10010212_pt1 | contig 17829 bp, 11 predicted proteins | sample Coa_R1_4_FD_66440 | JGI IMG/M metagenome (GOLD analysis project Ga0070741, IMG submission 66440) | Surface soil microbial communities from Centralia Pennsylvania, which are recovering from an underground coalmine fire - Coalmine... | ecosystem: Environmental > Terrestrial > Soil > Unclassified ...
CGTCTCGACGTAACCTTGGCCGCGCGCTTGGTCGCGCGTGCGCTCCATGAACGCCTTCACTCCCGGATAGCGCGCGAAGTAGCGTTCGACATATTCCTGGGCGGCGGCGCGATCGATCTTGAGTTGACGCGAGAGCCCGAACGCGGACATGCCGTAGATCAGCCCGAAGTTGATGGCTTTGGCGTTACGCCGCATTTCCGGCGTAACCGCGTCCAGGGTCACGCCGAACACTTCAGCGGCGGTGGCGCGGTGGATATCGGCGTCTTCCCCAAAGGCGTGGATGAGCCCCGCGTCGCCCGAGAGGTGCGCCATGATGCGCAGCTCGATCTGCGAATAATCCGCCGACATCATGCGATACCCGGCTTCGGGAATGAAAGCTTGGCGGATACGGCGGCCTTCGGGCGTTCGAATCGGAATATTCTGCAGGTTGGGATCCGCCGACGAAAGCCGGCCGGTCGCCGCCACCGCCTGGTGATAGCACGTATGTACCCGCCCGGTTCGCGGGTTGACCATTTCGGGCAGTTTGTCGGTGTAGGTCGATTTGAGCTTCGCCAGGCTCCGGTGCTCGAGCAACAGCCGCGGCAGCATGTAGTCGAGCGCCAACTCCTGGAGCACGTCCTCGCCGGTGGACGGCTGGCCGGTTGGCGTCTTGCGCAGAACGGGGAGCCGGAGTTTCTGAAAAAGTATTTCCTGGATCTGTTTCGGCGAATCGAGGTTGAAGGGCTGCCCGGCCGCCGAGTGCGCTTCGCGCTCGATTTCCATCAACCGGCGCGCAAGTTCGCCGCTTTGCGCGCGCAGCATCGCGATGTCGATGCGCACGCCGGCGCTTTCGATACGCGCCAGCACCGCCGCGAGCGGCAGCTCGATCTCCTGATACAACTTCACCAGCGCCGGGTTCTGGTTCAATCGCGGCCACAGGTGTGCATGCAGGCGTAACGTCACATCCGCGTCCTCGGCGGCGTAGTTCGTCGCCTGCTCGACCGGCACTTCGCTGAAGTTGATCTGCGCCTTGCCCTTGCCGGTGACGTCCTCGTACTTGATCGTTTTGTAGCCAAGGTACTTGAGCGCCACGCTGTCCATATCGTGGCGCGAGGCTGTCGAGTCGAGTACATACGACTCGAGCATGGTGTCGTAGGCGACGCCCGCGAGCGCGATATCGCAACGCGCGAGCACCTGCATGCCGAATTTGCAATTGTGACTCACCTTCAGCCGCTTGGCGTCTTCGAGCAGCGCTTTGAGCTTGTGCAGCACCAGCGCGCGCGGCAATTGCGCGGGGGCGCCGGGATAGCCATGCGCCAGCGGCACATATGCGCCGTGGCCGGCGCTATCGGTGAATGACACGCCGACAAGCTCGGCGAGCTGCGCCTCGACCGCGGTTGTCTCGATATCGACCGCGATGAGATCGGCCGCATTCAACCGCGCGACCCACGCATCAAGCTCGCTTTCGGTAAGAACGGTTTCGTAACGCACGCTGGCCGGCGCGGGGGATTCTTCGACGGCACGCACCGACGTGCCGGTTTCCGTCCGGTTGACACCGCCAAGCTCGGCGAGCCAGGCCTTGAACTCGAGACGCGAGTAAAGCTCGCGCAGCCGCGCCGTGTCGGGCGGCCGGAGCGCCAAATCGGTCGGACCCTGCGTCAGCGGCACGTCGCATTTGATGGTGGCGAGCTCGCGCGCAAGCGGCAGTGTCGCGAGGCCGGCGCGCAGGTTCTCACCCACCTTGCCGCCGATCTCGCCCGCGTGCGCCGCCACCGCATCGAGGGCGCCGTACTGCTGCAGCCACTTGGCCGCGGTTTTCGGACCCACACCGGGCACGCCGGGAATGTTGTCCACCGAATCGCCGACGAGCGCCAGGTAGTCGACGATGCGCTCCGGCGGCACACCGAACTTCTCGATCACCGCCGCGCGGTCGTAGACCGTGTTGGTCAAGGTGTTGACCAGCGTGACATGCGCATCGACGAGCTGCGCCATGTCCTTATCGCCCGTCGACACCAGCGTGCGCATGCCCCGTGCGGTAGCGCGGCGCGCGAGCGTGCCGATAACATCGTCCGCTTCCACATTGTCGACTTGCAACAGAGGAAATCCCATCGCCTGCACGATGGCGTGAATGCTTTCGATCTGCTCCGAGAGCTCGTGCGGCATCGGTGCGCGGTTGGCCTTGTATTCGGGGAAGACGTCATCGCGAAACGTTTTGCCCTTCGCGTCGAATACCACCGCCGCGTACACGGGCTGATAATCGGCGAGCAGCTTGCGCAGCATGTTCGTCACGCCGTAGATCGCCCCGGTCGACTCGCCTCTCGAGTTGGTCAGGCTCGGCATGGCATGGAATGCGCGGTACAGATAAGATGATCCGTCGACGAGCACGAGCGCCGGCGCGGAAGCGGCGGGCGCGGACGGCGACGCGCTTTCGCGGGACGGTTCCGCGACCGAGTCGCCGGTCACCGGCTTAATGGAGGGATCTTTACGAGCCACGAACGCCACTCACGCTGTACAAGAAAATATTTTCACGAGCACGCAATCAATGAAAAACGCCAGTAACGCCACGGCACGCATGCCGCCCGGTCTCCCGTTTCCTTCTTCGAGCCTGATGTCGCGCGAGTCGTGGAAAATTTTCCAGATCATGGCGGAATTCGTCGAAGGATTCGAGCGACTCTCGCAGATACAGCCGTCGGTCAGCATTTTCGGATCGGCCCGGATAGCTCCGGACCACCCGTATTATGCCCTGACGCAGCAAATCGCGCGTAAACTTTCGGACGCCGGTTTTGCCATCGTCAGCGGCGGCGGCCCCGGTTTGATGGAGGCCGCCAACAAAGGTGCGTACGAGGGCAAGTCACCGAGCGTCGGGCTGAACATCGTGCTGCCGCACGAGCAGAAGGCGAACGAGTTTCGGGATATCGGTCTCACGTTTCAGCACTTCTTCGCGCGCAAGGTGATGTTCGTAAAATACGCGAAAGCATATGTCGTCATGCCGGGCGGTTTCGGTACGCTCGATGAGTTGATCGAGGCGCTCACGCTCGTACAGACGGGCAAGAGCGTGCGTATGCCGATCATTCTCGTGCATCGGCCCTTTTGGGCGGGGCTGCTCGATTGGTTCAAGCGCACGCTGATCGAGCAAGGCATGATCAGCCCGGAGGATCTCGATCTGTTCAGCATGGCTGACAACGCCGAAGAAGTATTGCAGACGGTCTTTGCCTATTACGAACGGGCGGGATTCAAGCCGTCGCTCGAAGAGCAGGAGATCAAACTCAACTTATAGGATGGCCATGCGCAACTCGGTTCGTCTTTCTTGCTATCTGGCGTTGCTCGCCGTATCCGCGGTTGCCGCGGCCGCGGATCACCGAGCAGCGCCGCCGCCTCCGCTCCCCCCGGCGGCGGCCGATGAAAAACAGGCGCCGCTGCCCTCGCTCGATCGGGAAGCGATCGAGCCGGAAATCACGATCACCACGAAAGGCACGGAGATACACGAAGAGTACCGGTACAACGGTCAGCTCTATATGGTCAAAGTCAAACCGGCCAAAGGACCTCCGTACTATCTGATTTACGACGAACGCGGCAACATGCGGCGCAGCGACATCGAGCCCGACATCATCGCGCCGAGTTGGGTGATCAAGCGCTTCTAGGCACGCAACCTGCGCGCCCCTAGGAATTTGACGCTAACCGAGTATGATTACCCGCGTCGCCAGTACGGGAAAACGCCGCATGACACGCAGCCACGGGGCACCCGCCGCGGCGCATGCCTCGAGCAGCCGGTTCGCCACCGGCATACGCTGGGCCCGCGACGGCTGGGATGAACTGCGCCGTAACCCTTCACTTTGGATCGGGATGTCGGGACTGTATCTGGTCCCCGCGTCGCTTCTTATACGCCTCCCCTTTGCAGGTCCGCTCCTGGTGGTGCTGCTTACGCCGATGCTGCTCGCCGGGGCATTGCTCGCGGCCGAGCGACCGAAGCGTGCGGCCCTACCGACCCCTCTTGATGAATGGTTGAAGCGGCCGTCCGAGGAACTGACGCGCGCGCTGACCGACCCCGCGCATGTCTACCCTGCCGTGCTGATGGGGATCGTCACGCTCGGATTGGTGGTCGTCGTGTTCATTGTCGAGCATCTGGTGGGAATCGGTTCATGGGGCAGTCTGCGAAGCGCGGCGACGTTCGGCGCCGCTCCCGCCGTCTCTCTGCTGCTGGGCATGCTGGTAGCCGGCCTACTCCAGGTATTACTTCTGATGGCGCTCCTATACGCCGTGCATCGCGCGATGTTCGGCGGGCGCGATCCGCTCACGGCGCTGGGAGAGAGCTTTAACGCCTGCGTGCGCCATGGCTGGGCCGTCACCGCGCTCATCGGCGCATATGCGCTTCCCTATATCGTCATCGCGGCGGGCTTCAGCGTGTCCGCCATTTTGGGTTATTTGCTGCTTTACACCGTAGGGCTCGTTTTCCTGCCGGCGTTCGTCTTGGCCAGTTACGGCAGCTACCGTCAAATTTTCCCGTCACCGTCGGCGCGAGCATCGAGCTAAGGAACCGACCCGAGTCACCGCGCCGGGTCGCCGGTTAGAATGCGCCAATGAGTGTACGCGTTTACTGCGGGCCGACCCTCGGCCGCTATGGCTTTCCCGATGGACATCCCTTCGGCCCGGACCGACTGGAAGCGTTCCGCCAGGAGCTCGCGCGGCGCGGCTTGAACCAGCAGGTCGAATTGGCGGCGCCGGTGCCGTGCGATCGGCGCGAGCTGCTGCGCTTTCATGCGGCGGATTACGTCGAGCGGGTCGAGCGCCAATCGGTGACCGGGGAGGGTTATCTTGACTACGGCGATACGCCGGCGTTCCCCGGCGTGCTGGAAGCCGGCTTAACGGTGGTGGGATCCGTATTAGACGCGGGACGCGCCATTCTCGCGCGGCGCTGCGAAACGGCATTCATCCCGATCGGCGGTCTGCACCATGCGCGTCGCGACGCGGCGGCGGGCTTCTGCGTGTTCAATGACATCGGCGTGCTGATCGAGTGGTTGCGCGCGGAGCACGCCGTGCGGCGCATTGCCTATGTGGATATCGACGCGCATCACGGCGACGGAGTGTACTACGGCTTCGAGAACGATCCCGACCTCGTGTTCGCCGACTTGCACGAGGACGGCCGCTTTCTTTATCCGGGGACGGGAGGCGCCGAGGAGACGGGAACGGGCGCGGCGATAGGCACCAAACTCAATATCCCCTTGCCGCCCGGCGCTAATGACGCCGCCTTCCATGCGGTGTGGCCGCGCGTCGAGGAATTCGTGCGTGCCGGCCAACCGGAATTCGTGATCCTGCAGGCCGGCGCGGACAGCGTCGCCGGCGATCCCCTGACGCACATGCGGTTCACGCCTGCGGCCCACCGACACGCGGCCCTGCGCCTGCGCGCGCTGGCGCGCGAATGCTGTCAGGGCCGGTTCGTTGCGATGGGTGGGGGAGGATACGACCGCGCGAATCTCGCCGCCGCCTGGTGCGGCGTGGTGGAAGCGATGCTGGCGTAAGCGGAGCGCCTACTCGCGGCCTGGACGGGCGCCCTTCTGAGCGGCGACGAGATTGCGACCGCCGGACTTCGCCTGGATCAGCGCCCTGTCGACACGGGACAGCAACTGCTCCAGGTCCTCGCCCTTCTGGAACTGCGTGACGCCGATGCTGATGGTCACCTGGACTTTATTCCGGTCAATGTCGAGCTTCGACTTCTGCACGGCGCTGCGCATGCGCTCGGCGATCTTGCGCCCCTGCGCCAGCGCCGTATGCGGGAAAATCATCAGAAATTCTTCGCCGCCGTAGCGGCCGACCTTGTCGGGCATGCGCAAGGTTTCGGAGAGAACCGAGGCAACGTGGCCCAATATCCTGTCGCCGGTCCCGTGGCCGTGGGTCTCGTTAATGCGTTTCAAATAGTCGATATCGCCCATCGCGATCGAGAGCGGCGCGTTATAGCGCTCGGCCTGCGCCATGGCATCGAGCAAGCTGACGGTAATGCCGCGCCGATTCATGATGCGCGTGACGGGATCGGTAATGGCGAACTGCGTCGTCTCCGTGCTCGAGCGATCCATTGCGCGCGCACCCTCGCCTCGGCCGAGCGATTTCAGTACCAGCCAATAACTGAGAACCGCGAGCAGCACGGCGAGCAATGCGGCATTGAGCAGGGCGGTAAGCATCGGCTCTTCCGACGCCGCGTACGCGCGCAGTCCCGAGTAAATCAGCAATTCGAGCAGGAAGGCAACGGCCGCGACGGCGAGGGCGGCCCTCACGGCAGCAGAGCTTTCGGTTGATGCAGGTTTCAAGTGTCCCCGCTTGGCGGTGTAGAACTTGTTGTCAGCGTCGATCTAAGGCCGAGCTTTGAGCTAACTATAGACCATGTTGCCGAGCGATGGCCACGCCGGGGCGAACGTTATACCGTTTGCAGACGCGCGTAAGCGAGGACGAGCCATTTCGCTCCCGCCCGCTCGAAGTTCACCTGCACGCGCGCGTGGGCACCGGCGCCCTCGTAGTTCATGACGACGCCTTCGCCGAACGTTTCATGGCGCACGCGGCTTCCCAGCCGCATGCCTGCCGTTTGCCCAAGATCAGCGCCGTCCATGGGCGCGGGGCCAGCGCGCATGAGAACCGGCTGGGCGCGCAATTCCTTGATCAGCGACTGGTCGATCTCCCCGAGGAAGCGTGAAGGGCTGGTGTAGTGCTCGCTTCCGTGCAGCCGCCGGACTTCGGCGAACGTCAACACGAGCCGCTTGCGCGCGCGCGTCATACCGACGTAACACAGGCGCCGCTCCTCTTCCAGCCGCCCGGTCTCTTCCAGGGAGCGCTGGTGCGGAAACAGCCCCTCCTCGAGACCGGTCAGGAAGACGACGGGGAACTCCAACCCCTTGGCGGAGTGCAAGCTCATGAGCTGCACGCTGTCTTCCCAAGCCTCCGCCTCGCCTTCGCCCGCTTCCAGGGCGGCATGCGCGAGGAAGGAGGCGAGCGGATCGAGCCCGTCGGCGTCATCGGGAACGTAGTTACGGCCGGCCGTGATCAGTTCCTCCAGGTTCTCGACTCGCGCTTCGCCCTTTTCGCCCTTCTCCTTTTTGTAATGTTCGAGCAAGCCGCTGCGGCCGAGCATGTGCTCGACCTGCTCGCCGAGGGTCATGCCGGCCGTCTCGGTAGCCAGCTGATCGATGAGGTCGAGAAAACTCCTCAGCGCCTGCGTCGCGCGCGCCGGCAACCCACCGGCCGCGATGAGCCGCTGCGCCGCTTCCCACAACGACTGATCGGCGGCTTTGGCGGCTTCGCGCAGGGTTTCGAGCGTCTTCAGCCCGATGCCCCGCGTCGGTACATTTGCAACCCGCTCGAACGAGGGATCGTCGTGACGGCTAGCCACCAGGCGTAAATACGCGAGGGCATCCTTGATCTCCGCGCGCTCGAAGAAGCGCAACCCGCCGTACACGGTATACGGAATGCCGGCGTTGATGAGCGTTTCTTCGAATACGCGCGACTGCGCGTTCGAGCGATACAGCACCGCGATCTCGCTGCGGCGCCCGCCGTGCTGGGACCACTCTTGAACGCGCTCGATCACGAAGCGCGCTTCCTCAAGGTCGTTGTACGCGGTATAGAGCTCGATCGGCTCGCCGTCGCCGGCCGCCGTCCAGAGCTTCTTGCCGAGGCGACCGCTGTTGTGACTGATGATGCTGTTCGCGGCCTTAAGAATATTTCCGGTCGAGCGGTAGTTCTGCTCGAGCCGCACTACGCGCGTGCCGGGATGATCCGATTCAAAGCGCAGGATGTTTTCCACCTTGGCGCCGCGCCAGCCGTAGATCGACTGGTCGTCGTCGCCCACAACAAACAAATTATTGTGCTTGCCGGTGAACTGCTTGAGCCACGCATATTGGATGCGGTTGGTGTCCTGAAATTCATCCACCAGCACGTGCCGAAAGCGCAGCTGATAGTGCTCGCGCAGCGTCGGGTTGTCTCGCAGCATTTCGTAAGCGCGTAACAGCAGTTCCGCAAAATCCACCAAGCCGGAACGGCGGCACGTTTCTTCGTACGCCTTGTACACGCGTAAATATTCCCGATTTTGCGGATCCGCGAGATCCCCGAGCTGCTCGGGGCGGCGGCCTTCCTCTTTATGGTGATTGATAAACCACTGCGCCTGGCGCGGCGGGTAGTAACCCTCGTCGAGGTTCAAGTTCTTGAGCACCCGGCGGATCAGCCGGTACTGATCGTCGCTGTCGAGAATTTGGAAGCCTTGGAGCAATCCCGCCTCGCGCCAATGGGAACGCAGCAGCCGATGCGACAGCCCGTGGAACGTGCCGATCCACAACCCGCCGAGCGGTGCCTGCAACATCTGCTCGATGCGCGAGCGCATTTCGGCCGCCGCCTTGTTAGTGAAGGTGACTGCGAGGATCGCATGCGGCGAGATGCCTTCCACCCCGACCAGCCACGCGACCCGGTGCGTCAGCACCCGCGTCTTGCCGCTGCCCGCCCCAGCGAGCACGAGCAAGGGGCCGGCGGGGGCGGCAACCGCCTCGCGCTGCGGTTCGTTCAAGTCGTTAAGCAGGCGGGAAACATCCATGGGGGCCCGAATGATATCAGGGGCGGCTCCCGCTCGGGAGCGTAACGGCCTGATGACAATGCCGATCTCCCTTTCCTTTGGGAAAAAAACCGTTTATAACAGCCGCACCGCCGGTCAACTGGGGGCGTGCGTATATCGGGACCGTCCGATGCGCGCGCCATGGAGAGGAACCATGAAGAGCGAACGACGCGATACACCCCGCATTCCGATTACGCTCGATACGATCCTCAATTACAACAACCAGAACTACCAGCACTCGACCACCCGGGACATCAGCCTGGACGGCGCCTTCATAGACACCAAGGGAAGCAAGCCCCCGAAGAAAGGGATCATGGAGCTCGCCATCAAGCTGCCGACCGACGGCGCGCCGAAATATCACCGCTTTCACGCGCAGATCGTGCGCACGACCGACAACGGCGCGGCGTTGCTGTTCGATCGGGTGGATACGGATTCCTATGCAGCCTTGCTCGATTTGGTGTTTTCGCGCCAGGGCCGAGGCCTTTGGTGATCAACGAGCTTTACCGCTGACACGCGGCTTCTAGATTTTTCGCCCCGGCCGATTGGCCCGGACGGAGCGGCGCGGCGTCGACCGCGGCGGCGAACCCCCTGTGGGTCCGTTGTCGCGCAGCAACTCGGTTATCTCCTCTCGCGTCACCGGCTTCCTGATCCAGTATCCCTGTAGCTCGTCGCACATAAGCCCACGGAGCACGTCCGCTTGCTGTTGCGTTTCCACGCCCTCGGCCACGACTTTCAGTCGCAGCGAGTGCGCCAGCGAGATCATCGTCGAAACCAGCGTCTGCACATCGGCCTCGGCCAACATGCGCGAAATAAACGACAGGTCGATTTTTAACACCTGCACCGGCAACCGCGCGAGATAACCGAGCGAGGAATAGCCCGTACCGAAATCGTCGATCGCAATGTCGATGCCGAGCGCGCGCAGGCCCTTCAGCTGCTCGATATTGCGCTCGATGTCGTTCATCACCACGGTCTCGGTGATCTCGATCTCGAGCGGCGGTGGCATGGGAGCGGCAATGACCGCTTTTCGCACGATGTCGACGAAATCGCGCTGGCGCAGCTGTACCGCCGACACGTTGACGGCGACCGGCAGCGGACCAACCCCGCTGGCGCGCCAGTACTCGCAATCTTGCACGGCGCGGGCGATAACCCAGGCGCCGACGTCGAGGATCATGCCGGTTTCCTCGAGCAGCGGAATGAAGTGCATCGGCGGGACCAGCCCCGCTTGCGGGTCCGCCCAGCGCAACAGCGCTTCAACGCCCGTGATCCGACCGTTTTTGGCATCGGCTTTGGGCTGGTAATGCAGAACGAACTCCTGGTTTTCCAACGCGCGGCGCAGGTTGTTTTCCAGCACCAGCTTTTCCGCGACGCGATCGGTCATCTCCTCGGTATAGAAGAGACAGCGATCTCCGCCGGCCTTCGCCTTCTTCAATGCGGCTTCGGCGTTGCGAAATAGCGTATCGGCATCCCTGCCGTCGTCCGGGCACAAGGCGACACCGACCTTCGCCGCGATGCGCAGCTCGGTGCCGTTCACGTGAAAAGGTTCGCCGAGATATTCGGACATTTTGCGTTCCAAGACCTGGATTGCGTCGCTCTCGTCCTTGATGTCCAACAACACGATCGCAAAGCGGTCCGCGCCAAGGCGAGCGACCTGTTCGGGCTCGCCGGTACGCGCCGCCAGTCGGGCGGCGAACTGCACCAGCAGCGCGTCCCCGGCGTGACGGCCGAGGGCGTCATTCACGGTCTTGAAGTGGTCCAGGTCCATCATGCACAGCGCGAGTTTGCGCCGCGCGTGGTCGGCGGTATGCGCAAACTGCACGAGGCGCTCGTGAAACAGCGCGCGGTTGGCAAGACCCGTCAGTGAATCGTAATAAGCGAGATAATCGATGCGCTCTTCCTTGTCGATGTGATCGAGCGCAAACGAGATGTCGCCCGCGAGCTCCACCAGAAGCCGCGTTTCGCTTTCGTCGAAGAATCCCCGCGCTTTCGAGAGTAGCACCAGCACGCCCACCGCCTCGTCCGCGATTAGCAAAGGAAACACGGCGAGGGCGCCGATCTCGCGCCCTAGGAGCGTTTCCTTGAGCACCACCCGCGGGTCGCGCTCGACGTCGTTGACGATCACCGGGCGCTTCTCCTCGACCGCGCGGGTGGCCAAGGAACGCTCCTCGTCGGGTCGATCGTGCAGCGAAAGATACGGCTTAATCGCTTGCAGCATGCCGCGTTCCTCGCCGCTCCAGGCGACGGGTCGAATGTGCATCTGCGCCCGATCGACGAGCCCGATCCAGGCGACGCTGAACTCTCCGGTCTCCACCGCGAGCCGGCAAGCTTCCTGGAATAACCCGTCGCGATCGCGCACGCGCACGATGAGTGCATCGATTCCCGACAGCACGGCGTACACGCGATTGAGGCGGCGCACCCGCTCCTCGGCCAGCCGACGCGCCGTGATGTCCATGACGACGCCCGTCATCCGCACCGCCTGCCCCTCTCGGTCGTAGTAGAACTGGCCTTGGCCGGTGATCCAATGCACCGTCTTGTCCGGCCAGATCACGCGGAATTCATATTGATACGGCAATCGTGTTTCGCGGGCCTGCGCGACGGCCGCCTCCAACCCCGGGAGGTCGTCCGGGTGCACGCGTCGTGCGAAGGTGTCGTAGCGCCCATCGAACTCTTCGGGCTTCATTCCGAATAGCGCCGCATGATTGGGCGACCAAATGAGCTCATTCGTCTGTAAGTTCCAATCCCATGTCCCCATGGCGCTCGCTTCGAGGGCCAGCCGCAGACGCTCTTCGCTCGCCCGCAATGCCTCTTCCGCCCGCTTACGTTCGGTAATGTCGGTGGCGACGCCGCCGAGGCCGCTCACTTTCCCCTGCGCATCCCGTAGGGGGAACTTGGTGGTGACCACCACCCGTGGGACACCGCCGGCTATGCTCGCGATCACCTCCTCAACTTGCAAAGACGTTCCCGTCGCCATGATCTGGTCGTTGGCCGCCCGGAGCGCGTCCGCGACGCTCTTCGGAAAGACGTCGTGCTCGGTCTTGCCCAGGATCTCTTCTTTGGTCATCCCGAAGAGCCGCGTCAGTGCTTCGTTCGCGAGAATGTATCGGTGTTGAACGTCGTGTGCGAAAATGTACGAAGGACTGCTGTCGAGAATATTGTTCAGCAGCTCGCGACTGGCGCGCAGCTCCTCCTCCGCCCGCTTGCGCTCGGTGATATCCAGCATGGCGCCGATCATGCGTATCGGCTTGCCGGTCTGGTCGTGAACGATGTGACCGCGATCCAGGATCCTCGCATAGCTTCCGTCGCCGCGCCGGAACCGATATTCGTCCAGCCACAACCGCTGACCTCGATCGATGGCGGCGTGAATGCCCGAGACAACCCGCTCTTTATCGAGGGGGTGAATTCGGTTTGTCCATGACTCTATCCCCGGTTCGATCTCCCGGGCCTCGTACCCGAACATGCTTTTGAAGTTATCGTTCCACCAAAGGGCGTCGGTAATCAGATCCCAATCCCATACGGCATCGTTGGTAGCGATGGCGACGAGCCGGAACCGTTCTTCGCTCTTGCGCAATGCTTCGTCCGCCTGCTTGCGCTCGGTAACATCCCGCACTACGCCGATCATGCGTGTCGGCTTGCCCGCGGAGTCGAACAACGGTTCGCCCTGGCCGGCTATCCAGCGCACGGCGCCGTCGGGCCGGATGATGCGAAATTCGTAACGATACGTGCGGCGCTCCGCAAGCGCTTGCGCGACGGCGCGTTCCAGCCCCGCACGATCGTCGGGGTGCACGCGCGCCTGGAACTCTTCGTATGTGCCCTGGAAAGCGCCGGGCGCCATGCCCCACATCTCCTCATGCCGGCGCGACCAAATGATCTTGCCCGTCGTCATGTTCCAATCCCAAATCCCGGTGCCGCCGGCTTCGATCGCGAGGCGCAGTCGTGCTTCGGCTTCCCGCAGCGCCTCCTCCGCCCGCTTGCGCTCGGTGATGTCGCGCGTGATGCCGAGTACCGCCATCGCCGCACCGTCCGCGTCGCGCAACGCGCTCGCGTGAGTTTCGAGCCAACGCCGGCCGCCTTTGAACCCGACGACGCGAAACTCAAGCGTGCCCGACTCGCCGCGCAGCGCCCGCTCGGTTAATTCTTGAAACGCCGCGCGATCCTCCTCGGCGATCAGCGAATGGATCGAGCGATTCTGCACCTGCGTGAGCGAGTCGGCTTCGATCATGCGCAGCCCGGCCTTGTTCATTTCCAGCAGCGAACCGTCGGCAGCGAGCAGTTTGACGCACTCGGGTTCGTTTTCGATGATCGCTTGCAAGTACCGCTCCCGGGCACGCAGCTCCCGGTTGGTTCTGCGCAGCACCACTAACTCTTGCTGCAGCGCATCCAAGGAAAGACGGCCGCCCGTTGGAATCGACCCGAGCGGCTCGACATCGGGCACTTCCTTTGGCTCGGCTGTGAGCGCGCGATGCAACGCCTGCTGAATCCGAGCGAGGATGGCCCGGGGGTCGGGCGGACCTGCCAACAGCGCATCGGCACCGAGGCTCAGCGCGAACCGCTGCGCGGCTGGGTCTGTTGCGGCAGCGGAATAGAACAAAAGCGGAATGCGCTGCGTTTCGCGGTAGCGTCGAAACTCGCGACAGAGCACGAGAATGTCCGGTGCGGGGGGAAACGATTCGATCAGGATCAGATCGAACGATCGGCCTTGCAGCTGTTCGACGGCGGCAAGTCCGTTTTCCACCGCCGTGACGCGATAGCCGCCGTCTTGCAGGATAGCCGCAAGCGACGCTCGGGAAGCCGCATCTTGCACGAGCAGAACGTTCATCGCCTTGGCGTAGGTCCGCTCGGCGATGGAGCGGAGGCCATAGACCCCTCCCTGCGCGCAGGACCTCAATCAATATACGCTTTAACCGATAGCTTGCGAGAGGCCACGCCGCCGGAAAGAACGACAACAGGCACAGGCGAAGACGTCGCGCAACTTGCCATCACCCGTCCGGTTCGATGGAAAATCCGTTCGACTCGCGAACGCGCCGGAACCGGCGGCCAAGCGTGCATCCTTCGCAACGATCCAGCCTTGAACGGTGTGGCTTGGCGCAATGCCGGGCCTGCGTGCCGCGGGGTGAACCGCGGCCGCTGGCGTTATTCGACCGTCACCGACTTCGCGAGGTTGCGCGGCTTATCGACGTCGGTGCCGCGTGCGACCGCGGTGTTGTAGGCGAGCAGCTGCACCGGGATCGCGTGCACGATCGGCGACAAGACCCCGGCATGCCGCGGCGTGCGGATGACATGCACGCCTTCGCTCTCGGTGAAGTGGCTGTCGAGATCGGCGAACACGTACAGCTCGCCGCCGCGCGCTTTGACTTCCTGCATGTTCGATTTCACTTTCTCGAGCAACGAATCGTTCGGTGCGATCACGACGACAGGCATGTTGCGATCGACCAGCGCCAGCGGCCCGTGCTTCAGCTCGCCCGCGGGGTAAGCCTCCGCGTGGATGTAGGAAATTTCTTTCAGCTTCAACGCGCCTTCGAGCGCGATTGGGTAATGAATGCCGCGACCGAGGAACAACGCGTTCTGTTTCGGCGTGAATCGTTCCGACCAGGCGCGGATCTGCGGCTCCAGATTGAGCGCGTGCTGCACGCTGCCGGGCAGATGCCGCAGGGTATCGATATGATCCGCCTCCGCCTGCGGCGACAGACGCCCCTTCACTTTGGCGAGCGTCAGCGTCAGCACGAAGAGCGCGGCTAACTGGGTGGTGAATGCTTTCGTCGAGGCGACGCCGATTTCGGCGCCGGCGCGCGTGAAGTACACGAGTTTAGACGCACGCGGAATCGCGCTTTCCTGCACGTTACATATAGAGAGCGTGTGCGCATGGCCCAATTCTTTGGCACGCTTTAACGCCTCCATCGTATCGAGCGTCTCGCCCGACTGCGAGATGGTGACGACCAGACATTTCGGGTTCGGCACGATCTCACGATAGCGGTACTCGCTCGCGATCTCGACATTGCACGGAATTTTGGCGATCGCTTCCATCCAATACCGCGCGGTGGAGCCGGCGTAATAACTCGTGCCGCACGCAAGGATTTGCACGCTGTCGATGTGCTTGAAAACCTCTGCGGCCGCGTCCCCGAACAATTTTGGCGTCACGCCTTCGAGTATGACCGCTTCGATCGTATCCGCGAGCGCCTTCGGCTGCTCGTGGATCTCCTTCTGCATGAAGTGGCTGTACGGTCCGAGCTCGAGCGAGGCGAGCGACACGTCCGACACATGCACTTTGCGTTCGACCGGCGCGCCCGCGCGATCAAAGATGCGCACGCGATCGCGTGTCACTTCGGCCACGTCGCCTTCTTCCAAATAAATAACACGACGCGTGGCGGAGAGCACGGCCGATACATCGGAGGCGACGAAATTTTCACCGTCGCCGACGCCGATCAGCAGCGGACAGCCGACGCGCGCGCACACCATGATGTCGGCGTGCTTGAGCGACATGACCGCGATGGCGTAGGCGCCGACCAGCTCGCGCACCGCCTTCTGCGTGGCGGCAAGCAAATCGCCGCCTTGGCAGTAGTAGTAATGGACTAGGTGAGCGATCACCTCGGTATCCGTTTGGGATTCAAATGCATAGCCCAGTTTCTTCAGGCGCTCGCGCTGCGCGTCGTGGTTCTCGATGATGCCGTTGTGCACCACGGCGATCTCGTCGCACGACACGTGCGGATGCGCGTTCGGCTCGGTGACGCCGCCGTGCGTCGCCCAGCGCGTGTGACCGATGCCAAGGAGTCCGGTTAGATTCTCCGCCCGCGCCGCCTGCTCCATTTCGGCGACCCGCCCGACCCGGCGCACGCGCCGGATGCCGCCGTTCAGCACCGCGACGCCGGCGGAGTCGTAACCGCGATACTCCAGGCGCTTCAAACCTTCGACCAGAATGGGGACGACGTTACGTTGCGCTACAGCACCGACGATGCCGCACATGTTATTTCTCGCTCTTCTTCACCGGCCGTTTCCAGCCTTTGATGGTCTTTTGCTCGCCGCGCGCGATCGCGAGTTCCTGCGGCGGCACCTCCCGCGTAATCACCGAACCCGCACCCACCGTCGCGCCGGCGCCCACGGTCACCGGCGCGACCAGCACCACGTTCGAGCCGATCGAGGCGTTGTCGCCGATGACGGTGCGGTGCTTGTTGGCGCCGTCGTAGTTGGCGGTGATGGTGCCCGCGCCGATGTTAACCTCGCGCCCGACCGTGCTGTCGCCGACGTACGTGAGATGGTTCACCTTGCTCGCTTCGGCGATGTCGGATTGCTTGATTTCGACGAAATTGCCGATGTGCACGTGGTCGGCGAGCCGGGCGCCCGGGCGCAGCCGGGCGAACGGACCGATGCGGCAATCGGCGCCGATCTGCGCTTCCTCGATAACACAGTTCGGCAATACTTCCGTTCCCGGGCCGACCGTGCTGTTGCGGATCACGTTGTTCGGTCCGATGCGTACCCCGTCCGCAAGCGCCACTCTTCCTTCGAAGATGACATTGACGTCGATCTCGACATCGCGGCCGCACGAGAGCGCGCCGCGCACATCGAGCCGCTCCGGGTCACGCAGCGTCACGCCTTGATCGAGGAGCTGTCGCGCGTAGTTTCGTTGATACGTCCGTTCCAAGTCGGCGAGCTCGCGTTTGCTGTTTATGCCGAGGATCTCCCAGGTCGCGCTCGGCTGGCGCGTCACGATCTCGACGCCTTGCGCGACCGCCATGGCGATGATGTCGGTCAGATAGTATTCGCGCTGCGCGTTGCGGTTCTCCAGGCGCGCGAGCCACCCGGCGAGCAAGCCCGCCGGGGCGGCCAGGATGCCGGTGTTGATCTCGCGTATCGCCGCCTCCTCGGGGGTCGCGTCCTTTTGTTCGACGATGCGCTCGACCTTGCCCAGCGGATGACGCACGATGCGGCCGTAGCCGCGCGCGTCGGGAAGCTCCGCGGTAAGCAGCGCGACGCTCGACGCCCCGCCCTGCGAAAGCAGATCGCGCAGCGTCTCCGCGCGCGTGAGCGGGACATCGCCGTAGAGCACCAATACCAGCGAATCCTCGGCGACGCCCGGCAGCGCCTGCTGCACGGCATGGCCCGTGCCGAGCTGTTCGGCCTGGTGGACCCAGGTAATCGTTTGTCCTTTGAACGCATCCACTACCTGCTTTCCAGCGTGACCGTAGACGACATGGATGGCGCGCGGGGAAAGCGCCCGCGCGGTGTCGAGCACGTGACCCAGCAAGGGTTTGCCGGCGAGCCGATGCAGCACTTTCGGCAGAGCCGAATGCATGCGCTTACCCTGACCGGCAGCGAGAATAATGACTTCGAGGTTGCTAGACATGGCGTGGCAGAAGTAATGATAGCCCCGCCCAAGCGGCGTGGCATTCCCTCCCGCGCCCGCCCGAGAAAGGCGCTATTTCTTGCCGCGCAGCTTGCGAATGGCGGCCAACTGCGCGGCGATGGTCGCGAGCTCGGCCTCGACCGTCGCGACTTCCTGCTTGTCCGTGGCATTGCGCCGGGCTTCCTCGGCGCGCTTCAGCGCCTCGGTCGCCTTGGCCTCGTCCAGGTCCTTGCCGCGCACGGCCGTGTCCGCGAGCACCGTCACGCGGCTCGGCTGTATCTCGAGGAGCCCCCCCGCGACGAACACCAGTTCCTCGTTCTCCTGACCGGGGAGCTTGAGCCGCACCGCGCCCGGCTTGATGCGCGTCAGTAGCGGCGTGTGGCCCGGTAGGATGCCGAGCTCGCCGGCTTCGCCCGGGAGAGCGACGAATTCCGCCGGGCCGGCGAAGATCGATTCCTCCGCGCTGACGATGTCGACATGTATGGTGTTTGCCATGGTGCCGCCGTTGTTATTTCAGCGTCTTCGCCTTCTCGAACGCCTCGTCGATGGCGCCGACCATGTAGAACGCCTGCTCGGGTAGCGCATCGCACTCGCCGTTGACGATCATCTTGAAGCCGCGGATGGTCTCCTTGAGCGGGACGTATTTACCCTTCTGGCCGGTAAAGACTTCCGCGACGTTGAACGGTTGGGACAGGAAGCGCTGGATCTTGCGCGCCCGCGACACCGCGAGCTTGTCTTCCGGCGACAGCTCGTCCATGCCGAGGATGGCGATGATGTCGCGCAGCTCCTTGTAGCGTTGCAGCGTCGCCTGCACGGCGCGCGTCGTGTTGTAGTGCTCGTCGCCGATGACGTTCGGGTCGACCTGGCGCGAGGTCGAGTCGAGCGGGTCGACCGCGGGATAAATACCGAGTGCCGCGATGTCGCGCGACAGCACGAC
>Ga0070741_10010213_pt1 | contig 17829 bp, 16 predicted proteins | sample Coa_R1_4_FD_66440 | JGI IMG/M metagenome (GOLD analysis project Ga0070741, IMG submission 66440) | Surface soil microbial communities from Centralia Pennsylvania, which are recovering from an underground coalmine fire - Coalmine... | ecosystem: Environmental > Terrestrial > Soil > Unclassified ...
TTGACTGCATGACCACCCTTTGCAGATTGGCCATGCAACGGCCGGATTCCATTAAGAGCTAGCGCTTCTTTGCCTCGAGCCGCTGTACAAGGCGCGCGAGGTCGACGACCATGCGTGCCAGCGACTGACCTCAATCAAAGGCGAGCAAGCGTCGGGTTCGTCCGTGGAAACGGCTGGTGTCAGTGACCTCCTGGGCCCACTAATTTTTTCAATTTGGCTCGTTGAACGTGTGCCGGGTGACGAGCGATATCAGGCCCGTGCTGGTTTGGCCAAAGAAAGTCGACGGCGTCGGTTCATTACGGTCTTTCTTTCGATCAACATACCTTCCATAAAATGGATTTTCCGGGGTGGTTTCTTGATTGTGGTTTTATCGAAACCAAGGATTTTGGCGGTCTCATCAACCATCTGTGCAATGGGCTGGCGGACCGTGGTCAACTCGTAGGCTGGCCAATTGGCCATCGGAACGTCGTCAAATCCGATGACCGAGATGTCTTGTGGGATCCGGAGATTCGCGGCACGAATTGCGTCGATCCCTCCAACCGCCATAACGTCGCTGGCAAAAAATATGCCGTCAGGTCTCATGTTTTGTCTGACGAGGCGATCAGCCGCGTTGTATCCAGCCGCATAGCTGAAAGCGCCACCGACCTCATGAGCATGAAGCGGAATACCGAGCTCCAGCAGACGTTCAGTAAATCCCCGCGCCCGGTCCAGATTGGTCGTCGCATCGCGCTCACCTCCCACATATGCGGGCCGCACGTGACCAGTGTCGTGAAGATAGTCCGCCACCGCGCGCCCGCCGGCGACATTATCGCAGCAAATTGCCGCTACCTTTAGCCCGGGAACGTACCGATTAAACAGCACAACCGGAATTTGCTGAGCTGCGCACACGGATGCCATCCGTGACGATACCGTCGCCGACGTTATCACAATTGCGTCGACCTTGTACTGCAGCAGTGAGGGCAGCACGTCGTCGACGTGTTTCCCGGGTGGAACGATGAAAAGCAAAACCTGCAATCCACTCGATTGTATGCGTTGCGCGAGTTCATCGAGCACCAATGGATAGAAAGGGTCGATCAGACTTGCCATCACCACGGCGATGATATTGGTGCGCCGTGTAATCAGGCTGCGCGCAAGAATATTCGGCTGATAACCGAGAGTGTACGCTTCTCTTATTACTCGTTCTCGTGTTTTTGGATGGATACTTGCCGCATCGGTGAATGCCCTTGAGACCGTGGACTGGGAAAGCCCAAGCCGCTTACCGAGCAGTTCGGCGGTAACCGAGCGGACGACGCGTTTTGCTGTTTTCCGTTTTTTTGTCTTGGATGTGGGCACGATTGTTGCCTCGTAGCGGCAATACGTGGCGGTCCTTTTAACGCTTGCACGATATTTTTTCCAATACCATCGTTGCCCGGGAAACGCGGCTTATGGTGGTCTCCTTGTAGGGGAATTCCGAGCTGGAGTTGACAATGACGAAAAGATTGAGCGGAAAAACCGCAATTATCACTGGCGCTTCACAGGGTATTGGCCTTGCGGTGGCCAGGCGATTTTTCAACGACGGCGCCAACCTTGTTGTGACCTATCTGCCTGAGGACGGTCAGGCGGACCGTGTTGTCGAACAGATCGGGGCCACCAAAGATCGCGCTCTGGCCATTGCAGGTGACCTTCGCCAAATTGATTTCATTGGGAATCTGTTCGACCACGCGGAGCGACGTTTCGGTAGGACCGACATTGTAGCGGCGATCGCGGGCGTCAATCTGAACAGGCCGATCGTTGATACAACCGAAGAGGACTATGACCGGATTTTTGCCGTTAACACGCGTGCGGTGTTCTGGATTTTTCGGGAGGCTGCGCGAAAAGTGTCCGATGGCGGAAGGATTATCGGCATCTCAAGCAACATGGTGTTGCAGGGACGCGCGGGTCATGCCCTTTACGCAGGGAGCAAGGCCGCGGTCGAGCAATTCGTCAGGACCCTTGCAAAGGAACTCGGAGCCCGTGGCATTACTGTCAATGCCGTCGCGCCGGGACCAACAGACACTGCGATGGTCTCGCAACTTTCGCGCGAGACAGCGCCTGCCATCACGCCGCTCGGGAGACTGGGCCAGCCAGCTGATATCGCAGATGTAATCGGATTCCTGGCGTCGGAGGACGCGCGCTGGATTACTGGCCAGATCATTGGCGTCAATGGTGGGATAGTCTGACGCCGGCTTCGCCGCCGCCGATTTTGCATACGCATGCAAAATTTGTTGCCCGACCCATTGTTGTGTGGTTCAGTATGTGGAGCGGTGCCGAGGGTAGTTCCATGTCCTCCGAACAGTTCATTCAGGGCATCATCGGAGGGCTTGCGATTGGCTGCATCTACAGCCTGATCGCGTTGGGCATCACGATAATCATCCGAGCCACTGAAATCCTGCATTTCGCCCAGGGCGAACTGATGATGATCGGCTCGATGGCAGGCCTGTCCGCGATGTGGATGGTCGACCTGCCGTTCGTAGCCGTTCTGCTCATTGGCATGATCGGCGGGGGTGTGGCGGCGGTGACGATCGAGCTCTCGATCTATCGCACACTGCGCACGTTGCGAGTGCCGCTCATCAATATCATCATCTCCACGCTTGGTGTGTCGCTCATTCTGCAGAACGCGGTGCGGCTTACATGGGGATCGGAGCCTCTGCGTTACCCGCCACTGTTCCATACACGCGGGATCGACATCGCCGGGTTCGCGATCTCACCGCAGCTGATATGGATTGTGGTGCTTGGTTTCGCGATGATGGCCGCGTTGCAATTGTTCTTCCGCTATACGCGCCTCGGCATTGCGATGCAGGCCGCTGCGCAGGACGCTGAAGCCGCGCAGTTGATGGGTATCAGCGTGAAAAAAACCACCACCTACACGTTTGTAGTGGCGGGCGTCATGGCTGGTGCCGCCGGTGTCTTGCTGGGATCTCTGTTTTTCGCTTCGTTCAATATGGGATTTCTCACCGGTATCAAGGCGTTTGTCGCGGCTACCCTGGGCGGTCTCGGAAGTCTAACGGGCGCCATGCTCGGCGGACTTGCGTTCGGTCTCATTGAGACGTTTTCCGGCGTGTTGATCTCGACAGCATACAAAGATGCAGTCGGGATGGTGGTCTTGATTGCCATTCTGTTATTGGCTCCGTCGGGAATTTTCATACGCGCGAGCCGCAGGGTTTGAGTTCAGCCCATGCGAACTGCCACAATCAGAATTCTCGTTGTGGTCTTGCTTGTGGCGGTTCCGTTCATTCAAACGAATACTTACTGGCAGCATGTATTCGGTGTGGCCCTCATCGGGGCAATTCTGGCACTCGGGCTGCAGCTCCTTGTTGGCATGGCGGGCCTGCTGTCTCTAGGGCAGGGTGCATTCTATGGGATCGGGGCCTATGTCTCCGCCGTTCTGACCCTGCACTTCGGCGTGCCCTTCGGCCTAGCGTTTTTGGCAGCGGGTCTAGTCGCTGCAATCAGCAGTCTGCTGCTCGTCCCTATTGTGAAACTGCCGAGTTCAAGCCTTGCGGTCGCGACGCTAGGATTCAACATCATCGTCTACCTCTTCATGCTCAACGAGGAATGGGCGACAGGCGGCAGCTACGGACTGCTCAATGTTCCACTGCCGCGCATCTTCGGCTTCGAGTTAACCACTGAGCGCGACCTCTATTTCCTTATTTTGGCGGTCACGGCGGTCATCTATTTTGGGCTCGACAGACTGGCCCAGTCGCGTTTCGGCCGTGCGTTGCGGGCAATCTCGCAGGATGAAGACGCAGCGCGCGCCTGCGGGATTTCGGTCATACACTACAAAAGCAAGTGTTTTCTGGTCGCGGCATTCACGGCCGGCATCGCGGGCTCGCTCTACGCACATCACGCGCGGTATCTGAACCCGAACGACTTTACTTTCAACAAGTCCATTGAAATCCTGATCATGGTCGTAGTCGGTGGCCTTGGTAGCCTGCCGGGTGCAGTCATTGGCGCGATCATCATCGTCCTCATGCCGGAATTTCTGCGGTCGTCTGGCGAGTGGAGGCTCATTCTCTTTGGTGCACTGGTCATCGTGTTGATGGGCGTGAGCCGCGGCGGCGTTGCGGGGCTCGCGCCGATGCTGCTGCGACTTGTTCCGCTATTTCGCTCTGCGGCCGATAGGAAAGCCGTCGAACCGATGGAGGCCAGGCGATGACCTCTTTGCTGGTCACCGAGCAACTTACATGCCGGTTTGGCGGACTGGTTGCCGTTGGTGGCGTCGATCTCTCGGTCGAAGCGGGTCATGTGCACGGCTTGATCGGGCCAAACGGGGCGGGAAAAACCACATTCCTAAACCTCGTCTCGGGCCACATCCGTCAGACCGGCGGTAAAATACAATTTGATGGTCGCGATCTCGGCGCAATGCCGCCGGACTTGCGCGCGGTGGCGGGTATCCGTCGGACCTTCCAGAATCTGCGTTTGTTTCGCGAAATGACGGCACTTGAAAATGTCATGGTGGGCCTGCATGCGAACACGAGCAGCGAAGTATTTTCTTCGTTGATCCGGACCAAGGCGCAGCGACTCGAAGAAAGGGAAATTGTCGACCGCGCGCGTGAGGCGCTCGATTTTGTCGGATTATCGAATTCGGCGGACGTTGTTGCCGGAAGCCTGTCCTATGGGCATCAGCGGCTGCTCGAAATCGCGCGCGCATTCGTAGGCAGACCAAAACTGATTTTGGCAGATGAGCCGGCCGCCGGCTTGAACGGAGCGGAAGCCGGTCAGCTCGTTGGTCTTATTCGGCGTATCCAAGCTGCCGGCGTGACCATGATGCTTGTGGAGCACCACATGGAGGTGGTGATGCGAGCCTGCGACCGGATCACCGTCCTCAACTACGGCAGGAAACTGGCGGACGGCAGCCCGGCCGACATACGCGACCATTCGGGCGTGATCGAAGCCTATCTCGGGACAAAAAGAGCATATCGGCGGTCCGTGCGGCGTGGAAGCGATGAGGTTCGCCATGCTGCGCATTGAAAACCTGCATGTTGACTACGCAGGAATTCCGGCTTTGCGTGGGATCGATATCGAGATCAAGCGCGGCGAAATTGTTGCTTTGATCGGCGCGAACGGCGCCGGCAAATCAACCACATTAAAGGCAATATCGGGTCTTGTCAGACCGTCTACGGGAAAGATCGAGTTTGACGGAAGATCGATCGCCGGAAAGGCGCCGGAAGAGCTCGTAGATCTCGGGATTATCCAGGTGCCGGAAGGACGGCGCGTGTTTCCGCGCCTCACGGTTGAAGAGAACCTTAAAGTCGGTTCGTACCCGTCCCGCGCGCGTGCAGGCGAAAAGCAAGCGCGTGAGCAGGTCTACAACCTTTTTCCAAGGCTGGCAGAGCGACGCCGGCAACCAGGCGGTGCGCTAAGCGGTGGCGAACAGCAGATGCTGGCATTCGGCCGAGCGATGATGGCGAAGCCCGCACTCCTGTTGTTGGACGAGCCCTCACTCGGTCTTGCGCCGATACTGGTGGAAGAGGTGGCGCAGGCGATCGACCGATTTCACGAGGACGGAGCGACGATTCTACTGGTCGAACAAAACGCAGAGCTTGCACTGGAAATGGCGTCGCGTGGTTTTGTGATCGAAACCGGACGGATCGTACTTACCGATACAGCTTCCAATCTTCTGGAAAGTCCGAAGGTCTGGGCGAGCTATCTCGGCCGCGAAGATTGGGAAGTGGAAGCCGACGATCAAGGTAGGACTTCTATGTCTTTGAAGTAAGCGTGCTCAACCCACAAAGGGGAGGACAGATATGACTGGACGGAAACGGCAATTCCCGCGAGTCGGCTTACTCGCCTCTGCATTGATGATCGCGTCGGTCGTGGGTGCATGGGGTGACACAATCAAGATCGGAGTGTTCGGTCCTTTCACCGGCGACGCCGCTGCCACGGGCGCCGCCGAAAAGGAAGCGGTCGATCTTGCAGTCAAGGAGAAGAATTCCGCCGGTGGCATCCGCGGCAAGCAGATCGAGGTGATCTATGGGGACGACGCCGGCAAGCCGGAAGAAGCCGTCAATGTCGCCAAGCGACTGACAGGGCGCGACAACGTATCAATCCTTATTGGCAGTATCAGCAGCCCAGCGAGCCTCGCTGCCTCACAAATTGCCGCGCAATCGCAAACACCTCAAATCGTTGTGGCGGGAACTGCGCAGAAGATCACGACCCAGGGAAACAAATGGGTATTCCGCTCGCCCGTGCCGGACACGAAACTGGCCGGAGATTTGGCGGCTTTCATCCATGAAAAGTTTCCCAAACTTACCAAAGTGGGTTTCCTCTATGTGAATGACGATTTTGGACGCGGAGGCTTTCAGTCATTCAAGGCGGCTGGAGAGAAGCTCGGCCTCGACATCGTTGCAGAGGAACGTTACGCGCGGGGCGATTTGGATTTTACCGCGCAACTTGGACGCATCAAGGCAAGCCCTGCTCAGGTGCTCGTCGAATGGTCGCGTTATGCTGAGGGTGCGCTCGTCGCCAAGCAATTTACGCAGATGAACATGACGCTGCCGCGTTTTGGCTGCGACGGTGTCGCGCTGCCGAAATACATCGAGCTGGGCGGAGATGCGGTGAACGGCGTATTTTACACGACGCATTACAGCAGCGCGACGACCGCGAACATTCCAACGGCGCAAAAGTTGGTTGCCAAGATCAAGCAGGCCTACGGGAAAGTTGCTGACGCATACCATTCCGAGGCCTATGACGCGATCACCATGGCACTGCTTGCTATCGAGCAGGCCGGCAGCGAGGACCGCGGCAAAATCCGCGATGCTTTGAGCAAGGTGAACTTCGAAAGCACCCGTGGCCCGTTCAAGTTCGACGAAAAAGGGGACCCACTGCTGGTGACCCATGTTGTCAAGATCGTCAACGGCAAGGAAACAAACGGTCGCGATATCCCTGTTCAGAAATGACTGGAGATCCAGGTATGCGCGCACGCAAAGGTCGCGTGCGCGCAAACAACTCGTTCAGGAAGGGAAAGAATAATGAGTATTCAGGTGATCAAGTCAGACGTTCCGCAACCGCTTGCGAATTACTCGGAGGCATCACTCGCGAACGGCCTCGTCTTCGCGGCCGGGCAGCTGGCCAGCGACTTCAAAACCGGTGTGCCGCAGGAAGCGCGGAAGCATCCAAACTTCCCGTTCTATGGCTCGGACATCAAACTGCAGACCGACTTCATCTTGAAGAATTTGGCCAAGACCTTTAAGGCCGCCGGCACTTCGCTCGACAATGTCATAAAGGCTCAGGTCTTTTTGATGGACCTCAACGACTTCAATGGGTTTGATGAGGTCTGGAAGCAATACTTCAAGGTGCCGCCGCCTCGCACGACGATCGGCACGACTGGGCTGCTGGTCAAGGATACGCTCGTTGAGATCGATCTGATCGCAACCCTGCCAGACAAGCCGGCAAAGGTTATCAAATCCGGAGCGCCAAAGCCGCTCGCAAACTATTCGGAGGCGATGCAGGTGGGCGATCTTGTTTTTGCAGCAGGCCAGCTTGCAAGTGACTTTAAGACAGGCGTGCCGGCATCGGCCAAGCGCGCCGAAAATTTTCCCTTTTATGGCTCCGATATCCAGCTGCAGACGGAATTCATACTGGAGAATCTGAAGAAGACGTTCGAAGCGGCAGGCAGCTCTCTCAATCACGTCGTAAAGGCGCAGGTGTTCATGACCAATCTGAACGACTTCGCCGGTTTCGACCAGGTGTGGAAGCAGTACTTCAAGGTGCCGCCACCGCGCACAACGGTAGGGACCAGCGGGCTGTTGGTGCGAGAAACCTTGGTTGAAATTGATCTGATCGGCTATATCCCGCGTTCCGGCCTTAAACACGAAGTCATCACGTCCGGGGCACCACGTCCGCTTGCGAACTATTCAGAGGCGTTCACGCTCGGGGATTTCGTCTTTGCAGCGGGACAGATCGCCAGCGACTACAAGACCGGTGTGCCGGCAGAAGCGCGGACGCACCCAAACTTCCCGTTCTATGGCTCCGATATCAAGCTGCAGACAACCTACATACTCAATAACCTCAAGAAGACATTTGAAGCGGCGGGAAGCTCGATCGAAAAGGTCGTGAAGGCGCAGGTATTTCTGACCGATCTGAAAAACTTCGCGGCTTTTGACGAGGTATGGAAGGAATTTTTTAAGGTACCGCCGCCGCGCACGACAGTCGGCACGACCGGCTTGCTCGTCAAAGACGCCCTGGTGGAGATCGATCTGATCGCTACTCGCTAATATTTATCGGCAGGCCGCCAATGCGACGGCCCGCCGCCTCGTTGCCAAGGGCAGGCTTGCGGCGAGGCTTTATCCCGCGGCATCACGCTAGGCGGCGGCATTGACGCAGGCAGCTCTCGGCGGCGCGCGGCCGAGCGGGCGTCCTATCTCTATGTGCTTGCCCGGCACATGCGAAAAGGCGCCGGAAATGAATTTTCTCAAAGCTGCAACGGCCGCGTCATCGATCGTGGCCGAGCGGCCGGAGGGAATGGCAATCACCTTGTGGTCGGTTTCACCATCCTCGATCCGCTCAAGAAGCGCTAGGAGCGCTTCTTTGCCTCGAGCCGCTGTACAAGGCGCGCGAGGTCAACGACCATGCGCTCGTGCGTTCCGTGGCCGATTTCTTCAATCTCGTCGCGCGCACTCACGTCAAACGCGATGCGGCGGCCGTCAACTTTGGTGACGACCGCTTCCGCCGTCACGCGATGGCCGACCGGTGTCGCGGCGAGATGCCGGATGTTCACGGATGTGCCGACGGCGCTCTCACCCGGGTCGAGGTAGTCGCGCACCGCATTGAGCGCCGCATTTTCCATCGCGGTTACCATCATCGGCGTTGCGAAGACCGGCGGCAACGCGGCGTCCTTGAACTGGTTTGCAAGATGCGGCGGCGCAACGCGCAGCGTGTAGGTTCCCTTTGCTCCGACCGGAATGGGACGCATCGCGTCAAGGCTCCATGCGCGGGAGATGGTTGATCGCAGGCGCAAGCATAACCAGCACCAGTCCGCACAGAGCAATAGGCAGAAATGCCGTGGCGGGAATGCCCGTGAGATCCCAGACAATCCCGCTGATCACGGGAACGATGACCGCGCAGCTGTAGCTGATGGTGAACATGGCAGCCGTTACGCGGTGCACGTCGTCCGGCGGACTGAGCAGCGGCGGCAGGGCCAGCACGAATATGAGTATCGCGGCCGCGGCAAATCCCTGCAGCGTTGCCGCCGCGACGAGCCACGCGCCGCTGCCGAAAACGATGCCGGCGGTGGCGGCGACGCAAAGCAGGCCGCAGACGACGTAAGGCCACACGGCGCGTTCGAGTCGCCCGGCAACGGCGAGCAATATGAGGGAGGCCGGAATTTGCCCGACGTTCAGTCCTGTCAATGTGGCGCTGATCCATTCCGCCTCGCCGTTACTTCTGAGGTAGTCGGGAATGAACGTGTTCGTGGCGAAATAGGTGGCATTGATCGTGCCGAGCATGATGCCGAGCCGCCAGATCAGAGAGCTGTTCCAGTCGGGCCACCAACGCCGACGAGCCTGCGGGTCGTTGTTGGATTCCGCTCGCGGCGCGAGGAGCAGGACAAGGGCGGCAATAACCACGACCGGCGCGCTCCAGAATACGAAACCGAGCTGCCAGGAGCCGCCGACCAGCGGGAGAACGAGCGGCAGCATCAGTGCGACCGGAACGATCTCGCCGAGCAGCAGCCCGTTGGTATAGACCGCTGTCGCGAATCCGATGCGGTGCGGAACCCACTGGCGGACAGCCGGCGGCAGGGTCACCTGCATGATGGCAACGCCTGCTCCCATGATGACAGTCGTGGCGTAGAGCCAGTTGACATCGGGCATCGCGCCACGCAGCGCACCCGCAACGGCGTTGACGGCAATTCCCAGCATGAGCGCGGTGCGGACGCCGAGTCGGGCAATGAGCAGCGAGCCTGGGACCGCGGCAAATGCGAACAGCATCGACGGCAGGCCGGTGAGAATTCCGATCTGGGTCGCGTTCAAATTCATGTCGTCGTGGATCTGCGGGATAACGGGCGGGACGGCGAGAATGGTCAGCCGCAGTGCCGTTCCGGCGAGCCAAAGCAGCAACAGCGATGTCAGGACGCGCGTCCGGTCCTTCGCGCCGGTGTAATCGTTCATGGATGGGAGCGGCCTTGCAGACTTTTATGAGCGGCGAGCTCCCGGCGTATCAGATCGGGAAGGGAATGCAAACCCGGCTCGAACCTGACGCCGCGGATATTGAAAGCGGCGGCGGCGGCCATGTCGTGGTCCTTGTCGCCGACCAGGAAACTCGCGCTCCTGTCGATCGGCCATTCGCGCGCGGCCTGCTCCAGCAGGCCCGTGCGCGGTTTCCGGCAGCTGCAGGCCATCGCAAATGTTTTCACGATTCCTTCCGGGTGATGTGGACAATAATAGAAGGCATCGATGTGGGCGCCGCGCGCGGCGAGTCCTTTTTGCATGTGCGCATGGAACGATCGTACCGACGCCTCGTCGAAGAATCCGCGTGCCACGCCGGACTGGTTGGTGATCACGATGACGTAATACCCGGCTTCGTTGAGGATGCGCACGCTTTCAGGCGCTCCCGCAATCCATTCGAGCTGTTCCGGCCGGTGGACATAGCCGTAATCGACATTGAGGACGCCGTCGCGGTCGAGAAATGCCGCCGGCCGGAGCTTCCTTCCGCCGGCCGGGTTTGTTTTGTCTGGCTTGCTGACCATGACCAATATCACCGCCCGTCCGCGCGCTTCACGGACTGCCGGTCGCAGCTTCTCGGTCCGTCATCGTGCGCCCGAATACTCCGGCACGTGACCCGCTGACGATCCATACGAGCCCGCCGAAAACGCCGATCACAAAACTTACGGCGCCGAACAGAACGGAAAGCATCAGGCCGTCGCTTTCCGCGAGCCCTGCATAGGCGAAGGCGGCGATCATGCTGCTTTCACGCACTCCCCAGCCTGCGATCGATATCGGGACGGTCGCGATCAGCAGCACCGGAGGCAGCAGAAAAAGGACATGGTCAAAGCTGACCGGCGCGGCGACGGCTCTGGTGCAGCACCATGCCGCGGCAACCGTCAGCAAATGGATTGCGGTTGAGGAGCCGACGACAATTGCGGCGGACCGGCATGATCGAAGCAGGTTTGCGGCCACGTCGGTGGCCGCCGACCAATACCGCGTCAACGGCAAACGTTCGAGCTGATCCCTGAACCACAGCCCTGCCAGCAAAAGAACCGACGGTCCTGCGATGGCACCGAGCGCGAGCACGAGGAGCACCGCGCGTGCAACAGGGTCGCGGATGAGCTCAAGCGTCCACGGCAGGCAGACGACGACGACAAGCGCCAGAACGAACACGCCGAAGAACCGGTCCAGCAGGACCGAATACGTCGCATGTGCCCAACCGGCGCCTTTCCGCGCGAGAAGCCAGAGACGAACGCCGTCGCCGCCGATCGTCGAAGGGAGAACCTGGTTGAAGAACGCCGCGATGACGCTGAATTGCAGTGCCGGCGCCATTTTTAAATCGGTGCCGCAGCACAGGGTGATCTCACGCCAGCGCACCGAGAGCAGAACGAGCTGGATCGACAGGAAGAACAAGGCGGCAACTATCCACCCGGGTTCCAGCCGTTGCAGACGTTCGGCCAGTGCATCAAGGTTGACCCAACGCAGCGAAAGATAGAGCAAGCCGACCGATACCGCCGCCTTCGCGAGCAATAAAAGCGTGCGGCGCATTGCGATTTCCCCGTGCCTGCCTGATCATTTGGCGGGGCGAGGGCTTCGCATGGCCGCTTTTGGGGCGCAAGTACGCGACCGTGGCGCAGGTACAGTCGGCAGTCTTCCGTTTCCGGGTTTTGACAGCTAAGTGCTTGGGAATCGGTCGATTAACCGATTTGCCGGCCCCCCGAAGGCTCGTATATGGAAGTTTGCTAAAGTAGCCCGCCGAAGTCAGGCCGAAGCGGACTTCAAGGGACTGCAAGGGGATTGATTGAATATTGCATCGACCAAAAGGACGCCGTCTGTCCCGACGGATGCAAGAACCGCTGACATCACCGTGGTCGGCGGCGCGGGCCACGTGGGCATTCCGCTCGTTCTCGCGCTTGCCGATGCGGGACTGGTCGTCAACATCAACGATCGCAATGAAACCGCGCTTGCGATGTTGAGCGCCGGCAAGCTGCCGTTCATCGAGCACGGCGCCGGGCCGCTTCTTGCAAGGGCGCTGGACAGCGGCCGGCTTGTATTCAGCTCCACGCCCGCCGGCATCAGTCGAAGCGGCCCGGTCATTATTACCATCGGCACACCCGTCGACGAGTTTCTCAACCCGGTGCAGGTTGAAGTTCAGCGATGCATTGACGCCTTGCTGCCGCATGTCAGCGACGGGCAGTTGCTGATACTGCGATCGACCGTCTATCCGGGCACGACCGACTGGATACAGGGCTACCTTAATCGTCTCGGCCGCAGAAATGGCCTGGCATTCTGTCCCGAGCGCGTGGTGCAGGGTTACGGTGTGAAAGAGCTCCGTGAAATGCCGCAGATTGTCAGTGCAACCACGCCGGAGGCCGAACAGGAAGCGAGCGCGCTGTTCCGCAAGATCGCTCCCGAGCTCGTGGTCGTCAGGCCGATCGAGGCCGAGTTCGCCAAACTCTTCAACAATGCCTATCGGTACATCGAATTCGCGGCCACCAACCAGTTCTACCTGATCGCAAAGTCGGCCGGCGCCGACTACCAGGCGATCATGCGCGCCATGAAGCAGAATTACCCGCGCGCGAAGAACTTTCCCGGCCCGGGATTTTCGGCAGGCCCCTGTCTGTTCAAGGACACGATGCAGCTGGTGGCCTATGCGCGCAATCAGTTCGGGCTGGGCCACGCCGCGATGCAGGTGAACGAAGGGTTCGTCCTGCAGCTCGTCGACGACTTGAGGCGCTCATACGATCTGTCAAAGATGACTGTCGGCCTGCTCGGTATGGCATTCAAAGCCGAGATCGACGACACACGGGCTTCGTTGAGCTACAAGCTCAAACACTCCCTGGAAATGATTGCGCGCGAGGTGCTTACGACCGATCCTTTTGTCACGACCGATCCGGCGCTGCTGTCTCTCGAGCAGGTGGTTGCCCGCAGCGACATCCTTATCTTGTGCACGCCTCACTCGGCCTATGCCAATGCGGACTTGAAGGGCAAGCCGGTGGTCGACGTCTGGGGTTTTCTTAAAAACGCGAATGTCGTGTACTAAGGGCGTGTCCAGCATGTTTGTGTGCGTGGGGATAATGAACGCTCTCCTTCAAGCGTACGACGACAATGCCTTTGCGTGTGCCTGCCGCAATCCGGCGCGCGCCGCGACAAAGCGCCAGTTGGTCCGTAAGGCGGCGATATGACGAACCTCGTGCGCCTGACACCGCGTCAGATTCTCATCATTTTACATGACGTACTCGCGACCGCGGCTGCGATCGTGGCGACTTTTTATCTGCGGTTTGAGAATGGCGCACTCGATGAGCGGCTGAACGGTTTGGTGAAGTTTCTGCCGGCCTTCCTGGTCTACGCGACCGTTGTGTACCTGGTCATCGGTCTCCACCGGAATAAGTGGCGATTCACATCCGTCCCGGACCTCTACAACCTGTTCCGGGCCTCGACCGTGCTCGCGCTGTCGTTGCTCGCGCTCGATTATGTGCTGCTGGCGCCGAACGTGTACGGGACCTTCTTCTTCGGCAAGGTCTCCATCCTGCTGTACTGGTTCCTGCAGATGTTTTTCCTCGGCGGCCTGCGTGTCGTCTATCGCTACTTCCACTACGCGCGGACGCTGCAGAGAGCGAAGGTTGCGGACGCAAGCCCAACGCTGGTTCTTGGCCGTGCCGCGGATGCGGAAGTCCTGCTGCGGGCAATCGAAAGCGGGGCCGTCAAGAAAATCTGGCCGGTCGGGGTGCTGTCGCCGTCGCCTGCCGACCGAGGCCAATCGATCCGCGGCGTGCGCGTGCTTGGCGATATCGACGATCTTGAGCAGATTGTTGCCGACCTTGAGCACCGCGGACAGCGGATAACGCGGCTCGTGCTCGCGCCTTCGGCGCTCGCGCCGGAAGCCAGGCCCGAGTCGATCCTGATCCGTGCGCGCAGGCTCGGCCTCAGCATGAGCCAGCTGCCGTCCCTTGATGCCGAAGGGCCCGCGGTGCAGCTGGCGCCGGTCGCGGTCGAAGACCTTTTGTTGCGGCCGAGCGTCAAGATCGACTACCGGCGGCTTGAGAATTTCGTGAGCGGAAAAGCCATCGTTGTGACCGGCGGCGGTGGCTCGATCGGCTCCGAAATCTGCGATCGCATTGTCACGTTCGGAGCAAGCCGTCTGCTGGTCATTGAGCATTCCGAGCCGGCATTGCATGCCGTGCTCGAGGCGCTCAGGGCGAAGCAGAACGATACGGCGATTGAGGGGCGAATAGCCGACATACGGGATCGTCACCGCATCATCGGACTTGTCGCGCAGTTCAGGCCCGATATCGTTTTTCACGCGGCGGCGCTCAAGCACGTGCCGATGCTCGAGCAGGACTGGGACGAAGGCATCAAGACCAATGTGTTCGGTTCAATCAATGTGGCCGACGCCGCCGCCGCTGCCGGCGCCTCGGCGATGGTGATGATTTCCACCGACAAGGCGATCGAGCCGGTATCGGTCCTCGGCGCCACCAAGCGGCTTGCCGAAATGTATTGCCAGGCACTCGACAGTGAGTTGTCCCACCGCAGCCAGAATCCGATACGGCTTATCTCGGTCCGGTTCGGCAACGTGCTCGCCTCCAACGGGTCGGTCGTGCCGAAATTCAAGGCGCAGATCGAGGCGGGCGGTCCCGTCACCGTCACGCATCCGGACATGGTGCGCTACTTCATGACCATCCGCGAAGCGTGCGATCTTGTCGTTACGGCCGCGAGCCATGCGGCGGTCGCGTCGAACGGCGACGTATCGATCTATGTGCTCAACATGGGACAGCCGGTGAAGATCGTGGACCTGGCCGAACGTATCATCCGTCTCAGCGGTCTCGAGCCGGAACGGGACATCAAGATTGTCTTTACCGGTATTCGCCCCGGCGAGCGTCTGCACGAAATTCTGTTTGCGCGCGGCGAAGAGACTGCAGAGATCGGAATTCCGGGAATTGTCGCCGCCAAGCCGGTTTCGCCTTCGCTCGAGACGATCCGCGCCTGGGTGGCGACGCTGGAGCAGAGCGTGGCGCGCGGGGAGCGTGCGGTGATCTACAACGTCCTGCGCGACGCGGTTCCCGAATTTCGCGGCGAAGCGGCCTGAAGGACGACGACAGTGGACCTTGCAGCATTTTTCAAGGCCGAATTCGCCGAGCACAATGATGTCGCGCGGCGTACCGAAGCGGCGCTGTCCGATGCCTTTGCAAAGCTCGTGCAGAGTTGCGCGAAATCGATCCGCGGCGGCGGCAAGCTGATGTTCTTTGGCAACGGCGGCAGCGCCGCCGACGCGCAGCATCTCGCGACCGAGCTGACGATCCGCTACAGGACGGACCGCGCGGCGATTGCCGCGATTGCCCTGACCACGGATAGCTCGGCACTCACGGCTGCCGGCAATGATCTGGGGTTCGAGCGGATATTTGCCCGCCAGATCGAAGCGCTGGGCCGGCCGGGCGACGTGGCGGTTGCAATCTCGACCTCCGGCAAGAGCGCCAATGTCATTGCGGCCCTGAAGCAGGCAAGGGCGATGGGAATTACGACCGCAGCGCTTGGAGGCAATGATGGTGGCGGGCTGCCCGGGCTTGCCGATCACCTGCTGCTGGTCCCGTCCAAAACAACCGCCCGCATCCAGGAAATGCATATTTCGATTGGCCAGATGCTCTGCGCTGCCCTGGAAATCGAGCTGGGACTCGCCCCGACCCGGTAAAATCCGGGTATTTTTATAGCGTGAAAATTACGTTCCTCATGCTGAAAAATGCTTGACTCGCATGGGGGTGACCATTTTCCCTTGCCGCCCGAGGGAGAAGCCGATGAATGCCACGATCCTGCCTGGCCCCGGCGCCAAGTCGCGTACTCCGGGGACACGAAACGGTGACGGACACAGCATCCAATCCGTAGACCGCGCGCTGTTCCTGCTGGAAACCATCGCCGAGGCCGGGGGCGAGGCGACGCTGACCGAGCTCGCCAACCGGACCGGTCTCAATATTTCGACATGCCACCACCTGCTGGCGACGCTCATCCAGCGCGGCTTTGCGGCGAAGGTGCCGGGACGCCGGCTGTATGCGCTCGGACCCCGCATCATCTATCTCGGCCATGCCTGCCTGCAGGTTGATCTTCCGCGCCGCGCACAGCCGTACCTCGAGGCCATCAATCGGGCGACCGGCGAGACCGTGCATCTTGCCGCCCTGCAGGGCGACAATGTCGTAACGCTTTCGGTGCGCGAGGCACGGCATGCCGTTCGCGTCGACACCGGCAAGATCGGCCGGGTCGAGGCTCCGCATGCAACGTCAGTCGGCAAGGCCATCTTGGCTTGGCTGCCCGAAGACGAAATCAGGCGGATCCTGGCGAGCGGTATGAAGCGGTATACCGATAAGACCATCACCGAGCTGCCCGCGCTGCTCGAGTCGCTGCGGGTCGTCCGCCGCAACGGCTATGCGATCGATCGTGAAGAGTATTTGCCGGGCGTTATCTGCGTCGGCGCTGCGATCCGCGACCAGGCGGGTACAGTGATCGGAGCGATCAGCGCCTCGACGCCGATGATGCGCGCCAGCGACGAGCACATTGCGCTGATGCGTGATGAAATCACCGCGGCGACGCGCAGCCTGTCTGCCGAGTTCGGCGAACCCGGCTCCCAGAGCGGAACCCGGCAGGCTGTCGCCAATTAAGTTGCGCCAACGCAGACGGATTTGTCATCGGAGGAGACATGTACGCACCGCCCGGCGTGAAAACGAACCACAACGAATTTCCAATTCCTGACACGCAACGTGCCTGGGTGCTGGGCGACCCGGGGCAGCTCAGCATCGCGAACAAGCCCGTACCGGTTCCGAAAAAGGCAGAAGTCCTTGTTCGCATCGACGCGGTCGCGATCTGCGCGACCGACCTCGAGATCATCTATCACGGGCCGCCGGCATCGATTCAGGGCGGCCTGCCGTTCAACAAGAACTTCACGCCCGGTCACGAATATATGGGCACGGTGGTGGCGCTCGGTCCCGGTGTCGACGAGTACAGGATCGGCCAGCGGGTCGCGGTCGAGATCCACGCCGGCTGCGGCCAGTGCAAACGCTGCCGTGAGGGAATGTACACCTCCTGCCACAACTACGGTCTCAATTACGGCGACGTCGACAAGGGCCATCGCGCCAACGGCTTCACCACGGACGGCGGCTTCTGCGAGTACCAGGTCAACAACATCAACACGCTGGTTGCGCTGCAGGACGACATGTCGGACGAGGAGGGCACGCTGGTCGTCACAGCCGGCACCGCGATGTACGCGCTCACCGAACTCGGCGGGCTTGTCGCCGGCGAAAGCGTCTGCGTCACCGGCCCGGGCCCGATCGGCCTGATGGCCGTGGCGGTCGCGAAAGCATTGGGCGCACAGCCGGTGATCCTCACCGGAACGCGCGACAACCGCCTGAAAATCGGGCTCGAGCTTGGCGCCGATCACGTGGTCAATATCCGCAAGACACCCGATGTGGTGGCCGAAGTGAAAAAGCTCAACGGCGGCAAGGGTGTGGACTATGTCGTCGAATGCTCGGCAGCGACCAGTGCGGTCAACGATGCCGTCCGTATGGTCAACCGTGGCGGCCGCGTCTGCCTTGCGGCCTTCGCGCACGAAGAAGTGCCGGTCGATGTCGCGCATATCGTGCGCAACAACATCTACGTTTACGGCATCCGCGGCGAAGGCAAGAGC
>Ga0070741_10010214_pt1 | contig 17828 bp, 16 predicted proteins | sample Coa_R1_4_FD_66440 | JGI IMG/M metagenome (GOLD analysis project Ga0070741, IMG submission 66440) | Surface soil microbial communities from Centralia Pennsylvania, which are recovering from an underground coalmine fire - Coalmine... | ecosystem: Environmental > Terrestrial > Soil > Unclassified ...
CTGACGGACGCGTCGGTCGGCACGGTCTTTGCGCCACGCAGTGCGCGGATGTCGGCGCGTCGGTTCTGGGTGCGCTATGCCGCCGAAGCCGCGGGCTCGCTGACACTCGACGCGGGTGCGGTGCGCGCGGTGACCCGGCAGCGCAGGTCGCTGCTGCCGGCGGGAATCACCGCGCTGTCGGGCCGCTTCTTCGGCGGCGACGTCGTGGAGTTGCAGGATCCGGATGCGGCGGTGGTCGCCCGCGGCGTCGTGGCTTACGACGCAACCGAACTCGCGACGATGCTAGGCCGCTCGACGTCGGAGCTGCCGGCCGAATTACGCCGTCCCGCGGTGCACGCCGACGACCTGGTGGCCGTCTAGACCTGCACGCTCTGCTCGGGGCCGAACCGAATTCCGGTGGCCTCCTTGCCGATCAGCGTCAAAAACGCCACGACGATGAGCACCGGAACCACCGTCGCCGCCAACGCGAACGGGTAACCGTGGGCGTGCGCCAACCGCTCCTGGATCGGCAGGTTGAATGCGGCCAGCAGATTGCCAAGCTGATACGTCACTCCCGGGTAGAAGCCGCGGATCGCGTCCGGCGACATCTCAGTCAGGTGTGCGGGAATCACGCCCCACGCGCCCTGCACGACCAACTGCATCAAGAACGCACCGAGGCACAGCATCGCCGCGGTGCGCGAGTACGCGAACAGCGGCACGATCGGCAGCCCGAGCAGCGCGCAGAACACAATGGTGTAGCGGCGGCCGTAGCGCTGCGACAGCGTGCCGAAAATCAGGCCGCCGATGATCGCTCCGACGTTGTATATCACCGCAATCCACCGTGCGGTCGAGACCGCCAGGCCGGCACCGCCGTCGTGTGCGGCCGACAAGAACGTCGGATACACGTCCTGCGTACCGTGACTCATCCAGTTGAACGCTGTCATCAGCAGCACCAGGTAGACGAACCGCTGAATGATCTTCGGGTCGAGCAGCAGATCGCGGAACCTGGTGCGGGTCATGCGTATTCGCTGCTGCGTTGCTTCCCAGACTTCGGATTCACGCACACGGGAGCGGATGATCAGGCTGATCATCGCCGGGATGATGCTCAGGCCGAACAACCAGCGCCACGACAGCCCGAGCCAGTCCATCACGAGCAGCGAGGCCAGCGCGGCCAGCAGGTAGCCGAACGCGTAGCCCTCCTGCAGCAGGCCGGAGAAGAAGCCGCGGCGTTCGGCGGGGATCTTCTCCATTGCCAGCGCCGCGCCCAGGCCCCACTCGCCGCCCATGCCGATGCCGTACAGCAGCCGAAGAATCACCAGCACAGTGAGATTGGGCGCAAACGCGCACAGAAAGCCGACGACCGAATAGAACGTCACATCGACCATCAGCGGTCTGCGCCGGCCCACTTTGTCCGCCCAGAACCCGAACAGCAGCGCGCCCACGGGACGCATGATCAGTGTCGCCGTGGTGATGAACGCGACTTCGGTGGTGGACCGGTGAAACGTCCGCGCGATGTCGGCATACACCAGCACGACGATGAAGTAGTCGAACGCGTCCATCGTCCAGCCAAGTTCTGCGGCAATGAACGCGTTGCGCTGATCACTGCTCAGCCGCTGTTTGGTCACCACCGTTCACCAGGTGTCGATACCGGTGCGGCGGGCGGCGTTCGCCCAGCCGTCGGTCGCCACTGGGTGGCTGAGCACGGTCGCTGCGATGACCGCACGGGTGTCGGCGGGGTCGATCACCTCGTCGATCTCCAAATGTGACGCCGCGTTCAGCGCGCTGCCCTGCCTGTATGCCGCGGCCAGCAACTCGTCGTAGGTCTTCTGCCGCTCGTCGGGATCGGCGATCGCGTTGAGCCGGTCGCGCGCGCCTATTCGCACTGCGCCTTCGAGGTTCATGCCGCCGAATTCGCCTGTGGGCCATGCGACTGTCGCCGCGGTGTTGTGAAAACTCCCGGCGGCCATCGCCATCGCGCCGAGGCCGTACCCCTTGCGCAGCACCACGGTGACCATCGGCACCGTCATGTTGCCGCCGAGCACGAACAACCGGGAAAAATGACGAACGGTCGCCGTCTTCTCGGCCTCCGGCCCGACCATGAAGCCCGGTGTGTCACACAGCGATACCACCGGCAGGCCGAACGCGTCGCACAACTGCAGAAAGCGTGCAAGCTTGTCGGCGCCGTCTGCGTCGATCGCGCCGCCGAGCCGCGCGGGATTGTTGGCGATCACTGCGACGCTGCGGCCCTCGATGCGTGCCAACGCGGTGACGACGCACTCGCCGAACCCGGAGCGCAGTTCCTGAACCGATTCGACATCGAACAACGTGGCGAGCACCGACCGGATGTCGTAGGTGTGTTTGCGGTTCTCCGGCACGACATGTCGCAGCCCGCGCTGCTCGTCGGCCTCGAAATCCGGCAGCGCCCCCTGGAAGTAGGCAAGGTAGCGCTTCGCCGCGGCAACAGCTTCCGCTTCGTCGGCGACCGCGATGTCGACGACCCCGTTGCGAATTTGGGTGTCGACGGGGCCGACCTGCTCGGGAGTGAATGTGCCGAGGCCACCCCCTTCGATCATCACCGGCCCCGCCATGCCGATGTTCGCGCCGGCGGCCGCGATGATCACGTCGCAGGTGCCCAGCAGTGCGGCGTTGCCCGCGAAACAGCGTCCGGCCACGATTCCGACCAGGGGGACGATTCCGCTGAGAGCACCCATGGCGGCGAACGTGCCGACATTCAAGCCTGCGACGACCGTGGGGTCCGAGTCGCCGGGACGTCCGCCCGCGCCCTCGGCGAACAGCACGACCGGATACCGTTGCAGCCGAGCCTGTTCCAGCAGCCGGTCGGACTTGCGGTGACCGAAAAAGCCCTGCGTTCCGGACAACACGGTGTAGTCGTAGGCGACGATCGCGCACATGCTGCGATCGGGCGGGAACAGCTCGCCGTTGACGAGGCCCAAGCCGGTGATCACGCCGTCGGCCGGTGTGACGTCCTCAAGCTCGGTACTCGTGCGCCGATTCCGTTGCGCGGCAACCGCCAACCCGCCGTATTCGACGAGCAGGCCGTCGTCGGTCAGGTCGGCGATGTTCTCCCGTGCGGTGCGCATCCCGCGGTCGTGCCGGCGGGCAACAGCGTCCGGGCGCTGCCCATCGAGCAGCTTGCCGCGACGTTCGAAAAGGGCTGCGAGATCAGGCCGTACCGTCTCGAGATCGACATGTGCGTCGTCGGCGCCCGACGCACGCGAGCCCGCGACAGGGTCGAGCGTGATCACGATATCCCCGGCGGCGACGATGTCGCCGGGTTTCGCCCGGATGCCCTCGACGCGGCCGTCGTGTGCGGCCGTGAGCTGATGATGCATCTTCATCGCTTCGATCACCGCCAATGTCGTTCCGGCGCTGACTATCTGGCCGACTGTGACGTCGACGGCGACTACCGTGCCCGCCATCGGCGAGCGTATTGCGGCCGTCATGCCACGCCTGCCGTGTCGGCAAGTTCGTCGGCCAGAAGACGCAGCGTTGGAGAGCATCCAGCGTCGACCTTCACAGTGGCCAGGGGGTCGCCCCGGGTCGGCCCCCGGTTGACGATCGCGATGGGCATACCGCGCGCCGCAGCGTGCCGCACGAATCGGTAACCCGAGAACACCGTCAGCGACGACCCCGCGACGAGCAGCGCATCGGCAGAATCGACGAGCGAATATGCTTGCGTTACCCGGGCTTTGGGGACGCTCTCGCCGAAGTACACGATGTCGGGCTTGAGCATGCCGCCACACGACGGGCAGTCCACAATGCGAAACGACGACGTGTCCGCCACCACTGCGTCGGCATCGGGCGCCACCGCCAACCGATCGGCCCCAGCGTCAAACCCCGGATTCAGCGCCTCGAGTGTGCGGGCCAGGCACGACCGCGTCATCGTGTGCCCGCACTCCAGGCAGATCACCCGCGCGTAGGTGCCATGCAGGTTCACCACGTTGCGGCTGCCGGCCTTGGTGTGCAACAGATCTACGTTTTGCGTGATCACCCCGGTGACGACGCCGGCCCGCTCGAGGGCGGCGACGGCTCGATGCCCCGCATTCGGCGGGGTGGCGTTCATGTGCCGCCAGCCGATGTGGTTGCGGGCCCAATACCGTTGGCGGAACACCGGATCCGACGTGAACTGCTGGATCGTCATCGGATTGCTCGGCGGTGAATCGGGTCCGCTGTAATCCGGGATGCCGGAATCGGTCGAGATGCCCGCACCGGAAAGCACGGCGACCCGCCTGCCGGTGAGTGCCGTCAATAGCCGGTCAGCATCCATGGTTCGAGACTAGGCGGTGTCGTCGCCGCTTAGATCGGCCCACACCTTGTTCGCGGCGTCGCGCGTGCGCTGGTCCGGAACGATCGGCGCGCCGAAGGCCGGTTGCTCGGCGGGGGCACCGCTGATGTGTTCCAGCAGTGCGACCGCGAGTGCGCGCACTTTGACGTTGAACTCCTGGCTCGTCTGCCGGAGAACGCCCCATGCGGTGTCGGCGTCGCAGCCCAGGCGGCCCATCAGGGCGCCCTTGGCTTGCTCGATCGCTCCCCGCGACTGAAGGATGGTCAGCATGTCCTCGATGCCCGCGGCGTTCTCTGCGGCCGTCGTGACGAACGCCGCGTTCACCAGCCGCTCGTAGTTGATCAGCGTGGCCACCGTCGCCGCGGTCGCGGGCAGGTTGAGAAGGCAGGAGATGGCGATGTTCCCACCGTCCTCCCAGAGACCGGGCACCGAGACGGCGCCGCACACCTGCTCCCAGGTGTCGCGCTCCTTCGGCACGCGCGCGGTCATGGCCTCGAGCGTGAGGGCGGGCCACCGCTCGTCGGTCCACAAGTCCAGGCTCAGCACGGGGACTTCATGGCGCAGGGAATCCGGCAGCGGGCCGCCGAGGCCGGCCAGTTGGGAGTTGAGGATCTCGGCGCCGGCTCCTCGTTGTGCGGCCAGCATGGGTTCGCCGCTGAAGCGCTCGCCGTGGACTGTGATGGTCAGGCCGAGCGCTTCGGGCATGTCGCGGTGCACCCGTTCCAGGATGCGGTGCAACAGGGCGAAGAGTTGCGGGTGCTTGCGGGGCTGAAACCGCGGGACCGGCATCGCTACTCGTCAGGCGTGCTGACGGTGGCGACGCGGTCCAGGCCGGACACCGAGATCAATGTCTTGATCGGGCCCGCCTGTTTGACGACGAGCCGCAACTTCGTGGTCGCCGCGACGGAGAACAGGGCCCGCACCGTCGCGCTGTCGCAATAGGACACTTTCGACAAATCGACGGTGATCGCGTCCGCGCTGTCCGCGGCCTGGACCATCAGGTCCTGGAACTCGTTGACGTTGGCCAGGTCGATGTCGCCTATCGCGGTCACGACGGGCTGGTGCTCGCCGTTGCCGGCTGTCAGCCGGAATTGAACGTCGGTCATCAGTGCAGCTCCTTGAGCATCTCCACTGTGGTGCCCTGGCCGGTCGCTGTGATTTCAACGGAGTCGACCAGAGCGTTCATCAACGCGATGCCGTGGCCGCGGTCGGCGGTCGCTCGAGACGACTGGTGCCACTGCCCGTCGTCCGTCACGGCAAGCGCCAGTCCGCGTTTGGTGAGTTGCGCAGTCACGGTGAGTTCGACGTCGTGGGCTACGCCCCGCGTGGCGTGTTCGGTGGCGTTGGCCGCGGCTTCACCCACCGCCAACAGAACCTCTTCGGCGGTGTCGGTGCTGACCGCGGCGGCAGGCAGCCAGCGGCGCAGATGAGCGCGGATCGTCGCGAGGCTGGCGGGCCGCGCGGGTGATCGAAGCGTTAGCGACGCAGGAGGGTGGCGGTAGAGCAAGACGGCGACGTCGTCGTCGAACCCCGACGGCGGCGCGAGATCGGTCATCAGCCTGTCAGCAAGGTGGTCGGGGTGCGAATGCCGGTGACTGTCAAGGGCTTTCGACGCCCGTTCGATACCGACGGACAGTGACTCGCCTCGGCGTTCGATCAGGCCGTCGGTGTAGAGCAGCAGCGTGGCGCCGGGCAGCAGCGTGACTTCGGCCTCGGGACGCGACCACACGGTTTCGGTGGCGGCCAGCGGCACCGATTGCGCGTGGTCCAACAGATGCGATCCGGTTCGGTCGACGAGCACGGGAGGCGGATGGCCCGCGCTGCTGTATCGCACGGTCGAGGCGGCCACGTCGATGACCGCGCAGAACACCGTCGTGCAGCTGGCCGCCGGGATCCGGCGGGCGAACCGGTCGAGGTCGCTCAGCGCCTGGGCGGGCATGGGCGTGCGCAGCAGCAGGGCTTGAGCGGCCGAGCGCAGTTGCCCCATTACCGCCGCCGCCGGCAGCCCGCGCCCGACGGAGTCGCCGACGACGATGCCGATGCGGCCCTCACCGAGCTCGATCACGTCGTACCAGTCGCCGCCGACCTCGAGCGGTTCGACGGCCGGCGTGTAGCGCACCGCGAACCCGTGCGGCAGCTGCGTGGGGCCGAGGATGGCGTGCTGCAACGTGAGTGCGACCGCGCGGGTCTGCTCGTACTCGCGGGCTCTGATCTGCAAGGTCTGCGCGTCGGTCAGCGCCCGGCTGAGCTGCGCGGTGATCAGATCGAAGAAACCGCGAAAGTCGTCGTCGAGTGCGCGGTAGGGCGTCACCGCGGCAATCATCGCCGTGGCCGGCAGATCCTCGCCGCCGCTTTGCACCGGCAGGATCACCGCCGTGCGGGGCGGCTGGTCGCCCACCGGACTCGCGCCGGCCTGCATCGCGTCGCCCCACGCTTGCGGCACGGTGTCCAAAACCATTGAGGCACCGGTGTTTACGATGTCCCGCAACACCAGACCGGCGGTCGAGCCGTACACCGCCGTCGCGGGCACGGACGGGTCGGACACGCCCATCGACCCGACCAGATGCGCAGTCGCATCGCCGGGGTACAACCGGTAGATCGCCGCGAGCGGGATGTCGGCGCGGTCGTCGGCCAGGGTCTGCAGGGCCGCGTCGCACACGCTCTCGACGGTCGCGCTGTGTCCGGTCGCGGCGACCGTAGTCTTTTCGCCGAGCGTGCGCAGCGTCCGCAGTCGCCGATCGCTCAACACGCGCTGCGTGGTCTCGGTGACTGCGGTGAACACGCCGCCGACGGCGCCGGACTCGTCGCGAATTGCGCTGTAGGAGTAGGTGAAGTAAGCCTCTTCCAGGTAGCCAGAGCGCATGGCGGGCAGCAGCTGGTCCCGCGAGAACGTGGCTTGCCCGGTGGCCAGCACGCTGCGTAGCTGTTCGCCGATGATGTGCCAGGTCTCCGGCCAGACCTCGCGACCCGGCCAGCCGAGGGCGGGATGCTTGTCGGGCCCGAGGATCGGCACCCAAGCGTCGTTGTAAAGCAGCACCTGGTCCGGGCCCCACCAGATCACCATCGGATATCGAGAATCCAGACAGATCCCGACCGCGGTGCGAAGGCTCTGCGGCCATCTCGGCACGGGTCCGAGCGGAGTGGCGGCCCAGTCGAACGCCGACATCCGGGCGGCCATCTCGCCGGGGCCCACGAACGGCGACACGTTGGCGGAGCGGTGCCCGCCGGGCCAGGAGCCGGGCAGCTGCGTCATCCGGCACCTCCTGTCGCTATGCCGCCGCGCCACCATTTTCAGCACGTAGGCGAAAGATCGCCTGCCTCTGCTTGACAGTCGGTATCACCGACAAGTGTCTTACCACGTCGGCGGCAAATAGCAGAGGAATAGCGGGCGACTGGTCAGAATCCGAGCTGGCTATTGCAGGCAGTCGGTGGCGCTGATGATCTCCGCGTTCATGTTGCTTTTCATCATCTTGAGGGCGGCACCGCCGAGTTCAGAGTCGATGTGTGCGACCGCGTCCGATGGCACGACAACCGAAAAATGCCGGATATAGGCGTCGAGCGCGGAGTACAGAATGCACTGTTCGGTCACCTGGCCGGTGAGGATCACGCGTTGTACGTCGAGTCCGCCGAGCAGATATTCCAGGGCGGTCGAATAGAAGGCGCTGTGGCGGACTTTCTGCAGGAACCGGCACTCGGACGGCGGGACGATCGGTTCGACGAGATCGGGTCGCTTTCCCTCGAGCGCAGACCGAATCAGGTCGTGGTGGGTGGCGGTGAAGTCGCCATAGTTGTCGTTGACGTAGATCAGATCGACGTCGTCGCGCTGGTGGGCTTCAGAAATCAACCGGGCCAGCGGGTCGACGATCTTTTCGACGCTTTCCGTGAGCTTTTCCGCGTCGCGGTGCTCGTAGGTGTTCATCATGTCGATGACCAGCACGGCCGTTTCGCTCATGTCGTCATCAATACCCTGTCGGCTTCGTCAACAAGCCTTTTGCGAGTCGGCGATTAATGCCGCAGGCGGAAGGGCAACAATGGGTCATGGACTTCTACTCGGCCTACCGGCACGGTTTCGTCCGCGTGGCCGCCTGCACGATCCACACCGCGATCGCCGATCCGGCCGCGAACGCCGAGTCCGTGCTTAGCCTGGCACGCGACTGCCACGACGACGGCGTCGCGCTGGCCGTGTTTCCCGAGCTGACGCTGTCGGGCTATTCGATCGAAGACATCGTGCTGCAGGACGCGCTGCTCGACGGGGTCGAGGACGCCTTGTCCGAGATCGTCGGCGCCTCGGCGGATCTGCTGCCGGTGCTCGTGGTGGGTGCGCCGCTGCGGTGTCGGCACCGGGTCTACAACACGGCGGTCGTCGTGCATCGCGGCCGGGTGCTCGGTGTTGTGCCCAAGTCGTATCTGCCGACCTACCGGGAGTTCTACGAGCGGCGGTTCTTCGCACCGGGTGACGACGTGCGCGGGGTGATTCGGCTGGGCGGCGCGGAGGTGCCGTTCGGGCCGGACCTGTTGTTCGCGGCGACCGATGTTCCGGGCTTCGTGCTGCACGTGGAGGTCTGCGAGGACATGTTCGTGCCGGTGCCGCCGAGCGCCGACGCCGCGCTGGCGGGTGCGACGGTGCTGGCCAACCTGTCCGGAAGCCCGATCACGATCGCGCGGGCGGAAGACCGCTGCCTGCTGGCCCGGTCGGCCTCGGCGCGGTGCCTGGCCGCCTACGTGTACGCCGCGGCGGGGGAGGGTGAGTCGACCACCGACCTGGCGTGGGACGGGCAGACGATGATCTGGGAGAACGGTCGGCTGCTGGATTCCAGCGAGCGGTTTCCGAAGGGGCCGCGCAGGTCGGTCGCCGACGTCGACCTCGAGCTCCTGCGGTCCGAGCGGCTGCGGATGGGAACGTTCGACGACAACCGCCGCAGCCGGGTGCAGTCCACGGAGGCCTTCCGCCGCACGGAGTTTCGGCTCGATCCGCCCAGCGGAGACATCGGGTTGCGTCGAGTTGTCGAACGATTCCCGTTCGTGCCGTCGAATGCCGAACGCCTGGAACAGGATTGCTACGAGGGCTACAACATCCAGGTGGCCGGATTGGAGCAGCGACTGCGTGCGCTGGACTACCCGAAGGTGGTCATCGGTGTGTCCGGCGGCCTCGACTCGACGCACGCGTTGATCGTCGCCGCGCGCGCGATGGATCGCGAAAAGCGGCCCCGCAGTGACATTCTCGCGTTCACGCTACCTGGCTTCGCGACGGGCGACCGGACGAAGACCAACGCGATCCGGCTGTCTCGCGCATTGGGTGTGACGTTCGAGGAGATCGACATTCGCCCGACGGCGGAGTTGATGCTCAAGGAGATGGGCCATCCGTTCGGGCGGGGCGAACATGTCTACGATGTGACGTTCGAGAATGTCCAGGCCGGCCTGCGCACCGACTACCTGTTCCGAATGGCCAACCAGCGCGGCGGGATCGTGCTGGGCACCGGCGACCTCTCGGAGCTCGCGCTGGGATGGTCGACGTATGGGGTCGGCGACCAGATGTCGCACTACAACGTCAACGCCGGTGTGCCGAAGACGTTGATACAGCACCTGATTCGCTGGGTGATCTCGTCGGGGCAATTCGAGTCCGCGGTGTGCGAGGTGCTGCAGTCGGTGCTCGACACCGAGATCACACCCGAACTCGTGCCGACGGGTGAGGAAGAGGAACTGCAGAGCAGCGAGGCGAAGGTCGGACCGTATTCGCTGCAAGACTTTTCGTTGTTCCAGGTGCTGCGGTACGGCTTCCGGCCGTCGAAGGTCGCGTTCCTAGCGTGGCATGCGTGGAGCGACGCGGAGCGCGGCGAGTGGCCACCAGGGTTCCCGCTTGACAAGCGGCCGTCGTACTCGCTGAAGGAGATTCGGCACTGGCTGCAGGTTTTCGTCGAGCGGTTCTACTCGTTCAGCCAGTTCAAGCGCTCAGCACTGCCCAACGGGCCCAAGGTGTCTCACGGCGGCTCGCTGTCGCCGCGCGGTGACTGGCGGGCGCCGTCGGACATGTCGGCACGCACCTGGCTCGACGAGATCGAACGCGACGTCCCCGAGGACTAGCGGCGAAAGGCCTAACGACCAAGCGCGTCCGCTATAGCTTCGTCGACGGGTGCGCAGTCGCCCGCACCCGGCACCAACGTCGCGAGAGCGCCTGCGGCACACGCCCGCTGTAGCGCCTCGTCGACGTCCGTCGACCAGCCCGCCGCCAGCACGCCCGCGAATACGTCGCCAGCGCCGGTGCTGTCGACGGCCTCTACCGCTGGCGCCGCGATGTCGGCTCGGCGGTCGCCGGTGATATGCGACGCGCCGTGGGCACCGCGGGTGATCACGAGATGCGGTACCGGCCAACGCCATTCGGCCGATTCGGATTCGTTGAAAACGACGACGTCCGTCAGCGACGCCAATTCACTCATCTCCGGCGACGAACTCGGCGGTGACGCATTGACGATGACCGTCGCGTCCGCGTCACGCGCGATCCGGGCCGCGGCGACGGCCGTCGGCGCCGGAATCTCCAGCTGTATCAACACCACATCGGCGTCGGCGATCACCATCCGCACAGCAGGCGAGTCAAGAACCAGATGACCGTTGGCTCCCGGTGCGACGACGATCATGTTCTCGGCATGGCTGTCCACCATGATCGCTGCCGCGCCACTCGGCCCCGGCACAGTTATCAGTCCAGCGGTGCCGACGTCGTTGGCGTGCAAGTGGGTCAGCAGGGAATCAGCGGCAGCGTCACTGCCGAGCGCGCCGACGAACTGGACCTCGGCGCCGGCCCTCGCGGCGGCCAGCGCTTGATTGGCGCCCTTGCCGCCGGGCGACGACGTGAGCGCGGAGGCCAGCACGGTATCGCCGGGGCGAGGCAGCGTCTCCACGGTGAAGATGAGGTCGCTGTTCACGCTGCCCACGACGCACACCCGTGCCACGTAGTGAGGTTAGCCCCGAGCACCCAACCGACCGGTTGGCCCGATACCCTGAGGTGATGAGTCTGGAGGCACCGCCGGTGCAAGACCTGCGTCAACACGTGCATGACGCCGCTCGCCGTGCGCGGGTCGCCTCCCGCGTACTGGCCACCTTGTCGACCGCCGACAAGGACAGGGCACTGCACGCCGCGGCGGACACGCTGCTGTCTCACATGCACGAGATCCTGGCCGCCAACGCCGAGGACATCGAGACCGCGCGGGCGGCGGGCACCAGCGACGCGCTCCTCGACCGGCTGGCGCTGAACCCGCAGCGCGTCGACGGCATCGCCGCGGGGCTGCGTCAGGTCGCGGGCCTGCCGGACCCGATCGGCGAGGTGCTGCGCGGACGGACGTTGCCCAACGGTTTGGAGCTGCGTCAGCAACGCGTGCCGTTCGGCGTGGTCGGCATCGTCTACGAAAGCCGGCCGAACGTCACGGTCGACGCGTTCGGTCTGACGCTCAAGTCCGGCAACGCGGTGCTGTTGAGGGGCAGCTCGTCGGCTGCACGGTCCAACGCGGCGTTGGTCAATGTGCTGCGAGCGGCGTTGGCTACCGAGAACCTGCCCGCCGACGCCGTTCAGCTGCTCGCCAGCGACGACCGGTCTACCGTCACGCACTTGATCCAGGCACGCGGCCTCGTCGACGTCGTGATCCCACGCGGCGGTGCGGGTCTGATCGACGCGGTCGTGCGCGACGCGCAGGTGCCGACCATCGAGACCGGCGTCGGCAACTGCCATGTGTACGTCCACGAAGCCGCCGACCTGGACGTCGCCGAGCGGGTGCTGTTGAACGCGAAGACGCGCAGACCCAGCGTGTGCAATGCCGCCGAGACGCTGCTGGTGGATGCGGCGGTGGCCGAGGTGGCGTTGCCGCGCTTGACGAACGCGCTGCAGGCGGCCGGCGTCACGATCCACGCCGGGGACGCCGAAGACGACCTGCGCCGCGAATACCTGTCGATGGACATCGCGGTCTCGGTGGTCGACGGACTCGATGCGGCGATCCGCCATGTCAACGAATACGGCACCGGCCACACCGAGGCGATCGTCACGACCAATCTGGCTGCGGCCCAACGCTTTACCGAAGAAGTCGACGCCGCCGCGGTGATGGTCAATGCGTCGACGGCGTTCACCGACGGCGAGCAGTTCGGGTTCGGGGCCGAAATTGGCATCTCGACGCAGAAACTGCACGCCCGCGGGCCGATGGGCCTGCCCGAACTGACCTCTACCAAATGGATCGTGTGGGGGAACGGACAAACCCGCCCGACCTGACAAGGAGCACTAGTGAGCGTTCCCGCACGGCCCGTGCCGCTGTTCGCCGACATCGACGACGTGGCGCGTCGCCTCGCCGAAACCGGGTACCTTCCCGACACCGCCACGGCCACAGCGGTCTTCCTCGCCGACCGGTTGGGCAAGCCGCTGTTGGTGGAAGGTCCGGCCGGCGTGGGCAAGACCGAATTGGCCCGCGCCGTCGCGCAAGCGACCGACTCGGGATTGGTGCGGCTGCAGTGCTATGAGGGTGTCGACGAGTCCCGCGCGCTGTACGAGTGGAACCACGCGAAGCAGATCCTGCGCATCCAAGCGGGTTCGGGCGACTGGGAGCACACGAAGACCGACGTCTTCTCCGAGGAATTCCTGCTGACGCGCCCGTTGCTGACCGCGATCCGGCGCACCGAGCCGACCGTTCTGCTTGTCGACGAAACCGACAAGGCCGACATCGAAATCGAGGGTCTGCTGCTGGAGGTGCTGTCCGACTTCGCCGTCACCGTGCCCGAACTCGGCACGATTGTCGCCGACCGGGCTCCGTTCGTCGTGCTGACGTCCAATGCGACGCGGGAACTTTCCGAGGCGCTCAAACGTCGTTGTCTGTTCCTGCACATTGACTTTCCCGATCCCGACCTAGAGCGCCGCATCCTGCTGTCGCGAGTACCCGAGTTGCCCGAACACCTGGCCGAAGAACTTGTTCGGGTCATCGGCGTTCTGCGCGGCATGCAGCTGAAGAAGTTGCCGTCGGTGGCCGAGACGATCGACTGGGGCCGAACGCTGTTGGCGCTCGGGCTCGACACGATCGACGACGCGACGATCGCCTCGACGCTGGGCGTGGTTCTCAAGCACCAGTCCGACGTCACCCGGGCGGCGGGGGAGCTGAGGCTGAACTAATGGCCGCCCGCCGCACCCGCCCGCCGCAGCCGTTGGCGCCGCACGGCCTACCCGGCCACCTGGTCGGCTTTGTGGAAGCGCTTCGAGCCCAGGGAATTTCGGTTGGGCCATCTGAGACTGTCGACGCCGGACGGGTGATGAGCGTGCTGGGACTCGGCGACCGCGAAGTGCTGCGCGAAGGCATCGCCTGCGCCGTGCTGCGCCGTCCCGATCACCGCGACACCTACGACGCGATGTTCGACCTGTGGTTCCCCGCGGCGCTCGGAACGCGGGCAACCGTCCTTCTCTCCGACGATGACGACGAGACCGCGCCACCTCCCGACGACATCGAGGGATTGCGCGCACAGCTCATCGAATTACTCGGCGCCGACGGCGATCTCGCCGATCGCGACGAGCGGATGGAGGCGTTGGTCGCGCACATCGTGGAGGCGTACGGCCGTTACAGCTCGAGCCGCGGGCCGTCGTATTCGTCGTATCAGGCGCTCAAGGCCATGGCTCTGGATCAGCTCGAAGGACGGTTGCTTGCCGGATTGCTGGCACCCTACGGCGAAGAACCGACCCCGACGCAAGAGCAGATCGCTAAAGCGCAAGCAGCACAACGTATTTCGAAGCTCCGCAAGATGGTTGAGGCTGAGACCAAGCGGCGCACCGCCGAGCAGCTCGGCCGCGACCACGTGACGATGTACGGGATCCCGCAGTTGTCGGAGAACGTGGAATTCCTCAGGGCGTCCGGCGAGCAGCTGCGGCAGATGCGACGGGTGGTAGCGCCGCTCGCCCGCACGCTCGCCACGAGGCTTGCGGCGCGGCGACGCCGGTCCCGCGCGGGCCAGATCGACCTGCGAAAGACGTTGCGCAAGTCGCTGAGTACGGGCGGCGTGCCGATCGACGTGGTGCTGCGCAAGCCGCGGCCGGCCCGCCCGGAGTTGGTTGTGCTGTGCGACGTGTCGGGCTCGGTGGCAGGTTTCAGCCACTTCACGCTGCTGCTGGTGCACGCATTGCGCCAGCAGTTCTCGCGGGTGCGGGTCTTCGCATTCATCGACACCACCGACGAGGTGACGCACCTGTTCGGCCCGGAAGCGGATTTGGCGATGGCCATTCAGCGGATCACCCGCGAGTCGGGTGTGTACACGCGCGACGGGCACAGCGACTACGGGAACGCATTCATCTCGTTCACCGAGAACTACCCGACGGTGCTGTCGCCGCGCAGTTCGCTGCTGGTGCTCGGGGACGGGCGAAACAACTACCGCAACCCCGAGATCGACGTGCTGCACCGGATGGTCAACGAAAGCCGGCATGCGCACTGGCTAAACCCGGAGCCGCGGCACCTTTGGGGCAGCGGCGACTCCGCGGTGCCGCGCTATCAGGACGTCATCCTCATGCACGAATGCCGCAATGCCAAGCAGCTTGCCGAGGTGATCGACGGCTTGCTGCCGGTGTGAGGTCACAGCAGCTGGACCGTTGCACCTGGACCCCTCGAAACTGAAGGGGCGGCGGCCCTCGCCGGCGTATCGCCGCCGTAGCTGCAGTGTCGCGGTGGCGCCCAGGTCATCCGAGGGCGGGCACTAAGCTGCTCAAACGTGGCGGCAGGTGGAAAACGGCTGGGTGTGATGGGTGGCACGTTCGATCCCATCCACAACGGCCACTTGGTGGCTGCCAGCGAGGTCGCCGACCGTTTCGAGCTGGACGAGGTGATCTTCGTCCCGACGGGCGAGCCGTGGCAGAAGCACGGCCGCCACGTCACCCCCGCGGAGGACCGCTACCTGATGACGGTGATCGCCACCGCGAGCAATCCCCGGTTCTCGGTGAGCCGCGTCGACATCGACCGCGGCGGCCGCACCTACACTCGCGACACTCTGCGCGACCTGCACGCCCGCTACCCCGACAGCGAACTCCTCTTCATCACCGGCGCCGACGCGCTGGCGTCGATCTTGACGTGGCAGGACGTCGAGGAGCTGTTCGCGCTGGCCCGTTTCGTCGGAGTGAGCCGTCCCGGCTACGTCCTGGACGGCGGCCACGTGTCGGCTGCGTTCAACTCGCTGCCGTCTGACGCGCTGACACTGTTGGAGGTGCCGGCGCTGGCGATCTCGTCGACCGACTGCCGCGCCCGCGCTCGCGAGAACCGGACTATCTGGTATTTGGTGCCCGACGGTGTCGTGCAGTACGTCGCCAAGCGTCGGCTGTACCGCTGTGCAGGGAAGGACGAGACGTGACCGCGTCGGACGAAGCTGTCGCGATGGCGACCGTTGCCGCCCGCGCGGCGGCTGCCAAGCTCGCCAACAATGTTGTCGTCCTTGATGTGTCGGCGCAATTGGTGATCACCGACGCGTTCGTCATCGCGTCCGCCTCCAACGAACGTCAAGTCAACGCGATCGTCGACGAGGTCGAGGAGAAGATGCGCCGCGCAGGCTACAAGCCGGCCCGACGCGAGGGCGCCCGGGAAGGCCGTTGGACGTTGCTCGATTACATCGACATCGTCGTGCATATTCAGCATGAGGACGAGCGCGATTTCTATGGCCTGGAACGGCTTTGGCGGGACTGCGCCCCTGTGGAGGTCGATCTGGAGGCGGCGACGTGACCGCGCGACGGCTGGTGATGCTCCGGCACGGACAGACCGAATTCAACGCGGGGAGCCGGATGCAGGGCCAGCTGGACACCGGACTCTCGGAGTTGGGCCGCGATCAGGCCGTCGCCGCTGCCGAGGTGCTGGCGAAATTCGACCCGCTGCTGATCGTATCGTCGGATCTGCGTCGCGCGTATGACACCGCTGTGACGCTGGCGGAGCGCACCGGCGCGCCGATGGTCGTCGACAGACGGCTGCGGGAAACCCATCTGGGCGACTGGCAGGGCATGACGCACACCGAGGTGGACGCTGCGGCGCCCGGCGCGCGCATCGCGTGGCGAAACGACGCGACATGGGCCCCGCACGGAGGGGAGAGCCGCGTCGACGTGGCCCGGCGCAGCGTTCCGGTGGTCACGGAACTCGTTGAATCCCTTCCTAATTGGGGCGAGGACGAACCCTATCGACCGGTGGTGCTGGTAGCACACGGCGGTCTGATCGCCGCGCTGACCGCGGAACTTCTCGGACTGCCCGTCGCGAACTGGCCCGTTCTCGGCGGTATGGGAAACGCGAGCTGGGTTCAGTTGTCCGGACACTCGGCCGACGACGCGATTCGTTGGCGGCTGGATGTCTGGAACGCGTCGGCTCAGGTGGCTCCCGATGTCCTCTGACGGCGCCGAGCACCGCCCAGTGCTGCTGATCTTCGCCGACTCGCTGGCCTACTACGGTCCGACTGGCGGACTTCCTGCCGACGATCCCCGAATCTGGCCGAACATCGTTGCGGCGCAGCTCGATTGGGATGTCGAGCTGATCGGCCGGATCGGGTGGACCTGTCGCGACGTCTGGTGGGCCGCCACCCAGGACCCGCGGGCATGGGCGGCGCTGCCGCGTGCCGGGGCGGTGATCTTTGCGACGGGCGGGATGGACTCGCTGCCGTCGCCGCTGCCGACGGCGCTGCGCGAACTGATCCGGTACGTAAGGCCGCCGCTGCTGCGCCGGTTGGTGCGCGAGGGCTATTGCTGGCTGCAGCCGAAACTGTCGCCGGTCGCGCGATCGGCGCTGCCCCCGCATCTGTCGGTGAAATACCTCGAAATGACAAGGGGAGCAGTGGATTTCAACCGGCCGGGCATTCCGATCGTCGCGGCGCTGCCGCCTGTGCACATCGCCGAGACGTATGGTCGCGCACACCACGGTCGGGAGGGCACTGCCGCCGCGATCACCGAATGGGCACAGCGGCAGGGTGTTCCGCTCGTCGACCTGAAAGCGGCCGTCGCTGAACAGGTGATGTCCGGGCGGGGCAACCCGGACGGCATCCACTGGAACTTCGAGGCGCACCAAGCGGTGGCGGAACTGGTGCTGAAGGCGCTCGCGGAAGCCGGGGTCTCGTGGCCGTCGTCGTAGTGACGGACTCGTCCTCACGATTGCCGGAGGCGGACCGCGACAAATGGCAGATCCGGCAGGTGCCGCTGCACATACTCGTCGGCGGCGAAGATCTTCGCGACGGCGTCGACGCGATTCCCGACGACATCCACACGCGCCCCAATGTCACAACTGCCGGTGCCACACCAACGGAACTCGCCAACGCATACCGCAAAGCGCTCGAAGACAGCGACGGCGACGGAGTCGTGGCCGTGCACATTTCGGCGGCACTGTCCTCAACTGTCAGCGCCGCCGAGCAGGCCGCGCGACAGTTCAGCGGAGCCGTGCGGGTGGTGAACTCGAAATCAACTGCGATGGGAACGGGTTTTGTCGCGCTCGCGGCCGCACGCGCGGCTGTCGACGGCGCTGATTTGGATACCGTTGAACGGGAAGCGTTTTCGGCCACCGATCGAGTCCGCGGTTACGTCGTC
>Ga0070741_10010215_pt1 | contig 17826 bp, 10 predicted proteins | sample Coa_R1_4_FD_66440 | JGI IMG/M metagenome (GOLD analysis project Ga0070741, IMG submission 66440) | Surface soil microbial communities from Centralia Pennsylvania, which are recovering from an underground coalmine fire - Coalmine... | ecosystem: Environmental > Terrestrial > Soil > Unclassified ...
ACGTCGAGCAACGGCGAGGCGTCGTGCTCGAGCTGTCACGTCTTCGGCGACTTCGACAGCCTCGCGTGGGATCTCGGGAACCCGGACGACGTCGTGTTGAACAACCCGCTGCCGTTCAAGATCGGGCCCATCGGCATCGACAAGGACTTCCACCCGCTGAAGGGGCCGATGACGACCCAGAGCCTCCGCGGCATGAAGAACAACGGGTCGATGCACTGGCGCGGCGATCGCACCGGCGGCAACGATCCGGGCGGCAGCCCGTTCGACGAGGACGCGGCCTTCAAGAAGTTCAACGTCGCGTTCCCGGGCCTCGTCGGCCGCGAGAGCGAGCTCTCCGACGAGGACATGCAGGCGTTCACCGACTTCATCCTGACCGTCACGTATCCGCCGAACCCGAACCGGCGGCTCGACAACACGCTGAACATGAACCAGCAGGCCGGGCACGACCTCTTCTTCGGCCGCATCACCGACACGGTCTTCGACTGCAACGGCTGTCATCACCTCGACCCGGCGACCGGCGCGTTCGGGACGCAGGGCTTCGGGACGTTCGAGGGCGAGACGCAGATGTTCAAGGTCCCGCACCTCCGGAACCTGTACACGAAAGTCGGCATGTTCGGCCGGCCGAGCGACACCCCGCGCGGCCCGCAGATCCGCGGCTTCGGCTTCCTGCACGACGGCAGCATCGACACCGTCCGTCGCTTCCTCGGCGCCGGCGTGTTCAGCCTCACCGGTGCCGAGCGGAACGACCTCGAGCGCTTCATCATGGTCTTCGACTCCGACATGGCGCCGATCGTCGGTCAGCAGATCACGCTCGCCAGCACGAGCCCGGGCGTGGTCGGCAACCGGATCGACCTGATGCTCGCGCGCGCCGACGCGCTCGAGTGCGAGGTCGTCGTCAAGGGGACGATCGCCGGCGAGCAGCGCGGCGGCTACCGTCTCGCCGACGGCACGTTCCAGATGGATCGCAGCGGCGACGTCCGGAGCGACGCCGACCTCCGCACGCTCGCGGCGACGCCCGGTCAGGAGCTGACCTACACCTGCGTCCCCCCCGGCTCCGGTCGGCGGATCGGCGTCGACCGCGACGAGGACGGCTTCCTCGACCGCGACGAGCTCGACGTGAGCAGCGACCCCGCGGATCCGCGTCGGATTCCACCGACGCCGATCGCGTCGGCGTCGTTGGGTCTCCGTGACGACGCGACGCCACCCGTGGATGCGAGCCGGCGCCGGCTGTCGTTCCGGTCGTCGAAGTCGCACGGCGTGCCGAGCGGCGTCGCCGTCCCGGCGTTCGGCAGCCCCGGCGATCCGACGACCCCGGGCCCCGACGGCGGTGCGATCCTCACCGTCCACAACGCGAACGGCGGGAGCGACCACATCGTCCTCGGCCTGCCGGCGGCCGGCTGGAAGCGGACCGGCAGCTCGGCGAACCCCGGCTACCGCTACAAGGACAGCAAGCGGACGAACGGACCGATCACGATGGTGTCGATCCGCGCCGGCACGCTCAGCATCCGCGGCAAGGGCGCCGGGCTCTATCCGTTGGCCAACGCACCCCAGGGAATCGTGTCGGTCCGGCTCGAGCTCGGGAGCAAGTTCGGCCTGTGCGCGATCTCGGATGCGAAGAATCCCGCTGCGGCGAACGATACCGCGGCGAAATTCTCGGGCGTGCCGACGCCGGCGCCGGCACGCTGTCCCGTCGTGCCCTAGCGCTCAGAAGTACGACTGGAGCGTCCCGCGCCGGCGAACGTCCAGCGTGGCGCAGTGGAACGAGCCGCCGAACGGCTTGTAGTTCATGAACGGGCACGGGACCGGCGTGAACCCGTGCTTCTCCAGCAGGCGAATCATCGACGTCTGTGACGCTTCGACGACGACGCGCTCCGGATCGAGCATCAGTACGTTCATGCTGATCCACTTGCTGACCATGGACAGATGCAGGTTGCGCAGCCCGCGGATCGGATCCGGCTCCGGGGCGACCAGGACGTCCCACGAACGCAGGATCGGGGGGAGCTCGCCTCGGTCGACGTACTCGGGATTGATCAGGACCTTGCCCGGCGCGAGCGGCATGAACGTCGTGTCGATGTGGAGCGGTTGCGGGCAGTGGCTCCGGATCTCGTGGATGGCGAACCGCGACCCGAGGTGGCGGCGCAGCCATTCGATGCCGGACGCGTTCGTCGCGTTGCTGCGCGTGACGAACAGATCCGTGCCGCAGCGGACGAAGTCGGCCGCGTCGAAGACCGGCTCGAAGTCGTTCACGATGTACCGCGGCGGCTCCCCCTTCCGCGGCGGCGCGAAGTTCGCGGCGTAGAGGTCGTCCGGGAGCTCGGGCTTCGGCGCGGAGACCCAACGTGCGCCGGCGGCCCAATACTCCTTCAGCAGCGCGCGATAGGCGTGCGTCTCGAAGTACCGCGACCGCCACGCCATGGGTGTCTCGATGATCTCGTCGCCGATGACGAGGATGCCGTCCCGCGGGCTCGCCGTGCAGAAGCCGTTCGACTTCCACCGCGGGGAGCCGAAGCGAGCAGAGAAGTCGACGACCGACGGCCGCCGGACCGTGATGCCCGCGGCTTCGAGGAGCCGCACGAAGCCGTCGAGCTCGCGTTGCGCGGGCCGGACGAGAAAGCGGGGATATTTCCGGCCGGCGAGGAACGGATAGAGCCGCGCCGCCATCGCGGGCAGGTTCCCGACCATGGTCACGTGCCGCGGCGGCGCCGCCGCACCCTCGAGCCGCCCGACGATGACCTCCTCGAGCGGGTCCCACTCGTTCCAGGAGTTGACGACGCCCGTCGCCGCGATCTCCGGCGTCTGGTCGGCGATCATGACGACGGGCCTCGATGCGGGTCCGGGTCGGTCGTGCAGAGCCCGGGGGCACTCTCGACGAGCGCGAAGCGGGAGCCGGGAAGGAGGTGTGTCGGGACGGGGGGCGCCGACAGCTTCGGCGCCAGCTCCGCGTAGTCGGTCGTCCGGATCAGCGCGCACGCCGCGCCGGCCTGCCAGTGCGCCACGAGCGTACCGACCGTCTCGATCTTCGGCACCTCATGCCCCGCGTAGAAGAGGATGGGGCTCAGCGCCGTGCCGTCGTCGGTGCCGAACGCCATGACGTGCACGCCGCGGTTCGCGAGACGTCCGAGCCGCTCGGCGTCCGGTCTCGGGCTCGCGAGCGGGTTGAGTCGCGGGAAGACGACGAGTGACAGTAGGAGGTGCACGCCGGTGACGTACCCGGCGAGCGCGGCGACGGTCCGGGTCGGCTTTCCGTTGCGCTCGCCCTGGAGCACGAAGAAGCTCCCGGCGAGGAAAGCCGCAGCGGCCACCGCCGAAGCGGGCGCGGGGGTCGCGTGCCGCGCCGCCGCGAGAACGTCCACGATTTTCCCTCGAACGTCCTCGGCGTGGACACCGAACGAGAGGAACGCCAGCACGGGACCGACGGCGAGCAGGGAAGCGAGCATCAGCCGACGTACCGTCCGGTCGAAGCGGCCGTGCCAGGCCTCCGACCACCATTGTGCGACGAGCAGCGCGAAGGCCGGATATGCGGGCAGCAGGTAGTGCGCACGCTTGGCTTCCGAGATCGTGAGCACGGCGAGCATCGCGCCCGCGGCGACGAGCGGGAAGTGCCGCTCGGGCGAGGCGCGGTGCGTCCAGGCGCCGACGACGGCGGCGGGGAGGACGATCGACCACGGGAACAGGTCGAGTGCCAGGTTCATCGGATAGTAGAGCACCGACCGCGCGTGCCCGACGTCCGCGTGCCCGAAGAAGCGCCCGACGTGGTTCCCGACGACGAAGAACCGTGCGGCGCCCCCGCCCACCGCGTGGGCGAGCCACCACACCCACGCACCGGTGATCGCGGCGACGGCTGCCGCGGCGAGCAGCCCGTCGGCAATCCGAACCCGGCCCCGGCCGGCGACGGCGACGAACGTCCCGATCGCGACGACCCCGAGTCCGACGGGAAGGAAGCTCTTGCATCCGAAGGCGGCGACGATCCCGGCGACCGTCCCGGCGAGCAGCGCCCGTCGCCCGGCTCGCCACGCGACGAAGAAGCACAGGAGCGCGAGCGCGGTCGCCGCGCAGGCAGCCGTGTCGGGCGTGGCCGTGCGGGACATCCACCAGTACTCGGGGAAGGTCGCGAGCACGAGCGCCGCGATCCACGGATCGGCCCCGACCGATGCGGCGAGAGCGCCGGTCGCGGCGACGCCGGCGATTCCGGCGAGCGCGGCGGGCACCCGGGCGCTCACGCCCGACGCACCCCCGGCGATCCAGTAGCTGACGACCTGAAACCAGTAGAACAGCGGGGGCTCCTCGAGGAACGGCTTCCCGTTGAGCGTCGGAACGAGCCACCGTCGCGTAGCGGCCATCTCGCGGGCGATCTCGGCGACGCGAGGCTCGTCGGGCGGCCAGAGATCGGTCCCGCCGAGGCCGCTCGCGAGCGCCGCCGCGCCCGCGACCGTCGCGCCCACCAGGAGCCAGTGGTCGACGCGGCTCACGACGCCCCGCGACCGAGCGCGGGACCTTGCACGGCCACCGGCATCGCGCGACCGGCGACCGACCCTTCGAGCACCCGGCAGACCGGGAGCGTCGCGGGGTCGAGCGCGTCGGCCTCGTCGCAGAGACGAACGAGGCGGGCGATCGAATCCACGCGGTCGAGCAGGGTGTCGAGCACGTCGAGGTACGGCCCCCCTTCGAGCTCGGCGTGGACCGTGTGCACGTTCAGCACCCCGGGGCGGATCGCGGCGAGCGTCGCCTCGGCGAGCGCGGCGGCGCGTCGCTCGACGACCCCGACGAGCTCGTCGAGCGTCGGGAGCGTCGTCGGGATCTCGGGTGCCCGGAAGACGCGACCGTCCGCGGCGGGGCGATAGGGGTGCATCCCGCGAGTGTCGCTCCGGTAGGCGAAGCTCGCGGCATCAACCACGGCGAGGCTCTCCGGCGTGCAGCGCCATCCTGGGGCCGCGAACCCCTCGGGCGCCCTGCCGAGCACCGACGCGTAGATCGCGAGCGCCCGCGCAACGTCCTGGGACACCGCCGCGGGCGTCAGCCGCGGCAGACGATCCTGCCAGCGGGCATGGTCGAAGCCGTGCACGCCGACCTCGTGTCCTGCCGCGACGAGCGCCCCGAGCGTGTCCGGAAACGCGGCGGCGACCGGGCGCGCCGGAAGGAGCATCCCGGAGAGCAGCGTCCGCCACCCGTAGACGCGGACGGCCCGCGTGCGTACCAGCTTGCGGACGAACGCCGGACGGAGCAGCCGCGCGAGGCGCCGGCCCGTCCGGTCCGGTCCGCAGACGACGAAGAACGACGCGTGCACGCCGTGCGCGGCGAGCCGGCTCGCGATCGCGGGAACGCCGCGGGCGAGGCCGTCGTGCGTGTCGACGTCGACCTTGAGTGCGAGCCGCGTGTCGGCGGTCGCGCTCACCCAGCAGTCCGTCCGGCGGCGTCCCCGGTTCCGGTGCGGAACGACGCGATCGTGCGAGCGAGGCCTTCGCGGAGCGGCGTCGTCGCCCGCACGCCGAGGATCCGGTGCATGCGGGTCACGTCGGGCACCCGGCGCGGGACGTCCTCGTAGCTCTCGCCGTATACGGTGGCCTGGGGCACGAACCGGATCGTCGACGGGCCGCCGCCGACCTCGATCATGAGCTCCGCGAGCCGCCGGATCGACGTCTCGTCGTCCGTCCCGATGTTGATCACCTCGCCCTCGGCGGCGGCGAGGACGCCGGCGGCGACGGTGGCCTCGATCGCATCGGTCACGAACGTGAAGCAGCGCGTCTGGCCGCCGTCGCCGATCACGGTGAGCGGCTCGCCGCGCAGCAGCTGCCCCATGAAGATCGTGATCACGCGGCCGACGTCGAGACGATCGAGCCGCGGCCCGTACACGTTGAAATAGCGGACGATCGTGACCGGCAACCCGAGCCGGCGATAGGCGAGGCAGAAGTGCTCGCCCGTCGCCTTCGAGGTCGCGTAGCACCAGCGATCGATGGACGTCGGCCCGAGGACGCGGTCGGCGTCCTCCGACCACGGCACGGCTGGGTTCCGGCCGTAGACCTCGGAGGTCGACGCGAACACGACGCGGCGTCCGTACTTGAAGGCGGCGCGGAGCACGTTCTGGGTCCCGTTGATGTTGACGTTCAGCACCTGGTACGGGTCCGCGACGTAGTGCTCGACGCCGACGACGCCGGCGAGGTGGTAGATCAGGTCGGCGTGCGCGGCGAGCCCGTCGACGATGTCCGGGTTCATCACGGAGTCGACGACCAGGTGGAAGCGCGGACGTCCGATCAGGTGGCGCACCTTCGCCTGCGACCCGGTGTCGAGCGCGATCACGTCGTCGCCGCGCGTGAGGAACGCTTCGGCGAGGTGCGATCCGACGAACCCCGCGCCCCCGGTGATCAGCACTCTCAGCATCGCTCGTGCTCCTCGAAGCCCTCGCCGAGCCGGAGGCCGACGCGGCGCACGAACTCGTCGCCGCGCTCCGGCGCGTCGCCCGCGAGCTGCACGTGGCGGAGGACGAGCACGCCGTCGCCGGTCGTGACCATCGGGCTGTCGTCGTCGGCGAACGCGGCGACCGAACCCGGGTCGCCGGTGCCGCGCTCCGCGAGCGCCTGTGCACGCCAGACGAAGAGGCGTCGCCCCCGCCACGTCGTGAACGCGCCGGGGTAAGGATGGGTCACCGCGCGCACGAGGTCGTGGAGCTGGCGCGCGGTCCGGTACCAGTAGAGCCGGCCGTCCTCCGGACGTCGCCCGCCGAAAGTGGTCGCCAGCGACGCGTCCTGCGGCGTCCGCGGCGCGGTGCCATCGAGGAGACGCGGGAACGTCTCGCGGAGGAGCATCCGCGCGGCGTCGGCGAGCTTCTGGTTGAGGCTCAAGGCGGTGTCCTCGTCGGCGATCGCGACCGCCCGCTGCGCGACGATGTCGCCGGTGTCGGGGCGCGCCGCCATGTAGTGCAGCGTGACACCCGTCTCGCGCTCGCCGTGGATGAGCGCCCAGTTGATCGGGCAGCGCCCGCGGTAGCGGGGCAGTAGCGAGCCGTGCAGATTGAGCGCACCGCGCGGCGCGAGCCGGAGCACGTCGCGCTTCAGCACGTCGCGGAAGTAGAAGGAGAAGATCATGTCGGGCGCGAGCGCCGCGAGCTCGCCGACAACCGCCGGATCGTTCACCGAGTCGGGCTCGAGGACGCGGATGGCCGCCCGCCGGGCGCGATCGGCGACCGAGCGGAACCAGACGAGCTCGTGCGCCGGATCGTCGCGATGCGTGACGACCGCGACGACGTTCGCGCCGAGCGCCAGGAGCTCGTCGAGGCAGACGTACCCGACGTCCTGATACGCCATCACGACGACGCGCACGGCTCCTCCACGCTCGCGCCGTGCACCGCGCGCACGACGTACGGCGGACGTCGCCGCACCTCGAGGTAGATGCGACCGACGTACTCGCCGACGAGTCCGACGGCGAAGATCAGGATGCCGAGGAAGACGAACAGGATCGCAAACAGCGTGAAGAGGCCCTCACTCTCCGGGCCGAGCACGAGGCGGCGCCCGAGGAGGTACGCGCCGAACGCGATCCCGACGAGAGCGACCATCAACCCCGCCACGGACACGAGCTGGATCGGCACGAGCGAGAAGCCCGTCACCAGGTCGAAGCCGAGCCGCATGAACCGGAGCGGCGAGTATCGCGACCGACCCGCCGTGCGGGGCTCGTGCCGGACCGGGATCTCGGTCGGTCGCTGTGCCACCCAGGCGCCGAGCGCCGGGATGAAGAGCGCCCGCTCCGCGAGCCGGACGATCTCGTCGACGACCGGGCGGCGGTACGCGCGGAGCATGGAACCGCAATCGGTCATCGGAACGCCGACGGTGAGCGATGCGAGCCGGCTCACGGCGGCCGAGATGCCGCGGCGGAAGATCGGGTCCGCGCGCCCTTCGCGGCGCGTCCCGACGACGTCGTGACCGTCGTCGATCGCGGCGAGGAGGCGGGGAATCTCCTCGGGCGGGTTCTGGAGATCGGCATCGAGGGTCACGATCACGTCGCCGCGCGCGTGCGCGAAGCCGGCGAGGACGGCCGCATGCTGCCCGGCGTTCCGCGCGAGCGTGACGACCGTGACTGCCGGGCTCAAATTCCGGATGTTCAGGAGCTCGTCGGGCGATCCGTCGGTGCTCCCGTCGTCGACGTAGACGACCTCGAACGACCGATCGAGCGTTGCGAGGACGTTGCCCAGGCGGAGGTGTAGGTGTGGCAGGCTCGCCGACTCGTTGAACACGGGGATGACGATCGAGACCGCGGGCCGCGCCGTCGCCGGGGCCACCGCGCGGATCGGCTCAGGCTGCATGACGTTCCACGATCTCGGCGAGCGCGCCCGCGACGTCCCCGACGTCGGCGCGCGTCATGCCGGGAAAGAGCGGCAGCGAGAGGATCGACGCCGACGCCCGCGTCGCGTGCGGCAGTTCTGGTGGGGGTGATCCCGCGAGCTCGCGATACAGCGGATGCAGATGGAGCGCCTTGAAATGGAGCCCGACGCCGATGTTCGCGCCGAGGAGCGCATCCATGACGTCGTCCCGCGTGACGCGGAGCGCGTCGAGGCGGAGCCGGACGACGAGGAGATGCCAGGCGTGCCGCGCCGGGTAAGCCACCGCGCCGAGCATCTCGACGTCCGGGATCCCGTCGAGCGCCTCCGTGTACCAGCCGGCGATTCGCGTCCGCGCCGCGATGAACTCCTCGAGCCGCGCGAGCTGCGCGATGCCGAGGGCCGCGTTGAGATCCGTCATGTTGTACTTGAAGCCGAGCGCTACGACCTCGTACCCCGGATTCGCGCGTTGCCCGTATCGGCTCCAGGCGTCGCGAGCGATTCCGTGGAAGCGGAGGAGGCGGAGCCGCTCCGCGAGCGCGGCGTCGCCGGTCGTGACCATTCCGCCTTCGCCGGTGGTGATCGCCTTGATGGGATGGAAGCTGAAGACCGCCGTCGCGTCTCCGCCGCCGACCGGCTCGCCGCGGTACGCCGTACCGAGGGCATGCGCGGCGTCTTCGATGAGCACGAGCCGGTGCCGGCTCGCGATCGCGCGGAGCGGATCGAGATCGACGGGCTGGCCCGCGAAATGGACCGGGAGGATGGCGCGCGTGGCAGGGCCGACCGCGCCGGCGACGGCGTCGGGATCGATCGCGAGCGTCCGGGGGTCCACGTCGACGAAGACGGGGCGCGCGCCGACGGCGAGGATCATGTTGCCGGTCGACGCCCACGTCATCGGCGACGTGATCACCTCCGCGCCCGGGCCGATGCCCGTCGCGAGCAGCGTCAGGTGGAGCCCGGCGGTCGCCGAGCTGACCGCGACGGCATGCCGCGCGCCGACCGTGTCCGCGAAGCGCTTCTCGAACTCGGCGACGCGCGGCCCGCTCGTCAACCAACCCGAGCGCAGGCACGCGGTGACCGCTGCGATTTCGGCGTCGCCGATGGAGGGGCGTGAAAGCGGCAGCAATTCGGAGCGCAAAGGCCCTCTTTTCCGCGTCCCCCGGCGCGGTCATCGGGCTCGTATGTAACGATCAGATCGAAGTCAAGCGTGTGTCGCGACGGGAGCGGCGTCCGCCCGCCGGTCGGTCGCGCCCGGGCTTTCCGATCCCCGAGTTGCAACATCGGCGGTCGACCCCCAAGATCCCAGAGTGCACCGCATCGCGAGCGGGCGTTCGGGCGGGTGATGGGCGGTCGAGGGGTCAGCCCGGCGTGGGGGTTCCTCGTCCCCGCGCTGTCGGTCATCGCGCTCTTCTTCGCCGTGCCCGTCCTCGCCTCGCTCGCGCTCAGCTTCACCGACTTCGACGTGTACGCGGTCGCGAACCTGGCGCACCTCCGGGTGGTGGGTCTCGGGAACTACGCCCGACTGCTGCACGACGCGCGCTTCTGGACGGCGCTCGGCAACACGCTTTACTTCGTGCTCGTCGGCGGGCCGCTCTCGGTCGCGGTGTCGCTCGGGGTGGCGCTCCTCCTGGAGTCGCGGCTTGCGCGCTGGAAGGGGTTCTTCCGGACCGTCTTCTTCCTGCCGGTCGTGACGACGCTCGTCGCGGTCGCGGTCGTGTGGCGCTACCTCTACCAGCCGCGCCAGGGGCTCCTGAACCAGCTCCTCGGCGTCGCGGGCATCGGGCCGATCGACTGGCTCGGGGATCCCCACTGGGCGATGCCGGCGATCATCCTGCTCGCGGTGTGGAAGAACTTCGGCTTCAACATGATCGTCTTCGTCGCCGGCCTCGGCAGCATCCCGGAGCGCCTCTACGAGGCCGCGCGGCTCGACGGTGCCGGCGCGTGGCAGCGCTTCCGTCACGTGACACTCCCGATGCTCGCGCCGACGTTCCTCTTCGTCGCGATCATCACGATGATCGGCTACTTCCAGCTCTTCGCCGAGCCGTACGTCATGACCCAGGGTGGACCGGCGAACGCGACGACGAGCGTCGTGCTCCTCATGTACGAGGAGGGGTTCCGCTGGTGGAACATGGGCTTCGGCGCCGCGATCGCGTTCGTGCTGTTCGCGATCATCCTCGCGTTCACGCTCGTCCAGCTGCGCGTGCGTCGGGTGCAGCCGGGATGAGACGCCTCGCCGCGAGCGTGGCGCTCCACGGAGCGCTCGGGATCGGCGCGCTGCTGACGCTGCTGCCACTCCTGTGGATGGTCTCGGCGTCGCTGATGCCGACCGGCGAGGCGAGCGCGATCCCGCCGCGTCTCGTGCCGAGCACCGTGACCTTCGCGCACTACCGCGCGCTGTTCACGCGGCTCGACCTCGCGCGCGCGTTCCGGAACAGCGCGATCGTGGCGACCGCCGCGACCGCGATCGCGCTCGCGCTCAACTCGATGGCGGGCTACGCGCTCGCCAAGTTCCGCTTCACGGGACGCGACCGGCTCTTCCGTGTGCTGCTGGCGGCGCTCGTCATCCCCGGGCAAGTCGCGATGCTGCCGCTCTTCCTCCTGCTCCGCGGCCTCGGCTGCATCAACTCGTACTGGGGCGTCGTCATTCCCGGGATGGCGAGCATCTTCGGGATCTTCCTCGTGCGCCAGTACGCGCTCGGCATTCCGGACAGCGTGCTCGACGCCGCCCGCATCGACGGCGCGGGCGAGTTCCGCATCTACCGCACGCTCGTCCTCTTCCTCTGCGGGCCGATCCTCGTGACGCTCGGCATCTTCACCTTCATGGGGACGTGGAACGACTTCATGTGGCCGCTCATCGTCCTCGCCGACGACCGGCTCTACACGCTCCCGGTCGCGGTCGCGAACCTCGCCGGCGAGCACGTCCAGGACACGGAGCTCATGATGGCGGGCGCCGTCCTGACCGTGCTGCCGGTCGTCGTGCTGTTCGTCTGCCTCCAGCGATACTACCTCGCCGGGATCATGGCCGGCGGCGTGAAGGAGTGACGGGCGCGCCCGGGTCGACCGTGAGAAGCCCGCTCCTCCGCATCGCCGTCGCGGCGCTCGTGGCGTCGGCGTCCCGCCCGGCCCGGGCGGACGGCCCGATGGTGCTCGACGACTTCGAGCAGCTCTCGGGCTGGACCGCCACGGCGTCGGAGGGGACGCACGTCTGGATCACGCAGGAGCCGGCGCCGTCGGGGATGGCGATGCGGATCGGCTTCGACCTCAACAGCGGCGGCGGCTACGTGATCGTTCGCAAGACGTTCTCGATCCCGGTGCCGGAGAACTACGCTTTCACGTTCCAGCTCCGCGGCGAGGGGCGCCCGAACAACCTCGAGTTCAAGCTGATCGATGCCCGCGGGAAGAACGTCTGGTGGCGGAACCTGCGCGACTTCGCGTTCCCGCACGACTGGCAGCGGATGACGATCCGGAAGTCGCGGATGGAGTTCGCCTGGGGGCCCGGCGGCGAGCTGAAGCAGATCGGCGCCATCGAGTTCGCGATCTCGTCCGGAGAGGGCGGCGCCGGCTCCGTGCTGATCGACGACCTGACGTTCGAGCCGCGCGAGCCGGCGGGACACGACGGCGTCGTCCCCGACGTGCGCGCGCTCACGTCGCTGCCCGGCTTCGAGCCGGCACACATGCTCGATCCCGACCCGATGACCGCGTGGAAGAGCGAGCCGCTGCCGCGCGAGCAATGGGTCGTCATCGATTTCCAGCGGAACATCGAGTACGGCGGCGTCGTCCTCGACTGGGATCCCGACGACTACGCGATCGCGTTCGGCGTGCAGGTGTCGAACGACGGCGGCCAATGGACGACGGCCTACCGCACCACGACCGGCCACGGGGGCCGGGACTATATCTACATGCCGGACGCAGAGTCCCGGTTCATCCGGCTGGCACTCGAGCGGAGCAGCCGCGGCCGCGGCTACGGCATCCGGTCGCTCGCGGTGAAGCCGGTCCAGTTCTCCGCCTCGCCGAACCGGTTCTTCGAGGCGATCGCGCAGGACGGCGCCGTCGGCATGTACCCGAAGTACTTCTACGGCCGGCAGACGTACTGGACCGTCGTCGGGATCGACGGCGACGACAAGGAGGCGCTCCTCAACGAGGAGGGGATGCTCGAGGTCGACAAGGGGCGGTTCTCGATCGAGCCGTTCGTCCACACCGACGCGGGACTCGTCACCTGGAATTCTGCGACGACGAGCCAGCAGCTCGAGGAGGGCTATCTCCCGATCCCGTCGGTCGTGTGGCAGCACGACCACCTGACGCTGACGACGACCGCGTTCGCCGCCGGCGAACCCGGTCGCTCGACGCTCTACGCGCGCTACCGACTCGAGAACCGCGGTGACCGCGGCGAGCCGGTGCAGCTCTTCCTCGCCATCCGGCCGTTCCAGGTGAACCCGCCGTGGCAGACGCTCAACACGACCGGCGGCGTGACGCACATCCAGGAGATGCGCTTCGACGGGCGGACGGTGTGGGTCGATCGGGACAAGGCCGTGGTCTCGCTCACGACGGCGGATCGCTTCGGGGCGGGGACGTTCGAGGAAGGGTCGGTGACCGAGTTCCTCGCGTCGGGCAAGGTCCCGCCGGCGACGCAGGTGTCGGATCCGTTCGGCTTCGCGTCGGGCGCCCTCCAGTACAACTTCTACCTCGACGCGAAGGCGCACGCCGAGGTCGACGTCGCCATCCCGTTCCACGAGGCGCAGGTCGCGTCGGCCGACGGCGGCGCGGCGTTCGTCGGCGAGCGGTTCGACGAAGCGCGCCGGACGTGGGAGCGGCTCCTCGGGCGGGTGGAGATCACGGTGCCGCCGGACGCGCAGAAGCTCGTCCGGTCGATGAAGACGAACCTCGGGTACATCCTGATCAACCGCGACGGACCGGCGATCCGTCCCGGATCGCGGAACTACGCCCGCTCGTGGATCCGCGACGGCGCGCTCACCGGCACCGCCCTCCTCGAGATGGGCTTCCCGCAGGAGGTGCGCGAGTTCATCCGCTGGTTCGCGCGCTATCAGGGCGCCGACGGCAAGGTGCCGTGCTGCATCGATCGGCGGGGGGCCGATCCGGTCGTCGAGAACGACAGCCCGGGCGCGTTCATCTACGCCGTCGCCGAGTACTACCGGTATACGCGCGACATCGGCTTCGTGAACGACCTCTGGCCGAACGTCGTCCGGGCGGTCGACTACATGGCGCAGCTCCGCCGACGGCGGATGACCGACGAGTTCCGGCTGCCCGACAAGCAGGCGTTCTACGGGCTTCTCCCCGAGTCGATCAGCCACGAGGGCTATTCCACCCATCCGGTGCACTCGTACTGGGACGACTTCTTCGCGCTCCGCGGGCTGAAGGACGCCGCCGGCCTCGCCCAGATCGTCGGCGACGACGAGCACGCGGAGAAGTTCGCGACGTTCCGGGATGGGTTCCGGGATGCGCTCTACGCGTCGCTCGCGCGGACGGTCGCGACCCACGGCATCGATTACATTCCCGGCTCGGTCGAGCTCGGGGACTTCGACCCGACGTCGACCACGATCGCGCTCGCGCCCGGCGGCGAGCTCGCGAACCTCCCCGAGCCGGCGCTCGCGCAGACCTACGAGCGCTACTACGCCGAGTTCCAGAAGCGGCTCGACGGCAAGGACGGCTGGGAGGAATACTCGCCGTACGAGATCCGCAACGCGACCGCGCTCGTGCGTCTCGGTCAGCGCGAGCGCGCCCTCGAGCTCCTCGACTGGTTCGTCGCCGATCAGCGACCGCCGGCCTGGAACGAGTGGGCGGAGATCGCGTGGCGCGACGCGAAGGAGCCGCGCTTCATCGGCGACATGCCGCACACCTGGATCGGCGCGACGTTCATCGCGTCGGTGCGGGGCCTCTTCGCCTACGAGCGCGAGTCGGATCAGGCGCTCGTGCTCGCGGCCGGCGTGCCGGCGCGCTGGGTCGCGAGCGAGACGGGGGTCGGCGTGAAGCGCATGCCGACCTACTACGGCGTCCTCAACTACACGCTCCGCGCGGACGACGCCGACACGGTCCACCTCCGGCTCGGCGGCGACCTCCGGATGCCGCCGGGGCACATCGTTCTTCGCTCGCCCCTCGCACGCGCGATCCGGAGCGTCACGGTGAACGGCAAGCCGGCGGTCGGTTTCAGCGACGGCGAGGCCGTCGTTTCCGAGCTGCCGGCGGACGTCGTCGTCGCTTACTAGCCGGACGGGGCGTGTGCCGGGCCCGCGGCGTCGCCACGCGCCGCGCGCGCGGCCGGGCCTTCGTCCGGCTGCGGGGTTTGTCTTTCGCCCGTCGAGTCGCGATGAGCGGTGGCGCAACGGGCACCGCGACGGCGGCTGCGATGACGGGTGGCGGGACCGGGCCCGCGCCCGCACCTGCGATTCCGATCCGGTAACGCGCGGAAACGGTACGGCGCTCCTCGATCAGACCGATCAGCATCATGGCGACCACGATCGTCGAGGGCAGCGCGGCGAGAGCGACGGGGAACGGCATCCGAGTACGACCTCCGCCGCCCCAGGCATTCGGCATGCCAACGGCGGCGGGCGGAAGTGGTCGCAACGACGTGGCGGCTGCTCCGCGGGACCGTCGATTCTGGAATGCCGCCGTACGATCCTGCGCGAGGGATCGCGCACGGGACATGGCGTACGCCGGGTGTGCCGCGGAGAGGCGGCGTGGCGCCACGGTCCGCGGTTGCATGACCGGCACCCGTTGCGCATCTTCCGGTATCCCAGTCGTCTCGGATACTGGACGAGGCCGGCCCGACGCCGGCCGGCTCCTCTCGAATGGCCACTACACGGTCCTGCTGACCGGTGCAGGGACCGGCTACTCGATGTGGGGGCCGTGGGGGCTGACGGGATGGGCCGGTGCCGGTACGGAGACGGCCGAAGGCATCTGCTTCTATCTCCGGGACGTCGACGCACGGACGATCTGGTCGGTCGGTCGATGGCCGATCCCGAATGCCGCCGATGCGTGCTCGGCGTCCGAGGATGCGGGAACGGTGACGCTCGCCCGCCTCCACGACGAGATCGAGGCGCGGGTCGACGTGTGCGTCCTTCCGGACGCCGACGTCGAGCTCCGCCGGCTGACGATCTGGAACCGCTCGACCCGAGCGCGCCGGATCGCAGTCACGAGCTACGCCGAGGTGGTCCTGAACGACGTGGCCGCGCATCTCGGCCATCCCGCCTTTTCGAAGCTCTTCGTCGAGACCGAATACCTCGCCGATCGTGGGCTCCTGCTCGCACGGCGACGTCCGCGGAGCCAGCACGAGCAGCCGCCGTGGCTGGTGCAGGCGCTGATCGGGGACGGGCCGCTCACGTACGAGACCGATCGCGCGGCGTTCCTCGGACGCGGGCGGGGCGCGGCGCGCCCCGCCGCGCTCGACGCGGACGTCCCGCTCGCGGGACGGACGGGCAGCGTCCTCGATCCCGTCCTCAGCATGCGGAGGACGCTCGCGCTCGCGCCGGCCGCGACCGCGGGTCTCACGCTGCTCCTCGGCGCGGCCGCGTCCCGGGACGGGGCGCTCGCACTCGCGGGGGTGCCGACCGGCGAGGCGGCGTTCGAAGCGGCGCGGGAACGGGAGCGCGCCCTGCGCGCCCGTCTCGGGATCACGGCCGACGAGGCTCGCCGGTTCGACGATTTCGCGGGCCGTCTCCTCGCGGGCGACCCCGCGCTCCGCGCCGACGGCGACACGATCCGTGCGGCGCGCGGCCTCGACGTCGAGGAGATCGGCCGCTTCGGGTTCTCGGCCTGGCGGCCGCTCGTCATCGTCGACACGGACGACGGCATCGACGTTGCGGTGAAGGCGCACGCCTACTGGGCGGCGAAGAACGTCGCGATCGACGTGCTCGTCGCCTCCGACGGCACGCCCCCGCCGGCACCGGGCGGCGTCGTCGTTCGCCGCCGGGCGGACGTGCCGACGGCGCTCCGTGCGCTCGCATCCGCGCTCGTCACGGGAACGCTCCCGGAAGGGGAGCCCGAGCAGACGACGTCGGTCGTCGGCGCACGCTACCGCGCCACACCGCCGGAAGTCTCATCGAGGGCGACGCCAGAAGAGCCGCTCCGGTTCGACAACGGGGTCGGCGGGTTCTCGTCCGACGGGACGGAATACGTGATGCGGCTCGACCCCGGCGTTCGGCCGCCGATGCCATGGACGAACGTCATCGCGAACGAGACGTTCGGGTTCCTCGTGAGCGAGAGTGGCGCCGCCTGTACGTGGAGCGGCAACAGCCGGCTCCATCGGCTGACGCCCTGGTACAACGATCCGGTCGCCGATCCGTACGGCGAGGCGCTCTATCTGCGGGACGAGGACGCCGGCGTGTTCTGGTCCCCGCTTCCCGGCCCGGTGTCGGCGTCCCGCTGCGAGGTGCGACACGGCTTCGGCTACTCGCGCTGGCGGCAGACGACGGACGGCCTCGAGCAGGACGTGTGCACGTTCGTGCCGACGAACGACCCGGTGAAGATCGTCTGGCTCCGGCTTGCCAACGTCGGAGACCGGCCGCGGCGACTCTCCGTCTTCTCGTACGTACGGTTCGCCTCGCGCAGCGTGATCACCGAGCTCGACCTGGCCTCCGGCGCGGTGCTCGGCGAGGACCCGCTCGCGGGAGAGTTCGCGGAGGCGATCGCGTTCGCCGCGGTCGTCGCGGCGGATGCCGACGCCGTGCACGCGACGGCGGATCGCCGGGCGTTCCTCGGTCGCGACGGCACGGTCGCGAGCCCGGCCGCCCTACGCGATGCCGGCGTCCTCGACGGACGGACGGGAGCGCGCCTCGATCCGTGCGCCGCGATCCAGGTCGCGGTGACGCTGCCGCCGGGCAGCTCGGCCGAGGTCGCGTTCCTCCTCGGCGAGGCGACGAACCGTGCGGACGCGCGCGCCCTCATCCGGAGACACCGTCGCCCCCGGGCGATCTCGCGCGCCTTCGACCGGGTGCGCGCGTTCTGGACGGACACGCTCGGCGGCGTGCGGGTCGAGACGCCGTCGGCCGCGATCGACCTCATGGTGAACGGCTGGCTCGCGTACCAGAACATGAGCTGCCGGCTCTGGGGTCGGACCGCCTTCTATCAGTCCGGGGGCGCGTTCGGCTTCCGCGACCAGCTCCAGGACGCGGCGGCGCTCGTTTCCCTCCGCCCCGTCTTCACGCGCGCGCAGATCGTCCTCCATGCCGGGCACCAGTTCGTCGAGGGCGACGTGCTCCACTGGTGGCATCCGCCGCTCGGGCGCGGGACGCGCACGCGCTTCTCCGATGACCTCGTCTGGCTGCCGTACATCACCGCGTTCTACGTGAAGACGACCGGCGACTGGAGTGTCCTCAACGAGCGCGCGGGCTTCGTCACCGCGCGGGCGCTCGCACCCGGAGAAGACGAGGCGTACCTGCTGCCGTCACCGGCGGACGAGATGGCGGACGTCTACGCCCACTGCTGTCGCGCGCTCGATCGCGCATTGACCGTCGGCGCGCACGGCCTCCCGCTCATGGGGACGGGCGACTGGAACGACGGCATGAACC
>Ga0070741_10010217_pt1 | contig 17825 bp, 17 predicted proteins | sample Coa_R1_4_FD_66440 | JGI IMG/M metagenome (GOLD analysis project Ga0070741, IMG submission 66440) | Surface soil microbial communities from Centralia Pennsylvania, which are recovering from an underground coalmine fire - Coalmine... | ecosystem: Environmental > Terrestrial > Soil > Unclassified ...
TCCATTTGTCTGCGCGATTCATTTTCTGTCGAAATCGAGAAAGTAAATCGCCGGCTATCGCAGGATGCTCTAAGGGGGGTGGCGACTGCCGCTAGTAGTCAAAGTGCGCTTGATAAAGTTCTCGAGCTGAAATCCCATATGGCCCAATCGATCATCGGGCAGGAGCAGATGATCGAACGGCTGTTGATCGGACTTCTTGCTAACGGAAATCTTCTGGTGGAAGGGCTTCCGGGATTGGCGAAGACTCGCGCAATAAAAAGCTTGGCCAAGTACCTTGAGGCAGGCCTGTCTCGTATCCAATTCACGCCGGATCTACTACCAAGCGATATCACCGGTTCCGAGATGTATTACAGCAGCGGAGGCGCGAGCGAATTTAAGTTTCAACCCGGTCCGATTTTTAACAATTTGATTCTTGCGGACGAAATTAATCGCGCACCCGCGAAGGTTCAAGCCGCATTGCTGGAGGCGATGGAAGAGCGCCAGGTGACCGTCGCAGGCAAGACGCACAAACTGCCCGATCTGTTTTTAGTCATGGCGACGCAAAACCCCATCGAGCAGGAAGGCACTTATCCCCTTCCCGAAGCGCAGATGGATCGCTTCCTGATGCATGTGTTCGTCGGATATCCGGACGATAAATCAGAGGAAGCAATCATGTTGCTTGTGCGCGGCGAAGAGGAACCAGCAAAGGCGTTCACAGAGCAGCGCCGCCTGATCCCGCAAAACGTAATCTTTTCTGCGCGAGCGGAAATCCACCAGATTCAGGTCTCCGATGCCGTGGCCAATTATATGGTTGCTCTCACTAGCGCCACTCGGTATCCCGAACGGTATGGAGAAGACCTGAAGAAATGGATTCAAGTCGGGGCGAGCCCTCGCGGGACCATCGGCCTGGATAAGTGTTCGCGCGCTTATGCCTGGCTGCAGCGTCGCCATTTTGTGCAACCCGATGACGTGCAGGCAGTGGCGCACGATGTGCTTCGGCACCGCCTCATCCTTAGCTACGATGCGCAAGCGGAAGGAATCAAACCCGACAAAGTCATCGATCGCATGATCGAATTAGTGGCGGTGGCTTAGCAGGAGTTGAATCGGGACTGTGGGCGCTTACGTTGAGCTCGAATCCTTAGTCAACTTACAATACGAAGCGCGCGGATTCTCTTTTCTTCCGCGTCAGCCTATTCACTCGCTGCTTTCAGGCCGCCACTCGTCACACATGCGAGGCCGCGGGCTCGATTTCGAAGAGCTTCGCGCCTATCTGCCCGGCGACGATATCCGCACGATGGATTGGCACGTCACCGCTCGAATGCAGCGGCCGTTCGTTCGAGTCTTCACTGAAGAGCGCGATCGTCCGGCGCTGATTGCTGTCGATCAACGGATGAACATGTTCTTCGGCAGCCGCATCTCGACAAAATCCGTGATTGCTGCCGACATCGCGGCATTGGCTGCGTGGCGCGTTTTTCATCAGGGTGACCGCATTGGAGCGTTGCTCTTTAATGACGCTGACATTGAGGAGATAAAACCGCATCGTAGCCGCTCGACAATCTTGCACATCCTTGAGAAGTGTGTTGAGCAGAACCACGCGCTCCACGCCGAATCCTCTGCCCGAACCAACTCGGGTATGTTGAACGAAATCCTTCGGCGCGTTTCGCGAATCGCACAACACGATTTCACGATTCTGCTGATCAGCGATTTTGAAGGCGCGGATACAGTAACCGACAATCTTTTGCTGCGGCTTTCCGAACACAACGACGTGATTGCGGCATTTGTCTATGACCCGCTGGCGGTGCAGTTGCCAACCGCAGGCGAGCTGGTCGTGAGCGACGGCGATTTGCAGATTGAACTTCAGTTCGGGCGCGAGCGCCTTCGCAAAAGCTTGCTGGATGCGTCAAATCGGCGCATTCAAAATATTCTTTCCTGGAAGACGAAGGTAGATGTTCCGGTTCTTCCTATCAGCACCGCCGAAGATGCCGGAACGCAGATTCGTCACCTCTTGGGTCGCGCAGTAGCGGCCAGGGCTCGCGTATGAAGTCCCACGCGCTGAACAAACTTCACGGTTTTTATCAGCCGGAGCCTCCTTCCTGGATGCCCCAGACAATCGGTTGGTATGTAGTTTTCGCGCTGATTGTGTTGTTAGCGGCATGGGCCGCGTGGCGCATGTTCGCGCGTTGGCGTCACAATCGTTATCGCCGCGACGCGCTCCGCGAGTTGGAACTTGCAAAATCCGCGGAGATCCCCGCCCTCCTCAAGCGGACGGCTCTCGCTGCGTGGCCGCGTGAACAAGTTGCAGCGCTTTCTGGCGAAGGCTGGCTTGCGTTCCTCGAAAAGCATGGCGGCCGAAGCGAGTTCTCTAATAGCGCGGGGCATTTGCTTCTCGAACTCGACTATCGCGCCAGGACTCCTACAAAGGAAGAAGAACACATCCTTCGGGAAGCCGCCGCCGATTGGATTCGGAGGCATCGTGTACACGTTTGAATATCGCTGGGTCTTGGTGTTGCTGCCGCTCCCGATACTAATCTGGCTGCTTCTTCCCCGCTACAAGGAAGAACAGACATCCGTTCGAATTCCATTCTTTGATCGAGTTGCTACGGCAGCCGGGCTTAAACCGGCACCCGGTGCGATTGTCCCCCGTACTAACTGGCTTCAGAAGATTCTAGGGCCGATTTGTTGGGTGTTTGTTGTGGTTGCTCTTGCGCGACCGGTATTCGTCGAGCCGCCCATTCAGAAAATTCAGCCTGCGCGCGATCTGATGCTCGCCCTTGACATCTCGCAATCGATGGAAACGCCCGATTTCATTTCGCCGGAAGGCAAGCGCATTACTCGGATTGCCGCTGTCAAGCGCGTTGTAGACAGCTTTATCGAGCACCGTACGGGCGACCGAATCGGGCTTATCGTTTTTGGCGCGGCCGCCTATCCACAAGCGCCGTTTACGCTCGACCACAAAACCTGCCGCGATCTTCTGAACGAAACGCAAGCCGGTATGGCGGGCCCTCAAACGATGATCGGCGATGCCATCGGTCTCGCCATCAAGGAGTTTGAGCACAGCGAGGCACAAGAGCGTGTCCTCATTCTTCTTACCGACGGCAACGATACCGGCAGCAGAATGCCCCCTGTCAAAGCGGCGGAGATCGCAAAAGACAAAGGAATCAGGATCCACACCGTTGCTATTGGTAATCCCAAAGCGACAGGCGAGGACAAGGTCGACGTCCCGCTGATGCGGTCTATCTCCGGCACGACGGGAGGCCAGTTCTTTCTCGGCCAGGATCAGCAGCAGCTTGCCCAGATCTATTCAACTCTTGATCGCATTACACCCAAGAATTACAAGACTCAAAGCTACCGCCCTAAACGGCAGCTTTTCATGTATCCGCTTGGCGCGGCTGTCGTGCTCTTGCTGGCGTATCAGCTCGTGATGTTTGTCTGGGTGGAAGTTCGAGGCCTCCTGGCACGAAGGAGTTCCAGGGAAGCGCGCGCGGAAGCGCCGAAGTTGTCTCATGCTTGATCAGCTCTCCGCATTCCACTTTTTGTGGCCGCAATGGTTATGGCTGATGGTTCCTGCTGCCCTGCTGTACCTGGTCGTGCTGCGCCGCGAAGATGTCTCTAAACGCTGGAGGGAGATCATTGCTCCCAACCTCCTGGCGAAATTGCTTGTTGGACGGCGCCGCCGCTGGCGTTTTCGGCCTGTTCACTCAACCTGTTTAGCAATTGCCCTTGCAGCCATCGGAATGGCCGGCCCGACCTGGACACGTGAACAGCCTCCATTTACGGAAGATAAAGCGCCGCTTGTGATCGCACTCGATCTCAGCCAGGGAATGGATGCGATTGATGTTCAACCCACCCGGCTGGAGCGGGCCAAGCTAAAAATTCGCGACCTGATGAAAGCCCGGCAGGGTTCACGCACCGCGTTATTCGTCTATGGTTCAAGCGCGCATATGGTGCTTCCGTTAGCGAGCGACGAATCGCTGATGGATCTCTATTCCGAATCGCTCTCGACCGACCTGATTTCGCCTGGTCGGAAGGATACGGCGGACGCCCTTGAAAAAATCGATGCTTTCCTTCAGGACGAAACTGTTCCTGGCACGATTCTTTTCATCACTTACGGAGTTGAGCCGAAGGCCTTTCCGGCATTCGCCCAACATACCGGAAATGCGCGGCATCAGGTCCTCCTTCTGGGCATAGGCACTCCGCAAGGCGGCCCGCTTCGAGGCGCCTCCGGTCAATTTGTGACGGAATCCGGGCGGCGCGTCTTCAGCAAGCTCGATCTGGACGGATTGAAAGCGCTGAAGGACCGGGCGGACGTTCCGATCAGCACGATTACACTCAACGATGACGACGTGAAGTGGGTGCAGCATCATGCGCTCAGCCATCTTCAGACGGTTCAGCAGCAGGACGCCAAGGTTCGCTGGGTCGATCAAGGTTACTGGCTCGTCATTCCGATTGCGCTGCTCACCGCAGTCTGGTTCCGCAAAGGATGGACGATCCGCTGGACCACTGCGGTCGTCGCTTTTCTGTTTCTATTTCACGCACCTCGTGTGGATGCGCGCGATTTTCATTTCCGCGATTTTTATTTTATGGATCTGTGGCTGACGCCAGATCAACAAGGCCGCTACTACTACGAAAAAGGCGATTACACAACTGCTGCAGAGCGCTTCCAAGATCCGATGTGGAAAGGATTGGCATTGTGCCGCAAGCAAGATTATGAGGGAGCGCTAAATCAGTTCGCGCTCATCGATACTCCGGAATCCTGGTTCAATCAAGGCAATGCCCTCGCCTATCTAAAGAAATATCCGGACGCGATCAAAGCTTATACGGAGGCGCTCAAGGAGCATCCGCATTGGCGTGAAGCCGAAGAGAATCTCGCGCTGGTGCGTTCTCTGATTCCGCCCAAGAAGCCGGATGAAGAGCAGGAAGAAGCGCCTGACCTCAAGCCGGATCAAATCAAGTTCGATGAAAAAGGGAAAAAGGGCAAGAAGAAAATGACCTTCAGCAAGGAGGAAATGGCCGACGTGTGGATGCGCAATATCCAAACCAGCCCGGCCGACTTCTTGCGGCGGAAATTTGCCATCGAATCGGCGGAGGCGAAACACCGATGATCCGTACTCTCTTTTTCGCGCTAGGTTGCTCGTATCTGCTCAGTGCTGCACCGCCGCCTATTGTACGCGCGGCAGTCGCGTCGCCCCGGCCAATCATTGTCGGACAAGGCGTGCGTGTCAACGTCACCGTCCTGGTGCCTAACTACTTCCTTGGCGCGCCGGGATTCCCGGAGTTGAATGTCGAGAATGCCATCGTTGTTCAGCCCCAAGAGACGCCGCAAAACAGCAATGAAACAATCAACGGCCAGACATTTGCCGGAATTGGGGTTACGTATCTTATCTATCCCCAGCAGCCGGGAACATTCAAACTTCCCGCAGCAGCAGTAACTGTGAAATACGCCTCCAACCCACCCGAATCGACCGAAATGCGTCTGCCGCTGCCGGCGGTCTCGTTCGAGGCAATAATTCCCCCTCAGGCAGCGAATCTCGACTACTTTCTTCCCACGACTTCGTTTGTAGTCACACAAAAGTTCGACAAAGCGTTAAAGAATCTTAAGGTAGGCGACACCATTACGCGTACGGTCACGATCACCGGTTCAAAACTAAAGGCGATGCTCATTCCGCCCATCAAATTCCAGGTACCCGATGGAATTGATGTTTACCCGAAGCAACCCATGGTGAACGACATCAAGAACGATCGTGGCGAGTTCGTGGAAGGCAAGCGGGTCGATTCCGCTACCTATCTCATTCGCAAAGAGGGCGATTACACACTGCCTGCTATTCAGATCGAATGGTGGAACTTGGCAGCCGGTAAGGTGCAGACCGCCAGCCTTCCGCCGACGCGTTTCACGGCGGCTCCCAATCCCGACTACCGCCCTGAACTTGCTCCGGAACCCGAACCGGTTGTCACTCGCGCAGTTGAAAAAACGAACCCATTTTATCCGCTATTAGGAAAAATTGCCGGTATCTCATTGATAGTGTTAATTTTGGTGTGGCTTTGGGTTCGTTTCGCTCGGTGGATTGGGCGGCGTTGGCGGACCTCTCGGGCGGCTTACCGGGAGTCCGAGGCCGCTCACTTCAGCCGGCTTCGAAAAGCCTGTCGCGCTCGAAACGCCAAAGATGCCTATCCGTTATTCCTCTCCTGGCTGAGCCGGTTTAAGCCTGGAGTCAGCGTGGATCGATTCTTATTAGAAGCAGCCGATGACAACCTGACCTACCAATTCGAAGCACTAGCTTCAATGCTTTACAGCCGATCACGTGCAGCCACTTGGTCAGGGAACCATATGATTGAAGCATTACAACACGTGCGTTCGCGGCGTTCGGCGGCAAACTTTTCACGGCATACTCTTCCGCCCTTGAATCCAGTTGGGCGGCCCTGAGTACTTAATGAATCCACGCGGATTGTAGCGGCATCTAGAGGCGAACGTATGGCCAAACCCAGCCGCTCCAAACGGCAGCAGCCAAAATCGCCACCACCGCCACCAAAGCGGAATTCCACGAATAAGCTGCTCCTGATATCAATCTTGATTTTGGTTGTACTCGGCACAAGTTGGGCTCTGCATTCGCGGCGCCGCAGTATGCCGATGCAAACCGCACATGCGATGGCCGCGGCTTCGGAATCTAAGGTGAATTTCGGCCCTACGATTCCGAATAAACGTCCGGCTCCAGGACCTTCGCCACAAGGCATGACGTGGATTCCTGGCGGCGAATTTTCTATGGGCGCACAGGATCCGCCGGATATGGATGAAGTCGGCATGAAGGCAACAGTCGATTCACGCCCTATTCATCGTGTGTACGTCGATGGGTTTTATATGGATAAAACCGACGTTACGAATGCGGAGTTTGCCAAATTCGTGAAGGCAACTGGATATGTCACCGTCGCCGAACGCACGCCACGCGCCGAGGACTTTCCGGGAGCGCCGCCGGAGAATCTGGTCGCGGGATCGGTCGTGTTTTCTCCGCCAAATCATCCTGTCCCGCTGAACAATCATTTCCAGTGGTGGGATTATGTTCACGGGGCTAACTGGCATCACCCATTGGGACCAAGCAGCGATATCAAAGGCAAAGAGAATTATCCAGTTGTGCAAGTGGCTTACGAGGATGCCCTTGCATATGCGAAGTGGGCGGGCAAGCGGCTACCGACAGAGGCAGAGTGGGAATTCGCAGCCCGTGGAGGGCTCGCCGGAAAACCGTTTGTTTGGGGCGATGAATTCCGGCCCAACGGTAAGTGGATGGCCAACACGCATCAAGGGCAGTTTCCGGTAAGTGATACCGGCCAGGACGGTCACGTCGGACTTGCAGCCGTTGCACAATTCCCAGCTAATGGTTACGGTCTCTACGACATGGCTGGAAATGTCTGGCAGTGGACGAGCGATTGGTATCGGCCCGACTATTATCAGGAATTAGCGGGAGCTGGCGGTGTGAACCGCAATCCTCAGGGACCGGGGACATCGTACGACCCGTCCGAACCAAATCAGCCGAAGAAAGTTCATCGCGGCGGATCGTTTCTATGTACGGACCAATATTGCTCTCGTTACATCGTGGGCACGCGTGGTAAGGGCGAGCCAGATACGGGAACTAATCACTTGGGCTTTCGGTGCGTGATGACTGTTCAGGAATACGACAAGAGCAGCCATTCCTGAGTGCCGGCGCACCCGGGGAATCAGCCCCCGGCGCTGGCTGCTGCTCGTTCGGAACAACGATCAATCGGCAGCCAAGTGCTTTTCTGTTTTGAAGCGCGAATTTGCTGAAGCAACATTTGATATTGGTCATGATCCCTGAGCTTGTCCAGTCGCGCATCGGCTCCTGTCCATAGCGCGACAGGATCGCGCCGTCGAATTGCCTCTGCCAATGACGCAAGCGCTTCACTGTGACGCTTCATTCCGGAATAAACTATGGCCTGCCAGTAAGGAGAAACATGTCCATTCTGACCTTGAGCAGATAGTTCGCTAAGGGCCTGCTCAGCCTCGGCGCGGCGATTCATTGTGGCATATATATGTCCAATTCCGCTAAGAGCCATCGCTTGAAATCCGGGACAATGGCGCACATTTTCAAGCTCGACAATTGCTTCTTCCCACATATCGAGTTGCTCGTATGCGAGCGCAAGGAGAATCTGCGCAGGGGCAAAGCAGGGCGTAAGAACCAGAATCTTCCAGCACTGATCAACGACTCCTTGGAAATCGTGGGCTGCATGCAGACAGGCCGCAAACTGCAAGCTGGTTGAAAAGGAAAGTGGATCGAGAGTGATAGCGCGGCGGCACGCATCAAGCGCCTCTTCATGGCGGCCTGCGATCGACAGCAGCGAAGCGCGAAGGGTATGTGCGGAGATCGAGTCCGCATCAAGGGTGAGCGCTCGGTTTACAGCGTCATGGGCACTCTCCCAATCCCAATCGAACAATATTTTCATGCGGCCTTCCGATACATGCGCGGGTGCCAGATCCGGGCTGTTCCGAAGAGCAAAATCAACCGACGCTCGAGCCTGCCCGGCTAACTTGGACGAACCCAAAGAACCGAGCAATGCGAGTTGGCAGTATGCATCGGCAATGCCGGTGTGAGCTAGCGGTGCACACGATTCGTCGTCGGCCGCAGCCTTAAAAAAGGCAAGCGCTTTGTAGATATCGTCCTCAGTCAACTTGTCGAGAAAATAATGGCCCTTCAAAAAGTCTTCACGTGCTACGTTCTTCACTGAGATTGGCGATGAAGTCTGTTTTGAATCGCTTTCTATTACTTCTTCCACGGGCGCGCTAAAACGATACCCAAGGCCCGGCCGGGTTTCAATGAAATGACAATCGCGAGATGATTCCCCCAACACCTGCCGTAATGAATTGACCGCGGTATTGAGCCCGTGTTCAAAGCTGACATGCGAATCGGGCCAAAGGAAATTGAAAAGCTCTTCTCGCGTTACCAATTCGCCAGGGCGTCGGAGCAAGAGTTCGAGCACGCGGAAGGGCTTACGTTGCAGTCCGATTCTGACTCCCCGTTTTCGCAATTCAAATCGAGCAAAATCGACCTCATATTCACCGAACCGAACTTTTCTGCCTAACATACCGGCACAACACCAACGACCATCTCACTCTGACCTGCGGATTCTTGAGCTTTTCTTGACCATCTTGAACCCAAAATTCTTCGTCTCTCAGTTGTACGGATGTTGAACCCGAATGGTTCTGTTGAAACAACCGTCGGAAGGAAATTATTCATGAGTTTTTCAAGTCGCTTGTTTAGTTTTGCCGCGGTCGCAGCGCTTGCCGGTGCGGGTATCATACAAGGTGCGCAGCAAGGCACGTTCCATTTGTCGAATCCCGCATATTGGGGTCAGGCATTGTTACAGCCTGGGGATTATAAGATTTTGCTGCCAGATCCTTCACTTGAGCAAAGGCAATTGAGAGTCGTCGGAGCGGACAGAACGGTCTTTGAGCTGCCGCTTACGACCTATTACGGAGACCTTTCGTCTAGAAGTTATTTGAAACTATCAGAGATCGATGGCAACTACTTTGTACGCGAATTCACGTCCGGTAATACCGGCAAGAAGTTTACATTCTCCGTACCAAAGAGCGCTCGACACCTGGAAACGACAAAGAGATCGGACAGCGCCGTCAACGTGGCTGTTAACTGAGAAGTAGTAATGTGACGGTTTCTCGTCAAATGTTCGATCTTGGAACCGTCACATTCCGAAACTGAGACTCGCGTAGGCTAGTTGCCTGCTGTCTGGAGCATCAGCGGGTTTCGTGCATGCGGTGTGGGAGCGGTCAGCACCTGCACGAAGAACTTTGCAAAGCGTGGCATGTCTACATCGATTTGAGCATGAACAAGGCGTCCGTGAGCACTTGGCTTTACTTCGTCAGACCATGTCAAGGTGTCTCCATATCCAGCTCCGTGATCCACGTTGACGTCCATATAAACCTGCTTTTCGCGCGTGATTAGGCCTGTGTCGAGCCACGCAGCTGCCGCCAGTTCATCCCACAAGTAGCTGTGCTGCGGCTCAGAGTATTTAGCAATGTATTGTGCGACAGGCGTCTGCACCTTCGCAATATCTTGCAGCATCTGTGCAGTCAATTGTGTCTTTACCGAAACATCGACAGTTGTCGAGACAATGGACGGCCACGGCGCGCGCAGCACGATGTGCGCGGCCTCCGGATCAAACCAGAGATTGAATTCGCGCCGCGGATCGTTCACGATCTCCGGATCTTCGCTCTGCGGATTCAGGCTCCCGCCCATGAACACCAATCCATTGCTCAGCTCCGCAAGATGTGGATCGAGACCGAGCGCGAGCGCCAGGTTTGTCATTGGGCCGCCCTCGTAGATGGTCACTTCGTGAGGATGTTCATGAACCATCCGCACAAGGAAATGCGCAGCGTCTTCACTCGATGGCTGCTTTTGGGGTTTTCCCTCTCGCAGTGGCGGAATTTCGCTTTGTGCGTGACTTCGCGGTCCTGGAGTCCATGCGCCCTGGTAAACGACTCTTCCATATAGTTGTTCCCACAGTTGCGTCTCGTGCTGCCTTCGTACAAGCGGCAACGCGGCGCCGGGAACCACAGGGATATCCGTGCGCCCGATCAGTTCCAGCAATCGCAAGGCGTGCAACACTTCCTCATCCCTCCACGCGTCGCCAGTTACCACTGTGATGCCAAGCGTCTCCACGTGCGGTGCTTGCAACAACAACAAGATCGACGCCATATCCGTGCCGCCAGGGCCCGCCGCGTCCTGATCAATCACGACGTAACGTATGTCCTGAGCGTGGACAACGCCAGCCGACAGAAGCGCGGCGCCGATCCTAACAACGTTTCCGATCGAGCTCATTTGCGTCTCGTCACGAATTGTATGCCAATGCGATGACGCTGACCGCGCCGATATAGAGCAGGAACATCAACATCAAAAAGATTCTTGCTTTTGTGCGCGCCCCTGCAAATTCGCGCCATACCAGCACGCCCCAGAGTGCCGCAACCATAGGAGCCGACTGTCCGATTGCGTATGAAATGGGAACACCAACAAATCCAGCGGCAATCAAATTGAAACAGCCGCCGAGGCCCCAAATTATACCCCCAAGGATGCCTAGAACATGATCGTTAGATCGAGCCGTCCAATATTCACCCACTGACACACGTGGACCCACCAACGGTCGGCGCATGAAGTAGACGTTTATCCCGAAGCAGCAGATGAATGCACCCAGACTAAAAAGCGCTGCTACTGAATACGGCGTAAGTGGATGACCGGCTGTTAGCGATCGTGCTTCGAAAGGCGCGAAACCGCCCATGAGAATTCCCGAGATGACGTTAACAACAATCCCTTTCCTGGTAGTAGTGCCTCCGGTGTCTCGTAAGTTCTTATATGCTCCGGCATCGGAGAGAATGGCGGCAACCGCCAATAAGAGGCCGATACAAAGATATGCGATATTGCCTTTCGGCTGCAGGATATAGCTGAGTACCACACCCTCCACTACTGCGATACCGATTGCGATTGGAAAGGCAATCGCCAAGCCCGCGATATCGATTCCAGCGACCAACAGAAGATTGGCAATGTTAAAAATGAATCCCGCGATAAGCGCGAGAAAAATGTTACTCAGATCGGACAGGCGCAGATTTATGAGGAATGCGTCGCCCGTCCCGCCGGTACTGCCAAGTGTAAATGCAAAGACAAACGAACAGATCACGACTCCGACGATGTAATCCCAATAGAACAGTGCAAAGGGATACTTCTTTGTGCCCTTGTATGTGTTCGCCCAGGAGCCCCAGAACACCGCACTGAGAATGGTTAGCGTTAGCGCAACTGAAAAACTTCCTGGCGAGTACATACGGAACGACTCTCCTATGGCAACTGAATTACGATAAGCGTTTGAAGATTATAACTTTCCTATTTGTCTTAAACGCAGCGGCCACTCTGAACGCCCAGCGAGGAAAGAGTCCGACGGCCCGCGAAATCGTGTCGTTAATTCAGCAGCACAGCGGCGTCCCATGGGACGGACCGACGGTCGATACCTTCAAGGCGGGAGATCCCGATACGGCCGTGACAGGAATTGCCACCACAATGATGGCAACCTTTGATGTGCTGAAGCGCGCCGCGGCGAACCATGCCAACCTGATCATCACCCACGAGCCGACATTTTATAGCCACGAAGACCAAACCGAATCGTTCAAAGCGGCAAACGATGCCGTGTGGCGCGAAAAAGAGCGGTTCATTAAAGACCATCAACTCGTGGTGTGGCGCTTTCACGACCATTGGCACACGCGCCGACCGGACGGGATTCTCGATGGGATGACGCACGCGCTAAATTGGCAGGAATATCAGAGAGGCGATGCGCCTAACTTATTCGTCCTTCCGCAGACAACGTTACGCGAACTGGCAAAGAATATACAAGAACGGATCGGAATCAAGGTTCTGCGTGTGGTGGGTAATCCGAATTTACAAGTCATCAAGGTTGCACTCGCTCCCGGCGCGTCCGGAACACAACGACACTTAGAGTTCTTGAGGCGCGATGACGTAGAGGTGCTTGTGATCGGCGAAGTGCCTGAGTGGGAAACTATTGAATACGTCAGCGACGCGGCGGCGCAAGGCCGGAAGAAGGCGCTGATCCTGATGGGCCACATCCCGTCAGAACAGGCCGGAATGGCGAGCTGTGCCGAATGGTTGAAAACATTTATTAGCCAAGTTCCGGTAGTGTTTGTCCCTACAGCCGAGCCGTTTTGGGTCCCCTGAAGGAGCCCTAGTCCCTGTCGCAACTTTCGAGAAGATTAGAATCATCCCATGAGCGCTCGCGCTACTGAATCAGAAAACAAAGCACTGATCCGACGATGGTTCGATGAGGTGTGGAATCACGGCCGTCAAGACATGATCGAACAATTGCGTGCGCCGGATGCAATTGCGACGGGCTTGGGCGAGCAAAATGCGAGAAGCGAAGGGCCGGCACCCTTCAAGGCGTTTTTTGCCAATCTACGCGCCGCTCTTCCAGATCTGCGTATAAAGATCGAGGATATTCTGGCGGAAGAAGATAAAGTCGCTATTCGACTATCGGCTGAGGGGACCCACTCGGGCAAGGGCTTTGGGGCTGATCCCACCGGGCGCAAGGTTCAATTCACCGGAATTACCATTGCCCGAATTGCGAATGGAAAAATCGTCGAATCGTGGAACAGTATCGATCAACTTCGCTTGCTGACACAGCTTGGGGTAATTGGCGCGCACGCCGGGCCTGATCGATTTCTTGGAACGCACCCTTAATTTTTTCGACATGGCTAACGTTATTACTCCTTCGGCAACATACGATGTCGTGATTGTTGGATCGGGCGCGGGCGGCGGTGTTGCGGCACAAGTGCTCGCAAACGCTGGCGCCAAGATTTGCATGCTCGAAGCCGGTGCTCATTTCGACTGTACGAAGAACTCAAAGATGTTCGAGTGGGCGTATCAAGCTCCCCATCGAGGCGCAGCGACGCGCGACATGCCTTTGGGGTATTTCGACGCGACTCTGCTTGGCGGTTGGCAAGTGCCGGGAGAGCCGTACACCAATGCCCCGGGATCGGCGTGGATGTGGTGGCGGGCGCGAATGCTGGGAGGGCGAACGAATCATTATGGCCGCATATCGCTGCGCATGGGGCCCTATGACTTCAAGCCATACAGCAGAGACGGCAAAGGTGCGGACTGGCCCATCTCCTACGAAGATCTGGCGCCCTACTATGACAAGGCGGAAGAACTAATAGGTGTTTTTGGTTCTAACGAAGGACTCGAAAATGCACCTGACGGCAAGTTTCAGCCACCTCCGGCGCCGCGTGGATACGAAAAGATCATCAAGGCCGCCAGCGACAAGCTGAAAATTCCGTGCGTGCCTTCGCGGCTTGCCATTCTGACGCGCCCGCTGAACGGGCGTCCCGCGTGCCACTACTGCGCTGAATGCGGCCGATCATGCGGAGTCAACGCGAATTTCAGTTCGCCGGGCGTTCACATTTTCCCCGCGATGAAAACCGGAAATCTTGAACTGCGCACGAATGCCATGGTGCGTGAGGTTCTAGTCGGTCCGGACGGACTGGCGCGCGGCGTTTCATACATCGACAAGAGCAGTCGCCGGGATGTCGAAGTTCGCGCCAAGATCGTCGTGCTGGCGGCCAGTTGCTGTGAAACCGCCCGCATTCTCCTCAATTCGAAGAGCGGACAATTTCCGAGTGGTCTCGCAAACTCTTCTGGTTTGGTAGGGCGTTACGTCATGGACACGGTGGGGTCCTCGGTAAGCGGCTTCCTTCCGATTTTGCAGGATCTTCCGCCGCGCAATGAAGACGGTGTTGGCGGAATGCATCTTTATATGCCGTGGTGGCTGTACAAGGAGCAGAAGGCGGGCAAATTGGACTTCGCCCGCGGCTATCACATTGAGATAGGTGGTGGCCGGCGCGCCCCAGGAACGGGTGCGATGGGCGGTTACGCTGAGCGATATCTGGGCGGTGGGTATGGCACCGAGTTAAAGCAGAACCTACGAAAGCTTTATGGATGTGAAATCCACTTTGCCGGGCGCGGCGAGATGATCCCCAACGAGCAGAGCTATTGCGAACTAGATCCGAATGTCGTCGATCAGTGGGGCATCCCGGTCCTGCGTTTTCACTTCAAGTGGAGCGACGACGAGATTCTGCAAGCGAAACACATGCAGGAGACCTTCAGGTCACTGATCGAGGCGACCGGTGGCATCGTGACGCAACATTCCGGACCCGAGAGAAATTGGGGGATTGAACATGGAGGCGAAGTAAAGCATGAGGTGGGAGCAACCAGGATGGGCAACGACCCCAAAAAATCTGTTTTGAATCAATACTGCCAAGCTTGGGATGTCAAGAATCTTTTTGTTACCGACGCCGCCCCGTTCGTCAGCAATGCTGACAAAAATCCGACTCTGACGATATCGGCGCTTGGGTGGCGCACGTCTGAATACATTGCGGATCAGGTGCGAAAGTTGAATGTAAAGGTTTAAACAATATTTAAGCTAACAATCAACGTAGTTTTAGTTCTGCGTAGTTCCGTTCCAACTCGGCGCAAAGCATCTCGACAACGAATTCGTGGTCCTCTCTTTGTGGCAGGCCGGAGACCGTTATCGAGCCGATGACGCCAGTTCCCAAAATGCTTAGAGGAAACGATCCGCCATGTGCCGCGTAGTCATTGAGTGCGAGACCGAACCTGTCAAGAAGCGTGACCTTCCTGTGTTCCAAATCCAGGCCCATTCCGTACGAGCTGCGGTGGAAACGTTGCACCACATTGGCTTTACGGCGCGCCCATTCTACGTTATCGGGCGTACTACCGGGAAGCGTGCTAAAAAACAGGTGTCGGCTGAAATGGCGAATATCGATCACAAGCGGAAAGCTTCGTTCGCGGGACGCGTTTCGAATGCGACTCCCTAGGTTCCATGCATCGTCTTCATTGAAGGCTCTAAATTGAAGAGTTCTCTCTTGCAGCGCAATTGCCGCTAAATCATCGCTCGTTGCCATATTGTCCTTCAATAGAAATACCAGCCAAGTCGTCGGGATGCCCAAGACGCAAGCCGGTAGCGCAAATGCACGAGTTCGCTAAGATGTACGCCAACAGATTCGAAGTATCGAAACATTCTCGGTGGCGTTTTAATCCAACCTGGGTTACAAAGATGTCTTATTCGAGAGCAGGAGAAAAGTCGCATGTGGAGTAGTCGGACAGGTGAAGCAAGTACGGGAAATCCCTCTCTAGGGAACACCCCGACTTCCGGCAATGAGCCGGGAGCGACCGGAGCGGAAGGGGTCGGACGTGTTACCAATGTCGCCATTATCGGGAAAGGAATGGTGATCAAAGGCGAGATCGATAGCAAGGAGAGTCTCCACGTCGACGGTGAGGTGGAGGGCACTCTTCGAATGGCCGGTTGCCGTTTAAGCGTGGGCCGTGAAGGGAAGTTGGGAGCCAATGTAACGGCTCGAGAAATCGAATTGCTGGGGACGGCGCAAGGCGACCTTCAAGCAACCAGCAAAATCACGATACGAAAGGGGGCTCGGCTGGTTGGCGATCTTAGGGCTCCCGGAATTCTCATTGAAGAGGGCGCGTATGTGAAGGGCAAAATAGAAATTATCAACAGCAGCACTGACGCTGTTTCAGGCGCTGCTGCCCCTCAAACGAATGTCCGAAAGGCAGCCGCCGGATAGTTTAAATTACTTCAGTGAATATGTTGCCCCCGCCGTAAATTCGAAAGAATTCTTCTTGAATCCCGGCGGTGGATCGTTCAGGAAATTGTCTAACGCGCCGAGCGTAAGACCGAAGTGATGATAGACCGGGAAAGTTAGCGTTGCGTTGCCGAACGCTGAATATGCACTAGTGTCGTTCCAGGCTGGCGTGAAAGCTCCCTGCTCGTTGAATTGAATTCCGTGCGCGAAAGTGTGGAGATACGTTTCGCCAAAAATTGAGCTGATCAGATTTTTGTTTTGGCTCGAAAGAGCGAAACGCTGCTCGACGTAGTCCACGCTTCCCTTAAAATCAAGTTCCTGGGCAGCAGTCTTGAAGACGACAAAGCCCAGGCCGCCGCCATACGTTTGTTGCAGATCTAAGCCTTGCGAAAAATTGTGATCAAAGATAGCCTGCGCAAACGCGAACACCCTGGGAGAAAGATACCAATCTTGTTCCAGACCAATGTGGTAAAGCGAAGTCTTGACCGTTGGTGTACCGGGCTGAGTCAGCTTTCCATAGGCCTGCGTGTAGTCGAAAATAGTGCGCCGCCGTAGATTGAGCCAATCTTCGGCCGGAACGCTACGAACGAAGCTCGCGGCTGCCGTATAGGTATGGTTGTTCTGAGTTGCTTCCGTCAACGACAGACCGGCGGTCAAACCGCCCTTCCAACCTTTAATCAGGCTACTCCGCCGAAACGCCTTCTGGTACTCGGCCTCGGGAACGATATTTCCGATATCGCCGACGGGCATAGTCTGCGGCGCACCCTGAGCACTCTTTATCGCCAATTGGTGATTTGTCGCGTCCAGCGTGCCATGACCGACAGCCGTGTTTTCTTTTTTAAGAGGCTTCAGGTTTTTTGGAATAGCGGCGAATGCCTGTGAAGAATGGAGTTCCTGCACCTTGGCCCATTCCATGGTTACTTCGCCGATTAGATTACTCTTAAACACTAGAGATGCATCGGTTGCACTTTCCATTTGTCCGATGAGTTTTTCGCCATCCGTCAAAATGAGCACATCCGGATCCGCGGCGGGACTGCCGCCCCTTCCGCCGACGCTCTGGCTGGCTTTGGAGGCTGCCTCCTGCGATAAGCCCACATTTAAGGAAAGCAATGACAGAAATAAAAGATAAAGAAGTTTCATGTGTTCTCTAGTTCGCCAATTTATGCATTCAACGCTGCGAAAGATCAGAACGATTTTTTTTGGGGATGGTTTCCTGCCAGTGTTGTAAAAGCGAGTTGTTTGGTGGTTGGGGAGGTGGAGCGGAGCGAGCAACTAAATGTCAGTTAGTAAACGAATTAGTGGAATGAACTGGCGGCTTGGGCGTCTCGAGAGAGAGAGTCGGACGTGGCAAAGCCATGGCTTACATGGAAATTTTGAATCACACTCTATTTTTTGACATTAGACATTGCAGATTGTCCGTAAAATTTAGTTGCAATGAGGATGTCATCCACGCACAAAACTGAACGTATGCTCATCGACGGATTGCGAGCGTGGAATAACTGTGCTGACCCTGCTGTACTCGCGCTTATGGATCTACACAAATGTTGTAGTTTGCTTTGGAGGAGAGAAGATGAAAAACCGGCTTAGGTGGTTGACGGTTACGGCGGTATGCACGGGGCTGTACATGGGGACCATGGCCTACGGGCAGACGGCCAACAAGGCA
>Ga0070741_10010218_pt1 | contig 17823 bp, 14 predicted proteins | sample Coa_R1_4_FD_66440 | JGI IMG/M metagenome (GOLD analysis project Ga0070741, IMG submission 66440) | Surface soil microbial communities from Centralia Pennsylvania, which are recovering from an underground coalmine fire - Coalmine... | ecosystem: Environmental > Terrestrial > Soil > Unclassified ...
GAGGGGTGCGTCTTCAAGGACGGGCTCAGACAGGCCCGACGCACGACCGATCAAGTGGCTATAGCTGCGGCGTGATCACGAGGCTGGAAGGGATTTTCCACAAGATTTGACAAGAGCTCGTGCGCTCCCATCGCAGGCCGATAGGGGCGGTCGGACGCCATGGCTTCGACCGTGTCGGCAACAGCGATAATCCGGGCCTCTATTCCTATCTGCTTGTGCTTCGCGACCTGGCAATGACTCTTGACCAATGCGAACTCGGTCTCGCTCAACCTGCCAGGTCGGGAGAGGATCTCGGACGACTTCTCCCGCGGATCGAAGGAGATCGCTTCCGCTCACCTCGGCCATATGCAAGTCAGTGATGAGGACGTCGAACGCTCGGCCGTTCAAAAGCTCGAGCCCTTCTTCCCCAGAGCTGGCCTCGATCACGCTGTAGCCGAGCGAGGACAGCATCTCATTGAGGAAGAACCGCACCGATGGTTCGTCGTCAACGATGAGGATAGCCCCGGTGTTTGTTTCACTCACCTTCAGCACCTCGTCTGCGAGGTCGGCGACTACTCGGCCCGTAATCGCGATGAGTTACTACCTTACCGCTCCATGCGCGCCTGTTTTTCCGCCGAAGGGAAGAAACCGCCTCGAAAGGTAGCACGAAACACCTTTATGGATGGGAAAACAGCAACGGAGTACCTGGTAAAAGGTACTCATGACTACCTCGTACCACGACCGAGCCCATGAAGCGGAATCGACGGACGGGCCTGACGGCTTGTATTCGCCCAGCGCATCTCTTCTTCAACATGCGCTCGACGAAGCCCCCGTCGGGATTTGGATTGCGGACGATTGCAGCCGAACGGTCTTCGTGAACCAACATCTCGCCACCATGCTGGGCTACACCGTTGAAGAGATGCGAGGACGGTCGCTCTTCGCCTTCATGGATGACGCGCGGAACAGCGGAATCCTCGAACACCGACTCGACCAGAGGCAGCGAACGCTCGATGCCAAGTTCATTCGAAAAGATGGAGCTGCCTGTTGGGCGAGCGTCGCGCTGTGTCCAGCGACCGACGACGGCGGCCGGTACTCCGGCACGGTTGCGATCCTGACCGATATCACGGAGCGAAAGCGCGCGGAGGAGCTGCAGAAGGTCGATCACGAGCGCGGGGTGACGGAGACCCGGATCCAGGCGGCGCGGGCGCAGGAGGAGCTCATCCGACAGGAGCGGCTTCGGGCCCTCGGGCAGTTGGCCAGCGGGGTTGCCCATGATTTCAACAACGCGCTCGCGGTCATTATGGGACTGACCGATCTGCTGTTTCTGCGCCCGGAACTGCTCGACGACCGGGCCAAGCTCTTGAGCTACCTGAAGCAAATCCAAACGAGCGCCAGCGACGCCGCGAAGATCGTTCAGGGGCTCCGCGAATTCTACCGACCGCGCGAAGAGGCCCGCGTCCTTCTCAACCTCAATCAGATCGTCGAAGAGACCATCCAGCTCACAGCTCCGAAATGGCGCGTGGAGGCGGAGGCAAACGGGCGCGCCATCCACGTCAGGACGCAGCTCACGGCGCTGCCGGAGATCCTGGGAGACCCCGCTGAGCTCCGCGAAGCGCTGACGAATCTCATATTCAACGCGGTCGACGCCCTACCGATGGGCGGCACGATCACCATACGTACGGTCGTCGATCAAGGCGCCGTGCTCATCGAGGTGAGCGATGACGGCGTGGGAATGAGCGACGACGTTCGAGAGCGCTGCCTCGAGCCATTTTTCACGACGAAGGGCGAGCGAGGGAGCGGACTCGGGCTCTCGATGGTTCTCGGGGCAGTCCAGCGGCACGACGGGAGCGTCGCCATCGAAAGCGCACCCGCAAATGGCACGACCATCCGCATTCGAATTCCCATCGCGCAATGTCCCGGGCTGGAGCCATCCCATGGAGGCGAAGAGCGAGCGGGGAAACCCCCGGCCGCCCGCGTGCTCGCCGTCGACGACGACCCGGACGTGTTGGAGGTCGTCCGCCAGTTCCTCGGGATGGACGGCCACCGGGTCGCCACCGCGAGCGGAGGACAGGAAGCGCTGGACCGTTTGCGATCAGATCACTTCGATCTCGTCATCACCGACCTGGCCATGCCCGAGATGAACGGCGGCGAGCTGGCCACCGCCATCAAATTACAGACTCCCAACGTGCCGATTATCTTGCTCACGGGCTTTGCCGATACGATGGAGGTCCAGGGGGATCACCCGAAGGCCGTTGATCTTGTGCTCGGGAAACCGATTACGCAAGCCGCGCTCCGGAAGGCGATAGACCTGGTGTTACACAAACCCGAAGCCGTCGACATTCGAATTCCGAGGATGAAGTAAGGACGCGAGAACCCGTGGGGCTGCCGTCGCTCGCGATTCGGCCCTATCTCCCGACTTTGGCGGTCCTGGTCACGGGACTGCTCGTGGTCACGTGTGCGTTTTTCTGGTTTCGCGGCCAGGAGGAGATCAATCAGGCCGCGGAATTCGATCGACAGGCCATCGTCCTCCACGCCTCCGTCGAGCGCGGGATTCAGAGCAGCCTGCAGCCGGTGCTCTCGATCGCGGCCCTGTGGAATGCCGTGCCATCGGTCGAACGCGCGCAATTCCACGCGTTTGTGCGGTCGTTCCTGCAAGAAGCGCCTGAGATTCAAGCGCTGGAGTGGGCTCCGCGGATTTCCGATTCTGCCAGAGCCAGTGCCGAGCTCAAGGCGCAGCGAGACGGGTATCCGGACTTCCGCATTAGCGACCGAGGGTCCGACGGGCAACTGATCCCGGCGGCCGAACGCTTGGAGTATTTCCCGGTGTACTACATCGAGCCGTGGGTGGGAAACCATGTGGCCCTCGGATTCGATCTTGCATCCGAGCCGATCCGTCGGGCGGTTCTCGAGCAAGCTCGCGACTCGGGAATACCGAAGGCCACGGCCGGCATCACCCTTGTTCAGGAAACTGGCACGCAGGCGGGGTTCCTGTACTTCGTTCCCGTGTACGCAGCAGGGTTCCCGCATGACACCGTGGAGGAGCGACGGGAAAGCCTCGTAGGTTTCGCCCTGGGCGTGTACCGGATTGGCAACCTGGTCGACATCGCTCTCCGCGGTATCGATCGAACCGATGCGATCCTTGACGTCTACGACGTCACGATCCCAGAGAGCCCGACGCTTCTGTATTCGCAGACGCAACAACCGAACGCGCCGGCTGTCCTTCCCACGGTCGAAAACCGCGGCGAAGTATCACTGCTCGGCCACACCGACACCTTCGACGTGGGAGGCCGCCGCTGGGCGCTCGTCTCGGTGCCCTCTGCACGGTATCTGGCCGCGCACCGCGTTCGGGTGTCCTGGGCGATTCTGGCCGCCGGGCTGGCCATCGTCTTCTTCGGAGCGTCCGCCATATTTGTCCGGAGTCGGAGCGCATACCAGCTCGAGCGCGTAAATGCCGCCCTCCACGAGGCCAATTCTTCGCTCACGCAAGCGAACCGGAAGACAGAGCTGCTTCTGAACACCGCGGGAGAAGGAATCTTCGGCGTAAGCCGAGACGGCAAGGTGATTTTCGTGAACGAGGCGGCTGCGAACCTCCTGGGCACAACAAGTTCTGGGCTGCTCGGACGAGTACGTCCCGACTTCACCCTCCCCGGCTGGCCAGAGGCGCGCTCATCGCCCGATAACGCCCTGTACCGAGTGCTCGAAGACTCCGTCGGTGACGAGCTCTTGAACAGCACATTCTGGCGCTTCGATGGGACCGCGTTTCCCGTCCAGTTCGTGACTCGGCCGACCCGGGAGCAGGGTGAGCTGATCGGGGCAACGATCACCTTCAGCGACATTACCCGACGGAAACAGGCCGAAGAAGCAGAGCAGCGTGCGATCCGCGTTCAAGGACAATTGGAGGGGGTGCGGTACGCAGCCCGGGAGCTTGCCCACAGTCTGAACAATGCCCTCTCGTTGCCTACCGCCGTCGTCGATCTGGTGAAGAGCGAATCGACGATCTCTTCATCGCTGCGCGACATGGCGTGCAGGGCGGCCACTCGTCTGGAATTGGCGCGCGACTGCGTGCGCCAGCTTCAGCAGGTTGTGCGAGTTGAGACCAAGGACACGGTGGTGGGAACCGCCCTCGACGTCGAGCAATCGGCCAAGGCTCCCGCCAGTGGGGCTAGCCCGGCGCAGGTCCCTGACCCAACGCTGGAGGCGCAAGATCCTCAGAACCAATCATCGAGAATCGCGCGGTGATGGCCGCGACGTCTCGGGTCGTCTCCAGGTGCTCGAGGCCGTCGAGGACGGCCTCGAGGGCGTCCGGTCGCAGCAGGGGTCGCGCGCAGATCCGGAACTTCTCGAGAAGCTCTTCGCGCGATAGCGGATTCTGGGGAGAGCCTCGCGCCACGTCGGAGCGGCGCACGAGGGCTCGGCCGTTCTTGAGAGCGATTCGAACGCGAGACGGTCGGCTCACGCTGTAGCTGTCCTTCAATTCCGGGTCGACGACCATGGTGACGCGCTCGGCCATGGAGATGACCCGGGGGTCACGGATCGCCTCGTCCGTGAAGCTGTCCGGCACGAGGGCCCGGTCCACGATCGCGCGTCCAATGATGTAGGGGATACTGAATTTCCCCTGCAGCGCTGTCGCCGGAATCCCGTAGATGATGCGTCGCGCCGTACCGGCCGTGACGCCGACCTCGACGCGTTCCACATCCGCCGCCTCGACGGACTCCTCGCGGCAGAGCCCGAGCGTCGCGTCCACGGCGGTGTGCGTGAGACCGCCGCACGGGTACGGCTTGAAGCGGACCCCTTGCTCCACCGCGAAGGTTGCGCCCAATTGGTTGAGCGGGGCGAGATCATACGCGCCTGCGGGTGCAAACGTCGCGAAGAACCCGTCCGGCCCATCGAGGAGCGATGGATTTGCGCTGAACCCGCTCGCCGCCAGGCGCGCCGCCGTCACGCCGTTCCGGGCGGCGAGGCCCGCGTGGAGTGGTTTGGACATCGAGCCGAAGTTCCACACCACGCCACTCGCCATCGACGTGGCAATGCCCAACGCCACGCGGGTGCGCTCGACATCCAGGCCGAGCAGCCGACACGCCGCCGCCGCGCAGCCGAGAGTCCCCACGGTCCCCGTGCTGTGCCATCCGGCGTCCCCGCCGTGAGTCGGCATGCAGGAAAGGAGCGCGCCGGCGACCTCATACCCCGCGACGTAGCCCTCAATGAGCTGTGCGCCGGTCGCGTGGGAAGCTTCGGCCAAGGCAAACACGGTCGCGACGAGCCCAGCCATGGGCTGCCCACCGATCATGAAGCTGAAATCGAAGTCAAGCGCGTGAGTGGCAATGCCGTTGGCAAACGCCGCGACGGCGACGGACGTGCGGAAGCTCGGTCCCCACACCGTCGCCTCGCCCGCTGCCGCTTCGTCCCGAGCCAGGGACGCCGCGATTCGTCCAGCCTCGTCCTGGCTGCCCCGCAACGCTACGCCCACCGAATCCAGAATCGCATCCTTCGCGACCTGCACGGCCCTTGCGGAAAGATCGCCGTATCGGAGGCCGGTGACGAACTCGGCCACGTGCTGCGTGGGATCCATGTCCACCCCCCTTCCGGACCAGCCTGCGCCTGGCGCCGGCTTTGCGCCGCGCCCCCGTCGAGACCGGGACGTCGGCGCTGCGTCATCTTACTGTTGGCGGGGCTGGTCGAGGCTATACTTCGGTCACACGTGATGCCCGAGGACGGTGTGGACATTACGCAGATTCCGGTCGGCGCGCATCTCCAGCTCGAAGACGGATCGACCGTCGAGGTGGTTCGGTCCTCGACTGACGGCAGGTCCGTGCAGGTGCGCTATCTCGAAAGTCCTTTCGCGCCGGCGCTGGAAGGCACGGAGGCGACCTGCACCGACTACGAGATCACCGGCTTCACGACCGACGGGACGCACACGGACACGCAACGGCTGCTCAGCGAGTGAGCCGCCCGCCCCGTCTGCTCCCACAAGGCTAACAGGCGCAGAGAACCGAGCGGACACGCGGAGGCGATGCATGGTTCTGACCAGAGAAGCGAACGAACGGCTCTGCCGCGTCGGGCCCGGCACTCCCATGGGTGAGCTGATGCGGCGCTACTGGCAGCCCATCGCGCCAGCGGCTCGATTGCGGGAGAACCCGGTGCGACAAGTGCGCATTCTCGGCGAGGATCTGGTCCTGTTCCGCGACCGAGGCGGAAAGCTGGGGCTGATCGCGGACAAATGCGCGCACCGCAGCGCAGGGATGAGATTCGGCATTCCGGAGGCTAACGGCCTGCGCTGCTGCTATCATGGGTGGCTTTTCAACGCGGAGGGGCAGTGCATCGAAACGCCACTCGAGCCGCCGGAGAGCACCTTCAAAGATCGGGTCGCAATCACCGCCTATCCGGTGCAAGAGCTGGGCGGCCTGATCTTCGCTTATCTCGGTCCCGAGCCGGTGCCCCTTCTCCCACGATGGGACATCTTCGTGTGGCCCAACGCGATCCGCCAGGTCGGCGTCACGATCCTCCCATGCAATTGGCTGCAGTGTCAGGAGAACGCCCTCGATCCAGCGCATGGAATCTATCTGCACGGGCATTTCTTCCGGTACACCCTCGAGCGGCTTGGACTCCTGGACGAACGCGCGGCGGACACGACAACGCACCGAGCCTTCACCGGGGCGCGCCCCGACCCCTTCACCCTGGAGTTTCAGGTCAGCGAGCATGGAATCCGCAAGTTCCAGAAGTACTCGCAGGCGCTCGGAGCCCGGCGCGATTCGGTCCGCGAAGCGAAATACATGCTCTTCCCCCATGCAACCATCGGCGCGGAGGGCGGAATTCGGAGCGAATCTCAGTTCCGCGTCCCCATGGACGATACGCACACCTACCACATCACGTACCAGGTCTACCGCGCACCAGAGGGGATCGAAGCGCCCGAGCAGGACGTGATTCCATGGTTCGACGTCCCGATCGCGGATGAGCGAGGCGAGCCGATCCTCGACTACGTGCTGGCGCAGGACATGGCGGCATGGTGGACCCAGGGCGAGATCACCGATCGATCGCACGAGAAGCTGGGGACGACCGACTCCGGCATCATCATGTTTCGCCGTCTCCTCGACCAGCAGATCCGGCGCGTCGAACGCGGCGAAGACCCGATGAACGTCATTCGCGACCCAGAATTGAACGACATCATCAACTTGACACCGCCGGACCGAACCGAGCTGGTCGTGCGCGCGGGCGCATATCGCAGCCAGTACCACAAGGGCTATGCCGTGGACGACGCGGACCGGTACGGGCCTGCGATCGACCTCGTCAAGGAGCTGATGCGGCGGATCGAAGAGCGCATGGCGACGCCGGCGAGCGCTGGCGGCAGCTTCGAGTAGCCGGTGTCACATCCCGTTGACGGGCGGCGTCCAACCTAGGCCTTTCGCGCCCGGCCCGGACCAGGCGTCAGGCGAAGGCAGGAATGACCCGCTCGCCAAAGAGCTTCATCGAGCTCCACACCTTGTCCCTCGGCAGATCGCCCACCTGGTGCTGGGTGCAGAGCACGTCGTAACCGACGCGCTGCTGCTGCTCGGTAATGAGGCGGATCACCGTCTCGGGGCTGCCGACGAGCGCCAGCCCGTTGTCGATCCAGAAATCATAGGACTTCGTCATCTCTTGGAACACTCGGCCTCGCTCGTCGATGTCGGGCGTGCGCTCGCCGCCCGTCCCTCGTGTGTCTCCGCCCCAGCCAATGCGCGTGTTGGCGATGATCTGACCGCCCCGCCGGCCGAAGAAGCCGAGTAGAAGGTTCGGCTCCGCCTCGGCCCGCGCCTGTTCATCCGTCTCGGCGACGTGGACGTGCCGCGCCAGGAGCGCCTTGGGCGCGGGCCCGGGGTGATTCTGCTCCTTGCACTTCTGACGCCAGTACGCGAACTTCTCTGTCACCACGGAGTCCACGTCGATATTCTGCGCGACGTGGAAGTTCATCTGCGCCGCGTAGTCGAAGGAGACGGTGCTGTGGGCGCCCACCCAGATCGGCGGGTGCGGCTGCTGGTACGGTTTGGGCTTCGGCAGCGCCTCGTCGAAGGTCCAATACTCACCTTTGTAGGTGACGCAGTCCTCGGACCACGCCTTCATGACGATCTCCATCGCTTCGACGCCCATCTCCCGTCGCTCGTGGAAGTTCAGATTCCAACGCATGAACTCGTGGGCGTGGATGCCGTAGCCAACGCCGAACTCGAGTCGGCCCTCGGAAAGCTGGTCCACCATCGCCGCGTCTTGCGCGAGTCGAATCGGGTGGTGCATCGGAAGCTGGTACACCATCGGACCGAAGCGAAGGGTTTTCGTCTCACGTGCCATAGCGGCGAGGTACACGTTGGGCGCCGAGATGTACGCGAACGGCGCGTTCTGGTGCTCGATGAAAAAATAGTACCGGTAGCCCACCGCCTCGGCCGTCTGGGCGAAGCGGATGTGCTCGTTGTAGATGGTGTAGGGCGGCGCCTCCATCTCCGTCTCGGCAAATCCGTCGAAGATTCCAAATTCCAGCTTCGCCACCTGCGCACACTCCTTCTGGGATAGGTCGCCGAATCAGCCGATCGCCCTCACGCTTCCGCGACGTCGATGAGGATGCCGTCCGGATCGCAGAGCTGGAGCGCTCCGCGGTTGCAGCGCGCCAGGATCTCCATCCGTCGCGCGCCCTCCGTCTCGGCCTTCGCGCTGTTCGGGAAGAGATCCGGCCGCGCCTCCATGAGCTGATCGCGGTCCCGCTCGAACGCTTCGACGCTTTCCACCGCGAAACCCAGATGCTCGATGGCCGGCCGCTCGATACCGGTCCCGGCATAATCGCGAATGTCCCACGGGGCGATCACGAGCGTTACGCGGCCGTCCGACACGGCGAACTTCCCGTCCGCGTCCTGGCTAACCTGGAAATCGTACACGCGACCGTAGAACTCCGCCAGGAGCGCCGGATCCATCGCCCGAAGCTCGAAATGGCTGATGTGCCGAGGTCGCCAGGTATCTCCGCCGTCCGCATAGAATCCGCGCCGATTCTCCATCCCGGCCTGAGACAGGTCGAAGACGTTCCCCGCCGGATCGTGCGTGCCGATGCTCGCGAACGGACGATTCGCGGGACGTTTCAGAAAGTGCACCGCTGGAAACGCGGCCCGACTGCGCGCCATGACCGCCTCGACGTCGTCCACCTCGACGCCGAAGTGGTCGATCCCAGCCTGGCGGCCACCGCCGCGCCGGTTCACGTTCATCCCGATGTAACCGTCGGTCACCACCTGCGTCCGATCGGGTGCCATCCCAAAGAGAGACTGATAGAACTCGAGCAGCAGTCCCGAATTGCCGCTCGAGATCGCGACGTGCCTGATCCGCGCTGCCATCGTATCCTCCCGTGCGCCCCCTTCGGGGCGCGGATGATCGCGCTTCGCCACTGCCGCCGATAGTAGGCGGCCCACGATGGGGTGTCAACGATGGGGGATTGCGGTGGGCGGTTGCGGCTCAATGGAGCGTCCACTATGCTGGCTGGAGACCGCATCGGACTGCGCACCGTCCGAGGGAGGAAATCGTGAAGACGATCGATGAGCTGAACGCATGGCTCGGCGAGCACAACCTGGCTGGCCTCTGGGCCGGCATCCCGGCGAACGACCAGCTCACGCCGTACCTCTGGAAATGGGCGGACATCGAGCGCGGGGTCAAGGCGGCGACGGAGCTGGTTCCCATCGACACCGGGGGCCGGCGGACGATCAACGTCCGCCATCCCAGTTTCCCCAACCGCATGAGCAATACGGTCCACATGTCCGTCCAGTGCGTCATGCCGGGGGAGACGGCCGTCGCGCATCGGCACAACATGGCAGCCGTGCGCTTCATCATCAAAGGATCGCCCAACGCGTACACGGCCGTGGAGGGCGAGCCCATGCCGATGCAGACGGGCGACCTGGTGACTACCCCCAACTGGACGTGGCACGACCATCACAACGAGGGCGATGAGCCGGTCATCTGGCTCGACGGGCTCGACGTTCGCCTCGTGGGCACGTGGCGTATGCTCCAGCAGGAGTACGGTGACAAGGCGCACCCCCTGACGCGCGCGGCGGGGTTCTCGCAGGCGGTGCTGGGCCACGCGCGTCCCCTCTGGCTGAAAAGCGAGCACCGCACGCCGCCCATGCGCTATGCCTGGGCGGACACGGAGGCCGCGCTCGCGGCCCTCAAGGCGAGCGAGACCCTAGGCGATCCTTACGACGGCCTCAAGCTGGAATTCACCCACTCCCTGACCGGCGGGGCCACACTCCCCACGTTCACCTGCGAGATCCAGCTTCTCACGCCGCGGCGCGCGCTTCGACCCCACCGGCACATGAGCACGTCGATCTACCACGTGTTCCGAGGGTCCGGCGCCACCGTCGTGGACGGGCAGGCGCTCGAGTGGGAACAGGGGGACATCTTTCTCGTCCCCCCATGGGCGGTCCATCACCACGAGAACCGATCGGACTCCGACGCGATCCTCTTCTCGATGGACGACCGGCCGTCCGTGGCCGCGTTGGGCCTCTACCGAGAGGAGGAAGCGGAGCTGTAAGTCAGGCGCGGCTCACGGCGAGCGGGCTGTCCACGCCGCCCCAATTCTCCTCGCGAATGCCTTCTTTAAAGGCCGCGTAGCTGCTTCCGCGTCGGATCTGGATCATCGGGAAGTTCGCGGCCGGATCGCGGATCACGGCGATCGGGTCCTCTCCGCGCTCCACCTTCTCGACATTCTCCAGCAGCAGCTTTCGGAAGAGGAGGATCCCCTTGTCGGACGTCGTCAGATGCTCCGACGTCCGATCGGTGATCGGCCCCTGGGCGACCCAGGCCATCTCGTCCTGGCGATTGATATAGGTCGCCACCACGCGGCCGAGATCGTCGTACGCGAGCGGGTCCACGTGGACGACGGGCGCCCGCAGGGGCTCCCCTTCTTTCGGGCGCACTGCATCGATGATGAAGTCGCAGGTGTGGGTGTCGTCCACTGGCACCCGGAACTGAAAGCTCATCTGATTCGCGTTCCCCTGGGCGAGGATGTTGGGGAACAGGACCGGATGACCAATCGTCCAGTCCGGCGAGTCGTCCGGCTGCCCCTCGAGCAGCCGGCGCTTGTAGATACCGTACTCGAACACCTCGAAGTCGATCTTGAGGTGCCGCGCGGGATTGAGCATGGGCGGCAGACCCATGCGCTTCATCACGTAGTTCCCGTACACGCCGTGGAGGTGCTCGAAGTGCGCCGGGTCGAAGGAGTTATCCATGCACTGGAGCCAGTTGCAGTTCAGCAGCGTCGGCGTGATCGTCTTGTTGAGGTCTTCGCGGATGAGCATGTCCCATCGGGGTACGAGCGGCCTGGGCTCGGGGCCAAGGTAGGCGAAGATGACGCCCCCGAGCTCTTCGACTGGATAACCGATCGTCCTCAGTGGCAGACACGCCGGCTCGAAGGGCATGTCCACGACCTGACCCTGTTGGTTGTAGGTCCAGCCGTGGTAGGCGCAACGCAGCCCGTTCTCCTGCGGGATGCCATAAGCGAGAGAGATGCCCCGGTGCGCGCATCGCTCCCCGATCAGCCCGAGCACGCCCCCATCGGTTCGGAACAGGACGAGGTCCTCGCTGAGCAAGCGCACCGGGCGCACGGGGTCCTTGTCCAAGTCGGCTACTGTCGCGATGGCGTGCCAGTACCGCCGCAAGAGGTTCCCCATCGGGGTCCCCGGACCGGTCTGCGTCAGCCGTTCCTGCTCCTCGCGCGTCAGCATCGTCTACACTCCTCGCCGGAATGCCCTGACTGTGGCACAGGGCCGCGTCGTGCGTCAACTGATGCTGGTCCATCGGACGCGCCGCATCGAAGGCTCGTCCGGGCGGTTCCGCTTCCGCCGCTCTTGAAGGCTGGCGAAGCGTCGGCTTGCCGCGTTCCCTTCTCAACCGCGCTTCCCTCGTGGTAACGTACGGCGCGGGGCTTCGGACGGTACCTTCCACGAAAGGGGAAATCCTCTTGCAGCTTGTGCGTCGATTTTGCCTTGCCGCGCTTCTACTTCTCCTCATGACCGGTTGCACGCAAGCGGGCGCTCCGTCCCGCACCCAGGGGACGCCGTCCAGCTCCGCTACTTCCGACACCGCGACCGACCGAACCCGAACCCTCGTCATCGCGATTCGCGTCGAGCCTATTTCGCTCGCCTACAAGCAGCAGGCGCGCGGCGTGACCCTCACGACGACGCTTCGCCTGTTCAACGCGAACCTGGTCCTGTTCAATCAGCGCGGACAGCCGGTGCCGTATTTGGCGTCGCAGCTGCCGCAGCTCAACACCGACACGTGGCAGGTGTCGCCTGACGGCCATATGGAGACGACCTACAAGCTCAAGCCCAATCTCGTGTGGCACGACGGCGAGCCGCTTACGGCGGACGACTTCGTGTTCTCGTGGCGCGCTTTTACAACATCCGGTCTCGGCACCCCGAACTCACCGCCCGACAGCCTCATCGACGAGGTGGTGGCTCCCGACCCTTTGACCGTAACCGTTCGGTGGAAGCGGCCATATTACGACGCGGGCATCTTGTCCGACCAGTTTCCGCCGCTACCCAAGCACATCCTCGACAGCGCCCTGCAAACATCCACACCCGAAGTTTTCGCCGCCAATTCCTACTGGACTCAGGACTACATCGGCGCGGGCCCGTTCCGCCTGGACCGATGGGAGCCCGGCGCGTTCATCGAGGCCACGGCCTTCAACCGTCACGTCCTCGGCGCGCCGAAGATTGGCCGCGTGCGGATCATCTTCATCGGCGACCCCAACACGACCCTGGCGAACCTGCTGGCCGGCGAGGTGCAGTTCTCGGCTGACGACTCGATCCGGTTCGAGCAGGGGCTGACCCTGCAGCGGGAGTGGGGCCCCACCGGCGGCAGCGTGCTCGTGAAACCGAGCCTGTGGCGCTCCAGCTACGTCCAGTTTCGCCCGGAGCTTCTGGCCACGCCCGGCTTGGCGGATCGTCGAGTTCGCAAGGCGTTGGCCCTGACGATGGACAAGCAGGGGCTCAATCAGGCCCTCTTCGAAGGCCAGGGGATCATGTCGGACGTCCCATTCGTTCCCAGCACGGTCGACTATTTCTCGGCCATCGAGCCAATGGTGACGCGGTACCAGTACGACCTGGCCCGAGCACAGTCGCTCCTCACCGACGCCGGCTTCGCGCGGGGCGCGGACGGCGTTTGGGCCAGCCCGAGCGCTGGGCGGCTCTCCTTCGGCCTCACCACCACGTCGTCGAGCCAGAACGAGTCCGAGCTTTCGATCCTGGGCGCGAGCTGGCGCCAAGCGGGTTTCGAGGTCAGCGAGTCCGTGCTCCCCGTGGCCCAGGCGCAGGACGGCCAGGCGCGATCGAGCTTCCCCGGCCTTTTCACCTTCAGCACGCCGCTCGGCGAGGACACCCTCGCCGCACAGACGACAATCGCCATGCCGCGGCCGGAGAACAGGTGGATCGGATTCAACCGAGGCGGATGGTCCAGTCCACAATTCGACCGGATCGCCGACGAATTCAACGGTACGCTCGACCAGCAGCAGCGGGTCAAGCTCATCGGGGAGATGCTCCAGATCTACACGGAGGAGGTGCCCGCGCTGCCGCTCTACTTCAACCCGATTCCGGTCGCGCACGTCGCGGCGCTCCACGGCCCGCAGACGGTCGCCCCGGAATCCGACATCGCATGGAACGTTTACGAGTGGGAGCTGCGGTAGGGCGGGCTGACGCTCCGCCTTGGGCTCCGGAGCCGATGTGAAAGGGAATGCGGCTCGCGGCGCGGCCGCCATCAGGCCGTGGCCGCCGTCTGATACATGAGGCCGAGGATGATCCCGTACACGACGTGGGAGACGATGACAGAGATGGGCGTGCGGCGGCCGTAGTTCAGCGCCATGAACCCCGGCGGTTCGAGCTCCTTCGTCGGCGTCGGCCCGCGCTGCTCGCTCGCCATCCGCGGATGCAGGCCCGGCAGGATGGGCATGAGCGCGACCAGAACGAAGATCCCGTGCACCAGGCCCATTGCCGCTCCGGCCCACCAGGTGGCGTCTCCCTGCGTCTCGAAAAGCGCACCGTACACCAATGCAATCCACCAGCCGTTCAGGAGGTGGACCACAAAACCCAGGAGCCGCGCGCGATCGCGATCGGGCGTAAAAATCGTTCCGAGCATGAATGGGACACTCATTCGCGTCAGTCGCAGGCTCTGGCTCCCGGACATCATCGTCGTCATGACGACTGTTGCCACGAATCCCGCGGTGAGGGCGCTCTGCCAGTTCATGCAGGGTCCTGGACGACCAGGCTGGGACGCTCGGCGGCTGGCACCTCGCTCCGCAGGCCCATGGCCTCACAGAGAGACAGCGCCGCGTTGATCAACCCCACGTGGGTGAACGCCTGGGGGAAGTTCCCGAGCGCGGCCCCCGATTCAGGATCGATTTCCTCAGCAAACAGGCCGAGATCGTTTGCATAGTCGAGCAGCTTGCTGATGGCCGACTGGGATTCCGCAACACGACCCGCGAGCGCCAGGTACTCAGCCGCCCAGAAGCTGCAGATCCCGAACGCGGCCTCACGTCCTGGCAGACCATCGTCGGTGCCCGGCTGGTAGCGGTACATGAGACCATTTGTGCCCAGGATGGAACGAACCCGCTCAAACGTCGCGTGCATCCGCGGGTCGGTCGCGCCGGCGTACGCGTAGAAAGGCAGAACCAGGAGCGCCGAGTCCACTTCGTCCCCGTCGAAGATCCGGACGTAGCTCCCGATGCGCGTATTGAAGCCCCGCGATTCGATCTCGGAGCGAATCGCGTCGCGCTCGCGACGAAATCGGCTGACGTCGCCGCGCACGTGGCCGGCCCCGTGCATGGCGATCAGCCGATCGAGCGCCACCCAGCAAAGAACCTTCGAATGGGTGTAGTGAAAGCGCCCGGCGCGGGCTTCCCAGATCCCGTCGTCGGGCTCGCGCCACCGCTCGCAGACCGTGTGGCCGATCCCCTCCAGCAGCTCCGCGGTTTGTTGGTCTAGCTCTCCGCCACCGCCCGTGAAGTGGGCCGCCGCTTCGACCACTTCGCCGTAGACGTCGAGCTGGAACTGGGCGTGCGCGCCGTTGCCGATCCGAACGGGGCGCGATCCCTGGTACCCCTCGAGATACGTGAGCTCCGTCTCCGCGAGGTGCGATTCCCCGTACACGTCGTACACGACCTGGAGCGCCGGCTCCGTAATCCGCGTTGTGTGAAGTATCCAGGAAAGGAACGCCACGGCTTCTTCGCGGTACCCCAAGTCGTACAGCGCGCGCAGCGTAAAGGAAGCGTCTCGCAACCAGCAGTATCGATAGTCCCAGTTGCGCACGCCGCCAATGGTCTCAGGCAGGGAAGTTGTCGGAGCGGCCAGGACCGCTCCGGATGGCGCGTACGTCAGAAGCTTGAGGGCGAGGGCGCTCCGCACGACGGCGTCGCGGAAGGGCCCACGGTACGTGCACCGCCCGGCCCAGTCGGTCCACCACCGGACCGATCGCTCGATTCGCGCATGGGCATGCTCTCCAAGGGGCGGGATCACCGCCGGCGCGTCGTCGCTGAAGGTGAGGGATAACACATACCGGTCGCCCGCTCGGATGGTGAAGGCGCCCCTGGCCGCTCTTCCATTCGCATCGATCCGTACTGGCAGCTCGGAGCATAGGACGAGCGCGCCGCGCGAAGTCTCGCACCAGATCCCGAATGGGCCGCGCTGCACCAGCGAGACCTCGCCTCGGGCATAGTCGGGCGCTGGCTGGTAGACGACCTCTAGCGCGACCTCACCACGGAGCCCCTCAACCGCGCGAAGCACCTCGTGGTGGGGCGCGAGGGTGGCGCGCTTTTCCTCTTCCGACATGACCGAAAAGCAGTCGCGCAATGCGACGACGCCATCGTCGGTGGCGAAGACGGTTTCCAGCACATTGGAGTCAGGGATGTATCGTCGCTCGGTTCGATATCGACCGCTGGGAGCGATCTGGAATCGGCCGCCGCGGTCGGCGTCGAGGAGAGCTCCGAGCACCGACGGGCTGTCAAACCTCGGGAAGCAGAGCCAATCGATGGACCCGGACGTGGATACGAGCGCAGCGGTCCGGCAGTTCCCGATCAGTCCGTACTGTCCGATGGGAGCATAGCGGTCTCGGTGTCCGTCAATCGGCCGCATAGCACCCGGCGAGGAGTCGCCCCGCAAAGACGGTCGCCCGCCCCATGGCCAGCGCCGCGAGGGGCGTCATCACCGCGTGGCCTCGTCCCCAGGCGCTGCGATCAACCGGAGGTCTGCGCGGACGGCAGAGGACAGTACAGACCCTGGCTCTCCAATCGAAAGGTGGTGTTGAACCGACTGCGAAAGTTTTCCTGGGCCACGATCGCCGCCAGCTCCACCAGCTGCGCCTCGTTGTAGAAGCGCCGCAATCGCGCAAACAGTTCGTCGGTGACGTTCGGCGGCGTGGACGTCATCGCATCCGCCAGCTCCAACGCGACGCGCTCTTCGGGGGCGAAAAGATCGCTCGTCGCGTAGTGGGCCAGTGCGGCGATCTTCTCGTCAGACGCGCCTTCCCTTCTGCTCCCGGCAGAGTTGCTATCGGTTCAGAAGGGACATCCGACAATGGTCGCAACGCGGGTATTCATCAGACGACGAAGCTGTTGGGAGATGCCGCCAGCTTTCGAGATCCCTTGGTCTAGCTCCCGGGCGCCTCGCTGGATAGTTGGCGCGTGGCCGTACAGGCTCGGGGCGGGCGGAGGAACGGCGGAACCCGGCTCTTGAGGCGGAACAACGAGCGGAATTCGCGGCACAGGCAGCACCTCGCATGTGGAATCGGAAGATGGCGCTCCGGAAAACGTTATAGCGGACGACCGCTAAGAAGGCGCAAGAACGCGTCTCGAGGCATCGACTCTCGAATGAGCCCGGAGATGTCGCCGCCGCCTTGCAGCGCTTCCGCCATCGTCTTCACCGCTGAGATCGCGTAGCGGGTAAACGCGGAGCCATAACTCACCCGGGCGACACCCAGCTCCTGTAGCTCGAGCACCGGAGGAGAGGACTCCCCAGCGAGGATGCTGAGCGGGGCGCGAATCTCACGAACCAACGTGCGGATGCAATCGCGGTCGCCCGGACGGAAGATGAAGATGCAGTCCGCGCCTGCCTCCGCATACGCGTTTCCGCGCGCAATCACCTCGTCCATGCCTTCCGCGTGCGTGCCGACCGTCCCGAAAACATCAATGCGCGCGTTGAGGAAGAAATCGCTCCCGATCGCCGCTTTTGCCGTCATCACCGCCTGGATCTTCTCGACCTGGCGAGAAAGGGGGACAAGTGTCATCGGCGTGCCATGAGCATGGTAGTCGCTGTCTTCGAGATTCATCCCTGCCACACCGGCCGCCACAAATGCGCGGACCGTCGCCTCCATCGCGTCCGGACCGCCGTAACCTTTCTCACCATCCGCGTTGACTGGCACGGCAACGGCGGCAGCCATTTCTCGATATACCTCGGCCGTGCCATCTCGTCCGAACAGCTCCTCGTCGTACAGGCCGTGAACCGCGGCAATTCCCCCGCTCGTCCCCTGGATCGCCGGGAACCCGAGCGACTCGAACAGGCGCGCCGAAAGGACGTCGTACGCGCCGGGCATGACCAGGATCTTCGGGTCATGGAGGAGCTGACGGAGCCGTCGGCTCTTGGCGTTTGCCGCTGCGACGACTTCAGGCTGCAAATCGATCATTTGCGCTCATTCCCTTCCGCGGGCGTTCTACCCGTCGCTGCGACTCAGTGTCAATGGTCCGATGTGCGGGGACCGACAGATCCTATACACCCCGGGCGGGAGCGCTATGCACGGTACGTCGCGGCGCTGTATGAATCGGCGCAGTTCGCATCGGGGGCGGGGATGGAGCGCTATCGGGAA
>Ga0070741_10010219_pt1 | contig 17823 bp, 16 predicted proteins | sample Coa_R1_4_FD_66440 | JGI IMG/M metagenome (GOLD analysis project Ga0070741, IMG submission 66440) | Surface soil microbial communities from Centralia Pennsylvania, which are recovering from an underground coalmine fire - Coalmine... | ecosystem: Environmental > Terrestrial > Soil > Unclassified ...
TGACGGACGAGTGCTACTGCCAGTTTGTCTACGAAGACAAGCCTTACTCGATAGCGGCGGAACTAGGCGCAAAAGAAACCGTCGTTGTGGCTGGATCGTTGTCAAAAACGTACGCCATGACAGGCTGGCGCATTGGCTTTGCGCTCGCCCCCACCCCGATCATCGGAGCGATGATGAAGCTGCAGAGCCACAGCACATCGAATCCGACATCCATTGCCCAGAAAGCAGCCATCGAAGCGATGCGCGGCTCACAGGATTCCGTGCCGCTGATGCTCGCGGAGTATCGCCGGCGTCGCGACTTCGTCGTCAAACGCCTGCGTGAGATTCCCGGGGTCACAATCGCAACTCCGAAGGGAGCATTCTACGCCTACCCCAACATCAGTGTCGCGTTTCATGGCGGCCGCGTAAAGAACTCGCTCGACTTCTCAAGCGAACTGCTCGCGAAAGCTCACGTCGCGGTTGTGCCTGGCGAAGCGTTCGGAACAAACGATCACGTCCGCATCTCCTACGCGACGTCGATGCATGAGTTGGAGCGCGGTCTGGACCGGCTGCACCAATTTATCGACGGCCTACGTTGAGCGGCGTCCGAAAGGGTTAGCCTTTCGCCCACGCCACCATCGCGGTTACGACCAAAGTTCCGGCAAACAGCGGCACCACACCAGGCTTGTGCCGTTCGGGAATGACAACATGAAAACCGAGATACAGAAAGCTTCCGGAGATAACCGCTAAGACGCCCGCGGTCCACCACGCGCCCAGCGTAGCGACGCCGGAGCCGTTCGCTCTCGGCTCCAGGTATGCGGCCAAGGCGGTTACTAACTCGATTGCCGCGCCGAAAAGGAGAGCTTTGCGCACCGATAGCGCCGCTCTTCGCATTACCCAGCCCAGCGCAAACCCCTCGGGAAATTTGTGGAGCCCGAGACCAACGGCAACCGCGACATCGGTCATGGGCCTTCCCCCTAACGCCCGCACACTCCATCCATCCAGAAAACAATGAACAGCCGTAGCGGCCAACAGTGGGCCAATCGCGCCTGTGCGCGGCGAATTTCTGGTGTGCATCAGCAGCATGTCCACTGCGCCCACCAGTACACATCCAGCCAGCGCCAGCGCCGCCGCGCCGGCCCACCCGGATGTCACGGCGATTTCAGGAACCACCCAAAACAGCGCAATACCGAACAGCAGCCCGCCTCCCGCCGCGCCCAATTGAGAAGAGAAGACCCGCGTTTGCCCCAGCAGCACACCGGCAACCACGCCGCCGATAGCAAGCAGGGTCAACAGCCACGCACTCGTCATCTACTGACCGGTTACTTTGATAACGAAATAATCGAACGGACCTTTCTCGATGAGCAGTTGGTGTGGCACTCCGGCTGGTATATGAATAATGTCGCCTGCCGATAACTCATGACGTTCTCCGCCCGAAATAGATGAGCCGCGAATCTCGCCTTCCTTTTCTGTGTGCGGGTTCACCACTTTGCCGCCCGTGACGATCGTGGCTTTTCCATTCTGCACTACGAAAATGTCTGCTTCGTGATCGTGTACTTCCGATGATCCGGTGGCTTCGCGCATCGCCATCATCGTGTAATGATTGCCGTAACGGACCAGTTCGCGGCTGGCGAAAGGCTTACCGCCTGTTGCAAGCGCCTGGCTCGTCGTCTGCAAATCCTTCACCGTGTATATGTCCACGCCGGGCTGCGCCGCCGGCAAGATGATGGAACCTGCCAATAGAAGAAAGACGTACTGTGCTGTTTTCATTGATTTCTCACCCGGCTCTCAGTGTAGTTGGTGCGGCCGCGTGATTAACAAATGCGCGTCAATCTTCACGCCTGGGCTGCATTGTGTTCTTATGTTCTTTCCCAAACGCTTTTGCCACGCCGTAAAGGAAAATGAGCGCGAAAACGATAATTCCGGCTTGCTGCCCTAGGGACGCGTTCGTGCCATCGCCAACTAGCGCAAGCGCGGCAAAACAAACTAGCAGGTGAGCACAGAACACTTCAAGCGAGGCTTTCCCAAGAACCACCAGCGGACCGCGGCCCAGCCACTTTACTGTTTTCGGCTGGATCGTGACGAAAAGTACGGCAACGGCTGTGAAGTTTAGAATCCTCACAGGTCCTAAGTGCCACTTGTCCGTCAGCGGCGCCCAAGGAGGCGCATTCAAAACACTCCACCACTTGCTGTAGCGCACAAACAGCATGGTTACTGCAATCAGCAACGACACGAAAATCGCAGCCTTCGGCCGCGGTCGGAAACGAAGAATCTCCGCGCTGCCGCTTCCAATCCAAAGCCCCACGGCCCAGAGCAATTGCCAGGCAAACAGATCAAAAGCTCCCAGCGCGCTAAAGGGAATATCGACGTGCGTAAAGCGAACAAACGTCGCATACATCATGGACCGGAATCCGAGCTGGGCCGCCGTCCAGAGCAACAAGCTCGGAACAATAACTGCGCGCCAACTCCATCGGCTGCTTACCCAAAACGCGATTGGCGTTCCAATGAGAAACAGGATGTACATCGGCAAGATGTCCAGCAGCGGCGGCCGATAAACAAGTAATGCGGATGCGATGACACCATCAATCGGATGAGCAAGGTAAAAGTCAAGCAGTCCGACAAGGCTCGGCTGCTTAGTGTGAATCGCCAGCCGCGCCACCACCGTGAATGCAATTCCGAGCAGGAAGAGATGGTACGCATATAACCGGCCCGCACGGGCGCCGAGGCGCCTCCACACAGAGCGGATGCCCTCTTCCCTCAGCTTTCTGCCGAATACACGTCCGCATAACACGGCTGATAGAAAGATGAAACCCTCCGCGGCGGAAACGAACCCCAACGTTTGGTTTGAATACGCGCTGATGTGCGTGGGCAGGTGTGTCAGCGTCATCCAGACCAAAAGAAATCCGCGAAGGCCATCCAATTCCGGCTGGCGCTTGGCTGTTTTGCGGAATGCAGCGTTTGGCGCGGACCTCGCGACGTCGGCAGGGGCTGGGGCAAGGGGTTGAATAACCGTTTTCTCCTGGCGAGCGCGCTGACTAGCATCGTACGCCCAACTCATTGACGAACCCGAATTCCAACTAGGTACGCACACTCGGTCGCCAATGCGAGACTAACAGGGATAGCTGAAACAGATCGATTGCTGGCAGGAACCCATTGTCCATCATCGACTTCTTAATTGGTCGGCCGATCGCCACGTCTGACGAACGCGCCGAACAAATCGGCACAACCAAAGGCATACCCATCTTCGGGCTTGATGCGCTCAGCTCCGCGGCATATGGGCCGGAAGCGGCCCTAACGCTGCTCATCCCTCTTGGACTTGCCGGCCTCAACTACATCGTCCCCATTAGTTTGAGCATTATCGGCTTGCTCTTGATCGTATTTTTCTCCTATTGCCAGACGATTGAAGCATATCCGCAGGGCGGCGGATCGTATACGGTTGCCCACGAAAATCTCGGCACCTTTGCTGGGCTGCTCGCCGCCGCGGCGCTTATGATCGATTACGTTTTGACCGCGGCCGTCGGCATATCCGCGGGAATTGGCGCATTGACCTCCGCAGTCCCTTCACTGCACCCGCGAACCCTAATCCTCTGTTTAGCAGCGCTCGTGCTCATTACGTTAGTAAACCTTCGCGGAGTAGGCGAGACCGGCAAAGTTTTTTTGATTCCGACTTATCTCTTCCTCATTTGCATGATCGTTGCTATTGCGATTGGAGTCATCAAGGCGCTCGCAAGCGGCGGACATCCAATTCCTGTAGTGCCTCCACCGTCGGCTCCCCGGGCTGCTGCCGCTGTGAGTACTTGGTTGTTGCTGAAAGTATTTTCAAGTGGATGTACCGCGATGACTGGTGTTGAAGCCGTCAGCAACGGCGTACGTGCATTTCGTGAGCCTAGATCGAAAATCGCCCAGCGAACGCTGGCCATTATCATCGCCTGCTTGGTTGTGATGTTGGCGGGAATCGCATTCCTGACTCGCGAATACAAAATCGTCGCAACAGATCCTGACGGCAATCAATATCGCAGCGTGTTGTCTATGTTGTTTGATGCCGTGGCTGGCCACGGGTGGTTTTATTTCGTTGCCATTGGTTCTGTATTGCTGGTGCTGATCTTTTCAGCCAATACCGCATTCGCTGACTTTCCCCGAGTATGCCGCGTGATTGCCGAAGATCACTTTTTGCCTGTCTCGTTTGCGAACCGGGGCCGAAGGCTCGTCTATTCGCAAGGTATCGTTGTGCTAGCCACCCTGACGGCCATCCTACTAATTGGCTTCGGCGGTGTGACGGACCGGCTCATTCCTCTATACGCCGTGGGGGCGTTTCTCGCATTTACGCTGTCCCAAGCGGGCATGTTGTTTCATTGGCGCAAAGCCCGTGGCCGAGGAGCCAAGCACAAGATGTTCATCAACGGCCTGGGCGCGTTAGCAACTGGAGCAACGGTAATCGTCGTCATCCTGTCGAAGTTTACGCAGGGCGCATGGATCACCGTGGTTACGATTCCGGCAATTCTGATGCTCATGTACGGCGTTCGCCGACATTACCAGAAAATCTACGTTGAGGTGGAAAGCAAAACTCCGCTCGATCTAGCAGGCAACATGCAACCGTTAGTTGTGGTGCCACTACAACAATGGAGTAAGATCGCCAAACACGCTCTATGTGCGGCATTCGCTATTTCGAAGGACGTGAGAGGCGTTTTTGTCATTGAGGAAAACAAATCGGACGAGCTTCGTCAATCCTGGCATCGCAATGTGGTTACGCCGGCCCGCGCTGCTGGCGCCGCAGTACCGGAGCTCGTGGTGTTGGAATCGCCTTATCGGTTCGTCGTCAATCCAATTGTTGATTACGTGATCAAGCTCTCGGCGGACAATCCGAAGCGGCGCATCATCGCGATGGTTCCCGAGGTTGTGGAGAACCGCTGGTACAACTACTTTCTTCACTCCCAGCGCGCGACGTTGCTCAAAACACTACTGCTGGTAAAAGGAAACGACAGAATCTCAGTGCTAAATGTTCCTTGGTATTTGAAATAATTTAGTGGGCCCTGAAGGATTTGAACCTTCGACCAAAAGATTATGACGTATATGAAATGGGCATAATGGAGTAAACATTCTGGACATGAGCGCGGCTTCAACGGACCAGCATCTCTCGCGTATCACGATCGTCCCGGGCGTGCGCAGCGGCCAGCCTTGTATTCGGGGGACGCGCGTAACCGTCAAGGATGTTCTACGATGGTTGGCGGCCGGAGCAACTGAAGACGAAATTCTGGGTGACTATCCATATCTGGATCGTGACGACTTCAAAGCGGTTTACGCCTATGCATCTGAGCACCTGGATACCGCGGCACGGTGAAGTTGCTCTTCGATGCGAATCTCTCGCCCCGATTGCCACTTCGTTTGCTGGATCTATTCCCCGGTTCGACGCACGTCTTTGCTGCGGGAATACCAGAAGGCACTCCTGATCAAATAATTTGGGAATTTGCCAAAGAAAATGACTTCATCATCGTTACGTCAGACTCGGATTACAACGCGCTCGAAGTTCGGCGAGGCCATCCACCTTACATTGTGTGGCTGCAACGAATGGACTATCCGACACGCGCTGCTGTCGAGTTGATACGCCGGAATGCTATCCGCATTCACGAACTAGAAGGCGGCGATCAGGGAGTCCTTATTCTTCGGGTCGGACGAGACTAAAATATTGACTCATTTAGTGGGCCCTGAAGGATTTGAACCTTCGACCAAAGGATTATGAGTCCTCTGCTCTGACCGCTGAGCTAAGGGCCCGCAGGTGTGTCGAAACGGGTCTGGCGACCTGAAGCGATGGTAACAAAAACGTCAATCCCAAACTCGCTTTTGTACTTTTCGAAAAGTCGTCACAATTTGATCTTGATCTGGGTGGCGACCGTCGGCGATCACTTGTTTGCCCCTGACAAAGACATCGCGAATTGCAGATCTTTCGGCGGAGAACACTAATTGCGTTATTAGATCGGCGTCGTCAAGTCCCGCAAGCAATGGATCATTCAAGTCAATAATGAAGTAGTCGCCTGAATCTTGCGTAAGGCCGAGGGCGTTCGATCCCGACTCCGTTGTGCCTCGAAACAATTCATCCACCGGTAAGATCGCGCGCGATAGCTGATTCATGCGCAAGTGATATTCCAGACACCGCGCATCTTCGAACACATCGATCTGGGCATTACTATCAGTCCCGAGGCAAATTCGCGTCCCCGTTTCCAGCAAGCGGTCCGCTGGAACAGGTCCGTCACCGAGGTTGCGTTCTGTAGTCGGACAGGCGCAAACCGTCGAACGCGCCGCGCCCAAGTAACCAATTTCCTGTCCGGTGAGGTGGATTGCATGAACGGCGGTAAAGTCACTGCCGAGGATTCCGTATTCCCGCAGTAATTCGGACGGACGGCCTCCGTGTTCGGCAAGGCATTCTTCGATCTCCGCGGGTTGTTCCGCAACATGCATGTGGATGGGCAACTTCCTCGACCGCGCGTGGTCTGTGATCCCCAACAACGATTCAAGCCGAAGCGCGCGCACGCTGTGCAGAGCAATTCCGATCGGCACTTCGGTGTCTTTCAGCAATGCGTCTGTACTCTTCAAAAACGCATCAACACTTTGAAAGATGAATCTGGCCTGAAGCGGATTTATAGGCTTCTGCCAACCAGCACGTTCATACGCGGTCTGCAGGAGAACAATCCGTATGCCGACGTCCTGTGCGGCCCGAATCACCTGTTTTGCAATCAGGTTGGAATCGTCGTACGGCGTTCCATCCGGCGCGTGATGTAAATAATGAAACTCCCCCACGGTCGTGATACCCGCCAGCAGCATCTCCATAAATGCCATGCGCGACACGTGATAAACGTCTTCAGGCGACAAGCGATTAGCCGCGCGATACATGGCTTCGCGCCACGTCCAAAAACTATCTGTGCTTGCGGCGGTGCGGTGCTCCGTGCGGCCTCGAATGACACGCTGAAACGCGTGAGAGTGCGCATTGACCAATCCCGGAACCACGGCGCGGTTGCCTTTAATTGTGGGAACGATCAAGCCGGAGGCGCCTCAGATTCCTCGGCGCGCGCATATGCAACATCGCCGGCAATATAGACGCTGCTTGTCAGTTCTACGCCTGCGAAATATGGAATTTCACGATAATCTTTGCAATCGTAGATGACGAAATCGGCGCGCTTGCCGGGCTCCAACGATCCGATTTCGTTGCCGCGCCCCAAGCTGTAAGCCGCATTGATCGTTGCGGCCGTAATCGCTTCGGCGGGAGTCATTCGCATGTGCGTGCACGCCAACGAAAGCACAAATGGCATGGAAGGCGTAGGAGATGAACCGGGATTGAAGTCGGTCGCGAGAACCATTGCCAATCCTGCCTCGATCATTTGCCTTGCAGGGGCAAAGCGATCACGCCCCAGACAGTACACAGACGCCGGTAACAACACCGGCTGCACTTGTTTCCCAACCAGAGCATCTATTCCGTGCGCATCGATTTGTTCCAAATGATCGGCAGTTACTGTGCCTAATTGTGCCGCAAGTTCTGCGCCGCCATTTCGCGAAAGCTGATCGGCGTGAATCCGCAAGCCGAGCCCAAGTTCACGAGCACGCGTCAGAATCGCTCGCGACTGCTCTACGTTGAATACGTTCCGTTCGCAGAAGACGTCGCAGTATTCGGCGAGTCGTTGCTCCACAACGGCGGGCAGCATCTCATCGACGATAAGTTCGACATACCCGTCGGCGTTATCCGCGTATTCGTCCGGGATTTCGTGTGCACCCAAAAACGTCGGCACGTAACCAAGCTGCCGGATGACACGCAGAATCTTCAATTCGGCTTCCAGTGTCAGCCCATAACCGGATTTGGCTTCAACTGTTGTCGTTCCGCACCGGGTGAGCCAGCTTCCGTAGCGGCGGGAGGCTTCCAAGAGATCGTCTTCCGTTGCTTCTCGCGTTTTTGCGACAGTGGAGCGAATGCCTCCGCCGGCCGCCGCGATGTCTTCATAGGTTGCACCTAACGCGCGTCGCTCATACTCGTCAACACGCGTACCGGCAAATACAGGGTGCGTGTGCGCGTCGACAAAGCCTGGAAGCAGAACACCGCCAGCGGCATCCACTACAACCGTTTCGCTGTCGATCTGTTCCTCAATCTCGCTTTGCGATCCGATTACTTCAACCAGCCCGTCGCGCACGAACATGGCTCCGTTTTTGACGATCGCGAGGTCACGCAGTTCATCTCGTATACGGGGCCGCGCGGGTCCTGCCAACGTGACAATCTGATTGCAATTGATTACAGCAAGGAAGCTGGATTCTTCCATTCAGTGCGCCATCGGAATTCGAACACCTTTTGCTCGGGCCACGTCGCCCGCCCGCGCGTAGCCTGCATCGACATGCCGCATGATCCCAGTACCTGGATCGGTAGTCAGCACGCGTTCCAGCCTTCTGTCGCTTTCCGTCGAACCATCTGCAACCACTACCATTCCGGCGTGTAGCGAGTATCCAATTCCAACTCCCCCGCCGTTGTGAATGGACACCCAGGACGCCCCGGCAGCAGTATTAACCAGCGCATTCAATAAAGGCCAGTCTGCAATGGCGTCAGAACCATCTCGCATGTCTTCAGTCTCACGATAGGGGGAGGCGACCGAGCCGGCATCCAGATGATCGCGCCCGATTACGATTGGCGCCTGAATTTCGCCGGAGCGCACCAGGGCGTTCATCGCAAGGCCGAATTCAGCACGTTCTCCATATCCGAGCCAACAGATGCGCGCCGGTAGACCTTGAAACTGAATTCGACCACCGGCTAAGTGAATCCAGCGCGCAAGATCTTCGTTTTTGCCGAACATCTCGAGCACGAGCCGGTCAGTCCTGCGAATATCTTCCGGATCGCCGGAGAGCGCCACCCATCGAAAAGGTCCTCTGCCTTCGCAGAACATGGGCCGTATGTATTCAGGAACAAAGCCGGGAATCTGAAAGGCATCTGTCGCGCCCGCGCCTTCGGCATGGGCACGAATGTTGTTGCCGTAGTCGAATGCCACCGCTCCTGCGCGTTGCAATGAGAGCATGCCTTCTACGTGACGAGCCATGGCATGAGTGGATCGTTCGACGTATTCTTCGGGATCTCTTTGTCTCAGTGCAAGCGCTTGCTCCAGGCTCATACCGTTTGGTACGTAGCCGTTCAATGGGTCATGCGCGCTTGTTTGATCCGTGACAATGTCGGGGACCATACCGCGGCGCCCCAGTTCCGGAATTACATCGGCGCAGTTGGCAACCAAACCAACCGAGAGTGCCACTCCCTGAGATTTCGCGCTGTCCAACTCTGTCAGCGCCTCGTCCAAACTATGCGCCAACCGGTCGCAGTATCCCGTGCGCACGCGCTTTTCGATTCGGACGGCATCCACATCAATGCCTAAGAACAGCGCCCCGTTCATAGTGGCCGCCAGCGGCTGCGCGCCACCCATTCCGCCCATTCCCCCGCTGACGATCAGCTTGCCTTTGAGATCACCACCGAAGTGTTTCCGGCCCGCGGCGGCAAATGTCTCGTAAGTTCCTTGAACAATACCTTGGCTGCCGATATAGATCCATGAGCCTGCGGTCATCTGTCCGTACATGGTCAGCCCAAGCTTCTCCAAGCGATGAAACTCGTCCCAGTTAGACCATTTGCCGACCAGATTGGCGTTCGCAATCAGGACACGAGGTGCTTCCGTGTGCGTTCGAAAGATGCCGACCGGTTTCCCAGACTGCACCAACATCGTCTCATCGTTTTCCAATTGCTGCAACGAGCGAACAAGGGCATCAAAGCATTCCCAATTGCGGGCCGCCTTTCCCCTGCCACCGTACACGATCAGCTCATCTGGTTTTTCGGCAACATCGGGATCCAGATTGTTCATCAACATCCGCATGGCCGCTTCCTGATGCCAGCCTTTGCAGCTCAACTTCGTTCCGCGAGGAGATCTTACTGTCGATGCGGTTTCGTTCATCTCGCTATCCTTCGCTATTTTGTAAACTCGTCGATTTCGCCACGCTGGATTGCGGACACGATCATCTCGATATCGCGCGAAAGCGGGCGATCCGCAGTCAATCGCGGCACAAATTTGCGTATTAGCGCATGTGCCTTTTCGATCGGAGGCGATGATCTCAGGGGCGCCCGATATTCTAATCCTTCTGCCGCCGCCAGCAACTCAATCGCAAGTACCCGCTCGGCGTCGGAAACAATTTCGCGCAGCTTCAGTGCGGCTGTCATGCCCATAGAAACATGATCTTCCTTGTCGCCGGACGTCGGCACGTTGTCGATGCTTGCGGGGTGCGCCAGCACTTTGGCTCCATTAAGCAGTGAAACGGCGCAGATCTGCGCAATCATGTAGCCTGATGACAGTCCAGGATGCGAGGACAGAAATGGCGGCAGTCCCTCGTTGACATCGGGATTCACTAAACGGTCGATACGACGTTCGCCGATACTTATCAGATCCGTCATCGCAATCGCCGCATAGTCAAACACCATTGCTAACGGAGCGCCGTGAAAATTGCCACCGCTTAAAATGTCGCCGCCATCAAATACAAGCGGGTTATCTGTCGCCGAGCCGCTCTCCGTTTCGACAACAGACCGTGCATGCTCCAGCGCATTTCGAACTGCGCCGTGAACTTGCGGCATACACCGCAGGCTATATGCGTCCTGCACTCGCGGATCATTAACCAGATGAGAGCGCCGAATCTCGCTGTTCTCAAGCAGCCGTCTTAAATGCGCCGCTGATGCGACTTGTCCAGCGTGGGGCCGAATCGCGTGAATACGCTCGTCGAACGCCACCGGGGTGCCGCGCAACGCTTCGAGCGTCATAGCGCCGGCGAGATCGGCCAAAGCGATTACCCGCAAGGCGCGATGCAGCGCGAGTGCTCCGACGGCGCACATGGCCTGAGTGCCGTTTAGAAGCGCTAAGCCTTCCTTGGCTGCGAGACGTATCGGCTCTATTTCGGCTTCATGTAACGCAGTTTCCGCCGTGACGCGCTCACCGCGGTACCAGCATTCTCCCTCGCCGATCATGCAAAGCGCCAGGTGTGCCAAGGGGGCCAAATCGCCGCTTGCGCCAACCGATCCTTTTTCGGGTATTACTGGATGCACACCGCGCTCTAGCATCCGCAACAACGTTTCGACGACGGCAACACGGCATCCGCTGTATCCCAAACTCAGGACATTAGCCCGCAACAGCATCATGGCGCGCGTTTCGGGCTCTGAAAGTGGATGGCCCAACCCGCACGAGTGGCTGCGCACGAGGTTTAGTTGTAGCACTTCCAGATCTGATGGCGCGATGTGAACTTCGGAAAGTTTGCCGAATCCTGTATTGATGCCGTAGACAATACGGCCTTCCTCGATAACACGGTCCACCAACGCACGCGAAGCTGAAATTCGTTCTCTCGCTCGCGAACTCAACTGCGGGTTAACCCGCCCGGCCGCAACGTCGGCGATCTGATCTATCGAAAGTGGTTGTCCGGAAAGCTCCAACATGTACTGAAGCAGCAGTTTAGAACAGATGCCCCAGCTTCTCTCGTTTAGTCTTCAAATATTCAGCCGTTGTTTCGAGTGGTGGCACAATGATCGGCGCGCGTTCGACCACTTTGATGCCCGCGTTTTCAAGGGCTGCGACTTTTTCGGGATTATTCGAAAGCAGCCTCACCGACTTCACATTGAAGAACTGAAGAATCGCCGCAGGCAGCGCATAGTCCCGCAAGTCGGCTTTGAAACCAAGGCGTTCGTTTGCTTCCACGGTGTCGAGCCCGTGGTCTTGAAGTTCATAAGCACGCAGTTTGTTGAGCAGGCCGATTCCGCGCCCCTCCTGATGTTCGTAAATTAAGAGGCCGCGCTTCTCGGAAACAATCTGATCCAGCGCAAGTTCGAGTTGAGACCTGCAGTCGCAACGCAAGCTATGAAACACGTCGCCTGTCAGGCATTGCGAATGGATGCGCACTAGCGAAGGTCCCAAATCCGGCTGAAGATCACCCAGCTTCAGCACAACCGCTTCTTCCGTTTCCGTAGGCCTGACGCCTTCGAAGCCGTAAATACGAAAGACGCCAAAGCGGCTCGGAAAATCCGCCTCCGCGACTTTGTTCAGAGTTAGCTTGGAGGAATCAGAAGGGTTCAACCTTCTATTATCATGGAAACAGTCAATTAGCAGCGTTCCGAATGAGCAACATGCGCCGTTCGCCCTAGGCATGCTCGATAAGCAAGAACTCGCCGCCTTACTCGTCAAGATCGCCGTTTCCGCTTCTATTGCAAGCATCATGATGCGTTTCGGACGCATCGAGAAAATTCTGCTGCGGGATGAACGCACGGTGACCGAGCGCCTGCAACTTGCGTTTATCTTTTCGATCGTGTTCGGCGCGACCGCTGAAATACGCATTCTCAGCCACGACCAGTATCCTGCCATCGACCTGGCGCTTGAAGGCGCGCAGATCGCCGGCATGCTGGGCGGCTATGTCAGCGGATTGGTTACTGGAATTTGCGTCTCGATTCCCGGCATGTTCTACGGCAGATACATGTCGATGCCGCTTTTTGCGGCGGCGGGCATTCTCGGCGCCGTGATGCACGATCTGGCTCCGCAAAAAGAAGATATCTGGTACTTCTCACCATTTGTCGACCTCAATCTTTGGCGTTTGTTCAAGCAGGTCCTTCGACTGGGACGCGGCGCTTTTCAGCGACGGCTCGTAGAGCGAGCGGCGTTCAACGTGGCTTGCAATGCCATCGTCGTATTAACGGAAGTTCTGCGCTGGGGCGTTCGCCTTGAATTCAAAGAACGCTACGCTTTCTTTCTTTTTGGCAATGTTCCAGCAGGAAATCCGTTGCCTTTATTTGCCGCGTGCGCGGCGACAACACTGTTTACGGTTTCACTTCCGATTCGGATTTGGAGCAGCTATCGCGCCGAAAAGCAGCTTGAAATGGATCGTGTTCGGCTGTCGGAAGCGCAACTCGCGGCGCTGACCAACCAGATCAATCCGCATTTTCTCTTCAATACGCTCAACTCCATCTCTACGCTTATCCGGATTGATCCAGAGCGCGCCCGCAGCATGATCTACAAGCTGTCGAGTATCCTTCGCCGGCTGCTTCGGAAAACGGAAACTTTGGCGGTTCTTCGCGACGAAGTTTTGTTTATTGACGATTACCTGGCTATCGAGTTGGTTCGTTTCGGGGACAAGCTATGCTTCCAAAAACAAATCGAAGAGAAGGCGCTCAACCGGCTTGTTCCCACCATGATTCTGCAGCCAATTATCGAGAACTCCATCAAACACGGTCTTGCTAACAAGGTCGAAGGCGGGACGATCTCCCTTAAAGCGTGGATAGACGACACGCGGCTATTCATCGTAATTGAAGACGACGGCTCTGGCATTCCGGAATCCAAGCTCCACACGCTGTTTGAACGCGGCATCGGTGTTAGCAACGTCAAGGAACGGCTACGCGTATTGTTCGGGCAGAGCTATCGCATGACAGTCCGCAGTGAACTTGGCGTGGGCACGCGCACGGTTATTGAAATTCCAGAACTCGAAGTCGAGAGGCGAGCGGAAACCGTCACCGGAACGGACAGTAACCTGATAAAAAATCGCTAAACTAACCGATGGTGGATACAGCAGTTCGCTTTCAATTTGTCTGCAGAAGCTGCGGCCGCAAGGGCCGTCCGCAAGCGAGCAGGGAAGAAGCAGATAAGGAAATGCTCGACCATCTGCGCGAGCGCTCCGACCATGAATGCCGGGTGAAAAAAGTCACGCTACTGGAACACGAACGAAGTTCGCACTAAGACATGTTACGCCGATTTTTTCAAATCGGCCAATACGCCGCGCATGTATGTGAAGCTCTTCTGCATACCCGGCAGCGGATCGTCGGGGTGAATTTCGTATTCGAGGTTTACGCAGCCTTTGTAGTTCATCTTGATCAATTGCGCGAAGACCTGCTTAATTGGCAACTTGCCTTCACCCACAGGCACCTGGCTGTCTCTGCCGACTTTCCAATCCGGATTGTGAGGATCGGCCAAATCTTTCGCGTGCATGTCTAACAGGCGCGGGCCGGCGCGCTGAATCCATTCGACGAGATCGATACCGGTTCGGGCAGCGTGACCGATATCCATGCACAAGCCGCAGCGCGGATCCATATCCTTGACCACTTCCAGCACACTTTGAGGCGTGGGAAAGTTTTTGTCTTCAGGACCGTGATCGTGAACAGCGATCTTGATGTTGTATTCCTTCACGAATTTTTCAAGCTTCGGCAGCGTTGTGTGTGTCGGAGCGCAAACGATCAACGGAAATCCAGCTCGTTTGGCGTATTCGAATTTGTGGCGAATGTCGTTTTCGTCGTCTTTGTCGAAGCTAACGTTGCCGCAACCTACAAGAACAATGCCGGCGTCGTGAAACTCCTTAACAGCCACGTCGATCTGCTCCGGAGTGCTGTCGAGCGGCAGATGGAAATCTTTCACATTCAGGTAGTGGGTGCCCAACTGCAGCGTCATACTGATCGCCTGAGCACGCGAAAACTTCCGGAACGAATATGACGCGATGCCTAATTTGATGTCAGCGCCGCCTATGCGGAACTCCTGAGATCGCAGCAGTGTATTCGCTGCAGCGGCGATGCCCAACGCGCTCGGGACTCTCTTCAATAAAGTTCTTCTGGTCATCATCGGATTGAATTTTTAGATTGCCTGCAGTTCCTCTTCTAAAAGCTGCTTTTGATAAAGCGCAGCGTAATAACCGCCTCTTCGCTGTAATTCGTCGTGCGTGCCCATTTCCACCACGGAACCATGACTCAACACAACAATCCGGCCGGCATTCTGAACGGTAGACACTCGATGCGAGATCAAAATTGTCGTGCGATCTCTCATTACTTCGGCCAGTCCGTTTAGAATCTTCTCCTCGGTTACTGTATCAACACTCGATAGCGCGTCGTCCAGGATCAGGATTCGCGGATTGCGCAAAATAGCGCGCGCGATGGCGGTGCGCTGCTTCTGACCACCCGAGAGGGTGAGCCCTCGCTCACCGATTATGGTGTCCAAGCCATTTGGAAATGTCTCGATATCGCTCGCAAGACCTGCTATTTCGGCCGCCCATTGAATCTGATTGCGTGTTGCCGTGGACACGCCCCAGGCGATGTTCTCGGCGAGGGTGGCGCTAAACAAAAAGGTCTCCTGCGGAACAAACCCAATTTGTCTTCGCAGCTCTTCGGGATCGAACTGCCGAAGATCGATCCCACCCAGTTCCACGACGCCGGTAGTCGGGTCAAACAGCCGCGGTATCAAACTGGCAAGAGTAGTTTTGCCGCTTCCGGTGTGGCCGACGACCGCGACCATTTCGCCCGACTGAATGGTCAAGTCCAGATCCGAAATTGTCTCACGATCTCCAAAGCTCACGGAGACGTGGCGAAAACGAATCTCCGGCTCGGATTGAGCCGGATCAAGAACAATGCCCGCAAGCGGACGCGCAATCTGGGGCCTTTCGTGCAGCATCTGATTGATGCGATTGAGGGACGCAGTGCCGCGCTGCATCAAGTTCACCACCCATCCAAAGGCGATCATGGGCCAGATCAGCATGCCCATATAGGTGTTGAACATGACAAAGCTGCCCAGACTGATTTTGCCCATCATTAGCTGCCGGCCACCGGCCCACAGCACAAGCAGGAACGTGCAGCCGATCAGGGCCTGCAACATCGGCATGAACATGCCTTGAATGCGGGCCAGCCCGATGTTTTCACGGATGTAATCCTTGTTCAGGTCTTCGAACTGATCGACTTCCGCTTTCTCCTGAGCGTAGGCACGAATGACACGTACGCCCGCCAAGTTTTCCTGGACCTTACTGCTGATGTCGGAAAACATTTTCTGGATGTGCTCGAAGCGGGTATGGATGCGCCGGCCGAAGAAGATGACAGCCACAGAGACGAGCGGCGCCGGGGCTAACGCGATTAAAGTAAGCTGCCAATCGGCGCGGATCATCACCGCGACAGCTAAGACGAGCATCACGGAAGTTTCGGTCCAATACATGATGCCCGGTCCGAGCATCGTACGGACCGCGTTCAGGTCGTTGGTGCTGCGCGCCATGATATCGCCGGTACGATAGCGCGTATAGAAATCCTGCGAGAGGTTCACGAGATGCGCGAAAAGATCGTTGCGCAGATCGAATTCCATGTCGCGCGAGATGCCGATAATAATGACCCGCATCCAATACTGAAACAGGCCTTTCAGCAGCGAGAGCCCAATCAGCAACCCTGCCAATTCCATCACGATGCGCACTTGAAATCCGCGCATGAGCGAGTCGATGCCGTTCTTAATCACGAGCGGCTGGGCGACGGCGAGCAGATCCTTCATCAGCAGAGAGCCTATGCCGAGCGCCAGGCCGCCGCGGTAACGGCGCACATACGGCCACAATGTCGAGAGCGATTTCAGCATCTAAATGCCCAGGTAGGCCGCAATCGTCTTCAGCCACTCCATCAAGAAGGTTTTACGACCATCCCGATAGGTCCACCACGCGTCTGGAATGAAATCCGGGTCCGAGGCAGCAATCGAAACGACATCCAGCGAAGGATTTATTTTTCGGAAAAGATATGCCGCGCGATGCGCGTGATAGTTACTGGTCACGAGCAGAATTTTAGAGATGCCTTGTTGCTTTAAGTAATTGCCTACGTAACGAGCCTCATCTCGAGTCGAGTTTATGTTGGGCGGCAACAGTATGGGCCGAAACAACGTGGCGGCATAACCCCTCTTTTCAGCGTAAAGGATAGTGGTGTCGGACTCATATCCCAACAGCGACTTGGGGCCGTCTACCAGAACGTACGGCACATATCCCGCTTGGGTTAGTTGTGCTGCCTTCAGAATTCGTACTCCGTTGGAGTCGCCGCCCAGGACGACCGCCGCCTGCGCCTGCCGCGGCGCATCATCTTCTACGAGAGCGTTGCCGAGTCCAGAAAGAATGGGTCCGCGTAGCAGGACAACAGCGGCCAACAACAAGAACACAGCCAGAAGGATGGCTACACAGCCTCGCCGCCGCCGCCGAGGCGCCCGGAAGCTAGGCAGCGCTAGTCCTCATGCGATGTCGTACTAGAATCTGCGTGCGTGTCTAATCGTCCGTCGGTCTTGAGCGTCTGGTACATCCGCTCAATCTCGTCCTCTTCGTCCTGAGTCAACATCCGCACCGGCTGATCCAATACCGGAGCGTCGCCCGGAAGGCCGGTCAAACTGGCCCAGGTCCAGAAATCGCGGTAGGCGACACCGTCGAACGTCGCCAGTTGCGAGTTTTTACGCAGTTGGGCGATCAGATGAGCAATGCGTTCAGGTTCGCCGGGATAGATGAGGACCTTACGGCGAGAATTTGTCAATTTCAGCCAAAGTACGAGAGGGGAAACAAAGCGACTGCTATTGATTTCACGAACTTCGCGCCATGCAATCGCGCGTTCACCAATGTTGAACTGGTTTTCACCCACACGAATGACGGGCCGCACACTGAGCCAGAAAAGGACACCCGCCGTGGCGATGCAGAGACCGCCTGGAATAAAGGCTAGAGGCGCGCGAAGGCCACAAAGGATACAAACCACGGTCCCGGCGACCGCGATCCAGCCTGCCCGAGCGTATAGACGCGAAGGTTGATAGACCTCGACGCTCGGTTCCATGTCTTCAGGCTACTCCCGACCCCAAACCCCGTCAATGCTGGTTTCCGTTAGCCGTAGTTTTCCGGTGCATTTTCGCGGCAGTACCGTCCGAGGAATGAAATGTGGACACTCCAGGCGTCAGCGCGCACGAGCCGGTGAATTGGAGCTGGATTTACGCGGCGATTTTGCGTTTGAGCGCCGGCAAACTGCCGTTGAATTCCTTTTCCGCGGCGAGTTGAGCGATGAGAAGCTTGATTTGG
>Ga0070741_10010221_pt1 | contig 17821 bp, 17 predicted proteins | sample Coa_R1_4_FD_66440 | JGI IMG/M metagenome (GOLD analysis project Ga0070741, IMG submission 66440) | Surface soil microbial communities from Centralia Pennsylvania, which are recovering from an underground coalmine fire - Coalmine... | ecosystem: Environmental > Terrestrial > Soil > Unclassified ...
GCCGCGCTCGCGCCGTCGGAGGCGCGGCCGTTCCTCGACGCCGGCTTCGCGATCCGCGAGCGCCTCCACCTCCTCACCCACGAGCTCGTCGGCATGCCCGACCGGGTGGCGGCACCGGAGGGTGTCGTGTTGCGACGGGCGCGTCGCGTCGATCGTCCCGCGGTGCTCGGCGTCGACGCGCGTTCCTTCGACGCGTTCTGGCGGCTCGACGACGACGGCGTCGACGAAGCGGTGCACGCGACACCCACGGCGCGCTTCCGCGTGGCCGTGGCACGCGGGCGCGTCGTCGGCTACGCGATCTGCGGTCGCGCCGGCACCCGCGGCTTCCTGCAACGGCTCGCCGTCGATCCCGACAACCGCCGCGCCGGCTGCGGTCGCGCGCTGGTGCTCGACGGCCTGCGGTGGATGCACCGGCGGGGCGCGGAACGAGCGGTCGTCAACACGCAGGAGCGGAACACGGACGCGCTCCGCCTCTACCAGGAGCTCGGGTTCGTCCTGCAGCCGACCGGACTGGCCGTCCTCCACACCTCGCTCGTGTGAACTCGCTCGCGAAGGTGCTCGCCGCGGCAGCCGTGGTCGCCATGACGCTCGGCGCGCCCGCGCTGTCGGTGTCGGCGGCACCGACGACGGCGCGGCAAGCGACGCGCACCGACGCCCTCGCGCTCGTCACGCAGACGCCGGTGGTCGAGCCGGACGCCGACTTCACGATGCGCTTCCACGTCAACGATCCACCGGCAGGCGCGACGCTGCGGGTGGAGCTCCACGCACGCGTGCCGACGCGCACCGACTTCCAGGCGTCCCTCGACGGGAAGGTGCTGCGCGGCGTGCAGGGCAACGTCGTCGTCGTGCCCGCCACGCCGGACGCATCGGGCCAGGTCACGGTGAGCGTGGCGACGCGCGACACGCAGAGCACGACACCCGCCGACCCCGCCCGTCCCACGTTCCGCCTCGGCGAGGGCGTGTACCCCGTGCGCGTGGTGCTGGCGGACGCGAAGAACGCGCCCGTCCAGCAACTGGTCACGTACCTCGTCCGCCTCCCGGTGTCCCACGAGTTCGGACCGCTCGGCGTCACCGTCGTCGTGCCCCTGAGCGGCCGGCCCGCCCTCCAACCCGACGGCACGGTGGCGCCGGACCAGTCCATCGACGCGGACGTGCACGGCATCACCGCGGCGCTGGCCGCGCACAACGACGTGCCGGTGACGATCGCCGCGACCGCGGAGACGGTCGACGCGCTCGACCCCGCGATCGTCGACGCCGTGCGCGCTGTGCTCCCGGGACGCGAGTTGTCGGTGACGCCGTACGTACGGCTGCATCCGGGCGAGTGGATCGGCGCCGGTCTCACCGACGACCTCGCTCGCCAGTTCGACCGCGGCGGGCGCGACGTCGAGGTCGCACTCGGTCAGACCGACGCGCCGGTCTACGTCGCCGACGATCGCTTCACCGACGACGCGGCGCGCTTCGTGCACGACCGTGGCGTGACCACGGCCGTCGTTCCGGACACGGCGTTGAGCCCGCTCGACGTCCGGCTGTTCAACCGGACGCTGACCCAACCGTTCGACCTGCGCGACGTCGAAGGTGTCCGCGCCGTCGCCGGCGACACCGCGCTGAGCCGTCATGTCGGGTCGACTGGGGATCCCGTGCTCGACGCCAACCACCTCGTCGCCGACCTCGCCGTCCTGTACTTCGACGATCCACCGGATCGCCGCGCCGCCACTGTCGTGCTGCCCGACGACCGTCCGCTCGACGCGCGCTTCGTCGACGCGCTGCTCGCCGCGCTCAGCCCGTCCGCCAACCGCATCGTGCAACCGATGACGCTGTCCGCGCAGGTCAACACCGTGCCGCCTGCGGGCAGCCGAGGGGAGACGAACGGCAAGGGCACCCCGCTCGTGCGCGCGCTGACACCCGCGCCGCTCGACGACCTCCGGTCGTTCGCGACGCGGCTCCGTGCCGCGGACGACGACCTGGCGTCGTATCGGACGATGGTCGTCGGCGCCAACAACCGTCCCGACGACTTCGAGCGGCGCGCGCTCGTCGCAGGAGCCGACGGACTGACGTCGGAGCAACGCAACGCGTACCTCGACGGGATGACGCGCGCCGTGCACGACGAGGTGGCGAAGGTGCAGCCGCCGCCGAAGCAGACCATCAACTTCACCGCCCGCGACGGTGTGGTCTCGCTGACGTTGAAGGTCTCGACCGGTTACCCCGTTGCCGTCGACGTCGTGCTGCAGGGCGAGAAATTGGAGTTCCCCGGCCACGAGGACGGTCACGTCCCGTTGACGTTGACCGACGAGACGACACGCGTGCCGATCAACGTGCGCACGCGCGCGTCGGGCGACTCGCCGTTGAACATCACGGTGCAGTCGCCGGACGGCCGTCTCGTCGTCGGTCGCACGCGCATGACCGTGCGCTCGACGGCGTTCTCCGGCGTCGGCGTGGTGCTCTCGCTCGGCGCCGGCGGCTTCCTGGCGATCTGGTGGGCGCGCCACATCATCACGACCCGTCGCAGCCGTCGCCGGCGACCGCGTCACGCGGTGGGTGGGTGAACGGCGGCTGCTCTAACCTGCCGGTGCCATGCCCGTCCGGATCGTCACCGACAGCGCCTGCGACCTGACCCAGGAAGAGGCCGACCAGCTCGACATCTCGATCGTGCCGTTGACGATCCGGTTCGGTGCCGACGAGTTCACCGACCGTGTGAACCTCGGCGTCAGCGAGTTCTACCGTCGCCTCGCGGGGTCCGACGAGCTGCCGGAGACGGCCGCTCCCTCGCCGGGCGCGTTCGAGAAGGCGTTCCGCGCCGCCGCGGACGCCGGTGCCGACGCCGTCGTCTGCATCAACCTGTCGTCGGAGCTCTCGGCCACGATCCAGTCCGCGCAGAACGCGGCCCGCTCCCTCGAGGGCGTGGTCGACGTCCGCGTCGTGGACTCGCGGTCGATCACGATGGGTCTCGGCTCGCAGGTGCTGGCCGCCGCCGAGGCGGCGCGCGACGGCGCCACCGCCGACGAGATCGTGGCGATGGTGGAGGACATGGCGTCGCGCACGCACATGCTCGGCGCGCTGGACACGCTCGAGAACCTGAAGAAGGGCGGTCGCGTCGGCGGCGCGCAGGCGCTGCTCGGCACGCTGCTGTCCATCAAGCCGTTGATCGACGTCAGCACGGGGCGCGTCGAGGAGGCGGGGCGGGCCCGCACGCGCAAGAAGGCGTTGCAGTGGATCGCCGATCGATTGCTGGAGGAACCCGCCGTCGAGCGGCTGGCCGTGTGCCACGGCGAGGCCCCCGACCTCGAGGACTTCCTCGGGATGATCGCGGCGCGCTACCCGCGCGAGCAGTTGCGCATCGCGCTGATCGGCGCGGTCATCGGTACGCACGCAGGACCACGTGTCATGGGGGTGACGTGGCAACGACCGCCGGGGGCGACATGATCGCCCTGGGTGCGGGCGCCGACGCGAGCCCTCGACGTGACTGATCCACCGACGACCGACTTCCTCACCGGACGGCTGCTGCAGGGGCGCTACCGCCTCGACCACGTCATCGCCACGGGCGGGATGGCGCAGGTCTGGGAGGGCACCGACGAGGTGCTGGCGCGCAAGGTGGCGGTCAAGCTGCTCCACCCGCACCTCGCCGCCGACGAGTCGTTCGTCGCCCGCTTCCGGCAAGAGGCCGTGGCGGCGGCGCGCCTGTCCCACGCCGGCATCGTGTCGATCTACGACACGTGCTCGGACGACGGCCTCGAGGCCATCGTCATGGAGCTCGTGCACGGGACGACGCTGCGCCAGTACCTCGACGAGCACCGCTGGCTCGAGCCGGGGCAGGCCGTCACGATCCTCGCCGAGGTGGCGGACGCGCTCGACACCGCGCACCGCGCCGGCGTGGTGCACCGCGACGTGAAGCCCGCGAACATCCTGTTGTCGAGCGACGGCCGCGTGCTCGTCGCCGACTTCGGCATCGCGAAGGCGGGCGGCGATCTCACCGCGACGAACGCCACGTTGGGTACGGCGAAGTACCTCGCGCCCGAGCAGGTGCGGGGCTCGTCCGTCGACGGGCGCGCCGACGTGTACTCGCTCGGCGTCGTGCTGTACGAGGCGTTGTGCGGGCGGCCGCCGTTCAGCGGCGACAACGAGACCGCGATCGCGCTGCAGCGTCTGCACCAGGAGCCGATGCGCCCCCGCAACGTCCGCGCCGGCGTGCCGAAGCCGTTGGAAGACGTGGTGCTGCGCGCCATGGCACGCGACCCGGAGCAGCGCTACGAGACGGCGGGCGCGTTCCGCGCCGCGCTGCTGGCCGCCGGGCGGGGCACGCCCGCGCCCCCGGTCGTGTCGACGGCGCCGTCGACGGGTGACGCGACGATGGCCGTCGCGCCACCGCACGACCCCACACCGCAGGGCACGGCGCCGCGGTTCGTGCGCACCGAGCGGGGCTGGCTGGTGCCCACCGTCGTCATCGTGCTCGTCGCAGCCGCGCTCATCCTCACCGGCGTCCTCGTCACCGGCAGCCGCAACAGCACGGGCGGTTCCACGGCGAACGGCAGCGGGACAGGTGCCGTCCACATCGCGAAGGTCACCTCGTTCGACCCGCCGCCGGGCAACGGCGAGGAGGACGACGCCGAGCTCGGGAACATCATCGACGGTGACCCCGCCACGATGTGGCAGACGGAGGGCTACAACAACCGCTCGCTCGGCGGCCTCAAGCCCGGCGTCGGTGTGGTGCTCACCCTCGACAAGGCGACGGCGTTGTCGAAGCTCACGCTGCAGTCGCCCACGAACGACTGGTCGGTGCAGGTCTTCGTCAGCACCACGACGCATGGCGACCTCGCCGGGTGGGAAACCGCCGTCGCCTCGAAGGACCACGTGCAGTCGGGCACGACGACGTTCGACCTCGGCGGCAAGACGGCCACGGCCGTGCTCGTGTGGATCACGGACCTCGGCGACGGGGCGCAGGACCCCGGTGATCGCATCCACGCGCGCATCGCCGAGGCCTCACTCGTCGCCAAGTAGCGTCGTCGCATCAGCGGGCCAGACGACGACGCGCTCGTCGCTGCGGCACGCACGGGCGACCGCACCGCGCTCGACGCGCTCCTGCGACGGCACTACGAGATGGTGCACCGCCTCTGCCGTCGCATGATCGGCAACGAGGCAGACGCGCTCGACGCCACCCAGGAAGCGCTCGTGGCCATCGTGCGCGGCCTGCCCCGCTACGACGGCCGCGCCGCGTTCACGACGTGGGCCTACCGCGTCGCCACCAACGCGTGCGTCGACGAGCTGCGCCGGCGGGGGCGGCGTCCGGTGCCCGTCGACGACGACGCGAACGACGAGCTGCGGCTGGCGGCGGCGGACGACATCGCCGGCGACGTCAGCACCCGCCTCGAGCTCGACGACGCGTTGGCCTCGTTGCCCGTCGAGTTCCGCGCCGCGGTCGTGCTGCGGGACTCGTTGGGCCTGGACTACGCCGAGATCGCAGACGTGCTCGGGGTGCCGCCCGGTACCGTGCGCTCCCGGATCGCCCGGGGTCGCGCCGCGCTGGCGCGCCGGCTCACCGGGAACCGTGACGACCCCACGCAACGTCCTACTCCGAGATCATGAGCGACTTCTCCGACGCCGAACTGGTCAGCGCCGTGCTCGACGGCGAGGCCTCGGACGCCGACGTGGCGCGCGTCGAGGGCGATCCTCGTTTGCGCGCGGAGCTCGTGCGGCTGCGTGCGGTGCGCGATGCGCTCGCCGCGCCAGTACCGCCACCGGCGGACGCGACACGCGAACGCCACCTCGAGGCCGCGGTGCGCTCGGCGACGGTCGTCGATCTCGGGGCGCGACGCCGGCGCCTGCGTCTCGTGTCCGTCGCGGCAGCGGTGATCGTCGCCGTGCTCGTGGGCGGCGCGCTGCTGCGCGCCCGCGGGAGCGGGTCGACGACCACGACGGCGGCGTCGGCACCGAGCTCGTTCTCCGCGGTCGGCGCGCCGGTGCAGGGAGGCACGACGGCAGCCACGTCACAGGAACGGTTCGGTGCCGTCTCGGCCGACCTCGGCGTGTTCGCAGGGCGCGACGACCTCGTCGCCGCCATCCGGGCCCGCACGTCGTCACTCACCACGAACGACAACGCCGGCAACGCCGCCGCGCCCGGTGCGCCGGCCGACCAGGCAGCGTCCACGCCGTGCGCGGTCCCGGGCGCGGTGTTCCTGGCCAGCGCCACCCTCGACGGTCGGCCCGTCGAGATCTTCGTCGCGCGCGCGCCCACGCCCGTCGCGCACGTGCTCGACGCAGGCTGCGTCGAGGTCTTCAGTCAGGCGCTGTGACGGCGTCGTCGCGGCCGGGGCGACCGTCGGCGGGTGCGGGCCACCCGGTGCGCAGGCCCGACGCGGCCGCGCCGATGGCCATCGCCGCCCACGCCACCGCCGGGTAGGGCCGCAACCCCTCCCCCGAGGAGATCCACGCCGCCCACCCGAGCGCGCCGGCCACGAACGCGCCCGAGACGACCCCGATGAGCGGATGGCGTCGGTGGCCGATCTCGAGGACGAACTCCGAGACGACGAGACCGAAGAGCAAGCCCGCGACGTACGGCGTGAACCCGGTGAACTGGTACTCGCCGAGGATGAGACCGCCGACCGCGCTGACCGCCGCGGCGACGACGAGCGCGACGACGACCTTGGCCGTCATCCGCGCACCGGCGTCGGCGGCTGGCCGCGTGACATGGTGCGGAGACTACGTTGTGGCGATGCCGGAGCGAGCCGAGCGAGTGGAGCTCACGGGGTCGTCCGTCCGCACCGAGGACTGGCCCGCGCAGGCAACGGATTCGATCGTCAAGGTCGTCGGATCCGTGCACGACAAGGTCACCGGACCCATCACCACCGTGGCGCGCGCCATCGTGTTCGGCACGTTCGCCGCCATCCTCGGTGCGACGGCGTTCGTCATGTTCGTGGTCCTGCTCGTCCGCGTCGTGGACAACTACCTCCCGGACTCCGTCTTCGGGCACGAGCACGTGTGGGTCGTGTACCTGCTGCTCGGGGGTCTGTTCTCGCTCGTCGCCATGTTCCTGTGGGCGAAGCGCAAGCCGCGCCCGGCCACCAGCTAGCGCGCCGCGGCGGCCGGCACACGGGAACAGCGACGCCGGCACACGGGTTGAGGGCGCCGAGCAACAGGACGAGGTGACCAATGGGCAACGACGACGTCCGCGACGTCATCATCATCGGGTCCGGCCCTGCCGGGCTGACGGCGGCGATCTACACCGCCCGGGCGAACCTGGCGCCGCTCGTGCTCGAGGGCGAGCCCTCCTCGACGAGCGACCAGCCGGGCGGGCAGTTGATGCTCACGACCGAGGTCGAGAACTTCCCGGGGTTCCCCACCGGCGTGATGGGGCCCGAGCTCATGACCAACTTCCGCGAGCAGGCCGCCCGCTTCGGCGCCGAGCTGCAGACCGTGAAGGCGTCCAAGGTCGACCTCTCGCACGCCCCGTTCGGCGTGTGGGTCGGTGACCCCGACACCCCCGAGCCGACGTATCGGGGGCGCACGATCATCGTCTCCACCGGGGCGCAGTCGCTCATGTTGGGGCTCCCCCACGAGCAACGGCTGATCGGCCACGGCGTCTCCACCTGCGCCACCTGCGACGGCTTCTTCTTCCGCGACCACGACATCGCCGTCGTCGGCGGTGGCGACTCCGCGCTCGAGGAGGCGATCTTCCTCACGAAGTTCGCCCGGACGGTCACGATCATCCACCGCCGCGACCAGCTGCGGGCGTCGAAGATCATGCAGGACCGCGCGATGGCGAACGACAAGATCCGCTTCTTGTGGAACACCGTCGTGGACGACGTCGTCGGCGACGACAAGGTCGAGGGTCTCGTCGTGCGTGACCTGCTCACCGACGAGCGCTCGACGCTGCCCGTCACGGGCCTGTTCGTGGCCATCGGACACGTCCCGAACACCGACCTGTTCAAGGGCGAGCTCACGATGGAGGACAACGGCTACCTGGTCACCGGCCTCGGCGAGGGCGCCACGTCGACGAACGTCGACGGCGTGTTCGCCTGCGGCGACGTCCAGGACCACGTGTACCGGCAGGCGATCACCGCCGCGGGGTCGGGCTGCATGGCCGCCATCGACGCCGAACGCTGGCTGGAGAACCACGCCTAGGGGAACGAGGAATGCGCCCGGGGTGACGGCTGTTGCACCGCCCGACACACCCCGGACCAACCGGTGGTCCCGCTTCCGACTGCGAGAGAGAAGGCACGAGAGCAATGGCTGAGGGCATCAGCACCCTGACCGATTCCACGTTCGACGAAGAGATCGGCGCGGCCGGCGAACCCGTCGTCGTGGACTTCTGGGCCGAGTGGTGCGGTCCGTGCAAGATGATCTCCCCCATCCTCGAGGAGATCGCCACCGAGCACGCCGGCAAGGTACGGGTGGCGAAGCTGAACGTCGACGACAACCCCGACGTGACACGCCGCTTCGAGGTGATGAGCATCCCCACGCTGATCGTGTTCCGCGACGGCCAGCCGGTGCGCCGCATGATCGGCGCCAAGGGCAAGGGACAGCTGCTCGAGGAGCTCAGCGAGTTCATCGGCTGACACACCCTGTAGGTTTCGGGGCCCGGGTCGACCACGACCCGGGCCTCTTTCGCGTGTGACGAACGATCTCCCTCTCCGTCCGGGGTCGACGGGCGATGCGGTCCGCGACGTGCAGCGCCGCCTCGGCGCGCTCGGCTACGACACGTCGGCGGACACCCACGGCAGCTACGGCGGTGCCACGGATTCGGCGGTGCGCGCGTTCCAGCGCGACCGCGGCCTGCGCGTCGACGGGATCTGCGGGCGCCAGACGTGGGCGTCGCTCGTGGAGGCGGGGTTCCGTCTCGGCGACCGGCTGCTCTACCTGAAGGCACCGATGGTCCGGGGCGACGACGTCATCGAGCTGCAGCAGGATCTCGGCGCGCTCGGCTTCGACGCCGGCCGCGTGGACGGGATTTTCGGTCCGCGGACCGTGGCCGCCCTCGAGGAGTTCCAGCGCAACGTGGCCGTGACGGTCGACGGGATCTGCGGGCCGGACACGGTCGCCGCCCTGCGGCGCGTCGCCCGCGACGTCGGCGCCGTGCCGACGGTCGCGGTGGTGCGCGAGGCGGAGCGGTTGCGCACCGGGCCCCACCGGTTGCAGGGCCGGCGGGTGTGCATCGGGGAGACGGGCGGGTTGGCGGCGCTAGCCGACGCCGTCGGCCGCGCCCTCACCGAGACGGGGGCGGTCGTGGCCGTGCTGCACCACCCCGACGAGTCGACCCAGGCGGAGGAGGCGAACGCCTTCGCGGCGGAGGCGTTCCTGGAGCTCGTCGTGCGCGACGAGCCGGGGTGCACGACCGCCTACTACGCCGCTGCGGGGTTCGAATCGATCGGCGGCCGGCAGCTGGCGGAGCTCGTGCGCGACGAGCTCCGCTCGCAACCGTTCGTGGCGGTGGGGTCGAGCACCGGCATGCGGGTACCGCTGCTGCGCGAGACCCGGATGCCGGCCGTCGTGTGCGAGATCGGCCCACCGTCGGTGGTCGTCACCCACACGGGGGAGCTGGCACGAACCCTCAGCAATGCCTTCAGCCGCTGGGCCGCGGCGCCGGTCGAGCGTTGACCTGCGCATTTACCCACAGCGTTTTCGACAGGATGTGGATGACGTGAAGGGAAGGTTCACCGCGCCGAGTCTCGACCATCAGTCGAGGGTTCGACTTTGTGACGGACGTCACATCGACCGAGCGGTCACTCCGGCGTGTCGCCCGCACCCGTGATGCGGCGGTAGAGGCGCTCGAGGTCCTCGAGGTCGGCGAATTCGACGACGACCTTGCCCCGCTTCGGGCCCATCGTGACCTGCACGCGCGTGTCGAGGTACTGCGAGAAGAGCTCCTCGAGCTCGAGCAGCCCCGGGGCGCGCAGCTTGCGCACGGCGGCCGTTCCCGCCCCCGACGGTCCGGCCGTCGCACCGGCGGCCTCGCCGGCGAGCTCGACGCGCTGGCGCACGGCGTCCTCGACGTCACGTACCGAAAGCCCTTCCGCCACCGCCCGGCGGGCCAGCTGCTCCTGGTAGGCGCGATCCGGCGTGCCCAGCAGCGCCCGGGCATGACCGGCCGACAGCTCGCCGTCGGCCACGAGCTTCTGGATGGCGGGCGGCAGTTGGAACAACCGCAAGGTGTTGGTGACGGCCGCCCGGCTCTTGCCCACCCGCGCCGCCACCTGGTCGTGCGTCAGGTTGAAGTCCTCGATGAGCTGCTGGTAGGCCGCAGCCTCCTCGAGCGCGTTGAGATCGGCACGATGGAGGTTCTCGACGAGCGCGTGCTCCAGCGAGGTGGTGTCGTCGACCTCGCGCACGATGGCCGGCACCGACGGCAGCCCGGCCCGCTTGGCGGCCCGCCACCGCCGCTCCCCCGCCACCAGTTCATAGCGGTCGTTGCCCAAGGGCCGCACGAGGATCGGCTGGAGGACGCCCAGCTCCCGCACCGACGCCGTGAGCGAGGCCAGCGCCTCCTCGTCGAAGACCTTGCGGGGCTGATGGGGGTTGGATTCGATGGCGCTGACGGGGAGATCCACGAAGTGGAGGGGGCCGGTGTCGGCGCTGGCGACCTCCGACGGGATCAACGCTCCGAGTCCTCGACCGAGCCCGCTACGGCGCGCCACCGGTCACCTCCTTGGCCAGCTCCCGGTAGGCGATGGCGCCCCGGGAGGACGGATCGAACGCCGTGATCGGCTGGCCGTAGGACGGGGCCTCGGAGAGCCGTACGGTGCGGGGGATGACGGTGCGGGCGACCTTCTCCCCGAAGTGGGTCTTGACCTCTTGCACGACCTGATCGCTCAGCTTGGTGCGAGCGTCGTACATCACGAGCACGATCATGGTCAGGTCGAGGAGCTGGTTGAGGTTCTTCTGCACCAGCGTCACGTTGCGCAGGAGCTGGCCCAGACCCTCGAGGGCGTAGTACTCACACTGGATCGGGACGAGCACCTCGGTGGCGGCGGCGAGGCTGTTGACGGTGAGAAGGCCGAGCGACGGCGGGCAGTCGATGTAGACGTAGTCGTAGTCGTCCTTGATCTCGTCGAGCGCTCGGCGCAGCTTCAACTCCCTGCTCATGGCAGGTACGAGCTCGATCTCGGCGCCCGCCAGGTCGAGGCTGGCCGGAGCCACGAACAGGTTGCGGACCGAGGTCGCCTCGATGCAGTCCTCGATGGCGGCATCGTGCAGCATCACGTCGTACATCGAGGCGTGCAGATCACGGGTGTTGAGCCCGAGCCCGGTCGTGGCGTTGCCCTGCGGGTCGAGGTCGACGACGAGCACCCGGTAGCCGAGATCGGCAGTGGCGGCGCCGAGGTTGACGGCGGTGGTCGTCTTGCCGACGCCGCCCTTCTGGTTGGTCACGGCGATCACGCGGGGGAGCGGGCGCCGGAAGTCGTGCGGCTCCTCGGGGGCCGGCACGGGGGCGGGCGGCGGTGCCGGTGTGGTTTCGGCCTCGGTATCCGCTTCGTCCACCGACGGTGACGGGGAAGCAGCCGGTGGCACCGGTTCCGTGACGGTCTCGGTCGGCGCCGTCACCGTGTCGGCGACGGCTGCGCCGGGTTCGGCAGCCGGCTCGGCGGGCTCGTTGGCCTCGGCGGGCTCGGCAGCCGTTTCGACGGCGTTGTGGCCCTCGTCCACTTCGCCCTCGAGGGAACCCTCGACCTCGGGATCAGGCTCGGGCGCCCGCAGACGTTCGAAGATGGCGCGCCCGCGCGAGATCAGATCCGAGGGCGCATCGCTCACTGGTGCGCATCTTTGTGCGCCGCGCCGCCGCGGTCAAGCACCGGTTTCACGTGAAACGAACACAGCGCGCGGCCGCGGCCGCGTTTCACGTGGAACGTCGTGTCACCAGCGAGGCCGGCGACCGGGTACGCCCGCCCGCCGGGGCACGTCCGCCGGCGGCGGCGCGACCTGGCGAAGCCGCCGCACGCCCCCACGGCGCCCCTCGTCCGCCAGACCGAGTTCGGCCAGCGGTGCCGCCGGCCACCGGGCGGGGTCGTCGTCCGGCGGCTCGCTCACCAGGAGGACGCCGCCCACCGCCAGCAAGGGCGCCGCGCACTCCGCGGCCACGGCCGGCGGCCCGAACGAGCGGGCGACCACCACGTCGAAGGCGCCCCGGGACGTCACCTGGCGCCCGACCTCCTCGGCTGCCTCCGCCACCACCGTGACGCGCCGGTCGAGGTCCAGCGTCCGCACGGCATCGCGCAGGAACGTCGCCCGCCGCAGCGCCACCTCGATCAGCAGGAACGAGGTCGACGTCCACCAGCATGCCAGCGGCAGACCGGGTACACCGCCGCCGGCGCCGAGGTCGGCGACCCGGCCCGGCGCCGCACCGCCGAGCGCGTCCCGGAAGGCGGCGGCGTGCTCGACGTGGGCCTCGACCGCCGTCGGGCCGAGGAACCCCAGTTGTTGCGCCCGCCGCAGGACGGCGAGCAGCTCCTCGCTCGTCAGTCGTCCTCGACCGCGTCGGCACCTGCGGGCGCGCCACCCGTGGGGACGATGACCACCCGGCGGCGAGGCTCCTCGCCTTCGGATGTGGTCGCCACCCCGTCGATCTCGTTGACCACGTCGTGCACGACCTTGCGGTCGGCGGGGTGCATCGGCTCGAGCGCCCGGGGCGAACCCGATGCCACGACGTCGGCGGCCACCTGGCGGGCGAAGCGCTCGAGTGCCTCCCGGCGGCGCTGGCGGTAGCCGGCGACATCGATGCGCACACGGCCGTGATGGGTGCCCGACGCATGGCGCTGCACGACCGTGCGGGCCAGCTCCTGCACCGCCTGGAGCGTCTGGCCCTTCGGTCCGATCAGCAGGCCGAGGTCGTCGCCCTCGACGTGCAGCTCGATCGTGTCGTCGTCGACGCGCTCGTCGGTGATCTCGGCGTCGTAGTCGAACGCGTCGACCAGTCCGTCGAGGAACGTCCGGATGATGTCCGCCTGCTCCTCGACCGTCACGTCGTTGCCCATCGCCGTCCCTTCATCTGTGGTCGTCGTCGCGCTCGCCCGCTGCTGCGGGCGGGCCGCGCTGGCCTGGTCCTGCTCGGTCTGCCGGCCGCCGCTGTCACTGCCACGGCCGGCACCGCCGCGCGATCGGGAACGACGGCGCTTCTGCGCGCCGGCGCCCGGCGCGCCGGATCCGGCGCGGTCGCGGCCACCGTCGTCGCCCCGTTCGGTGCCGTCGCCGCCTTCTGAGGACGAAGATCCTTGCCGCGCTCTCGACGGTTGCTCGCGGCGGGGGCGCTCGCTGCGCCGGCGGCGTCGATCACGACGCTCGACCTTCGGTCGAGGGAGGACCGGCTTGATGCGCGCCCGCACCCGGGCCTCGCCCCGCACGCGCCCGAACAGACCTGTCCTCGGCTCCTCGAGCACCTCGAACTCGGCGTCCTGCTCGTCGACGCCGAGTTGGTCGAGGGCGGCTTCCTTGGCATCGTCGACGGTTCGGCCCGTCGTCTCGACCCATTCCATCGCCGCCTACTTCCGGCGCTTCTTCTTGCGAGCCGCCGCCGAGCGGCTCCGCGGCGGCGTCGTGCGACCCCCGCTGCTCCTGGCGGCGGGGGGTTTCGTGCCCGCGCCGGCGCCGCCGGTCCCCTTGCCGGCACCGGCCTTGCCGTTCCCGGCGCCGTTGCCCGACGGGCGCTCCTTGTTGAGCTGCGGCGCGGCGTCGCCCAGCATCCGCTGGAGGAAGCCGCCCTTCTGGGGGCCCGCCGCCTTGCGCTCCTCCGCCGCCTTGGCCTGCGCCTCCAGCAGCTTCTTGGCCTCGGGGGTGTTGTAGATCGTCCGGGAGATGAGGGCCTGCTGGCCGACGCGCCACAGGTTCGACACGAAGAAGTAGATGACGAGGGCGCCCGGCACGATCAGCGAGAAGAACGTGATCATCACGGGCCCGAGCTTCATCAGCATCTGCTGCTGCGGGTTGCTCGACGCCGCCGGGTTGCGCCCGCTGATCTGGCGTTGCTGGATGATCGAGGTCGCCGCCACGCCGATGATGAGGATGATGTAGGGGATCGCCTTGCCGATGGACTCACCGAAGGCGTGCGTCGCCGACTGCGCGAGGTCCATCCCCCAGCCGTTCATGTGGGTCTGGTGGAAGAGGTCCCGGTAGAGCTTGCTCGACTGGTCGAGGTACTTCGGCTCGAAGACCTGGTGGCCGTTCACGGTCACGAGATGGGTGAGGCCGTAGATGACCCGGTAGAGGATCCAGAACACGGGCAGCTGGATCAGCAGCGGCAGGCAGCCGCCCAACGGGTTGATGTTGTTCTCGCGGTAGAACTTCATCAGCTCTTCGTTGAGCTTCTGGCGATCGTCCTTGTACTGCGCCTGGAGCTTCTTCATCTCCGGCTGCAGGGACTGCATGATCATCATCGACCGCGTCCCCTTGAGGGTCAGCGGCGTGAGCACGATCATCACGGCCAGCGTGAACAACGCGATGGCGACGCCGTAGTCGGGCACCAGGCGGTAGAAGAACGCGAGCGCCTGCGCGAACGGCGCGAACAGGTCGACGGCTACGAACATGTGTTCTCAATCTGTGGTCGATGGTTCGGCGGCACCGGGTCCCACCCGGTCCCGCCCCAGGGATGGCATCGCCCGACCCGTCGGACGGCGAGCCAGGTGCCCTTCACGGCACCGTGCTGCTCGAGGGCCTCGAGCGCGTACGTCGAGCAGCTCGGGTCGAAACGGCACGGGGAGGGGCGTCCGGCGCGCACGAAGCGGTAGGCGCGGACAGGGAGAGCGACGACACGGGCGGCGACGGTCACGTTCGCGGCCCACCAGTGGCGGCTGCCACCGCGCCGGTGACGTGGCGGCGCAGCTCGTCGTAGGGCAGCGCCGCCGCGGCAGGGGTCGCCGTGAACAGGTACGTGGCCGGCGGGAGCCCGAGCTCGTGGGCGATCGCCCGCAGGCGGCGGCGGACCTTGTTGCGCACGACGGCGGGGCCGACGCGGCGCCCGACCGCGAACGCGGCCCGCGGCTCGCGCAGGTCGGCCTCGACGAGCACGGTCACCGTGACCGGTCCGGAGCGGCCCCGCACGCCGTCGCGGCGCAGGGCGCGGAAGGTCCGCTGCTGGCGCACGCGCCCGAGGGCCATGGCGTCGCGCTCATCGACGGGGAGGACGGGGCACCGGTTGTCAGGCCGACAGCCGGTGGCGGCCCTTCAGACGACGGGCCTTCAACACGGCCCGCCCTGCCCGTGTGGACATGCGGTGACGGAACCCGTGGCGCTTGGCCCGGCGTCGGTTGTTGGGCTGGTACGTGCGCTTCACTTCGGCGTTCGCCTCCCTGGGCCGGCCCTCGAGGTGGGGGAGGGCGCCCGTTCGCGCGTCTGGTCGATCGTTGCACGCGGGAGCTCGCCGGACCCGGACCAGCCGCACGGACGCTCGACGCGAGGCGCGACAACCGGGCGCGAGCGGGGCCGCGCCGCCCGAAACGGTAGAGGACGGGAGCGGCGATCGGCAATCCGCGGGCCCCGGAAGGGCATCACCGCAGGTCCCGAGCATCGTGAAACGGCCCCTCGCACGCCTGTGGACAGGGTGCTACGGTGCCCGGGCCACTTGGCGGAGATGGGGCCGGTGCGCTCGATCGGGATCTCCCGCGATCCCTTTCGGCGAGCGGTTCGCCACCTCGTCGTCGGGGCGTGATCGGGACGATGCGGCAAACGGCGAAGCGCCGCCGTGCTGCGTTTTTCCACAGAGTGTGGACGGCATTGTGGAGACGGAGCGACTCCGGGAGGCGTTGAGGCTGGTGGACGAACCGCAGCTCCTGTGGACGGCATGCGCGGACGTGCTCCGGGAGCAGGTCTCCGATGCGGTGTGGTCCACGTCCTTCGCCGACGTGACCGCCCTGCCCGGCGAAGGCGACCGCCTCGTCCTCGCCGTGCCGAGCTCGTGGGTGAAGGAGCGCATCGAGGGCCGTTACCTCGGCATCATCCGCGCCGCGCTCCACGACGTCGGCAGCGCCGACCTCGACCTGGCCGTCGAGGTCCGTCCCGAGGCCTTCGAGCTCGACGCGACCGACGACCCCCTCGACCTCACCGGTCACGACGAGCCCGCCCCCGAGCGGCCCGCACCGAACGGGCCCGAGACGTCGCTCTCCGTGGCAACCGACCCGGTGACCACGTCGCCCGAGCGCTCGGGCGACACGTTGAACCCGCGCTACACGTTCGACGCGTTCGTCATCGGCTCGTCGAACCGCTTCGCCCACGCCGCCGCGCTCACCGTCGCCGAACGGCCGGGTGCCGCCTACAACCCGCTGTTCGTCTACGGCGACGCCGGCCTCGGCAAGACGCACCTGCTGCAGGCGATCGGCCACTACGTGCACGAGAACTACCGCGGCTACCGCGTGCGCTACGTCTCGAGCGAGACCTTCCTCAACGAGTTCGTCGACTCCATCCGCACCGGCGTCGGCGACTCCTTCAAGCGCCGCTACCGGGGCGTCGACCTGCTCATGGTCGACGACATCCAGTTCTTCGAGCGAGGAAAGGAGACGCTCGAGGAGTTCTTCCACACGTTCAACGCGCTCCACGAGTCCGGCCGCCAGATCGTGCTGTCGTCCGATCGCCGCCCCGACGACCTGCCCGCGCTCGAGGACCGGCTGCGCACACGGTTCAAGGCCGGCCTCGTCACGGACATCCAGCCGCCCGACCTCGAGACCCGCCTCGCCATCCTGCGCAAGAAGGCCGAGCCGCAGACGGCGCAGATCCCCGACGCGGTGCTCGAGTACATCGCCACCCACATCACCGACAACATCCGCGAGCTCGAAGGTGCGCTCACGCGCGTGTCCGCCTTCACGAGCCTCTACAAGGAGCCGCTGTCGGTCGAGTCGGCGGAGCGCGTGCTGCGCGACCTGCTCAACGACCGCCAGCCCCGCGTCATCACACCCGACCGCATCCTCGAGGCGACGACGAAGATGTTCGGGCTGTCCCGTGAGGAGCTGCTCTCCGCCAGCCGCACCCGGCCGCTCGTCAACGCCCGCCAGATCGCCATGTACGTCTGCCGTGAGCTGACCGACCTCAGCTTCCCCCAGATCGCCAAGGCGTTCGGCAAGAGCGACCACACCACGGTGATCCACGCCGTGCAGAAGATCGAGAAGGGGATGGGGGAGAAGCGCCAGATCTACGACCAGGTCAACGAGCTCACCCAATTGGTGAAGAACGCCACGTGACGCGTGTGGAAACGTCGGGGGAATTCCGGTGGGCGACGTTGCGAACAATGGGTGACGCACCGTGGACGAAGCCCCGGTTGTCCAGAGGGGTCCGTTCCACTGTCACACCCGTGCGCGACGCTGGGGACGATCGACGGTTGGTGCCGTCCTGCCTGACCAGCACGAACGGGTGGTCATCCACAATCCACAGCACCTACAACCGTTCCCACGGAATCGAGAACCCAGAAAGGCACCTGCTGTGAACGAGCGAGGCTCGCGATGAAGTTCCGCTGCGAACGTGACGTCCTGGTCGAAGCACTCGGCAGCGCAGGGCGCGCCGTGTCGACGCGGGGTGGTGCGATGCCGGTGCTGTCCGGCATCCGTGCCCAGCTGTCGGGCAACGAGTTGCAGCTCACCGGCAGCGACACCGATCTCACGATCCACGTGTCGATCACCGTCAACGGCGAACGCGACGGTGTCGTCGTGCTCCCCGGCCGTTTGGCGGCCGAGATCGTGCGCGCGCTGCCGGTCGGCGCGGTCGTGGTCGACATCGACGACGACGAGGCCCACATCACGTCCGGGCGGGCGGAGTTCGCCATCCGCATCCTCCCGGCGGAGGAGTATCCCCGGTTGCCCGAGCCGGCCGGCGATCCGCTGGAGCTGGCGGCCGCGGACCTGGCGGCGGCGCTGAAGCAGGT
>Ga0070741_10010222_pt1 | contig 17820 bp, 17 predicted proteins | sample Coa_R1_4_FD_66440 | JGI IMG/M metagenome (GOLD analysis project Ga0070741, IMG submission 66440) | Surface soil microbial communities from Centralia Pennsylvania, which are recovering from an underground coalmine fire - Coalmine... | ecosystem: Environmental > Terrestrial > Soil > Unclassified ...
ATCATCGTCGGCTCCGCACTAGTGATTGGCTTGTATCGCGCGGGCATTCGCTTCCCCAAGGGGACGGGTTCAGCACTCGATGAGGAAAGCAGTTAAAAGTAAGGTGCCATTCGCAAGGGACGGGATTTTCTGTCTATCCCGCCCTTGCGTTTTCTGAAATGAGCGAAAACGCGGTTGAGGTCCAAGACCTGACCTTTCAGTACATGGGGGCATCCCAGCCCACCCTGCGCGAAATCAACTTGACGATTCGGCGTGGTGAAATTGCGTTACTCATCGGTCCTACGGGCGCAGGCAAGAGCACACTTTATCATTGCCTGAATGGACTCATTCCGAACCTGATTCGAGGGCGGATGGGAGGTCGCGTCCGCGTCGCCGGTCTGGATACCTCCGAACATACTGTACCGGCGCTGGCGCAAAAGGTTGGAATTGTTTTCCAAGACCCCGAAATCCAAATCTTTTCCCTCTCCGTGCGGGATGAGCTCGCGTTCGGGCCAGAGAATTTGGGACTTGCTAAACAAGAAGTCTTGAATCGAATACAGGCTGCCGCGCACGCGATTCAGCTACAGGACTTGCTTGATCGCGAACCAGCACGTCTTTCCGGTGGTCAGCAGCAGAGTGTTGCTGTAGGGTCGGTATGGTCCATGCTGCCCGAAGTTGTCATCTTGGACGAGCCAACCTCTAACCTGGACCCAGAAGGCAGTGTTCGAGTTCTGGAATTGGTAAAACGGTTGAACCAAGAATATGGCAAGACCATTTTACTTGCCGAACACAAGATTGATGAGGTGGCGGCGCTTGCGGATCAAGTGTTCGTCCTTGATCGAGGACAAATTGTCCTCCAGGGTACACCGCAACAGGTTTTCGGGGAGCCAGCGGTGCTTCACGAATTGGGTTTGGTTGCGCCCGCCGCCGCGGAATTGACGCATCGCCTCAAAGCGTACGGGATTCCACTGGAAGGAGAGCTGCCGATCACAATTGAGGATGGCGTGAAACTGCTTCGCCGTTTGCTCACGGGGGGACAGCCGGTCTAGTGTCATCCGAATTTATTATCCAAGCGCGCGAAGTCAGTCATACCTACGCAGGCGGAATTACCGCGCTGCAAGGGGTGACGCTCGGCATTCGCCGCAACGAATTCCTCGCCTTTGTCGGGGCGAATGGTTCGGGAAAGACGACGCTGGTCAAGCATTTTAACGGGCTGTTGAAACCCACGCGCGGCAGTCTGTTCGTGAATGGGATTGACACCCGCAAGACAACCGTATCCACGCTTTCGCGCACCGTCGGCTTTTGCTTTCAAAATCCCGACCATCAGATTTTTTGTTATTCCGTCTGGGATGAAACGCTCTTTGGACTTTGGCAGCAGCGGATTCCGCAAGCCGAAGCGGAGGAACGCGCGGCGCAAGCGCTCCAGAAGGTCGGCTTGTACGAACTGCGGACAAGACACCCGCGCGAGCTTAGTCGTGGGCAGCGTCAACGCCTTGCGACCGCTTCGCTCCTTGCAATGGAAACTCAAGTGCTAGTGCTGGATGAGCCGACTACCGGACAGGACTTTAATTCGCGCCGCCAGATCATGGGTCTCGCCGCAGAACTGCACGAGAAAGGGCGGACTATTGTGATGGTTACTCACGATATGTCGCTCGTAGCAGAATATGCCACCCGGGTCGTCGCCATGAAAGGCGGACGTGTGCTACTTGACGCAACCCCGCGCGAACTTTTTCAGCAGGAAGATATACTGACAGCAACAGGTCTCAAGCTGCCGCCCGCGCTCGCACTGGCGCGTGGTTTGAAAAGTGCCGGACTGAATGCCACACCACTGACCCTGAATGAGTTGTATGACGCGATTGTTGCCGCTCTGCCAGAACCCGCCAAATTGACCGATAGTATTTCTTACGTTGAGAACCGAGTCAAGCCATGCCCGCGATAGAGATTGAATATCACAAAGCGGAAACGCCCATTCACCGCTTGCACCCAATTACCAAGATAATCTTTGAACTGGTCATTTTTGTCATCGCGGCGACATTTAATGAACCGCTCTATTTATTCATAATGATTTTGGTCGTTGTCGGCATCATCGCCCTTGCCCAAATCCCGATTCAAAAGTTCCGTTATCTCAAGTTCGTCGGATTCATCGTCGTGTTCCTGATTATTACGCAGGGCGTCTGGTTTACCAGTTTTGGCGACTTTGGCGGAACGAATAGTCCTTTCCAATGGCACACTCTGTTTTATCTATATCCGGCGTGGTTACCCGGCGGACCGCGTGTGCCGTTTGTCTTGGAGGGCGCGATTTATGGACTCGCACTTGGAATGAGGTTGTTGGTAATTTCGTTAGCCTTCCCGATTCTGGTTATTACTACCCATCCGAGCGATCTAGTGACAGCCCTCTCCGAAATTCGGATTGGCGCGTGGCGAATTCCGTACAATTTGATTTTTGTCTTTACCTCTGCCCTGCGCTTTGTTCCGACCGTCAGCCGCGAATTTGATCATACGATAGATGCGCAGCGTTCACGCGGCGTCGAATTCGAGGGCTATAACATTGTCAATCAGGTGCGTTCTGCCATGCCGCTGTTTGTTCCGGTCTTGACCAGTTCGCTCGTTCATGCTCAAGATTTAACAATTGCTTTAGAAACGCGCGCCTTTGGCGCGGTGGAGAACCGCACCTTTATCCACGAGGTCAAATGGGGGAAAGCAGACTGGGCTGTAAGCATTCTGCTCATCTTGATAGCGATTGCGTGTATTCTCGCCGTCCGAAACTATGGTCTTGGATTACTACCTTATACCCCCCAGCGCGGCTTTTAAGCTCTTACCGCTCCTACTGATTGAGATTTATGAGTGAACGCTTTTTGATTACCGGGGCCACCGGCTTTGTTGGTCAACATTTGGTTCGGCGTGTGCTGGACACAGGCAACGAGGTCATCGCGCTGGACTATGCGCCCAACCCCGCCGTTCTGACCAATCTTGGCGAACGAGCAACCCTCGTCAGGGGAGATGTCTCCGACGCAGAAACGCTGCATAGGATTTTTGAAACCTATCATCCCCAAGTTGTCGCCCACCTCGCCTATCTATTGCCGCCCGAAACAGAGACCGCGCCGGAACGCGCGCTGCAGATCAACCTGATGGGCTTACAGAACGTCCTCGACGCGGCGCGCGTCTTTGGCGTGCGGCGCGTCGTTTGGACCAGCTCCATCTCGGTTTATGGTCCAGCGTACCGTTATCCGAATCAGCCGGTGGATGAAGACGCGCCCACGTTCCCGACTTCGCTCTATGGCGCGACCAAAGTGATGGCAGAATCACTCTCGCGCCATTACGCGAACCAATTCGGTCTAAGCGTGGTCGCGCTGCGCGCGAATCTCGTATATGGCCCGGGGCGGGTGCGTGGACTGGGGGAATTTAAAATTTGGTCGCGCGATCTGTTCGAGGGCGCGGCACGCGGGGAACCGGTGACTGTTCCATGCGGCGATCAATGTCTGGATTGGATTTATGTCACCGATTTTGCGCGTGCGCTCCAGTTGGCCTGTGCTGTTGCTACTCTCACTCATTCCATCTTTAACATCTCCGGCGAGTGGAGTCCTGTCCGCCAAGCTGTGGAAAGCGTACAGCACGAAATTCCCAATGCGCCGCTCAAATTGGAATCGGGCACACTTGCACCGGAACGCCAACCGCCCGCCTTTAGCGGCGCGCGTGCCCGCCTAGAACTTGGATTTACGCCGGAATATTCGCTCGCGCAAGGCGTGCGCGCGTTTCTCAAAACGATCAGCCAGCAGATTGGTCAGAAAGTCTAGCTGTGCCTCGCCTTCAAATCAACGCGCAGCGGTTACGCTCTACCCTCGTAGAGCTTGCCAAAATTGGAGGTGAGCCGGAGGGCGGTGTGACCCGTCTCGCGTATTCACAGGAGGAAGCGCAGGCGCGCACGTGGATCATTGACCGCTTGGCAGAGATTGGGCTGGCGGCGCGGCTCGATGCCGCGGGAAATGTGCGCGCGGTGCGGGCAGGTCAGACGAATGCTCCGACAATTATGATTGGTTCGCATGTGGACACCGTGCCGCACGGCGGGCGCTTCGACGGCGCAGCGGGAACGATTGCCGCGCTCGAAGTGATGCGCACTGTACAAGAAGCGAATCTCTCTACCACGCGCCCGATTGAATTTGTTGTATTCGCAGCGGAAGAATCGCCGCGCTTCCAAGCGGGCAATCGGTTTGGCAGTCGTGCGATGGCGGGTCAGGTGACAGCGGAAGATGCCTTTCGACTCGTTGACGATAAAGGAATCACGCTCGGCGCAGCGATGCAGGCAGTGGGTCTGGACCCCGTGCAGTTAGAGCGAGCGCGGCGAACGGTCGGCGAAATTGCCGCGTTCATTGAGCTCCATATCGAGCAAGGGACGATACTTGCCGAAGCGAATAGTCCTGTAGGAATTGTGACACGGGTGATAGGAACACGCCGCTATCGCATTGAGCTGACAGGGCGCGCCGACCATTCCGGCGGTACACCGATGGGCGCACGGCGGGACGCGCTCGCCGCAGCTGCGGAGGTCGTGCTTGCGGTGGAAAAGATTGCGAATGGAATTGGCGGTTCGCTGGTTGGCACGGTAACGACGCTCCAGGTCGAGCCGAACGCCATGAATGTTGTTCCGGGACAGACCGTCTTGGGAATTGATCTCCGCGCCCTAGAGGTGAGTGAACTTGATGCGGCGAGTGAGCAAATACTTGAAACGGTCAATACCATCAGTCAGCGGCGCAGGATCCAGCCTTGCGTTCAATTACTGCGTGATACAGCACCTATATCGCTTTCCGAACGAATCCAAGCTGTGCTTCAAACCGCCGCTGCACGTGCAGCAATTCCGGTTCGACTCGTGCCAAGTCATACGGGACATGACGCCATTAGTCTCAATGACCTCACAGATACAGGAATGATTTTTGTGCGCAATCCAACCGGGCAGAGCCACTCACCTGCTGAATCGGTAGAGTGGAGTGATTACGCGGCGGCAACGCAGCTCTTGTTAGAATCGGTTTTGCTGTTAGCGGAGAATTCAAATGCATAGCGTTCGATTGGGGCTAATTCAATTTGCTGCGACGGATGACAAGGCAAGCAATTTGGAACGCGCCACCGCTTTAGTTCGCCGGGCAGCGCAAGCGGGTGCGCCGCTGATTTGCCTCCAAGAACTTTTTACGACGGTTTACTTTCCGCTCTGCCCTACTAATAATCAGTTTTTTGATTTGGCAGAACCAGTAGACGGTCCCACCATTCAGCGCATGTCAGCGCTGGCGTGCGAACTCGGCATTTTCCTGCTCGCGCCGATATACGAAGAGGCAAACGGCGGACGATTTTTCAATTCAGCGGTGCTTATCGGGGATGATGGGAAAATCATCGGAGTCACTCGCAAGAATCATATTCCACGCATTCACATTGACCATCCGACGTGGGGCGAGATTGATGAGAAACATTATTTTGAACCGGGTATGAATGGTTATCCGGTCTGGAATACGCCGTTAGGTCGCATCGGCGTATTGATTTGCCATGACCGCCATTTCCCGGAAGCCGCGCGACTGCTCGCCCTAGAAGGCGCGGATATCGTGCTTGTCCCGTCTGCCTCGCGTGGGATTCCGGACGTGGGCGATCCATTGGATGCATGGCTCATCGAACTGCGCGCCCATGCTATTGCGAATATGTATTATGTGGGCGCGGTGAATCGTGTAGGTTTAGAGCAGGGCGAGCGTTTTCTGGGACATAGCGTCATTATTGGTCCCGATGGCGTCGTCTTGCAAATGGCGGGAGGCGAGGATGCGGTGATTTGCGCTGACCTCGACTTGGATACCGTCCGCGCGACGCGCATCGCACGTGGCTTTTTACGAGATCGCCGTCCCGATACCTATACAGGTTTAAGCAAATGATATGAACCTCGTTATTAAGAACGGCACCGTCGTGAACGCAAGTGGAACGTACCGCGCGGACATTGGCATTACAGGCGAACGAATCACGCAGGTTGCAGCGGACATTTCGCCAGACGGCGCACAGGTCTTGGACGCGCAAGGTAAATTCGTGCTGCCGGGCGCGATTGATGCACATACGCACATGGAATGGCCCCGCTCGGCGGATGATTTTGAATCGGGCACAATTGCGGCGGCATGTGGCGGCGTCACCACGATTATAGACTTTGCCGTACAGTACAAAGGCAAGACGTTGCGGGAGACGATGGAGGATTGGCGCTCACGCGCGGACGCCAAAGTGTGTATTGATTACGGGCTGCATCTCGTCGTGAGCGATTTCAACGAGGACACGCCACGCGAAATGCAAGAGCTAGTGGGAGAAGGAGTCACCAGCTTCAAGATGTGGATGACCTCAAGTCACAGCGGCGGTTTGGGCGTGGACGATGGGACGATTTATCAGGTGATGGAGGTGGCATCCCAGCTCGGCGCGTTAGTGGGTCTGCACTGCGAAAATGATCCCATGATGCGTGTTCTGATCAACAGTTTCCTGCGTGCGGGAAAGACCTCGCCAGAATATCACCGTCTTAGCCGTCCGCCGTTCGTGGAAGCGGAAGCGATTCGTCGTGTGGCGACCATTGCCGAAGCGACGGACTGCGCCTTGTACATTCCACATATGTCTTCGGCGGCGGGGCGCGTTGCATTACGCGAAGCGCAGCGGCGCGGCGTTCGGGTCGTCGCCGAAACGTGTCCACAATTTCTTGCGCTCACCGATAAAGTATATCGCCGTCCCGATGCCGCGCGCTTTGTGATGTCGCCTCCCATCAAGACAGCGGCAGATCAGGCGGAGCTCTGGCGCGGACTGGCGGAGGGCGATATTGTTTCCGTAGGCAGCGACCACTGCCCATACTCGGATGAACGGAAGGCAGAGGGGCGCGACGACTTTACCAAAATTCCAAACGGCGTCCCTGGCACCGAAGCAATTGTGCCTCTCCTCTATGGCAAGGGGGTAGCGTGCGGACGGTTAACACTGGAACAAATGGTGGCAGTAACGGCTGAAAACCCCGCGCGCCTTTTTGGATTGTATCCCCGCAAAGGAGTGATTGTGGTAGGCTCGGACGCCGATCTGGTCATCTTCGACCCCGCCTGTCCGATGCGGCTGGATGCAAAATCGCTACACAGCCAAATCAGTTACTCCATTTACGATGACATCACAGTGCCGGGGCGTCCCGTTGCGACAATTGCGCGCGGCGAACTGATTGCGCGCGAGGGCGAATTTTCAAGTAAGAAAGCGCGGGGTAAATTTTTGGCACGTGCCTTACCCGACCCGGCAATCTGGGAACACGCGCGGCATGTTTGATTTGGTAATTCGGGACGGGCGATTTGTTACACCCCAAGGGATTATTGATGGCTGGCTCGCCGTAAATGACGGAAGGATTGCGGCATTGGGCGAGGATTCCAGCCCCGCTGCGCATGAAACACTGGATGCGCAGGGCAATCTCATTCTGCCCGGCGGAATTGATCCGCATGTTCATTTTCGCGATCCCGGGTTCACGGCAAAAGAGGATTTTGGAACTGGCTCGGCGGCGGCAGCCGCAGGCGGGGTCACCACCGTGTTCGATATGCCCAACACACATCCCGCCGTGTTATCAACCGAGCTATTTCAAGCCAAGCAGGAAAACTGCGAATCAAAATCGTTCGTTGACTTTGGACTCTATGCTGCCGCTGACCCAACTAACCTTTTCGAATTGCACGCACTGGCAGAGCAAGGGGCGATTGCATTCAAAGTCTTTCTTTCTGATCCAGCACATCCTCCGCCCCAAGCAATTCTGGATAATGCCGTGCTGTGGCAAACATTCAAGGAAATTGGCGACACCGGACGCCCCGTATGCGTCCATGCCGAAGATCAGGCACTTATACAGTTTTTTACCGAACGAGTCAGAGCCGCCGGGCGACGGGACCCGCTCGCGCACCTTGACGCGCGTCCTACCCTCTGCGAGACCACAGCCATTGCGCGTGCCATTTTGATGGCGGCAGATACCGGAGCACATCTGCATGTTTGTCACCTCTCGTCAGGGGAAGGCGCGAACCTGATTCGCTCTGCCAAATTGCGCGGCATTCGCGTCACGGCGGAAACGGGACCGCAGAATTTGCTTTTAAACTCGACCGACTATGTGCGGTTGGGCGCGCGTATGAAAATGAAGCCACCCATTCGCACGGCACAAGATTCTGCGCAGCTATGGCAGGCAATTCTCGACGGCACTGTGGACATGCTCGCCACCGACCATGCGCCGCATACGGCGGAAGAAAAATTAAAAGACGACTGGATGGCAGCCGCTTCAGGGTTTGTGGGCGTTGAGACGACCTTGCCATTGATGCTGACGCAGGTCAATGCAAAACGTTTGACCTTAGCCCAGTTGAATCGTTTGCGCTCCGAAATGCCCGCGCGCGTGTTTGGTCTTTATCCTCGCAAAGGCGTGATTCAAGTGGGCGCGGATGCGGATCTAGTGCTGGTAGACCTTGTACGCGAATGGGATATCCAGGAGGCGGACTTGCACTCGCGTTCGCCCATTACTCCTTTCGGTGGATGGCGGGTGAAAGGCAGCGTGCTCGCTACTCTGGTGCGCGGGCGAGTCGTTTATCGCGAGGGACAAATCGTAGGCGCGCCGCAGGGGAAACCGGTGCGACCCAATGAGGTGAAGCATGAAACGTTACGTGCCGTTGCCTGAACGTGCGCGCTTGTGCATCGAAGGCTGTTTGAATGTTCAGCCAGAGGAACGGGTCGTCATCGTTGGCGACCGCGCCAGCCAATCGCTCTCGCGTGCGCTATCGGAAGCGGCGCTCGATCGCGGGGCCGACCCGGTGATATTGACTTTGCCGGACCGCAAAATGTATGAAAAGGACCCACCATCACCGGTTGCCGCAGCGATGAAAGAGGCAAATGTCATCATCGTTACGCTGCCTCCCGAATACGGCTGTCAATTCTGGCATACGCCCGCGCGTCAAGCCGCTTCGCGTGCGGGCGCGCGGGTGGGACTCGTCTTTCCGCCTGCCACGTGGGAAATCACCTCCGAACAGTTGGCAGAAACTCGCACGCTGACCGAAAACCTTGCCCAAGCGTTGGACCGGGCAAGGCACGCTCACTTGACCACACCAAACGGCACAGACCTGACAATGGACCTGGGTGGGCGTCCGGGTTTTGCTTGCTACAGCATTTTGCATAATGCCGGAGATACGGCGACGATTCCTGACTGGGGCGACGCGGAAGCTTCGCCCGTCGAAGGTTCCTCTGAAGGCACCGTTGTCATTGACGGGAGTATGACGTTCATTGGCAAAATCAAGAAACCTATCGTGCTGACGGTTCATAAAGGCAATGTCACATGCATCGAGGGCGGAGCCGAAGCTAGGCGATTGGAAAAAATTTTGGCAGGCGGGGACCAAGGCGCACGGAATATCGCCGAATTCGGAATTGGGACAGTACCGCGCGGTTCCATCACGGGACATAAAGATGACAAGCTGCTTGGCACCGCGCATATCGCGGTGGGGCACAACGTGACGCTGGGTGGCGTGGTAGACAGCAATATTCACATGGACGGTGTGATGCGCCGTCCGACTATCGTACTGGACGGTCGAACCATTATGACGGATGGCGTGCCGGACGCGGCATTCTATCGGAAAATGCAATGAGCGAATTACTCATTTACATCAACGGGCAATTGGTGCCGGAATCGCAAGCCAAGATTTCCGTCTTTGATAGCGCGTTTAATTTCGGGGATGCCGTATTTGAGGGGATACGCGTCTATGCGGGACGCGTGCTTGCGCTGGACGAGCATCTTGACCGTTTGTATGAATCGGCGAAAGCGGTTGCTATCAATGTGCCTTTGAGCAAAGCGGAGCTGCGCGCGGCAATTCTCGATTGGCTGCGAGCAAATAATCTGCGCGACAATTTTCATTTTCGCCCGATTATTACGCGCGGCGAACGTCGCCCGCCGCGTGTAGACCCGCGCTTTTGCGCTGGGCCGGCGAATATCGTTTTTGTCGGTGGGGCGATTGCGCCCAGCAAGTTCGCCGGATTACGCGTGGTCACGGCGAGCATTCGACGAATTCCGCCCGAAGCCCTCGATTCCAAAATCAAAAGCGGCAATTATTTGAACAATGTACTCGCGCGGCTGGAAGCAATTCGCCAAAGTGCCGATGATGCATTGATGTACGACACACATGGCTTTTTGGCAGAAGCGAGCGCGTCGAATGTCTTTCTCGTTCGACGCGGCGAATTGCTTACCCCTTATCCCAAATCGTGCCTGGAAGGGATTACTCGTTCTACGGTTATGCAGATTGGCCAAGACTTGGGCACGCGCGTGCGCGAGCGTGACATTACTCCCGCCGAAGTATATTCAGCCGAAGAAGTTTTTCTATGCGGCACCGGCGCGGAGATCACGCCAGTGATTCAGGTAGATGGGCGCGAAATTGGGAACGGACAGCCGGGCGCGCTCACACGCGTTATCGCCGATTGCTACTTGGAGCACGCGCGCAGTCATGGCGTGCCAATTTACGAGGCTTAATGTACGGAACGCTCGCGCGCATCGGTTTACTGGTTCCCTCTACCAATACGGTCGTCGAGATGGAATTTCATTGTATGGCACCGCCAGGCGTGTCCGTACATTCGACGCGGCTGTATCAGCCCGAAACCGATGACCCCGACAAGAAAATCGCCACCGTCCTCGAAATGCACAAGCGACTCGACGATGCAACGCGTGAACTAGTGAGCTTTGGTCCCAGTGTGATTGCCTACGGCTGTACAGCAGGCAGCTTTCTCAAAGGGGCAGAGGAAGACCAGGCGATGTGTGACCGAATGACAGCACAGGCAGGCGTGCCGTTTCTAACAACCTCGTCGGCGGTGGTCCAAGCGCTTGCTTGTCTGCGTGTCAAGAGCATCGCCATGGCAACGCCCTATATTGACCGCGTGAATGAGCACGAAAAAGCGTACTTGGCACAGTTTGGACTCAATGTGGTCGCCATGAAGGGCTTGGGCATTGTTGGGAATTTGCCCAAAGGCAGACTGGAACCAACTGTCGCTGCCGACCTTGCGCGCGCAGTGGATTGCTCCGCAGCAGAGGCAATTTTCATTAGCTGTACCAATCTGCGGACGATTGAGGTCATTGAATCGTTAGAACGCGAATTGGGCAAGCCAATCGTGACGAGCAATCAGGCAACGTTTTGGGCGGCCCTCCGCAGGTCGCAGTACCAACAAGCACTTGGAGGATATGGACAACTGCTGACCCGTTTCTGACCGGCTCGTTGCTACTTTCTGCGCGATGAGGACATTGTGAATATCGAACAAGCCAATCAACAAGCTCTTGAACGAATGATGGAGGCGCGCCCGGTATTGGTGGGGCTTGGAAAAGCAAAGGATGTTATTCCGGGCATGACAGAGAATTTGTTCCTTCATGCCGGGCCTCCCATCGAATGGGAGCGCATGGCAGGTCCATTGCGGGGCGCAATTCTGGGCGCGCTGCTCTTGGAAGGCAGAGCCAAAACAGAACAAGAAGCGGTCGAGATTGTTGGACATGGTGAGGTGCAATTCGACTCGGCGCATCATCATCAATCCGTCGGGCCGATGGCGGGTGTCATTTCTCCATCCATGTCGGTATATATTATTGAAAACAAGACGCATGGAAATCGCGCGTTCTCCAATCTGAATGAAGGCTACGGCAAGGTACTGCGCTACGGCGCATATAGTCCCGATGTGTTAGCGCGCCTCCATTGGATGGAAGACGTTCTTGCGCCGCAGCTCTCGGCAGCCATTCTCGCTTGCGGCGGCATTGACATCAAGGCGCTGCTTGCCGAAGCCCTGCACATGGGCGATGAAGGACACAATCGTAACAAAGCCGGTTCGATTCTGTATTTGAAAGCATTAGCTCCCGCACTCGCACGCGCCGGCAAAGACAGCCAGCAGGTGAGCGACGTATTGCGCGCCATTGGAGATAACGCATTAAGTGTATTGAATCCGGTCATGGCCGCCTGTAAAGCGATGGCGGACGCCGCACACGGAATTCAAGACAGCACAATTGTTACGGCAATGGCGCGCAATGGCACGGAGCTCGGGATTCGCGTGAGCGGCTTGGGCGACCGCTGGTTTACGGCACCCGCCGAGATTCCGAAAGGTTTATATTTTCCGGGATTCCAGGCCAAAGACGCCAACCCTGATATTGGCGACAGCACGATTACAGAAACGGCAGGCATTGGCGGATTTGCCATGGCCGCTGCCCCCGCCATCGTGACCTTTGTGGGCGGCTCGCCAAAAGATGCTCTCCATGCGACGCTGGAAATGTACGAAATCACCTACGCCGAACACAAGTATTTTACAATTCCCTATCTCGCTTTTCGCGGTACCCCGACTGGAATTGATATTCGCAAGGTCGTCGAAAAAAATATCACGCCGCGCATCAATACCGGCATCGCGCACCAGCAGGCAGGCGTCGGGCAGATTGGCGCGGGGCTAGTACGCGCGCCGATGACCTGTTTTGAAGATGCGCTACTTGCCTTTGCTGCACAAGGTAAACTCGAATAAGAGGAGACGATGAAAATCTACGATCTTTCACAGCCATTGAATCAAGACTGTTCGTTCTGGCCCTTTTATCCGCCCTTTGAAGTGAAATATATCAAGCGCAAGTCAGAGCAGGGCGTCAATGCGCAGTATATTATGACGTCCAATCATATGGGCACGCATCTGGATGCGCCGCGCCACTTTGTGACGAATGGCAAAACGATTGACGAGATTCCGATTGAATGGTGTTACGGGCCAGGTGTGATTGTAAACCTTAGCGACGCGCTTGACGAGCTTGACCTTTTTACCCCCGAAATGATTGAGCAGCGCGTCGAGGTGCGTGAGGGAGATATTCTTTTTATTCATACCGGCTGGCATAAATATTCCTTTCTTAGTCCTGAAGGGGACGAAGAAAAGTACATTCATCGTCACCCCGGTCCCCATTTTAGTATCTGCGATTGGCTGCTTGAAAAAAAGATTCACATTTGGGGTGTGGATATGATTTCCACCGACCACCCCATGAACCTGCCGATTGGCCGCTTTCTCGGTAAAGGTGGATTAGAACACTGGCAAAAGGTTCGCGCCAAAGTGGAAGCCAAGTTCGGTGCCGACAAAATAAACGAGCTGTTCCCCGATTCGGCGTACCAGTTGACGCACAATGCGCTCTTTCCTCACGACTGCATTCACGTAGAAAATCTGGGCGGTGATATTGGGCGTCCCGAGCTGCACAATCGGCGATTGACGTTAGGCGTTTTCCCATGGAAGTTCAAGGGCGGCGAAGCAGCATTCAGTCGCGCCGTCGCGTGGTTGGATGAATAGGGTACTTCAAGCGGACTCGATTGGCGAGCCGTTCGCTAACTGGCTAAGAACGAATCGCACCTTAACGGTGGTCGCCCGCTATGAACGAACCTTGCACCTTCAAAGCGCAGGTCAACAGTTGTGGGCAATCACCGCATATCCCGACCCCGGTCCCAGCCGCATTGTAGTGCCAGACTTGCCCGCCTGGTCTCTTGGGACGCGTGTAGAAAGCATTCGCCAGAGTTTGATTGCCGATGGTGTGCAGCTCTATTGGCAGCCAGCGGCAGTTTGGGATGCCCAAGTACGGCGACGCCGTTTGACTCTCGCAGAGCGCCAAAGCGCTGCGTGCGCGCTGGCGCAGTCCTTGAACGATTGGCATTTCCGCGCCGCGCGCGGCTTTTGGAATCTATTAGGAGACCTGTGGCAGCCATTGGCTGATGCGCTGCGCCAGCATGACCCGCGTGCCCTGCGGTCAATCTGCGCGCGTTTGATTGGCTGCGGTCCGGGGCTTACTCCCACCGGCGATGATTTCACACAAAGTTTGTTGATTACGTTGGTGAGTGGGGATAAGGTTGACCGTGCTGTGTTTTTAGAGCTGAAGCAGGTGATTGCCTCGCTCACGCCGCTTACAACCCGCGTCAGCCAAATGTTCTTGCGCGAGGCTTGTCGCGGGTGGGCGTTCGGTTCCTTAAAGGCATTTCTCGAAGCCTTGCCGGAAGTTTCTTTACTCTATCTGTCACAAGTACTTGATGTTGGCTCTACCTCCGGTCCTGCGTATGTATTAGGAGTGCTGGCAGGTCTCTCCTATCCTTCTTTTGATACCCCATGAATACAGTTCAAACCCAGATTCGCCGCAGCGTGTATTATGATTCGGTCGTGCTCATGCAGTTGCAGAAATCGCTCGGCGCGCTGCCCGGCGTCCTGGATGCGGGCGTCATTATGTGTACCGATGCCAACAAGCAGCTCTTGGCGCAGAGTCATCTCTTGACACCAGAGGCAGAACACGCGCGGGCAGAAGACCTTGCGATTGCGATTCGCGCAGAAGATGAAACAGCAGCAGCGGCGGCGCTTGCGCAGGTCGAAGAATTATTAAAGCAGCGGCGACAGGTCGCCGACGAGGAGTACCGCCCCAAAAGCCTCGAAGCCGCCGTCCAGCGGTCGCCAGAGGCGCGCTGGGTTCTCATTTCCATCCCGGGTCGCTACGCTGCGGATGTTGCGCGCCAAGCCCTCGCGCTCGGTCGGCATGTTTTTCTGTATAGCGATAATCTTTCGCTGGCCGATGAAGTGCAGCTCAAGCAGACGGCGCGCGAAAAGGGCTTGTTAGTTATGGGACCCGACTGCGGTACGGCGATTATTAACGGCTGTGGTCTCGGTTTTGCCAATCGCGTGCGGCGCGGTCGAATCGGTATCGTGGGCGCATCGGGAACCGGCATTCAAACCATATCCATCGCTATTCATCGCGCGGGAGAAGGCGTGAGTCATGCCATTGGCACAGGCACACGCGATTTATCCGACGCAGTGGGGGCGGTGACGACGCTGCAAGGACTCGATATATTGCGCCGCGATCCGCACACGGATGTCATTGTACTGGTATCCAAGCCCCCTTCGGTGACAGTCGCTGGGATGGTAGTGGAAGCGGCACAACGCTGTGGCAAGCCCGTTGTCGTCAATTTCATCGGATATGTGCCGTCCACGCTGCAAGAGGCCAATCTCTATTTTGCCAGCACATTAGAAGAAGCGGCGGAACAAGCCGTTGAGCGAGTCATCCATCATCCAATCGCTCATGCACAGAGAGCGCATGACCTCATGCAAGAGCCTCCGACACCGGGCGGCTATGCGCGCGGGCAGCGTTACTTGCGAGGATTATATTCGGGTGGAACGCTCGCCTATGAAGCGCAGTTGGTTTTGGGCGCGCATCGAGATATTTATTCGAATGCACCTCTTGACCCCGCGCGGCGTCTCGCCTCTCCCGCGTCCAGTCGTGAGCATGCGATTATTGTCCTTGGCGCAGACGAATTCATGGTCGGGCGTTTGCATCCGATGATAGACAATGACCTGCGGATACGCCGCCTCCGCCAAGAAGCCGCCGACCCTGAAGTTGCCGTGCTCCTGCTCGATGTTCTTCTCGGCTATGGCGCGCATCCCGACCCTGCACGCGAGTTAGCCGAAGCGATTGCGGATGTAAAATTGCGCGCTACACAGGCGGGGCGAACATTAGAGGTTGTTGCCGCTGTAATTGGAACAGATGAGGATGTACAAGACCATGCAAGGCAAATGGAACTCTTGCGCCAAGCCGGAGCATGGGTCGAATCCAGTCATCTCGCCGCCCTGCGCCGTGCGGAAAGCATTATTCCACAGCTCAATGGCGCTGGACGAATAGCCTACAAAAAATCGGACGCAGTACAACCTGTCAACGCGCAAGAAAAAATTGCCAATGCGGTTACATTCACACCCGTTGATTTGAGTGCGTTTCAAGAATCGTTTGCGGCAATCAATATCGGATTAGAAGGATTTTTTGAGAGCTTGAAGCTTCAAAATGTGCCGACCATTCAAGTAGACTGGCGTCCACCAGCGGGTGGCAATGAAAAGCTAATGGCGATTCTAGCGCGGATGAAAAATCAGTAATCCATATAATGAGGTAACGTATGAAAGAATTTATCGCGGCGTGCGCGCAGATTGCAATTACCCCGAATGATGTGCAAGCGAATATCGAAAAGGCAGTTGAATGGGTTGCAAAAGCGGCAAACGAGTTCGATGCCGACCTTATCGTTCTGCCAGAAACAGTCACGACAGGATTTGTCACAGGCCTAGATGGGAATGGCATTTGGGATCTCGTCTCTGATATGCCGGGGCGCATCACCCATGAAATCCAGCGCCTCACCAAATCGCTCGGCGTACATGTTATCTTCCCATCCTATCGGCGGGGGAATGAGCGCGGGGTTATCTATAACTCGGCGGCGCTGATTGGTCCTAACGGCGATATTATCGGTATTTATGACAAGACCCATCCCTTTCCCGCCGAAAACTGCGCGTGCGGCGGATGGACGACGATGGGGACGCGCGCCGATGTGTTTGAAACGGCACTGGGCAGCATCGGAATGATCATTTGTTATGACGGCGATTTCCCCGAACTGTCCCGTCTGCTCGCGATCAAAGGCGCAGAGATCATCGCGCGTCCTTCGGCGTTGCTTCGCAGCTTTGACATCTGGCATTTAACGACGGCGGCGCGCGCCTACGACAATCATGTTTATATGGTAGCGACAAATATGGTAGGACCCGATGCGGGCGGGAATTATTATTTTGGGCACAGTATGATTGTTAATCCAATTGCTTGGCGGCTGGCGCAAGCGCGCGGCAGTGAGGAAATCATCGCAGCGAAACTTGATCCCGATCCTTTACGCTTTATCACCACCGGCAGCCATTCCCCGCAATCGTTCGACCACCTCGAAGACCGCAATCTCGAGCTTTATGAAGAGATCTTGAAGCAAGCCCGAGCACGTTTTGAAATTGGACGGCGCTTGATGCGAATAACCTAGCCTCAATTTAATCGCAATAATTTCAAATCTTTATTGAGCCAAAGCCGACAGAGTTCAAGCCTTTGACTCTTTCCCCACAACACCAGCCGAGCAATGGCTGGTGTTGCTTTTCTCCCCACTTTGCCAATTTGTCCTACTGACTAGGGACGCACGGCAACCTGGGGGAACACCCTTAGCGAAGGATTCGTCTATAATCGGGGAAACCCGAAAACAGCGTGGTTGTCCGTATTGCCAAAGATACGGATGCTTATCCGCTCGTAGATGACTTTGGAGATAGCGCGATCAAGCGGGGTCAGCCGGATCCAGACACGCCGGGCTACGATTTCTTGCAGATTGTGGCAGGCGCTCCACAGGAGGGAAACTGGTGGGTTTTTGTCGTAGAAAGAGAAAATGGCACCAAACAGTTCCACTCCCCATCGCATCCTCAAAACGTCTCAAATCCGTTCTCATGCTCATGGGCGCGGTGGCACTGCTCTTCAGTTGCAGTCTCTCACTGAATATCAACGGACCCGGCGATACCCCCGCAACGCCGACCAATATTCAGGAAGCCGTGAACCTCGCCGTTGAGCGGACACTTACGGCACTCGCTCGCCCCAACCAGGAGAATCAAGGGTCTGTGCAGGCGACAGGCGATGCAACCCAGGTGGCTGCCAACGTCAATACACTCGTCGCCCAAGCTGTCTTGACGCTCCAGCCAACCCAGGTGCCTATCTCGCCAACGCGCGTCCTAGTCCGTCCAACCCAGCCGCCCTTGCCGCCAACTGTAACACCCCCTCCACCGCCACCGCCGACAGAAACACCGGCACCCACGGCAACCCCCGCGCCCACCGATACGCCGACGCTCACCAATACTCCGGAACCAACCAGTACGCCGCTTCCGACCGACACACCGACCTTCACGCCCACCAACACGCCGACGCCGACAAACACGTACACGCCAACTCCCATCCCGACGCATTGCCCGACCGAGTATTGCGTTATTATGCAGCGCTGCGAGCCTGGCGAGAATACGCGCGCCGTCGGGACG
>Ga0070741_10010223_pt1 | contig 17820 bp, 21 predicted proteins | sample Coa_R1_4_FD_66440 | JGI IMG/M metagenome (GOLD analysis project Ga0070741, IMG submission 66440) | Surface soil microbial communities from Centralia Pennsylvania, which are recovering from an underground coalmine fire - Coalmine... | ecosystem: Environmental > Terrestrial > Soil > Unclassified ...
GACGAACCGCGCGATGCCGGTGCCGGCAGTCGGCGCGAGCCGATCAGCCGGTGGCGCGTGCCCGCGTGCGCCGCCGGATCTCGTACGCGCAGTGCGGCGCGCCGGCCACCATGTGCTTGACGCGCTCGACCTCCGCTTCCGGCAGCACGGCGCGGATGAAGTCGATCTCGCTCGTGCACGCCTGCCCGTACCGCTGGGCGACGGCCCAGATCGCGCAGTTGTGCTCGATGACCCGATAGAGGTCCGCGCCCGCCTTCTCCCAGGTCGCGAGGTAGCCGTCGGCGTCGAGGATCGCGGTCAGCTCGGCGACCTTCGCAGCGAGCCCGCGCTTCTTCGCGAGGCGGGCGCGGGCGTTCTCGATGCGGTGCTCGCGTCGCCGCTCGAACAGGCCGTCGACCATCGCCGGATCGCGGTCGGAGAGATAGCCGAGGAGCTCGTTGGTGAGCTCGCCGTACGCCTTCGGGAACAGCGCGTCGGCGGCGGGTGTGGTGGCGTACAGCAACGCGCGGCGACCGCGCGCGCCTTCACGGGGTCCGGTGTCGTTCGCGGCGACCAGGCCGTCGCGCACGAGCGCGCTCAGGTGCTGGCGCGCGCCGCTCACTGTCATCCCGAGCTGCTCCGCGACCTGCTCGGCGGTCGCCTCGCCGCGGCGCCGCACGGCGTACAGCACGGCGCGACGCCCGCCGGGCAGCGTCGGAGACGTTCGCGAGGACGGGCTGGTCGTCTTGGGCGTCATCGTCGTGCACGCAGCAGGAGGTGGCTGTCGCCGAACTCGTGCCACAGGTAACCATGTTCGAGCGCGGCGGCATACGCGTCGTCGAGGACGTGCGCCGGCGCGATCGCCTGCAGCATCCAGAGGTGCGACGCCTCGGGCTCGTGCCATCCCGTCAGCAGGCCGTCGATCGACGGGAGCGCGGAGTCGGGCGTGACGACGACGTCGGTCCACCCGTGCCCGGGGTGCACCGTGCCCTGCTCGTCGGTCACGGTCGCGAGCGCGCGCACGACCGTCGTGCCGCCCGCGACGACGCGACCGCCGCGCGCGTGCGCCGCGTTGATCACGTCAGCGGTCGTCCCGGGCACGCGGTAACGCTCGGGATACGGCCGTTCCCCGCCTTCGAGCGACGACACTCCCGTGTGCAGCACCAGCGGCGTGATGAGCACGCCCCGCCGGACGAGGTCGGCGACCAGCCGGTCCGTGAACGGCCGGCTCGCGCTCGGCATCTCCGCGCTCCCGGGCTCGAGCGCGAAGGCGGTCTGGTACGAGCTGATCGGCCAGTCCCGCTCCACGTGCGCGTACCGGATCGCGCGACCGTGACGGCTGACGTACTCCAGCACCGGAGCGCCGATGCGCAGCTCGGCGAGCCACAGCCGCGTCGAGCCGTCGAAGCGAGCGAGCAGGTGGGCGTCGCCTCCCCCAAGGAGCGCGACGTCGACGGCCGCGTCGAGCCGCAACGGGACGGTCGCGCCGGCATCGGGTTGGCGCACCTCGACGAGCCACACACCGCCCGGCATCTCGGTCGACAGGTGTACGACGACCGGATCGCCGCCCGGGAGCCGCGCGTCGAGCGCGGCCGGGATCGTCGCCGACGTGTTCACGACGAGCACGTCACCCGCGTGGAGGTACGACGCGAGGTTCGCGAAGTAGGTGTGCACCGGAGGTGCGTCGCCGTCCGACACCAGGAGGCGCACCGCGTCGCGTGTGATGCCGCGCGCCTCCGGCGGTTCGTGGGCCTCGTGCGCGGGATCGAGCGTGAACCGCAGCGACGCGACCGCGGGGGCGCCGGCGACCGGCGTCATCGGACCGTCTCCAACGACCGCGCGACTGCGCGCGCCTCGTACCGTCCGCTCGGCTGCTCGCCCTCGATGAGCGCGACGATGCCGGGAACGCTGACCTCGGGGAGCGGACGGTCACCGATGTCCTCGCCCGGGAACGCGTCCTGGTGCATCTCGGTGCGCATGTCGCCGGGATCGACGACGAGCACGCGCAGGTCGGGACGTTCGACGGTGAGCACGCGACTCGCGTGCTCGAGCGCCGCCTTCGACGACCCGTACGCACCCCAACCCTCGTACGCCTCGACCGCGGCATCGGACGTGATGTTGACCACGGCGGCCCCGGCGCGGAGCGCGTCACCGAGATCGTGCACGAGCGCGATCGGAGCGACGACGTTCACGTCGTACACGCGCCGCAGCACCGACGCGTCGACGTCGCTCAACGCGGGAAGCGGGCTCTGGCCGAGCGTGCTCGCGTTGTTGACGAGGACGCGCACGTCGCCGAGGTGGGTGGCCGCGTCGACGAGCGCGGCACGGTGGCCGGGATCGGTGACGTCACCCGCGACGCCGACGACCGCGGTGCGCGTCGCGAGCTGCCCGACTACGGCGTCGAGCCGGTCGGAACGGCGGGCGTCGACGACGAGCGCCCACCCCCGATCGGCGAGCGCGTCTGCCAGCGCGAGGCCGAGGCCCTGGGAGCCACCGGTGATCACCGCGACCGGTCGGGTGCGATCGGAGCCTGCCATGTCGCCCTCCTTGCCTTCTGCCCGCCTTGCCTTGGTCCCGTCTTCGCCGGGTGGAGCAAAGAACAAGGTACTACTTGTTCTTATGCCCGGCGTGCGGCGGCGAGCGGCCGGGAACTGTGGGAGGCTCCCCGCTCGCAGCCGTCGAGGCAGGGGGTGCGAGGTGGCGCTGCGCGTCGTCGGGGCCGGTCTGGGTCGGACGGGGACGAACTCGCTGAAGTTCGCGCTCGAGCGGCTCCTCGGCGAGCCCTGCTACCACATGATCGAGGTGTTCGGCCGCCCCGAGGACATCGAGGTGTGGCACGGCGCGGCCGACGGCGTACCGCCGGACTGGGACGCGTTCCCGTCGGGGTACGGCGCGACGGTCGACTGGCCCGCCGCGTCGTTCTGGTCGGAGCTCGCAACCGCGAACCCTGACGCGATCGTGCTGCTGTCGACGCGCGACGCCGACGGCTGGTGGCGCAGCGCGGACAACACGATCTTCGAGGTGATGCGCCGGCCCGTCCCGCCCGATCCGGTCGCGGCCGCCCAGCTCGCCATGATCGACGCGGTGTTCCGCGCACGGTTCACGCCCGAGTGGGACGACGAGGACGCGGCGAAGCGCGCGTACACCGCCCACAACGAGCGCGTGCGCGAGGCGGTCCCGCCGGACCGCCTGATGGAATGGCAGCCCGGCGACGGGTGGGAACCGATCTGCGACGCGTTGCACGTGCCCGTTCCCGACGAGCCGTTCCCGCACGTGAACACGACCGAGGACTTCCGCACGATGCTCGGCCTCGGCGCCTGAGATCACGTCGTCGGACGAGGGCCCGGGCGGGCCGGTTGATCCGGGGATGATCTTGCGGAGGTCGGCTCACGACGTTCCGAGTGACGCCGATCGAGGGGCCATGAGCCGCCCGACGACTCCTCCCCGACCGGCGACGCCGCCCGACCTCGCGGTCCTCGTCGCCGAGCGCATCATCGCCCTGTCCCGCTGACCGACGGGACGCGCGCCGCGCCCGCCGGCGCGCGCGTACCGGCGAGCGGCGAGCCGACGACGTCCGCGGGCACCGGCCGGCGGAGCAGGCCGAGGATCGTGGGCGGGAGGTCGAGCACCGACGCCTCACCGTGGTCGCCAGGCGCGACGCCAGGACCCGCGATCCACGCGAACCCGCCGTCGGCGTGCGTGCCCGTCCGGTGCAGCGGGAAAGGCCCAACGATCCCGACGTCGGGGTGCTCGAACGCGTCGATCGGCTCCGACCAGCGCACCACGAGATCCGCGTAGCGATCGACGGCGGGGTCGTACGGACCTCCGTCGACACGCTCGACGTCGAGCACGGCCGCGTGACCCGTGCGCGGATTGCGGATCGCGGCGAGCATCGTCTCGACCTCCGCGCACGCGCGCCCGAACTCGTCGCGGGCGACGACGCCGTGCCGGTCGCGGCCGGCGAGATTGACGCGCACGTAGCCGTCGCCGAACGTGGGCAGCGCGAACGCGCGCATGTGCTCCCAGTAGGGCTGGTAGTGGCCGATGAACAGCATCTCGCGCGTCGATTCGCGCGGCAGGACGCCGCCGGTCTCGTCATGCCACTCGCGCGGTATCGGAAGCCCCAGGACACCGTGCGGGACGTGCTTCACCCGCGAGAGCAGGGTTCGCGCCGGTGCGCCGACGCGTGCCGCGTGGTACAGCGGATGACGCTTCACCGCCGCGCCGAAGCCGGCTCGGGGCCGGTCCACGAGGTACTCGTCCATCGTCAGCCGCCAGGGACGAGCGCGTCGCGGCACGACGACCGGGTAGCCGGCGCGCCTCCACGACTCGTGGTCCGGATCCCGCAGCAGGCCACGCCCGAACGCCAGCCGGTGCATCAACTCGGGCAACAGCACGATCGATGCGAGATCGCCGTGACCGGCACGCATACCGTCGAGCGAGAACACGACGACGTGCGCGTCGTGGGCGTGCGCGACCAGCTCGCCGATCGCGCGATCGATCGCCCGATAGACGCGCGTCAGCTGGCGGGCCGCGTGCGCGCCGCGCTCGTGCGCGAGCGGGTGCGCGTCGTCGACACCGTGCCAGGCGAACTCCGACAGCGAGTGCGTCTCGGACATCACGGTGACGAACAACTCGGACGGGAACCGCTCCTGGAGGTGCAGCGCGATGCGCGCGCGTCGTCGCGCGCCCTCCACGAGCGCGCCCGTCAGCCGCTCGACGCGCCGCTCGTCGTGCCAGCCGCAGCCGTAGTCGTTGCCGAACGCGGGGTGGACGCCGAAGCGGGCGTCCACCTCGTCGAGCAGCCCCGGGGGGTTCGCGGCGCGCGGGTACAACGGCGCGTGGCCACCCCACGCCGTCACCTGGACGCCGGGTCCGCCGCACGTCGTGCGGGGGACGTCGAACACGACCGTGCGCGCGCCGGCGCGGTCCCAGAACGGTGGCGACCCGCCCGTGCGATCACGCGCTGGCTCCTGGAACACCTCATAGGTGTCGCGGTCGAAGGTCAGGCGGAGCCAGTCGCCGTCGAAGCGCGCCGCACGGCCCGTGACGAACTGCGGCCACAGCATGCCGTGGCGGTGGGCGGGACCGCTGCGCAACGAGTACCGCGCGGCCCGGGGCCGCAACCGGCCGAGCTCCGGCAGCACCCCTTGGCGGGCGAGCACGTCGACGAGCGTCCGCGACCCCGAGTCGAGCCCGATCGCCACCACCCGCCCCATGTGCTCCCCCTCTGCATCCGCGGTCCGCACCCGCTGACCCGGGTACGCTCGGCGCGGCACGATTCGTATCCTGCCGAGCACGACGCGTCACCTTCTACCGGGAGCCGTGCGTGACTCACCACGATGAGCGCGAACATTCTCGCTCGCTGTCCGTGATCGTGCCCACCCGCGACGGCGGCTCCCGCGCCGCCGACGCCGTCGCCAGCGTCCTCGACGACCCGGCGACGTCCGAGGTCGTCGTCGTGCTGGACCGGGCCGGTCCACCGGGCCGGGCAGTCGCCGCGCTCGCCGACACCGATCCTCGCGTGCGCGTGGTCACGGGCGCCGCGCGCGGCCCCGCACAGGCCCGGGCCACGGGCGCCGGGCTCGCTCGCGGCGACATCCTGCTGTTCCTCGACGACGACGTCGTCGCCGGCCCGCTCCTCGCGACCGGTCACCTCCGCGCGCACGCGCACCACGACCACGCGGTCGTCGTCGGCACCATGCCGGTCTCCGCCCGCGCGTGTCGCGGCAACGCGACGGCACGCGTCTACGCACGCGACTACGGGCGCGTGGTCGCGCGCTACACGGACGGCGACGCGGTGCTCTTCGACCTCTGGGGCGGGAACCTGTCGATCCGCCGCGACGAGTGCCTCGCAGTCGGGATGACGAACCGTGACTACGTGCACGCGCACCACGAGGACCGCGACTTCGGCCTCCGGTGCCACGCGGCCGGCCTCACCGGCGTGTACGACGAGGAACTCCGCGCCGAGCACCGCTACACGCGATCGGTGCGCGAGTTCCTCGACCTCGCGCGCGAGCAGGTCCATGCGGGCCGCGCGTTGTACGCGCTCCACGAGGACGCGCTCGGTCCGTGGCGACCCGAGCGCTACCTCGACGGGCTCCCGCCTCGTCTCGCCGCGGCCATCGACGGCGTCGCTCGCCTCGGCGTGCCCGACGTGACAGTGGCGGCGTTGTGCGCGCTCGGCGCGGTCGCCCGGCTGGTGCAGGCTCGCCGCTGGGAGGACCGGTCGGTCTGGGTCGCCCGCGCCGTCGTCCAGCACGCCGCCGCCCGGGTCGGCGACCCGCGGGCCGGCGTCACCACGTCCTCACGCAACGATCACGCGCTCGCCCTCGCGTCGACACAGGCGCTTCACGTCGGTCCGCGACCCTCGGAAGCGTCCGTTGCGACGCGGAGGAGGTCCGCATGGAGGACGCGACCGCGGCCGTGGAGTGGCTCGCACGCCGGATCCGCTGGGAGCTGACGCTCGACGCGCTGCGCGCGCGGGCGTCGTGCCACGCGGTGTCGGGCTCAGCGGGCGACGAGTGCCGCGATGCCCGCCACCATCATCACGAAGCCGAGCACGATGTAGACGAGCGTCCGCGCGACGGGCGCCTGCGCGAGGTCGCTGGTCTGCTGCCGTGAGCCGCTCGCGCTGCGCGCCCTGGGCGCAGGGCCACGCGCGGAGGCCTTCCGGCCCCGTGACGCGGACCGGGCCGCGTGCTCGCGCGCGTCGGCTCGTCGACGAGCGAGCGCGTACAGGTTGCCGAAGAACATGGCGGCCCCGACGGCGGCGAGCAGCTCGCGCAGCACCTCGTCGTAGAAGCTCACGGGGCGGATCGTACCGGGAGGGGCGTCGTCGGCTCCCTCGGGCCGAGCCGTGATACAACCCGCCGCGTGCGTCTCGTGGTCGCGTGGTGCTCCGTGGAGTACGAGGGCCGGCTGGGCGCGCGCCTCGCGCGTGCACCACGGCTCGTCCTCATCAAGGCCGACGGCTCCGTCTCGATCCACTCCGACTCGGGCGCGTACAAGCCGCTCAACTGGATGACGCCACCGTGCACGCTGCGCGAGGAGCCCGGACGGATCGTCGCGACGAACGCGCGCGGTGAGCGGCTCACGATCGAGCTCGACGAGGTGCTGCACGATCACGTGATCGACCTCGGCGACGACCCGGGGCTCGAGAAGGACGGCGTCGAGGCGGAGCTGCAGGCGCTGCTCGCGGCGCGCGTCCAGGCGCTGAAGGACGACTTCGTGCTGATCCGGCGCGAGTACCCGACGGACATCGGGCCCGTCGACCTGCTGTGCCGCGACGGCGACGGGCAGGCGGTCGTGGTCGAGGTCAAGCGCATCGGCGAGATCGCGGGCGTCGAGCAGCTCCTGCGGTACCAGGAGCGGCTCGATCGCGACTCGCGGCTCGCGCCGACGCGCGGGATGCTCGTTGCCACGCGCGTGAAGCCGCAGGCGCGCGTGTTCGCCGAGAGCAGGGGCGTCGAGTGCGTCGAGATCGACGTCGACGCGCTACGCGACGGCGTCGACCGTCCGCTCCGCTTGTTCTGAGTCCGCGGTACCGAGCGGGACCGACGCGACCGCGTCACGCAAGAAGCGCGCCACCTCCGCGCGGTCGATGCAACGCCGGACGGGCGGGAGCGCGTCGAGCAGGACGTTCCGATAGCGGTAGCGGTCGTGCGCGAGGCGTACGTCGAGCACCGCGACGACGCCGCGGTCGGTGCGCGACCGGATCAGCCGGCCGACACCCTGGCAGAGCGCGAGGCTGGCGGCGGGGAGGTCGACCGAGCGCCACCCGGAGCCACCGTCACGTTCCACGAGCTCGCGACGCGCGGCGAGCAACGGGTCGGCGGGCGTCGGGAACGGCAGCCGGTCGATCACGACGAGCACGCACGAGCGCCCGATGACGTCGACACCCTCCCAGAACGACCGCGTGCCGACGAGCACCGACGTCTCGTCGTCGCGGAACCGCGCGGTCAGCGCGGCACGCGAGCCCTCGCCCTGCGCGAGGACCGTGACGTCGACGCGCTCGCGCAGCAGCGCCGCGAACCGGGTCACGTTCGCGTTCGTCGTGCACAGCACGAGCGTGCGGCCGCCGGCCGCTTCCACGAGCCGGCACAGCTCGTCGCCCGCGGCGTCGGCCCACTGCGGGTCGCTGGGCGGTGGCAGCGTCCGCTTGGGCACGTACAGCAACGCCTGCTGCCGCCAGTCGAACGCGGGCGCGACCGCGAGCGCGCGGTAGCCGGCACCGGGGCCGTCCGCCTCCGGATCGCCGTCGTCGTTGTCCGGCGATGCGTGGGCCGTACGCAGCGGCGCGTCCGGGTCGAGCCCGATGCTGCCGGCGAACGCGGGGAACGGCTCGCGCGCGCCGAGAGTCGCGGAGACGAAGACGGTCGGCTTCTGCGCGAGCACGGGACCGAGACGGGCGGCGACGTCGACGGGCGCGGCCCGCAGGAACGGCCGTCCCCGGTCCGACTCGACCCACACGACGTCGTCGTCGTGGTCGTCGATCATCCGGGCGAGCGTGTCCACCCGCGCGGCGACGAGCCTCCGCGCGAGCGCGACCGCGGTCCCGTCGCTCGCCGATCGCTCGAGCTTCGCGAGCGCGCCGTCGACGTCGCGGACGCGCTGACGGACGCCGGTGAGCGCGTCCATGAGCGCGGTATCACGGCCTGGGCGCACGCGCCCGTCCGCCGACCCGATCGCGGTCGTGAGCGCACCGACCGAGCGCTCGAGCGCATCCGTCGCCGACTGCGCGACACCGAGGTTGCGCGCCCGGCTCGCGAGCTGGCTGATCCCGTTGGGCGTGAGCGACGTGCCGAACGCGTTCGTCGCCGCGTCGGCAAGTGCGTGCGCCTCGTCGACGACGACCTGCGCGTGCTCCGGGACGATCCAACCGCCGATCGCCAGGTCGGCGCACCACAACGCATGGTTCACGACGACCACGTCCGCGTCAGCCGCACGCGCGATCGCGTGCTCGGCGAAGCACTCGGCGCCGTACGCACACCGTGCCGCGCCGGGGCACTCCATCGGCGAGCAGCTCACCGCAGACCACGTCGCGTCGGACACGTCCGCGGCGTCGGCACGGTCGCCCGTCTCCGACGTCGCGGCCAGCGCGCGACACGCGTCGAGCTCCTCGTCGAACGCGGGCCCGGGCGCGACGTCGAAGAGCGCGTCCGGCGCCGATGCCGCGGCGAGCTTCGCACGGCAGAGGTAGTTCGAGCGGCCCTTCACCAGGGCAAACGAGACGTCGACGCCCGCGTGCTCGGCGAGGTGCGGGAGGTCCTTGCCGACGAGCTGGTCCTGCAGCGCGATGGTCGCGGTCGAGACGACCGTACGGCGGCCCGACGCGACCGCGGGCGCGAGGTACGCGAGCGACTTCCCCGAGCCGGTGGGCGCCTCGGCGACGAGGTGGTGGCCACGCTCGAACGCGTCGGCCACGGCATCGGCGAGCTCGTCCTGCCCTGGCCGTCGTTCGCCGCCCAGCGCGTCGACCGCGCGTCGAAGGAGGGCGCGCGCGTCGTTCAACTCACTCACGCGCCATGTTGGCGAACTTCGTGAGGTGGTCGAGGAAGGCGAGGCGCGCGACACCGGTTGGGCCGTTGCGGTGCTTCGCGACGATGACCTCGGCGGTGCCGCGCTGGTCCGACTCGGGGTTGTACTGCTCGTCGCGGTAGATGAAGCAGACGACGTCGGCGTCCTGCTCGATGCTCCCGGACTCGCGCAGGTCGGCGAGCATCGGCCGCTTGTCGGTGCGGTACTCGAGCTGGCGGTTGAGCTGCGAGAGGCACATCACCGGGCAGTCGAGCTCGCGGGCGAGGATCTTGAGGCCGCGTGACATGTCGGCCACCTCGACCTGGCGGTTCTCGGCGCGCCGCGTGGACGTCATGAGCTGCAGGTAGTCGACGACGACGAGCCCGAGGTCGCCGTAGCGCGCCTTCGTGCGCCGCGCCTTCGCCCGCATCTCCATGACGGTCGTGTGCGGGTTGTCGTCGATGAAGAAGGGTGCCTCCGCGAGCCGGCCGACCGCGTGGCTGAGCCGGTTCCAGTCGCCCTCGGGGATGTTGCCGGTCTGCAGTCTCTTCGCGTCCACGCGCGCCTCGGACGCGAGGATCCGCTTGGTCAGCTCGAGGTTGCCCATCTCCATCGAGAAGAACAGGACGGGCTTGCGCACCTCGAGCGCGACGTTCGCCGCCGCGCCCAGGGCGAAGCTCGTCTTGCCCTGACCGGGACGGGCGGCCACGACGACGAGGTTCGACGGCTGCAGTCCGAGCAGGATGTTGTCGAGCTCGTGGTAGCCGGTCGGGACGCCGGTCAGCTGCTCGTCGCGGCCGTAGAGGGACTCCAGCTGCTCGAGCGCGGTGTTCAGCGACGTCGCGAGACCGACGAGCGACTCCGACACCCGACGCTCGGCGACCTCGAACACGAGCGACTCGGCGCGGTCCAACGTCTCGGTGACGTCGTCGGGCGGTTCGTAGCCCAGCTCGGCGATCTCGCCCGCGACGCTGATCAGCCGGCGCAACAGCGCGAGCTCACCGACGATCTGCGCGTAGTGGCCGGCGTTCGCGGACGCCGGTGTCGTCGCCTGGATGCGCAGCAGTGTCGGCTTGCCGCCGAGCTGGTCGAGCAGGTTCGCGCGGCGAAGCTCTTCGGCGACCGTGACGGGGTCGACGGGCTCGCCCTGCCCGTAGAGCGACACGACGGCGTCGAAGATGTGCCCGTGCGCGGGCTTGTAGAAGTCGAACGCCTCGACGCGGCACTCGAGCGCGGCGGTGATCGCGTCGCGCGAGAGCAGCATCGCGCCGAGCAGCGACTCCTCCGCCTCCAGGTTGTGCGGCGGGACCCGCGCCGTCCCCGAGGACGGCCGTCGCACCTGCTCGATCGACTGGACCACCGTGTCTCCGCTCCTGCACCCCGCCCGGCGGGGCATCGTCGCGTCGCGGGGCTGTGGGTTGGAAGTAGCGAAACCCTGTGATTTGGATGTGGATTGCGTGTGCGTTGCGTGTGGACAACCCGGCCGTGATCCACAGCGAACCACGGGGGTGTGTCAGCAACGACACGGGCAGCGGTCCATGGTGCCGCGACGCGACACGCGCACCGCGGATCTCGTGGTGCGCGTGTCTCGTTCGGGACGAGCCGGGCGCTACTGGGCGACGACCGCGACGGTGAGGACCGCGTCGACGTCGGTGTGCAGGCGCACGCCGACCTCGTGGTCGCCCAGCTCCTTCAGCGGCTCGTCGAGCTGCACACGGCGCCGGTCGATCTCGACGCCGAGCTGGTCGCGTACGACGTCCGCGATGTCGGCAGCCGTCACGGAGCCGAACAGGCGGCCACCCTCGCCCGCGCGCGCACGGACCTCGACGCGCTTGTCGCGCAGCTGGGCCGCGACCGCGGTCGCCGCCTCGCGTTCACGACGGTCGCGCGCCTCCCGGTTGCGTCGCATCGCTGCCGCCTGCGCGATCGTGCCCTTGCTCGCACGCATCGCGAGACCGCGCGGCACGAGGAAGTTGCGCGCGTACCCGTCCGCGACGTCGACGACGTCGCCCTTCGTGCCGAGATGCTCGACGTCTTCGCGCAGGACGATCCTCACGCCTCGCCGCCCTCCTCGGCCGCGGTCGCGGCCGGCGCGGGCGCGTTCCCGGTCGCCTCGCCCGTGGCCTCGCCGTCACCCGCGGCACCGACGGTCACGCCCTCGGGCATCTCCGTCGCCTCCGTGGGCTCGGCCGCCTCGGGGGCCTGCTGCTCGCGCCCACGGTCGCGATCGCGGTCCCGATCGCGGCCGCGCGCACCCTTGCTGCGTTGCGTCACCTGCCGGACGCTGTAGGGCAGCAAGGCCATCTCGCGCGCGACGCGGATCGCCTGCGCGACGGCGCGCTGCTGCTGCGCGGAGTTGCCCGTGACGCGCCGGGCTCGGATCTTCGCCCGCTCCGACATGAACCGCCGCAGCAGGTTGACGTCCTTGTAGTCGACCCACGTGATGTTCTCCGACGTGAGGATCGACACCTTCTTCTTCGGGGTGCGCCGGCGGTCGGCCGCACCGCCCTTGCGCCTCTCGCGATCTCTCGCCATGACATGACTCCCTCGGGCCGGGCCGTCCCGCGCATCCGCGCACGGCCCGGCTTCGTCCGCACGCGATCGTTCTGATCAGAACGGCTCTTCGCCGTAGTCCTCGTAGCTCGGCACCGGTTCGGGCGCGGGGCGGCCACCGCCGCCCCCGCCACCGCCACCGCTGCCACCGCCCGGCGCGTCGCCGCCGCCGCGGCGCTCGTTGCGCTCGACCTTCGCGGTCGCGAAGCGCAGGCTCGGACCGACGTCGTCCGCGATGATCTCGACGACGTTGCGGCGATCGCCCTCCTTGGTCTCCCAGGTGCGCTGCTCGAGCCGGCCGGTCACCATCACCCGGCTGCCCTTGCCGAGCGACTCGCTCACGTTCTCCGCGAGGTCGCGCCAGCACACGACGTCGAAGAAGCTCGTCGCCTCCTGCCACTCACCGGACGCGCGGTCCTGCCAGCGACGGTTGACCGCGACGCCGAAGCGGGTGTTCGACTGCCCGCTCGGCGTGTAGCGCAGCTCGGGGTCGCGGGTGATGTTCCCGACGATCGTGACCGTGTTGCCGTTCGCCATCTGAAGTGCCTCCCTACCCTTCCGCCGCGGCGGCGCCCGCAGCCTTCGGCGGCCCGTAGACCTCCTCCGGGATGCGCAGCACCTTGTGACGGAGAACCTCGTCAGCGAGAGACAGGACGCGGTGCAGCTCGTCCATCGCCGGCGGCTCGGCCCGGACCTGGAGGACGACGTAGTAGCCCTCCCACCGGTGCTTGAGCTCGTAGGCGAACCGCCGCTTCCCCCAGTGGTCGACGTAGCCGGGCTCCGCGCCCCGCGACTCGAGCAGCTGGACGTAGCGGGTGACGGCGGACCGGATCGTCTCCTCCTCCAGGTCCGCGTCGAAGATGATCATGACCTCGTACGGCCGCACGGCCGTCACCTCCTTCGGACCGCCCGGGTCCTCGGACTCGGTGCGGGCTCCCAGCTCAGCCCGGGCGTGTGCGCCGGACCGCGAGGAGCAAGATCGGGTCTCGCGTGACGCCCGCCGACGGGGCGGGCCGCATGACCAAGCGGGGCAATCTACCAGAAGGGTCCCGCGCTCCCAGAGGGTCCCGTGAGGCCCGCCGGCGCGACCGTCCCGCCGTCTCGACACGTCCTATCCCGACGAACGCTACCGAAGGGGTGTGACAGCCACCCGGGCCAGGCGGTCAGCGCCCGCCGAGCGGCCCCGTCTTGACGAACCTGAGCATCGCGTCCTGCAGCTCGTATCCGAGTGCGGACCACAGGCTGGTCGCCGCGGGCTCGTCCCGCACGACGAGCGCGCTGACCCGGACGCACCCTTGATCCGCGAGGTGACGCTCGCCGTGCTCGACGAGACGACGGGCGACTCCCCGGCGCCGGTAGCGGGGGTCGACAGCGAGGCGGTAGACGTTCCCGCGCCACCCGTCGAACGTCGCGATGACGCTTCCGACGATCGTGTCGTCCGTCTCGGCGACGAAGAGCGCACCGCGCGCGGCCATCCGCTGCAGTGACTCCTCGTCGTCGGTGACCGAGGGCGCGGCGGCGGCCCGTGTCCAGAGCGACAGGACGCTCCTGACGTCCGCGGGTGTCGCGCGTCGGACGACTTCCACACCGCGAGCATGGCATCCGTCCCGCGGCGCGAGCGCTATGGACCGTGCTGCCGTCGTCAGCCACAGCCGCCGAGCGGAGCGACGGGTTGTGTGCCCCGGGGCGTCTCGAGCGCGAGTCGGTACTCCTGCGACGGGCGAGTCACCGGGCACTGGGAGATCGTGCCGGAGCACGGCTCGAGCGCGTGGTGCTCGAGCGGCCGGCCGTCGCGGTCGAACAACGTCAGGTCGAGCGGGAGCGGCGCGCCGGACATCGTGTACGCGGTCGCGACGTCCGTGGGATTCACGAACAGCATCCCCGCGTACGGCCCGAGGTCGCGACGCGCGCGCAGGCCTTCCTCGCGTTGCGTCTCGCTCGCGGCGACGATCACGCGGAGGCAGTGCCCGCCGAGCGCGACGCGCGCCTCGGGCCACGTGAGGAACGGGTCGGACGCGGGACGTGCGTCGCGCAACGCACCGGCGAGATCGGGCGCGAGGGGCTGCGCGCGCGCGGCCTGGTTGCGGTCGCGCGCGAGCGCGTAGGCGGCGACCACGAGCGCGATCGCGAGTGCCCCGGCACCGAGCGCGACCGCGCGTCGTGGCGTCACGCGTCGGCGGGCGTCGCCCCGTACAGCCCGAGGGCCTCGGTGAGATCGTCGGCGACGTGGTACGTCTCGTTGCTCGACGGGAACGACCCGTTGCGCACGTCGTCGGCGAAGCGCGCGACCGCGAGCGTCGCGTCCTCCTTGAGGTCCGCGTACCGCCGCACGAACTTCGGGCTGATGCGGTCGTCGAGGCCGACGACGTCGTGGAAGACGAGGACCTGACCGTCGCAGTGACGGCCCGCGCCGATGCCGATCGTCGGTACGGGCACGGCGTCCGTGATGACACGGGCGACCGCGTCCGGCACGCACTCGAGCACGATCGCGAAGCATCCCGCGTCGACGAGCGCGGTCGCGTCGTCCACGATGGCGCGCGCGACGTCGAGCTCCTTGCCCTGTACGCGGAACCCGCCCAGCGCGTGGACCGACTGCGGCGTGAGCCCGAGGTGGCCCATCACCGGGATCTCCGCGTCGACGATCGCGCGCACGATCTCGGCCCGCTTCGCGCCGCCTTCGAGCTTCACCGCGCTGGCGCCCGCGCGGACCAGCCGGGCCGCGTTCTCGACGGCCGCCTCGCGTGACACGTGGAACGACATCCACGGCATGTCGCCGATGATCATCGGGCGCGGCTTGGCGCGCGCGACGGCGGCGACGTGATGGGCCATGTCGTCGATGGTGACCTGCAGCGTGTCGTCGTAGCCGAGCACGACCATCGCGACGGAGTCGCCCACGAGGATCATGTCGACGTCGGCGGCGTCCGCGATGCGCGCGGTCGGCGCGTCGTACGCGGTGACCATGACGAGCGGGGTGTCCGAGCCCTTCCGGGTGCGGACGTCGGGCGCGGTGAGCGGGCGCGCGTTGCGCGACGCGTTCGCGGTCATGACACGGGCCTCCACCGTCCGGGGCACGCTCGGCTCCCGGCGGCGCGGCGATGCTACCCAGGCGGACGAGTGAACGCCCAGGTCGGGCGCCCGCGCCGGGCCCTACATTCAGGGCGATGCGCGCGTGCGAGAACTGCGCCCACGAGGACGACGAGCTCGTGCTCGTCCGCCGCGTGTACGTCACCCCCGAGCGGTGGGACGCGCCGGCGTCCTACGAGGTCGTCGACCCGCCGGAGCTGTGGTGCATCTCCTGCATCTCGCAGTACCCGAACGAACCCGTCGAGGAGTAGGAGCGCGGCGCCGAGCGTCGCACTCGGTCAGCCGGCGTGCCGGCGCCCCAGGAGGAGCCGGCGGTCGAGGTGGTTCCACCGGCAGTCGGGGCAGACCTCGACGACGTAGCAGGCGAACTCGTCGATCGAGGCGCCGAGCTTCTCGAGCTCGCCGGGGAAGCTGATGCACCGGCCGTTCGCGGCCTTGAGCGCGTCGCCGTAGACGTACGACACCAGCCGCAGGCTGGCGTTCCCACAGACCGGGCAGTCGCGTCGTGCCTCCTCGCCGACGTTCAGCGCCGCCCGGACCAGCTCGGGGTGGGCATCACACACGTCGTGACGGCCGACACGCCCGCGCCGCAGATCACGCAACACCGCGCGCCGGGCGAGGGCGTAGTCCACGTGGCGAGCCACGGCGAGCAGTGTACCGACGCCCGACCGGCGCCGATCGCGGCGCGCGGGCGGGGTCGTGTCCTCCGGCACACGTCGGGGACGGTGCTTGCACTCGGCCGCCGGGTACCGTCATACTGACGACCGATATATCGGCTCGATATATCATTCCGTCATATCGCCGAACACCCCCGGAGCCCGACCCCAAATGCTCGAGCTCGCCGTCCTCGGCCTCCTCAAGGAGCAACCGCTCCACGGCTACGAGCTGAAGAAGCGCCTGGGCGACACGCTCGGGTTCCTCTGGGGCGTCTCGTACGGGTCGCTCTATCCCGCGCTGCGCCGCCTCGAGCGGGCGGGGGCTGTCGAGGTCGTCGAGCCCGGTGACGAGGCACCCGCGCCCCCGATGCCCGCCACGGGGTCGCTGAGCGGCGAGGCCGCGGCAGCCCGAGTCCGCCGGCTCGCCAAGCCCGGGCGGCGCAACCGCAAGGCCTACCGCCTCACCGAACGGGGCGAGCAGATGTTCCTCGAGCTGCTGACGGGCGACACCGCGCCCGGTACGGACGACGAGCGGGCCTTCGCGCTCAAGCTCGCGTTCTGCCGGTACCTCCCGCGCGACGCCCGCATGGCCCTCCTCGAGCAGCGCCGCGCCGACCTCGTCGCGCGCCTGCACCGCGCGCGCGGGTCGCGCGCCGGCCAGGACCGGTACGCGCTGTCGCTGCTCGAGCACGGCCGGAAGTCCACCGAACGCGACCTCGAGTGGGTCGACGAGCTGATCGCCGCCGAACGTGCGGCGGCGGCCGAAGCGTCACAGGAAGGAGCCACCGCATGAACCGCACCAGCGGTCGAAGTCGGATCCGCGTCGCCATCGCGGGCGTGGGGAACTGCGCGAGCAGCCTCGTCCAGGGCGTCGAGTACTACCGCAAGGCCGACCCCGCCGAGTCGGTGCCGGGCCTCATGCACGTAGTGCTCGGCGGCTACCACGTCGGCGACGTCGAGTTCGTCGCTGCGTTCGACGTCGACGCCGCGAAGGTCGGGCTCGACGTCGGCAAGGCGATCTTCGCGGGGCAGAACAACACCATCCGCTTCGCGCACGTCGGCGAGCTCGGCGTGCAGGTGCAACGCGGTCCGACACTCGACGGTCTCGGCAAGTACTACCGCCAGACGATCGAGGAGTCGCCCCTCGAGCCGGTCGACGTCGCGCGCGTGCTGCGCGCGACGCAGGCCGACGTGCTCGTGAGCTATCTCCCGGTCGGCAGCGAGGAAGCGCAGAAGCACTACGCGCAGGCCGCGCTCGACGCCGGCGTCGCGTTCGTGAACGCGATCCCCGTGTTCATCGCGAGCGACCCAGTGTGGGCGCAGAAGTTCGCCGACGCGGGTGTGCCGATCGTCGGCGACGACATCAAGAGCCAGGTCGGCGCCACGATCGTCCACCGGATCCTCGCCCGCCTCTTCGAGGACCGCGGGCTGGTGCTCGACCGCACGTACCAGCTCAACGTCGGCGGCAACATGGACTTCAAGAACATGCTCGAGCGCGAGCGCCTCGAGTCCAAGAAGATCTCGAAGACGCAGTCCGTCACGAGCCAGATCGACCACGGCATCGAAGCCGACGACGTGCACATCGGCCCGTCCGACCACGTCGCCTGGCTCGACGACCGCAAGTGGGCGTACATCCGGCTCGAGGGCCGCAACTTCGGCGACGTGCCGCTCAACGTCGAGCTGAAGCTCGAGGTGTGGGACTCGCCCAACTCGGCCGGCGTGATCATCGACGCGCTGCGGTGCGCCAAGATCGCCAAGGACCGCGGCATCGGCGGCCCGCTGCTCGGCCCGTCGGCGTACTTCATGAAGTCGCCGCCCGTGCAGTACCGCGACGACGAGGCGCACGACATGGTGGAGGAATTCGCGAACCAGTCGTAGGTCGCGCCCAACGCTGTTCCAGCACCCCCGGCTGCCGCCGGGGGTGCTGTCGCGTATCGTGCCGCCGATGCGCCCGGTCGCAGCGCTCGGGCAGGCGTACGCGGACCTCGTGTGCGAGACGTTCCCGGCGCGCGCGACGTATCTCGGCGTC
>Ga0070741_10010224_pt1 | contig 17820 bp, 18 predicted proteins | sample Coa_R1_4_FD_66440 | JGI IMG/M metagenome (GOLD analysis project Ga0070741, IMG submission 66440) | Surface soil microbial communities from Centralia Pennsylvania, which are recovering from an underground coalmine fire - Coalmine... | ecosystem: Environmental > Terrestrial > Soil > Unclassified ...
GCGTCCGCTACCAGTTGCACAAGCCACCGCCGCGTGTCCATCGGCCGAAGGCCGAGCGCAAGCGACGTCATCGGCGCTCAGCACAGGCCCGGCAATTGCCCTCCGTGTAGGAGGCAAGGAGGATGCATGGGCAGAACACCATGGGCACTCATCGGCGCGGTGGGCGTCGTGCTGGGCTGTACGGGTACAGCCAACCAGAGCCAACAACCGTCGTCGGCCGACACGACGGCCGCGGCGCCAGTGGTCACGCCGGCCGACAGCATGACTCGTCAGGACCACTCGCGCCATCGCGTACGGGAGAGCACGGGCGGCGAAGTCGTTCAGAAGACCGCGATGATTCCGGTCGGCACGACCATGTCGCTGACGTCAAATCAGAAAATTTGCACGAACACGAATCATGTTGGTGACACGTTCACGGCGAACTTGGCGAATGCCGTTTCGACGAGCACCGGTGGCACCGTGCCGGCTGGTGCGACGGTCATGCTCGGGGTCACTCAGGTGAAGCCGAGCGACAACGTGGCGCAGCATGGGCAGATCGGCATTCAGGTCGACTCGCTGAACGTGAACGGCAGGAGTTATCCGCTCGATGCCGACATCGTCTCGGTGAAGACCACGAAGGTCCGCGCCACCAGTATGGGGCAGGAGGCGACGAAGACGGGGATCGGCACGGCAGCCGGTGCGTTGATCGGCGGCATCATTGGCCGCAGTGCGAAGACCGCGTTGATCGGCGCGGCCGCCGGCACCGCGGCTGGTGCGGGCACGGCCTACGCGACGACGAAATACGACTTCTGCATTCCGCAGGGGGGTGCGATTACGACCAAGCTGTCATCGCCTGCGACGATACACGCGGGCACGATGTAGCCGTTCGCACCACGGGCGTGACGCCGCCTTGGGATCGCCGCCGCGCGTTCGAGGTCGCGGCCGGTGGCAAACTGTTGCTTGACGGGCCGTGCGCACGCATGTATTTGCTCGGCCATGCGAACGGCCTCAACCGCGGTGCTTGCCATTATTGGCATAGCGGCACCGCTCTTCGGACAAGGCGACACTTCTTCCCTATCCGGCGCGCTGACGATGCGCGTGCCGGGCGTGCAGGTTCAACCGCGTGACGGCAGCGCGGGTGCGGGGCCGGTCATTGCGATCCGAGGTGCGGCCGAGCCGCTGACCTCCGCGCGGCCGCTCTTGATCATTGACGGCGTGCGCGTCGACAACGCGCAGGGCGTCGACACGCCCAACATCGCCGGTCATCCCGCGACGGCGCGGATCGACGATATCGATCCCGCCGAGATTGAACGGATCGAGATACTTCCCGGTCCCGCCGCCGCGGCGTTGTACGGGCCGGGCGCCGGCAACGGCGTGATTCTGGTCACGACGCGGCGTGGCAGCACGCGATTCCTGTATGGGAGTGTGACCGCCGAGAACGGGTGGACCTCGGTGCGGCGCCCGGAGACGCCGAGCTATTACGCGTTTGGTCACTCGACTGGTGGCGCGCAACAATGTCTGAGGTATGAGGCCGCCGAGGGTCAGTGTGTCGTCGATAGCGTGACGCACTTCAATCCGCTGATCGATGCGACCACGACGCCGATCGGAACAGGGACGTCGCAGCGACTGGGCGGTGACGTGGGGCTCACGGTCGAAGGCATCCGTGCCTATGCGACCGTGCACTACGCCGGTTCGGACGGCGACCTCGAGATGCCGCGCGTTTTTCAGTCGAGCAATGCCGCTGGATATCGTCCCAACACCGCGCGGCGGTCGGATGTGCGCGGGCAGCTGTCATCGACGATTGGCCACGCGGTCGATTGGGGCATCGCGGGCGCGTATAGCGACGCGTACGAGCGGCTGCCGGGTATCGACTCGCTGCTGATCGCGGGCGCGCTCAACCCGGGCTATGGTCCGCCGGGTTGGCCGCAAGGCTCAAACTACCCGGACGAAATGCTCAACGATCTCGCGATCGATCACGCGACGCATACGACGGGGACCGCGTACGGCAACTGGCGGGTCATCGCGCCGCTCACCGTTCATGCGCGCGTCGGTGAGGATGGGACCAATGAGACGTGGAGGTCTGATCCGTTCCCCGGCTCGTACGGACCGCTCGGACCCGGCTATGTCTTCGGGTTGCATCAGACCCTTGGAGGCCTCAACACCTTCACGTCCGACCTGGGGAGCGATCTGTCGGTACAAGCGGCCCACTGGCTGGCATCGCGAACCGCGATCGGATTTCAGTATCTCGATGTGAAGGACAAGGCCAACCCTCGATTCGCCGATCGCACGCAGAGCGTCTACGCTGAGCAAACGGTGGTCATCGCCGATCGCTTGACGATCGACGCCGGCGCGCGATGGAATCACGAACGGATGCATGTGTATGGGGCCACATCCACCGCCATCGATCCATCATTGCGCGGCCGGCTGATGTTGTTCGGACGTGACAGCACCGCTCACATCGGGTTGCGCGGCGCCATCGGCGAGATGCACGCGCTCCCACCGCTCGATGCCCTCCTCGTTTTCAACAGGTCGTGTCTGCCCACTCCGGGCATAGGCGGCGTGACTTGCGGTGTACCGAGTGCGCCCAGATTCGTGGCGGAGCGACAGCGTGAGGCCGAGGGCGGTGTGATCGCCGGCTTGGCGCACGATCGGCTGACGCTCGATCTCACGGTGTTCGAGCGCCGCAACGTCGACGTGCAGGTGCCCTCGCTGTTCCCGTACAACGGTCAGATGGTGCAGCTCGACTCAGGCAGCGGCATCACGCGCGATGACGGATTGGAGGTCACGGTCGGCGCCAAGCCGATCGTGACGGACGCCGTGCGTTGGGATCTGACGCTCACGGGGTTCGTCAATCAGAACAAGGTGTTGCGACTTGGGTTTCCCGGTCCGCTGCAGACTGTGTCGCCCTTCATGACACTCGTCGCAGGGCGTCCGGTCTACGGCATCTGGGCCACCTCCTACAGCTACGCGGACGTCAATCATGACGGCGCCATTGAGCCGTCGGAAGTCACAGTCGCCCCAACCGCGTCGTACGTCGGCCCTGCCCGACCGACGCGCGAGGCAGCCCTGTCATCCTCGCTCGGCCTCTGGCATGGTCGTCTGATCGTAGGTGTCCTCGTCGACTATCGTGGCGGATACGTGTTGCCGGATCTGGCCAGCAACTACCAAGCGGACGTCGCGACTTCGCGAGCCCTGAACGTCCCAGGCGCTTCACTGGCCGACCAGGCGAGGGCGATCGCGGCCAGCGACTCGTACATCAGCGCCGGCGAAGTCCAGCGCGTCAACGCGATCCGCTGGCGCGAGCTCTCGCTCTCTGCCCCACTGCCCCTCTTCCTCGGATCATCGGTCCGCGTGACCGTCGCCGCACGCAATCTCGCGCTGTCGACCAACTATCGCGGACCGGATCCGGATGCGGACCTCACGACCGGCAACGTGGCGCAGCTCCGATTGCCGCAGCCGCGCGAGTGGTTGATTCGCGCGACGGCGGCGTTCTGACGGGATCTACTACTTCGCGGCGACTGTTGTCGTCGCGGTACCGTAATTTTGCGGCAGCAGGAATTGACTGCCTTGTTGCGTGATAATCTGATGCGAATTGTTGATCGCAACGGCTTTGCTGCGACCGGTGAAATTGACGCCGGGCAAGTACCGAGCACCCGTGCTCGGCCTCCAGACGACCCTCCCTGCGTGTCAGACTCGCCAATGATCTCACCGTTGTTCGAGATCCCGATCGCGTCACCGGTGAGACCGAAATCGATGAGCGAGTCGTGCACCCAGGCGACGATCTCGCGGGTCGACTAGTAGACTGACGGCGTCAACGTCAGCGAGTCTCGATGGTCTAGTTCCCGTTACATGAAGCGTTTGCCGAGAAAATCGCCGAGTGCCGCGAACGCCTCGTCTGCCGCGCGCAGTTGGCCTACGCTAGTCAAAAAGACATGCGGCATTCCGAGCCAGATGTCGAGACGGACATTGGCGCCTGCCGCGGTGACGCGATCCGCAAAGCGCGTCGAGTCATCGAGCAGCGTCTCATCATCGCCGACAATGATGTGCACGGGAGGCAGATCGGCGAAATCGCCGTACAGGGGAGACGCAAGTGGATCACGTGCGTCTTGTGCGTTCACGTACGCCGAGACGTTCGCCACGCCCTGCGACTTCGTGAAGTACGGGTCCGCTTCGGCCCGAGTCTCCCAACTCTTGCCCGACAATGTCAGATCGGTGAGCGGAGACAACGCGGCGACGCCCACCGGACGTGCGGTCATTGAGGCAGAGAGTCGCGCCGCGAGCGACAACGCGAGTCCACCGCCGGCCGAGTCGCCGACGAGAGCGATCCGCTCGTAGCCTCGCTCGAGAAGGCCGCGATAGGCGGACTCAGCGTCCACGAGCGCCGCTGGAAACGGGTGCTCGGGCGCGAGGCGGTAGTCCGCTGCGAATACCGGCGCTCCCGATCGCGCGGCGACATGGCCGGCGAAGTGACGGTACGCCTGCGCCGTGCCCCACACGTACCAGCCGCCATGCAAGTACAAGATCGCCGCGGACGGACGAACGGTCGCGGTACGGCACCACCAGCCGGAGACGCCACCGATGGTGTCAGCCTCGTACGTCACGCCATCGGGCGCCGCGACGTACGCGATGATCTCATCGTATGCCGCGCGAGCACCGGCCCCCCGAAGCTGGCCTTTGTTGGGCAGCGCCATCGCGCGCTGGGCAGCGACCGCGGCCCGATCGTCCGGACTGATATCGTGCGTAAACTGGGATTGCATGCGGATATCTCAGAGTGAATATTGTATTTGTCGTTACGCTACGTAACACAAACACAACTGATCCTCCGGAGTTCCCACGCGGAAGAGCCCGAAACGCGGACGGCCGCCTGCCGAGAGCGCGGAGTCTCATGACGCGATCATGAGCGCGGTGCACGACCTGTTACAGTACACGTCGGTACGCGATCTCACGTTCGAGGCCGTCGCCAAGAAGGCCAAGGTTGGACGGCCCACTCTCTATCGATGGTGGCCAACGAAGGCCGCCCTCGTCCTCGCGATGTTTCACGAGCGCATGGCGACCGAGCGCAAACGAGTCGCTACCGGCGACTCAGTTGAAGATGCACTCCGCACCAACATCGCGATCCTGATTCGCGAGTTGAACGGATTGTTCGGGAAGGTCGTCGCCGAGCTCATCGCCGAGGGTCAGAGTGAGCCCGACATTCTCCGCGACCTGTACGAGCAGCACATGAAATCACGACGCGCGGCCGCGGTGCGTGACATCGAGCGCGCGAAAGAAGCTGGCGAGTTTCGGGATGATACCGATCCCGAGCTCCTGATCGATGCGATTGTCGGCCCGTTATACTCTGGATTGCTCCTTCAGCGTCGGCCGCTGACGAGACGGTATGGGGACGCGCTGATCACCCAGGTCCTGAGCGGAGTGAAGCCCACTCGCTGATGATCGGGTGTCAGAACTTGAGCAGTAGCCCGCCGTAGATGGTAAAGCCGGTCTGCGCGGTGTAGTTGAGCCGAAGACCAACGCCGACACGGTCGGACGTGTCCGCGAGCTTCGAGATCTGCTGCCCCGTGGAGACGGCTTTGGCGATCGCGCTCGCGTCGTTGCTTTTCATCTTGTACCAGGCCAGCGGATTATTCGGCGCCGCGCTGATGTCGCGGGCCATGCTCTGGAGCCCACTGGCTCCGGACTCGAAGATGCCGGCCAGTTCCGCGGGATACGGCAGCAAGGCCAAGCCGTAGCCGAGCTGAGCTCCGGCCGACTGCTTCGTGATGCTCGCGTTCGTTCCAAACCGGAAGCCGCGATACACCATGCTCAAATTGACGTCGCCGTTGGACGGATTCACGCCGAGCGTCGACGTGAGGCCACGACGCACGCTCAGCGAGGCTTCCACGTTCCCGCCGTAGTTGTATGTCAGGCTGGTCGTGAAAGACCCAGGCCGGTACGCAATGGCCACCTTGCTGGTATTGGCATCGAGCGCCAGCACCCAGAGCTTCATCTGGAGCTCGGGCGGCAAGGCCTTAAAGGCAATGTCGAAATCTTGGTCGGGCATCGGTCACTCCCCGGTAGTTCGAGCGTGTGAGACGAACTTATCGTCGGAGGCTCACCAGATTTCAGCGCGTGAGCTTCGTCAGAAAATGCCGTGTCTTTCGCTGCAGGTCGCTCAACCACAGCAGTTGAATCTCGGCGCCAGTCCTCAGGAGCTCGAGTAACGACTCCGGATGCCTCGAGAAGTCGATGTCACTAGCGCCCCAGTCCGGTCGCCGGCCGTCGGCGTCCGTGAATCCGTATTCACGCCCGAGCTCCCAAGAGCTCAGCAGCTGTCCCGAACGCGCTAAGATCGCCGGGTCATTGGCCAGCGCGACGACGGCACGGCCCACGAACAACGGGGACTCGGATGCCAGGAAGTTCCGGTCCTTTTTCCCGCCCTCGCGCCAGGTCTCCTCGGTGACGCCGAATCGCTCCAGCATCGTCTCCGACCTGAGAAATCCGGGGGTCACCGCGACCGCGGCGACATTGTGTGGACGGAGCTCTGCCGCCATGTTCAGCGCCAACCCTTTGAGCGCGAGCTTGATCGTCTGGGTCACCGGATTGCCTCCGGCGCTGAGCACATCGTTTTCCGTCACCTCCACAATGAGTCCACCACGATTGCGGATCATGTAAGGAGCCGCGTGCTTGGCCGTGATGATATGGGACAGGAGCGACTGCCGGAGGGCTGGCTCCGCATTCGTGAGATCCGTCTTCCAAAACGCGCACCACTGCGCCATCAGCGGATCTTCGCCGGCGATACTGTTCACGAGGATATCGAGGCGGCCGCGATCGCGATCCACTCGGTCGAAGAGCGCCGCGACCTCACCCTCCACGGTGTGATCCACACGAATAGCCACGGCGGACCCACCGGCCGCGCCGATCATATCGGCGGTCTCGTCTATCGTTTCGGGACGATTGTATGGAGAGCGGTCGCCACGCACGCTTCGTCCGGTGCAATAGACCATCGCACCAGCTTCCCCGAGCGCCCGTGCGATGCCGCGCCCCGCACCCCGTGTCGCGCCGGCAACGACAGCGACGGTGCCATCAAGTGATTGAGTGGATCGTCGAGGCTCTGCCATCGAACCACCCTCCGGTTCAACGCCAATTTAGGCTGTCATGAAATGCCCGTCAGGCTTACTCTGGGGTTTGACTACGCGACAAGTTGGCGACACGTCGATACCGCCAGCAATGGCCGGGGCGAACCTTCGTGCCGAGGCAAAAGAAACCGCGAAACTCGGGTCTCTATGCGATTCCCATGCTTCTGGTTTGCGATCGTCACCATGGCCTGCGGTCACTCGATAGAGCCGAACGCCAAGCCCAGGACCACGTTCGTCCAGCATCTCGATAGCTTGGCAACGCAGGAGTGCGCCGCCACAGCAAAGTACGCGGCCTTGCGATGCCGGATCCTTCGCCTCGCGGAGGCCGCGCCAGCGGCGGGCGTCGCGCCCGCTCCCACCACGGTGCGGTACAAGGGAACAGCGCAAACATGGCTCGCCTCGGTCCTCGACTCGAATGAGATCGCGAATGGCGACAGCCTGATCCTGAACGTCTACAACGTCATTGCTTACAGCGACAGCAATCTCTCAGTCGCGTACTACGGGCGATTCCAGCTCCTGGCCGATGACTCGACCTACACCCTGAGGGCGGTCATTGCATATGGCGACACGAATGTGAGTGCGGGCCTTGCCGGGTGGCCCCGCTTATGTTGACCCCACGTTGGACGTGCAAACCGAGGCATTGACTGGGCCGTGCGCGATCGTTGCTAATTTGAACACTGAGGATTCGTCGTTCGGCGGGTTCCCAGACTGCCAAGCAGGCACGTCAACCGTGGTACTTCACAACCTCGGGGGAGTCTCGTTCGTGATTCCAAAGCAAATAATCCCGATGGTGCGGATCGTGAAGAACTTCTAGTCTCAACGCACAGACTGCCGCACCAAAGAGCAACCGACTGCGCCGTCATGGTTCAGCATCTCGGCGATCGTACGGCTCGATCGAACTCGCCGACCGTCTCGCACTGTGAGACTTCGCTCAGTGCGTCCCGCCGCGTGAGGCGCGAGGAGCCGTGGAGTTGCCCAGCCATGCCGCCAATCACAACGAAGCGAATCCTGGCTGCATCCAGACCTCGCAGGATGCCGAGGAGACTCACTGCTTGCGACGCATCTTCGCTAACGTAGCGAGCATTTCATCGTTGCGCTTTACACGCTCGAGTGGTGTTCGCAGCATCGATTCTTTAAGGAGTCCGATATCGATGCCGTAGGCGCGCGCCGTCGCGATCGCAGGGGTCTCCGTTATTCGGAACGCCGCCATTGCGGTGCGGACGCGAGCGAACGAATCAAACGCCGCATCAGGCATTCGGTCTCCTTGGGCCATGCCGCCCAAAGCTTCAGCTGCATCTCTTCCATAAACTTTGTGTCCAAGGTAGTGAGATGCAATCTCAGCCGCCGCTGTAAGTTGTTACTATAAGTAACTCTGCCCCCTAGCTCAGGTGGATAGAGCAGCGGTTTCCTAATGAGTTGAGTGGGTATACAGGAGCGCCCAGGAGCGGACAGTTCCCCGTCGGGATGTCCACTCTTGGGCGCTCGTGTCTTCTCATGTCCGTCTGCGTTCGGTGCGACAGGAGGCGCGACAGCCTACAGCGCGCCCCTGGAAAAGTCGATGGCGATCCTCAGCCCGTCGTGATGTAGATCGTCTCTGTCGGCGGCTGCGTTTGCTGAGGATTGTGGCCCGTGATCACGCAGGTCGATACCGAGTAGGTGACGGTGCCTGCCGCCGGCCAATACACCGGATTCGACGTCGCCCCCGCCTCGATCGTCGCGACCGGCGTATTGCCGTCCGACACATTGAATATCGTGAGCGATGAGCCGGAGTTGTTGAACCAGGTCACGTCCTCGCCCGCGGACGCCGACGCCGGATTCGGGCTGACCGTCGGGCACGTCAGGGTGTCCGTGTAATACGTCAGCGTGCACTGTGGCCTCACGGAGCCCAGTAGCCCCGGACGCAACACCTGAGTGGTGCAGACGCTCTGTTCTGTCGTGTCGACAGTCATCGTCGGCGGCCCGATCGTGATTTGCACGCTCGGCTTTTGATTGTTCGACGGCGAGGTCGAAGACGAGCAGCTCACAACGACCAGCGCAATCGCTGCCGCACTGACGATTCCCGTAAGGTGTGGCTTCATGGCGTGATCCCGGCGATGGAGGACTGGTGCGGTATCCTGGCAAATCGACGCGGCAGTGCTGTCGAAGTCACAGTTGTGACGCGCATCACTCGCACCAGCCCACTGCCAAGTTCCACGTCCGCGCCGAGGGCTTTGACTACGCAACAAGTTTGCGGCAAGTCGACAGCGCCAGCGATAGGCCACGTGCTGCGTAAGCCACGATCTCGCAGTAGCTTTCCGCTTTCGCCCCCGTAGCTCAGGTGGATAGAGCAGCGGTTTCCTAAACCGTTGGCCGGGTGTTCGAGTCACCCCGGGGGCGCTTTGGCAACGGTGGCCCAGAGCGATGTGGAGGCCGATCTCCGGCGCGTGGGTTTGCTGGTTGGCGCCGGCGGAAGATACGGTAGATCGCATAGACCACGAGGGCGCCAGCACCCGCGAAAAGGGTGCCCGTTAGGATCCTGCGACCGTCTGGCGCCCAGAGGGCGCCGCCGATGAGCCCGATAAGCATGACGGCAAGGAACGGCGCGGACCACGGGTCCATTTCGAGCAGGCGGCGATTCGGCTTGCCGGCGTTCTGCATGGCAAGCATCAGCGCGCAACCGCCCCACGCGAAGAACAAGAAGATCTGGAGGCGCATGTCGGTCCACCGCCCCGACCTTATCAGGCCAATACCTCCCGACATGTAGAATCCGAACCGCAAAGCGATCGGAAGGCTTTTCAGCAATCGACGTCGCACGGCGACCTCCGCGCGAAAAAGACGTCGCGGTGCGCGCCGGAGTCACGCGAGGGGTCGCCTCGCACGCTGTTGCGGGACATGTGTTCGACAGCATCGTCCCGATCCGGCCTGCGGTCCCGCGACCGGAGATCGACACACTCGCAAGGGGGAAAAAATGCACCGCACTTGCGCAGCCGCTGGGACGACTATCGTCCTGGTGTGTATCGTGTCATTCAGTTGGGCCTGTGATGGCTCGAATCGCACCACCGGCCCGACCGCCGCGCTGCAGAAGAGCGTCAACGCCAGCGGAACGTCCCGTCTCGTCAACATGCACGACGCATGCGACTCGGCGACATTCAACGCCGCGGTGGGACCGGGCACATGCGATCGGCCTGGTGGGGTCCCGTTCCCCGAGTTCGTCGCACAGTTGACCGCGCATCAAAGCGCCGGGGCGTGGCACAATGCGCCAGCGCGGATGAGCGCCAAGGTTGGTGACGTGCTCATCGGGGTGAATCGTGGCGGTGAGACGCACACGTTCACGAAGGTAGCCGCGTTCGGTGGCGGGATCGTGCCGTTCCTCAACGCGCTGGCGGGAACGCCGAATGTCGCGCCGGAGTGCACCACACTCGCGCCCCCCGAGTTCCTCGCGCCTGGCGGCGCTGACCGCGAGGACCCGTTGACTGCGGGGACCACTCTGTTCCAGTGCTGCATCCATCCGTGGATGCGCACGACAGTGCACGCCGGGTCGTAGCCGGTCGCGAACTGGTCGCGCCTGGGGCATCCAGGAGTGGACATCCCCAGACGAAGGACTGTCTGCTCCTGGGTGCTCGTGTACTACATTCTTGGCGAAGGTCGCGAGGAGCGATCAGCGAGGCGACGAGTGGTGACGACGCCCGCGACGCGTGGGTCAGGGTGAGCTTAGTTCAACCAACGCAGCCGAGAACGGTGCGTCGGATCCATCACGACCCACTCCGGCGTGCCGCGTAAGGCGCCGATCGCGCTCAGCGTCGAGCCGGAACGGTCGACGAGCGGTTGGAGTTCGTGCTCGAGGATTGCGTCATCCTTCACCACACCGAGCCAGACGAGGTAGGGACCGTCAGTGCGGATCGGGAGCTGGGGGAAGTTATTCTTCACATCGAGCGTCGCGAGCACGCCGGCTTCGCGGACGCCGGCCACCGCGCGGTAGCGCGCGAACGTCGATTCGGCCGCGCGCGCGAACGCGTCGACCTGTCCGGCCGCGACCGGGAAGATCTGCGCGACGACGATGCCATGGGCACCGGTGGGCTCGGTGACCGGGTCGATCGCGGGGAGCACCGACGGCTGCCGATCGGGCGCGAGGGGCTGGAGGAGCAGCACGTTGTCGCTGTCGAACAGCAGGTCGTTCGCCGACTTCGCGTGCTCGCGCCATACCGGCCCATAGTAGAACGCCGCGTTCACGATCGCGCGATCGTCCAGCGTATGGAATCCGCGAAGCCACGTGAAGCCGCGCGGGTTCTTCCGTTCTAGGAACTGCCCCACGGCGACGGCGCCGAGTTGCTGGAAGGCCTCGGGGAAGTAGGTATCGAAGTAGAGCGCGAAGCGATCGCGGCTGCCCTCCGTGACCGTATAGCGACGGAACTCGAAGACCGTGAAGTCATGTGGAACCGTGCGGGGAATCGTGCTCTGCGCTCCCGCGATCGCGCTCCAGGCGAGGGATAGCCATGCTGCTCTCATGCGCGCAACGATAATGCTGGCGTTGTCGCGTACAATCACCACAATAACACCGCGACAACGATGCCTGCATGACCAGGCGGCGCATCTTAGCCAAGCGTGACTTTCTCCTTGTTCCGCGCGAGCCATTGCGCGAAGGTCTGCAGGGTCGGATGGAGCTTGCGGGTGGCGTCAACGTCTCGGGGGGCGCGGAAGGCCGACTCGAAGTCGCACTTGAACTGGAACATGTTCCCGAGATCGTCGGCGCCGGGAAAGCCGAAGCCGCGGTAGGCGTCGTGCGAAACGGCGTTGTACTGAATCGGGATGCCGAACGCCTCGCTCATCCGGGATGCCATTTCGTCGCCGCTCAGGTGCTCGCCGGCGATGGCGATCGTCTTGCCGATGTATTCGCGGCCACGTTTGAAGATGGCCAAGGCGATCTTGCCGATGTCATCGGCGGCAATGCCGGGGAGCTTCTTGTCCGCCATGGGAATGGTGAACGTGTACGTGCCGTCGGGCGCCTTCTTAGGGCCCATGCCGAACATGTACAGGTTGTCCCAGTAGAACGACGTCAGCAAGAACGTGACAGGCAGACCCAGGTCAGTGAAGAAGTGATCAGAGGCACCCTTGGCGTCGAAGTGCGGGACTTTGTAGTTCCCGAGGAGCGTGGGCATCCGGTCGTCGCTGACCGGCACCCAGCGTCGCGTGTCCTCGAGCGTCGACCAGATCACGTGTTGCAGCTTGGCGGCCTTCGCCGCCTCGGCCATCGTGCGCGCGTTGGCTTGTTCGCGCTCCGGCGAGAAGTGCGCCCAGTAGAAGGTGACGCAGTATGCGCCGTACGCACCCTCGAACGCGCGCGCGACCGTAGGCGGATCGTCGAGATCCGCATGCACGACCTCGGCGCCCAAGCGGGCGAGCTCTTGCGCCTGGGGCGAGTGTACGTCGCGCGTGAGAGCGCGGGCGGTGAAGCCGCTGGACGCGTCGGCCAGGATGGCCCGGACCAGGCCGCCGCCCTGGGCGCCGGTGGCGCCTACGACGGCGATGATTTTTCGAGTGTCTGCCATGTTCTCGAATTTAGCCGTGCGTCGTTACGGCGCCTTGGTGCCCCGTAATTCCAGATTGCGGACGGAGTCCGCTTTGGTTGTCTTGTAGTGCGCGACGGTCTGCCCGACCATCGTGTCGCCGTGAAAACGCGTCACCGTGTGGGTCGTGACCGACATACCCTTGCGCAGTTGACTCGGCTGCGGACCGGACTCGGTGACGATACTGTCACCGGCGACCGATATGACGCGAAGAGGGACGGTCAGCCCCTTCGAGAAGGTTTCCTTCCAACCTGTGCTGTCAGCCGTCGTCGTCATCACGAGGGTGAGCAGCGTGCTGTCGCCGGCTTGATTGAGCACGCGGACGTTCCATTTGCCGGCGACGTCGGCCAGATGTATGGCGGCGGGTGCCGGTGCAGCCGGCGCTGGGGCGGGCGCGGCCGTCGCGGTCGTATCGGCGGAGGCAGGGGGCTGTGACTTCTGGCAGCCGACGGACACGACTGCCGCAGAGCAACAGAAAAACGCGAAGCGCCGCATGCGACACACTCTCGGATGGAGGGATCAGGGCGTCAATGATGCGGCTAGCGGTGCGCCTTGTCTAGAGACTTAGCGTGAACGCCGACGTCGTACCGCCACGGGACGCGAGTCGTACGGTGCATCGCTGGCGATGCGTTGGACAGCGGCCGCGAGCAGGCCCAATGTTTGTTGCACCGCGACGGGATCCGTCGACGTCACCGTGACGCGCGGCACGAAGTCCTGCAGCGGCATGATCCCGTCGGTCACCGCGACGAGTGATTCGTAATCGGTCTCGAGGATGACGCGTGGCGAGGTCGCGGCACGCGACCGGACATCGACACGGCCCCGGTCGGCACGAATGGTGAAAGGCTCACCGTCGACTCGGAGCTCGATCTCGAGGTCGAGGTCGGGATCCACTACGCGGCGGCAGGCCACCTTGAGCGTGACGGCGATCGATCGGCGGTTCCCTGGGGGACGCACGTCGGCATCGGGCGGGAGGCGTGAGCCGAAGGCAGCGAGTTCGTAGAGGAGCGGTGCGGTGTGAGCACCCAATGAGGTGAGCTCGTAGAGCGGGAGCTTGTGGGGACCGATCGTCCTCCGGACCAGTTGTCCCGCGACGAGCTGGTCCAACCGACTGGTCAGGAGGTTGGAGGCGATACCCGTCAGGCCGTCGAGTAACTCGCTGAAGCGTGCGGGGCCCGCGTGAAGATCGCGAAGAATGAGCAGGGCCCAGCGATCGCCCACGAGATCGAGCGCGCGGGCGATCGGACAGAGGAGACGATACTGGCGGGCCAGACTCATGCGCTCGCGGGTTCGGGTGTGGAGTCGGGCAGAAGATAGAGTTGCTGCGCTTCGGCATGCAGCCTCCACTCCGGATTGTCGTGCGCGAGCACGGGTCGCGCGAGACGCGGCAGGTTCTGTGCGGATTCCCACCGGTCGAGATCGGGCACCGGGGTCAGCATCATTTTCATCAGGAACGCGAGCGTCTTGCGCTTCGAGCCGACTTGGAGACCCGGTACCACGAGCGAGGGTTCGGCGAAATATCGACGCGCGATGGTTTCGAAATCTTCGGCGGGCCGTCCCGTCAGCTCCTCGACGTGATGTGTCGGAGCGCCAACCGCGAACGTACCGCCCGCAATCTCGTTCGCGTAGTGGCGAATGCTCGCGAGGTCGAACGGAGAGATGCCCAGCGCGGTTCCCGCCTTCAGGAAGGCGTTTATCGTTGAGGGCCGATAGGTGACGCGGCGGCCGAGCACACGGGCCATCGCGGCCGCGGCATCGCGCGGCGAGATGAGTGCGGGTCCGGTCGGGCGGTAGGATCGGCCGATGTGGTCGTCCGGGTGCGCGAGCACGGCCGCCGCGACGCGACCGATGTCTTCGTTCGACGGCGGCGCATTGAGCCCTTCGCCGAATGGCGCCGTGAAAATCCCGAGGTTCACGATCACCGGGATGCCCAGGAAGTAGACGTAGGCGAAGATGCCAGGGTTGACGTAGATCGCGTCGACGGATGGCATCCAGCGAACGATCTGATTCGTGATCCAATGTTCGCGCGTAAACGCCGAGGGATGGCTCGGGTGCGGGTTCCAACCGCTCATCCACGCCACGACCTCGAGCTTGGCCTGCTCGGCCGCGATGGCGAAGAGCATCGTGCCGTGCAGGAGATTGGGCGCAAACGGCGGACAATGATATGCCCGCTGGATTCCGACCAGCGCCCGTTCGAGATCGCCATAGTCGAAGAGATTGCCGACTACGATTTCGGCGCCCGCCGCGCGGAGGGACTCGGCGCGTGCATCGAGGCGCCGCACCAGCGCCCGCACGGGAAAGCCCTGCCGCAGCAACTCGCGTACGGCGACGCTACCGGTGCGCCCGGCGGCGCTTGTGACGAGAATGCGAGGCTTACGCATGGGCGATGCCCTCGATGAGGGCGACCTGTCCCGTGGCGACGGCGCGGGCGAAGTTGCGCAGACGCTCGGGACCGCGGTCGAGGAAGCCGGCCAGCGATGGCCCTGCTGCGGGCGGCGCGCTCATGGTCTGCCGAAACCATTCTCCGGTCCACGCAGTCCGATCCGCCCAGTCCGTTACCTGCAAGCCACTCTGCTCGAGTGCGGCTCGCAGGTCGCTCGCACTCACCAAGTGACTGTCATGGCCGTCGAGCGACCATGGCATCGGCCACGGCACATCGCCATCTCCCGCGGCGCAGATTTCCCAGAGGAGAAGCGCACCACCTGGACGCAACAGCCGCGCGATCGAGCGTGCGAGTCCCACCTTGTCGGGAACGTTCATCTGCGCGTGGATCAGCATCACGCGGTCCGCGGCGTGGTCCGGCAGCTCGACGGACGTCATGTCGCCAACGCGAAAGGTGACCCGATCCGCCCGTCCGCTTCGCGCCGACAACGCGGTCGCGAGGTCGACGAAACTCGGACTTTGATCGATGCCGATGACGGTCGCGCCGAGTGTGGCCGCGAGGCGCGCGGGGCCGCCGAGGCCGGAGCCTAGATCGATGAGGGTCATGCCCTCGCGTACGCCACCCGAGCGGAGGAGGCGACTGACGGCCTCCGCCCCGCCGGCGTGAAACTGGTCGATGCCAGCCAGCATCGAGGCGTCGAGCTGCGCCGGCAGCTGATCGAGCAGCGTGCGGCCCTGCTTCGTCTGATACTCACTTTCGTATGCGTTGTCGCTCATAGGGGAGGTCCCTCGTCAGTTGATATTTACCAGTATTTAGTTGTGTTTTGCAAGTGAGTCCCCGAAGCACGCCCGAGGTTCCCGATCACCGACCGTCCCCAATCGCCGAGAATGATGCGATGCGATACAGGTCCGTCCCTCGTCGACGCTCGCGTTTTTCGATCACATTTTCTACTTGTCACATTGTTTGTAGCGTCCGCTGTGACTGTGTTTTAGGTTGGCTCCCGACGGGGGGAGTGTTTGCCAGAAGCGGTAGGCCATCTGATCGACGTCCTGCTGAACGGCCGCTATCGCGTGACCAGCGAAGTGGGTCGTGGAGGCATGGCCACCGTGTATCGGGCCCACGACACACGCGACGATCGCGACGTCGCCATCAAGGTGTTGCTCCCGGACATCGCTTTGGCCGTTGGGACGGATCGCTTCAAGCGCGAGATCGACGTCACGGCGCGGTTCAGCCACCCGCGGATTCTTCCGCTCTATGACTCCGGCGTATATGAGGGGCAGCTCTACTACGTCATGCCATTTGTGGCAGGCGAGTCCCTCCGTGCGCGGTTAACGCGCTTTGGGGCCCTTGGGATCGACGAGTCGATCCGCCTGGGAGCGGAGGTCGCGGATGCGCTCGAGTATGCGCATGCACACGGAGTCATTCACCGGGACATCAAGCCCGAAAACATTCTGATCGACGACGGCCACGCGCTCGTCGTGGATTTCGGGATCGCGCGGGCCGCGCAGCAAGGCGCCGAGAGGCTGACGCAGACCGGCGTGACGGTCGGGACGCCGCACTATATGAGTCCCGAGCAGGCGATGGCCGACAAGAATCTCGACAGTCGCACCGACATCTACTCGCTCGGCTGCGTCGTCTACGAGATGCTCGCGGGGCATCCGCCCTTCTCCGGCGGATCGGCCCAGGCGATCATCGCGCGCCACGCGCTCGAGCCGGTCCCCTCGCTTTCGATCGTACGCGCGACCGTGACGCCGCAGCTCGAGTCGGTCGTGCTCCAGTCGCTGGCCAAGTCGCCGGCCGACCGGTGGTCGACGGCGCACGAGTTCGCCGAGGCGTTGCGGCATCCGGACCAGGCGCGGGTGTCGGCGTGGACGACGACGAACCGGGTGCCGAGTGGCGGAACCCTGACCGCGATACCGGCGCCGGGACGGCGTCGCTGGTGGCCGATCATTGCCGCGATGGTCGCGGTTCCGGTGGTCGCACTCGGCGTGCGCGCGTACCTCAATCGGCCGGCGGTGGCCGTCGGCAGTGATGCTCGGTCGATCGCCATCACGTACTTCGAGGACCTGACGCCGAATCATTCGCTCGGCTACATGGCCAGCGGTCTCACCGAGCGGCTGATCGACCGCCTGGGCCAGGTCAAGAACCTGAGCGTGATCTCGCGCGGTGGTGTAGCGCCGTACAAGGGCACGACCGTCTCGCCGGACAGCATCGCTCGGGCGCTGCACGTCGGAACCCTCGTGCGAGGCAGTGTCGAGCAGGAGGGTAATACCCTGCGCGTGAACGTGCGGCTGGTCGATGGCCGGAGCGGCGCGGACTTCCAGCGCGCGGCGTTCGAGCAACCCACCGCGAAAGTCCTCGTGCTGGCCGACACGCTCGTGACCAACGTGGCCGGCATGATCCGGCGGCGCTTGGGCGAGGAGGTGCAGCTCCGCGCGGAGCGCGAGGGCACGCAAAGCGCCGACGCGTGGGCGCTGGTGCAGCGGGCGGGCGAGCGTCGCGAGGCGGGCGAGAAGCTCATGGCCTCGAATGACACGGTCGGAGTGCTGGCCGCCTTTCACGGCGCGGACTCCATGCTGGTGCAGGCCCAGACGCTCGACGGACGGTGGTTCGAGCCCGAGGACGACCGCGCGCTCATCGACTACCGCGCGTCGCGGTTCTTTGGCGACAACCCGCTCCGGGCCGCGCCCTGGATCGACAGCGGTGTCGTCCATGCGGAGCGCGGCCACACGCTGGATCCGCGGAACGCGATGGCGCTCGAGCTCAAGGGCACGCTCCGGTATTGGCGCTATCTCTTGGGCCT